>Ga0182024_10002213_pt1 | contig 48764 bp, 45 predicted proteins | sample P32metaG_FD_120480 | JGI IMG/M metagenome (GOLD analysis project Ga0182024, IMG submission 120480) | Permafrost microbial communities from Stordalen Mire, Sweden - P3-2 metaG (Illumina Assembly) | ecosystem: Environmental > Terrestrial > Soil > Wetlands > Permafrost | place: Sweden: Stordalen...
GATTCCTGAAAAATATGTGCTTTCGAGCGAATGCGAATCTGCTCGCGAAAATTAAATTTGGCAAATGGACAGTCTTAGCTGACCTTTAATCAGGTTCTCATGAGGTTAGTTGCGGAATCGCTGATCAACGCCACTTTTGCTGGACGGCTGTTGTACTTGACGGCAATTTCCAAATCAGCCATTTACTTTCGCCTCTTGTTTGCAAGAACAGCCTGCTTGATCGGATCGGCAATTTTCAAGTCACTCTCATCTGCCACGATTATCGTCGAATTCTCATTGTGCGGCTCTTGTGCATCTGTCTGGTTCATTTCGTCGTCGCGCCCGCTCTCCTCACCGTCGTGCCCATTGCCATTGCGCCCATCATTTTGCGTCTTGCGTTTCGTCACGGCTTCGAGCTCCTCTTTCACTTCAGTGATCGTCTGGAAACGATCATCTAATTCAAGAGCTGTTAAACGAACGACGAAATCGTGTAATGTCGGGTTGTTCGGATTGTCCACAGGTAGTTTTGAACAAGTAATCGGTTCTGGATCCTTGCCCGTGCAAAGGAAGAATAGTGTCGCGCCCATGGCATATAAGTCGCTTTGGGTCGACGGTTTCCCACGAAACTGTTCTGGCGGAAGATAGGCATGTTTGCCCACTACTGTGCCAGTGGTTGTCCATTGGCTCTGCTGAGCAACGTTAAAATCAATGAGAACCAGTTTGCCGTCGCGGTTGAGGATGAGATTCTCAGGTGTAAAATCTCGATGCACCACAGGCGGTGAAAGCGAGTGCAGATACTCAAGAACGGTGCACATTTGCATGGAGAGCGAAAGAATCTGCTCTTGGCTCAAGAGTCCTTGTTCTTGGACCAATTTTCGCAGCGACATTCCGTCGATGTGTTCAAGAACAAGGTAAGCTCGGTGATCTTCCAGGAAATAATCTATAAGTTTGACGATTTGAGGATGATCGAGATCGCGCAAGATTCTAGCCTCGTTTTCGAATCTCTCCAGAGCTTGTTGTCGAACCGTCCTGCTTGTGTAGACGGGAAGCACAAACTCCTTCAGCACCACCGGCGGTTTGCCGGCTTTTGTTGCCACAAACGCTCCTTCACATGCGCTTCCATCCTCAGCAACGTATGCCACACCCTGACCACCGCTAGCGAGTTGGCGCTCAACCACATAACGACCGCTCTTCAGTTTTTGTCCATGAGCAAGCGGAGCCAGGCGGTTTCGCTTAGGCGGTGTGGCCAGCGATTGCAGCCACAGCTCCGTGTAGCTCTCTTTCTGTGGAGGTGTTAACGCCCGAATCAGGGCTGCATCTTGCACTGCATGTGGTGCCATCTGGCTTATCGTCCGCAGTAAAGTCTTTCTTGCTTCGTCCCCTTTGATCGCTTGCACCTTCAGATTTACCGTGCTGCCATTGGAAATCTTGATCTGCATACGCCACTTCTCAGGGTTGACACCATCGCCGAATTGGTCAAGTTCAAACGCCCTCATGTCTTTCCATCGATATAGAGCCTTGAAGAGCACAAATTTTTGCCAGTGGAAAAATATCTCCAATCCTTGCGGTCTTAACTTGATGCCATTGGGCTGAAAGATGAACATCGCCAGCGCGACAAGAGCCAAGACTGCAGCGCCAATGAGAAAGCAGATGGCAAATGGATTGCCGGTGACGCTGTAGTAGATTCCATGTGCGAAGGCCAAACTGCCAACGCCGAAATTCCACGCTCCAGCATTAAACTGATCGATTATTCTCACGAATAGTGGCACATTCCACCAATAGCGCTCGATATGATTGAGGTCAGCAATGAAGCCCCATATTATCGCAGGGAGTTTCAAGATGCAGGGAACCAGCATCACCGTGAGCCAGCAGAACCAAAAGTACTTTTCGTTGACGCCCAGAGAATGGAAGAATTTTGCGATTTGCTCATGTGGATGATAGGGAATGTCGATCGACTCAGTCGTCTGCGTGTCCCTGGATGGCTGCAAGGATAGGCTTTTGGGGCGATAGAATCTTTCACGGAAGGCGATCAGATCTTCCAGATCGTCAGAGTGAACTAACAATTCGCAACGGGGCGACCACTGTCTCAACGCAGCTTCGAGTTTTGCGATAGTCTTTGGCTTCCATCTGGATGAATGAATGTCGATGTCCTCTCCAGATTGGAGCGAAAACCGCATGTAGGCTTCGCGCTCGATTGGATCCCAAAACCATGCCACTTTTTTTACTTCATCGATGGGCACGGACGCAGACTTAATAGGTGGGAACACAATGCGGCTCGGGCCTAAAACGAGAGTGTTCAGCAAAAGCATGGTTGTGCCGACCAGACCAATGGCAAAACTAGCCATCATCCAGCAAAGGCGGCTGTTGGGATCAAAAAAGATGGGAGCGAGAAAGAATCCGAAAATTCCCAGGAACATCCCCGGCACGTAGATGGCCCAGAAGGGAGCAAGCAGCGCCACCATGCGCAGCGCCGTCCGCATTGTCGGATTGTGTGTGCTTATGACGACCCTTTCTTGTTTCACTGGGGTTCGCTCGTCGCATATTTTTGGGCACTTACTCCATTATGCACACTCTTGGATTTTTCGCCCACCTGATTAACCCCAGGTTTCTCATTAACCCAGGTTCGCGACAATTCCAATTGCAGTCCACAATTCCAATTAACATTCAGTGCTTGGAAGCAGAACTGGAGGCAGAAGTGGAAGCAGAACGTGAGCTGTTCTCTTGCTCAAATTGCTGAATTATTGTCGATTTGAGATCGATTGAGTCAGCCGGCAGTCGTACCGCTACAAGGCTAACGTCGTCAGACGCTGGGTCCTGGAGGATCACAGCACCATCAATCGGATCTCTATTTTGTCGCAAACGACTTTGTTGCGTACCAAGCCCTTCTGATTGCGGTGGGGTGTGATATTCGACGATGTTCTCATTACGATAGGTGAGATGATCTTTTCGGTAAGGACCAGAGGGAAAATCGCCTGCTGGTTCGATTTTCTCCTTAATTACGCTCCGTACAAATTCCATTTGCTTGGGAAATACTCGCGCAATAATGCGCGCCACCTCAAATCTGCCTGATGTACTTCCATAGATTCTGCTGACCTGAATGCATGGACCAGTAAAACCAACGAAATGTTCGGAAAACAGATCGTCTCTCTTAATGGGTTGAGGAGTGACAAACAGTGACGAACCGTTCGATCCATAAGTTTCAAAGCCATGCCAGCCACGCGGAGCGAGAACGCCTGGACAGTTTTCAGCTTTGTAATAAGCGAGGCGTTGGGCCGCCACAGCGGCTAGCTGCACCACCGTGCCAGGCCCCTTTGGTGCAGCAATTGGGCCAACTTGACCATCCGCCTTGCACCCAACGAATGGCACCGTCACAAGAGGAGTTTTCTTGCTCAACTGCTCGGTTTTTGTGTGAGCAACTAACGAAGGAGGCAACCATATTGCGATGGCAATCAAAACGAGGCAAATCTGTATGGTCTTTAAGAGCATCGGCCTTTTCATATCACCTCATCTAGATTCTACTCATTCCTGATTATATGACCGCGAATGCTATGATCCGCAGATTATTTAGCAGGTAACTTTCATGCACCTCTCAAAAGCTGTGGTCCGCATACCGACTCTAAATTTCTGTGATGGTATCACCGAAGCCAACCTGGGCATGCCTGACTTCGAAAGAGCAATGTTGCAACATGAGCTCTACTGCAAGGCGCTTGAGGAGTGCGGACTGGAGTTGATAAATCTGCCTCCCGATGCGGATCATCCAGACGCCTGCTTCGTTGAGGATGCCGCCGTCGTCGTTGACGATACTGTTGTAATTGCCAGACTTGGACACCCATCGAGACGGGGCGAGGAAAAATCTGTCGAAGCTGCGCTTCAAGTTTTCAAGCAGCTCAGACATATCGAGCCTCCCGGCACCATGGATGGTGGCGATATCATGAGAGTTGGAGACCACTACTTCATCGGGATTTCGCAACGCACCAACAAAGAGGGAGCCACTCAGCTAGCAACGATACTCAAATCGCTAGGGAAAGCTGTGACAACAATCAGTGTCGAAAAATTCATTCATCTTAAGACTTACGTTTCGAGCATAGACGATCACACTGTTCTGTGCCTTGACGGGTGCATCTCCAATGAAGAGTTGCAGCCAGCCACCCGCATTATAATGGTGCCTGCCGAGGAGCATTGGGCAGCGAATTGTGCTGGGGTCAATGGATTTGTCCTCATACCTGCCAATTGCCCTAGAACAGCCGCGGCTCTTCAGGAAGCAGGCAAAAAGATCCTACCTCTGGAAATGAGCGAGTTTCAAAAAATGGATGGCAGGCTGACATGCCTTTCGATCTTGTTCTAGCTTGAACTCCTAACCTAAACCGAACCTAACCTAACCTTATCTAACCTTATCTGATCTATCCCAAACGTTTTGCAATCTTGTTTGCCTCCCGCATGCCTGACATGTAGGCACCGTGCACGGTGGCAGGGTTGGATCTGCTCGTCGCTTCACCGGCAAAATACACGAGCCCGAAAGGTCTGGCTAACTCGGCATATGCATTTCCGGATACGCCCGCCGGCAAGTATGAATACGAGCCGCGGGCAAAGGCATCCATCGACCAACGAGACATCAGTATTTTTTCCGGGATAGCGTTTGGCACACTCGAAAAAAGTTTGGCTATGTGTGATTTGAGATCAGCAGCCGAAAGACCCTCTTGTTCGCGAGCAAACTTTCCGCTTATTTCGGCCAACAAAATAGGCTGACCACTAAATTTGTACCAGTTAGTGAAAAGGGCATAATCACCTCGATCCAGGGGAGCGCGCTCGATGAAATCCCGGCCCTGAGGCCAGAAGGCGTGCTCATACAACAACGCTACTCTGTCCAGTGTTCCCATGCCCAAACTGTCTATAGCCTTTTGTCTCTCCGCGGAGAGATTCGGAGTGAAAGAGATCTTGCCTGACTTTAGTACGCCCAAAGGTACCGTGACAATGATAGCGTCTGCATCGAATAATCCCTTATCTGTTTCAACTTTCACGCCAGATGTCTGCTGAGAAATGGTGTTCACCTTTTGCTCGAGTTCGATATCAAGATCTCTAGCCAGAACATCAACAACCTGATCGTAGCCGCCAGGAAAAAGCAGATCAGGTCCGTCAAAACCTTTGTCTCCAAGCCGGTCTCCAATAAAGGTCACTGTGGAGAGATCCGTGCCTACATCGGCCTCAATGTCTGCCAGTCTCCAGTTCAAAATAGCCTTCTCTAATTCTGTAAGCTTATAGTGCACCAGGACCCGCCTAACTCCTTCCTCGTACGGAATGTCGCGATCGAGGCGTTTTGATAGCTGCCTGACTTGTTTGAGCAGCTCACTTATTTTGTCATCCGCGTCGTCAAAAGCGTCTCCTTCGAGCCGTCGACCCCCAGCGTCAAAAAGACAGACGTCTTCAGGATTGGTGGCGACAGTTTTTATCTGGTGCTTGCGCGTGATTGGAGTGAGCGGATTTCCAACTGATTCATGTATCCAACTTGCTCCCATCTCCACAGGCACGCCAAGCGAGCGGTCTGTCCAAATTCGCCCGCCGATCCTGTTTCTCGATTCCAGAATCTTGACGGTAAAACCTTCAGACTTCAACTTCCCCGCCGCAGAAAGTCCGGCCACACCTGCCCCGACAATTAGAATGCTGGCTTTGTTCGCTTGCGCAGAGACTGAGTTGGTTTGAAGCCATAGCCGAAAGCCAAGAGAGAAAGATATTGCAAGAATTCTCGGCGGCTAATCACCATCGTTATGTCTCGATCACTGGTTTGTACTCGTCAGCTTCCATTGCGAAAGTCCAGGCGATGGCTTGTTCAACTGATGTTATGTGAGGTGGCACGCGCAGAAAATACTCCTTGCGTGAACCATCGGGTTCTGGCGTTGCGTTGACTACTTTCACCATCACGATCGATTCATCATCTTCAATCCCCTTGCGATACAAAACGCCGTGCTTGGTCGTGTCGATGGCATGCGCTTTGCAGTCGCGCATGAACCGCTGCGGACCATACCGGTCTATGAAGATTCTTCGCAATTCGACGTTGGCTTCTTCCTCGATCATGTCTATCGAAATTTTCTCTGGTTCGAGCACAACCATAGGAGGAACCTCAATTCCGTTGATGCGATACAAGCTCCATCCATCTGCATACTTGAGTGCTGGTCCCGTCAGGCTGTGAAGACGTTCTTGTTCGTCGAGAGAAATGATTTGGGGTTTTTCCGTGACAATCAAACAATCCCTAAACGCCCACCAGAATCCGCAGTGTTCAGCTGCTCCGGCCAAAATCTCGTAAAGAGGGAAGTGCGCACCTTTGCTTATCAGAGTCTCCAGTGCCAACAACCACTCCCATTCCAGTTGTCCGGCAAAGCAGCTGTATTGCACGATGAGGTCAACCACTAAGCGGATATCAGAGTCGGTCAATGGATTCAATTTCCATTGGTCTGGAGTCGATTGTATGTCATCAAACAGAGCCCGGCGTACGCAGTCAGATACGGAGCCGATTGCATCCAGTAGGGCGGCGTGCATGGGGAACTGAAGCCAAGAAGGGTTTCGAAAACCTTCCCAGTAGGCACTGACGAGCTCTTGCATCAGCAAATTAAGCTGGCCTGCCTGTAACGGCATGCTGGGGACTGGATGGACAGCCCTGAGAGCTTGTAAACCTCGCTTGATTGCTGCCAGGGCGCCTTCTACTGGTGATTGGCACCAAAGAATCTCTGATGGCGGAGGACATTGCCAAAACTTGTACCACTCCAGCAAAATCTTTTCAGCTTCGCTTTTGTTAGTTTCTGTTGAAAGCAAAATCCTACGCCATCTTGTTGCTATCTCTGCCGGATCATCGGCCATGCATACATCGCCGGCTGTTCTTTCCGCTGATTCAATGATGACCTTAGCGGCTACGAAAAAAGGCGGCACCTCTATTGGAGGGGTCGGCTGATGCAATGAGCGCAACACCTCGATTGTGTTGCACTGAATTTGATACCACATGCGGCGGTATTGCTCTTTGGTCAGCTGAGACAGCCGCTCATCGGGAAACTTGATCCGGGAAACACGCATTCGACCGCGCTCGAAGGCGTGGTGAGGATCTTGCACTCTATCAATAATCGCCAGGTGATAAGCGGCCCACCAACGCACTGCTGATATTGAACCATCGAGAAGCGCGAGCAGATCGCTGACTTCGCATTGCTGGCCGAGGTGCTTGGCTGCCAGTGTTTGCACGTCTTCCGGCAACTGTCTCCATTGACCTATGTTGAGCAAAACATCTCGGTTGTCCTTCATGAACTCGAGAAACCAATCGCTCAGTTGGATGCGTGAGTAACCGGGCATGTCTTGTTCAAGCAGGGTGGCAGCCTCGGCTTGGCGCCGACCACCATCACGGATCTGGGCAGCCCCCTGTCCTGTGCATACGATGTCGAGTGCCGGGCCAAGTTCGCGTCTATCGATCAACGAAAAAAGATCTTTGGCTGCATTGAATGTTGGATTGTGTTTGCAAGACCAGGCAAGCAGATCTATGAACCAGTCATGAAACAACGCCGGCGTTTTCGCCACTGCCAACTCCATTTCAGGAATGACGTTGTCGATAAGGTATCGACGCTGGCTCTCATTTAGATTAGGCAATCCTTTCAAAGTTAACCTTCGGGTTGCGGTTTTGATGCAAGCAGGTTCGCTACCCTTGCTAAAAATTTTTCCATGATGACGATCCTATCAACAACTCTGACAGTAATTGAAATCAGGCGCCCGTTTGACTTTTACACTGCCTGGCGAGAGACCTTGACAGTATTACAGTAATTTGCAACAATACTGTCATGGTAGTCGATGACACTTACGCGTTAACGATTGATGAGTTCACTAGTGAAGTGGTGCGACTTCTCAAAGAGAACCGTCTGCTCGGAAACCATCAGGACAATCGCGTTTCTACCGCGCCCGATACGCGCACGATTCGCTATTACACCACCTCCGGGTTGCTCGACCGCCCGCTGATGCAAGGAAGAATCGCCAAATACAACCGGCGCCATCTCCTGCAAATGTTGGCCGTAAAAACACTACAACAGGTACCTCTGCCCCTGGCTGAAATTCAACAGCAACTTTATGGATTGTCTGAAAATGAGCTGGAATCCGTCATCTCTCTCTATCTGCCTGAGGTTACAAAAAGAACTGAAGGCGCTCAGAGCGAAAAAATCAAGACTGTTATCTGGCGGGAAATTGTCATTGAGCCAGGATTGAAAATTCTGGTCGAGGAATCATGGCACTCGAAGAATAAGAAGGAACTGAGTGAACGGATTCAGGCAGCACTAAATTCGCTGCAAAAAGGTATTTAAGCCCTCAATTGAATTTGGAAAAACTGGAGCCGCATTTTGGCTCAACATTGCCACTGCATTGGAGAAGAACATGACTACATCACTTCCTTTACTGGACTCTGAAATCAGCTCGGCAATCAGAAAGCGCCTGGGCGAACTTTGCCTGTACAAAGGCAACAACCAGATCAGACTGCCATTGAAAAGTGTCAATATTCAAGCCACCGTTGCCGATCGCATTGCCGATGTGACAGTCGAGCAAGAGTTCCATAATCCATGCTCTGATCCACTGGAAGCGGTCTACACCTATCCTCTGCCTGGCGGATGTGCCGTCAGCTTTTTTCAGTTGAAAGTCGGAGATCAGATCATCGTCGGCAAGGTGCAGGAACGTCAACAAGCTCGTCAGGTTTATCAGCAGGCGCTGGCAGATGGAAAGCGGGCAGCGCTGTTGGAACAAGAAAGAGATGATGTATTCACAGTCTCCCTGGGCAATCTGCCTCCCGGCGATCATGTTGTTGTCACCGTCAAGTACTCGGAAAAGTTACCTTATTACGACAACGGCACAACCGAACTGCGTCTACCGCTGGTGGTGGCACCAAGATATATTGCGGGGGAACCTCTGGAGCGCGACCAGGTCGGCTCGGGCACCGAATTAGATACCATCGAAGTGCCTGATGCTTCACGCATTAGTCCACCTCGTCTGGCTCCGGGCGTGAATCCCAATGTGGATGTGAGCATTAGTGTCAAACTGCTAAACCAGACAGCGATGGAAAATCTTTCCTGTTCGCAACATGCCACCAAATTCAGTGCGGATGCGGCTGCGGTGACAATTTCATTGAGTCGCACAGACGAACTGCTCGACCGAGACTTTGTCTTGCGCTGGAAGATAGCCGGCGAAGAGATCAAACCGCGTTTCCTCGTCTTTGCGGCTAAAGATGCCGAGAAACCCGGGAGCGCAGGCGTCCCGCCTGCTTCTGAAAAACCTTCCTTTGGCATGCTTTCGATGGTGCCGCCCAAAGATGCTGAAGTGGAAATGCCCGGTCGAGACATCATTTTTGTGCTCGATCGCTCCGGATCCATGCATGGTCTGAAAATGGTCTCAGCCGTGCGCGCTTGCTCCTATCTTGTTGCTGCACTGGGGCCAAAGGACAGATTTGCCATTCTCGCCTTCGATGATGCCTTCGATTGGATGCCGATTGAGAATGATGCAAATACAGATCATTTTCTCGTTGCCGATCAAGCTGGCATCGAATCTGGTACCAAGTATTTGCGCAAGATCGAAGCTCGAGGCGGCACGGAACTGAATAGGGCGCTTGTGTCTGCGCTCAAGGTCATGAAAAACCGAACTGATACGGCGAAGCGCGCCCCTGTAATTGTCGTCTTAACAGATGGTCAGGTCGGCAACGAAGTGGGGATATTGAGGAACATTCAAACCGACCTTTCTGATAATCGTATTTTCACAATCGGCATCGACACCGCTGTTAACGATGGTTTTTTGAAAAGAATTGCGGCACTGGCCGGTGGCACATGCACATTCGTTCAACCGGGCACTCAGCTGGAAGAAGCGCTCAATCAGGTCGGGCGTGAAATTGGCAGGGTGTTGGTGACTGACATGAAACTGACGGGTAAAGGTTGCAAGATTGCCAAAGATAGCATCGCGCCCGGCCGCATCCCGGATCTCTATGAGGGTCGGGCCACGTCTTGCTTCTTCCAGTTGAACTCTGTAGCCAAGAATGCCACCATCGAGATCGTCGGCAGACTGCCAGACGGTTCGATCTTCCGTCAGTGCGTGCCGTCTGAACACGTCGAAGTAAAAGCTCTGGCTCAATTATGGGCGAAAGCGCATGTAGTCGATCTTGAGGATCTTTACAGGATCGCCGCGGCTCCGACTGGCTGGGAACTCCCCGCTGTTATCATGCCGCCCGCAGAAAGAGAGGCGCTGAAGGAACAGATAGTCAAACTCGCAATTGAGCACAATCTCTTAACCAGGTTCACTGCCTTCGTGGCGGTGCACGAGGAAGAAGTGGTCAGCGATCCATCAAGGCTGCGCACGGTTGTTCAGGCCGTGCATGAGCCTCAGGGCTGGGTCAACAACGCCAGCGCGGCTCTGCCACTCGCATCCCTGCAAGCAATGCCAGCTCCGAATTACATGCCAGCTGCGACGGGGCAAATGAATAGTTATGGCTCATCTCAACAAGGTAGTCGCGACGCCGGTTTCGGCGGTGGCATCCCTGACGACATGTCTATCGGCACTCGCTTCGATGGGTGGGGTGCTTCTGCGCCGGCTTCGGCTCCTGCACCTCGTCCTGCACCTTCGCCTTCCTCCAAGCAGCCTTTTTCTGTGCCAGAAGGTGATGTGGAAACGGGCACCTGGAGAGCGTTCAGCCCCCCAGCAGCTGGCAGTGCAAGCGTCTTTAAGCGAAAGCCAGTGACCAGGTACGGCAGTGTTGGCGACAACCTGGAGAAAATCAAGCCAGCGTTTGAGACGCTCAATAAGGTCATGCAGCAAACAACCAGGGACATTCAAGAAAACAAGCTGCCTGACGCCGACGAGATTGAAAAGGCGCGCGACGCTATGCTTGATGCCATGGCTGGCTCCACACTCGGGCTCTATCTGCCACTACTGCAGGTGTTCGTGCGAGCGACGCTGCGAGAGTTGCTTGCCGCCATCAGAGAGTCTGGAACATCAGGAACAGTGACGGCAAGACTGCGACAACTCGATCAGCTACAGGCAAAGAGCTGGCAAGATGTGCAGACGGAAAGTAATGCCATCTTCAATGCAAAAGACAAATTCTGGGAGCTAACGATTTAACTGACGACATGTGGCATGGCTGGCGGGCACATGAAGCGCGGAGGTGAGACCGCGCTTCATGCTGTCTTCGCTTATTTATGCGAGATACCAGATACCAGATCCATATATTTTGCTGAAAATAATCAGCGTCAAACGAGCTTGTGGGGAAAATACTAACTTGAAAGTGACGATTATTGCGTATAGACATAAAATTCCGCATTTTTTATGTCTATACGCAATAATTGCTTATTTTCAAACGATCATCGCAACAGTCTCCGCTTTGAGCAAATCCTTTTCGGCAGTTAAAGGGGATTTGGGATTTAGGATTTGGGATTTAGGATTTAGGATTTGGGATTTGGGATTTGGGATTTAGGATTTCCGGATGCTAAAGCTCTTAGCCTGCCGGTTGAGGTTTTGAACCCTTCAAACCCATCCGCTCTTCCAGAGCATCGGCATCTTTACCTCGATTGAGATTGCGCAGATTCTCTGCGTACAATCGCGCGCTGCGTTTCACTTCCCCATCATCAGGGCCCAGTGCTGCTTCTTTGACCTCCAGAGCTTCTTTGAAAAACGGCTCTGCTGCTTCGTCTTGCCCCTGCGTCTGCTTGAGCACACCAAGACAAGACAAAATTTCAGCAGTCTTCACATTCTTATTTCCCAGTGCTTTCTGCCTGATCTCCAGCGCCTCCTGAAACAAACGGTCCGCATCCTCATATTTCTTTTGCAGAAAATCAATACTGGCCATGCCAACAATCGCATCGGCAACAATGGGATTGCCAGAGTCATATGACCGCAATGCCGTTCGGTGCGCCATGCCATAGAGCTCGTTCGCTTTCTGCAGATCGCCACGGAGTTGATAAGCCATAGCCAGACTTATTTGAGTTTCCAGGTTGCCAGGGTCCATCGAGCCAAGAGTTTTGCTGCGAATATTCATAGCCTTCTGCAGTGACGAAAACGCGTCTTTTTCTCGACCGATCTTGTTATATAACGCTGCCAAATCTTTCAGGCTGTCGGCATACGCGAGACTGTCGGCCCCAGCATTAGCTTTGCGAATAGCCAGGGCATCGTCCAACAACTGCTGCGCCTGCGCAATTTTGTTTTCCACGCAATAAACCATCCCCAGGTCGGCCATTGATTCTGCCGCCGGCAGGCTCGATTTTCCAAAAATGTCCGTCCTCAACCGCAGAGCATTCTTAAAAGCGTGCTCGGCCTCCGGGTAATAGTCTTCTCTAAAATACATATTGCCCAGGTCGTTGAGCGCCTCAGACAGACGAGGATCTTCGGCATCAAACTTTTCCGCCGCCTTGCTTGCCTCCTTGAAGTGTTTTGCCGCCTCGGCATAATTGGCCTTGCCAAATGCTGCGTTGCCGGCTTCTTTCGCCTGCTGATAGCTGATCTCCGGCTGGCTTTTCTCAGCCAGTTTCGGGCGCAACTGCGAATAACTAAAAACACAGGTGAGCAAAATGGATGACACCACAATCAGTATCAAGCCGGCATTATTTTCTTTCACATATTCGATCGGATTCGATGTCAGAGTAGCGGGCATCTTCATCGCGACCAGGTCAGTCTGTGTAATTCTTGTTGCAGGTTTGAGAGAGTTTTGGAATAGTTCCAGATCTGTCCATAGCTCCAACATCGATGGATATCGTTTATCAGGATCTCGTTCCAGACATTTGAAAACTATGTTCTCCAACTGCTCGGGAATGGAGATAAACGCAGGATTGACACTGGCAAAAGAGCGCGGTGCCTCGTGCACATGCTTATGCAAAGTCTCAACTACCGTATCGCCAATTAAAGGTGGCTTGCCCGTCAAGCATTCATACATGACGCAACCAAGCGAATAAATATCGGAGCGCTGATCCAATTTACGCCCCAGGCATTGCTCCGGGCTCATATAAACCGGGCTGCCCATGACCATTCCAGGCTTAGTCAATTTATGACCATCGCCCTCTCCAGCAATATGTTTGGCGATGCCAAAATCAACCAGTTTCAAAACATCCTCATTCTCCTCAGTCACGATCATAAAGTTGCTGGGTTTCAGATCTCTGTGGATCAAATCTCGCTTGTGAGCATAATAAAGCGCATCGCAAGCCTGGCAAAAAATCGAGACACTGCGCAAGACGGTAAGATGCTTGAACTTGCCAATTTCAACTTCCAGTGAATGCCCTTCCAAAAAGTCCATGACCAGGAATGGCTGCCCTTGCGGAGAGATGCCAAAATCGAAGACCGTGACAATGTTGTGGTGCTTCAAGCTGCTGACTAGCTTCGCTTCCAGTTGGAAGCGCTTCAGGCTGGCCACATCCGATGCCACCAGAATCTTGATTGCCACCATGCGGTCCATCAGGCTGTGCCGCGCCTTATAGACGGCACTCATGCCACCGGAGCCGAGCAAAGAGACAATATGATATTTGTCGGCAAAAATGGCGCCGATTAAGGGGTCTGTATCGTTAGTGCTGTTGCAAGCAACCGCCCTGCCATGTGCCTGTCCGCACTTTTCACAAGTTTTGCCTGAGCTAGATTTATTCTCAACGTCATCCACACTCATGAACCTGTCAACAGCACCTTAGGTGGTTTTGCCGCTCGCCATCACAATCTGGCACTGAGCTGGGAATTCCGACTTGATTTCATGCAACGCTGACTCCGTTATTTCAGTACCCACGAACGACACCTTTTGCAATTCTTGCAATCCCGTCAGAGTCTTCAAAGCCCGATCGGTGACTTTTGAATGATCGAGCCACACTCGCTTGAGTGAATGGATTTTAGCGATCGACTCAACGCCACTATCAGTGATATCAGTGTCGGATAGATCAATCTCATTCAGTCTGTTGAAATGCACTATCTCATTCAGATCCTCATCTTTGACGCAGCTGCCGCTCAAATCGAGAGATTGAATTGCATGCGGATCGAGATTCTTGAGAGCACTAAACTGGACATCGTCTTCTTTAGAAACTTCCAATTGAATGCTGCGCCCTGCAGGCACGGTGACTATGCCGGTGGCGGCGCCGACTGATTCCCAATAGTCGGGATCATCTTCAGATTCAAGCAGAACCTCGCCGATTGACATATTCTCGGGGAACTTGAGGGTTCTCACTTTCGGCTTGGCAGCCGAAGCAGTTTTTTCCGGTTGAGCCTGTGGCGCCTTGGGTTTCGCCCCAGCCTCCGGTTGAGGAACAGGCTGTGGTTTGGCTGCAACCACAGGCTCAACGGATTTTTTCGTCGTGCTCGGCGCTTGCTGGGCGGCAGCTGCCGAAGCGGCCGTGGCCAGCATGCCCCCGGTGACCAATCCAACTAGTCCACATTGCAAGAGCAGGCGGGAGAAATCGATCTCAGGGGCGGCTTTGCTGACTAAAACGGGAGGCTCGAAGATGGGGGCATAATTGACCGGACCTCCCTGAGGGCCAATCTCTTTCCAGGGCGGAAAAACGCCCATCGCGACAATCGTCAAGATGCCCATCCACAAAGAAGTTTTTTGCTGTTCGTTCAATAAGGTCATATTTATACGCTTCTAGAGAACATTATTTATCCCGTGGCGACCATTTTAAACCGCTGCCCCTGCTTAGAGTTTAGTGCAGTCTGGGTATCACAAGGAAGTGCGGTAGACCAGACAAAAGATCTTGAAAACCTGGAATCCTTGAACAGCAGTTCAATATGGGAGAGTTTAGTCTATGTGGGAACGTTATAACTTATCAGGACAACAGGCAATGTCTTCCGGAAAGTCCGCCGATGCAGAAGCGGCTTTTCGTCTGGCCTTGCAGGAAGCAGAAAAAATCGGTCCACACGACCCCAAAGTGGCGATGAGTGCGACCAATCTGGCCAATTGCTTACGCCAACAGGGCAAGTTCCCTGAGGCGGAGACATTTTACAAAAAGGCTATAGAGGTCAAGGAGAAACACTTTGGCCCGTTGCATCACGAGTTGATCGGGGTGTTGGAAAACTACGCTAAGATGTTACGCGGAGCCGGTCGCGAAAAAGAGGCTGAGAAGCTTGACCACAAGGCTAAGATTATTTTCTCGAAAAAGTAATTTCGACATCTGCGCGTGAAAACAGAACCCAAGAAAGTCGTACCAGCTGAGCCTGCGCGGGGCAGTCTCAAATATTTGAGCGGCTTTGGCAACCATTTTGAAACAGAGGCGGAGCCTGGCGTTTTGCCTGTGGGTCAGAATTCGCCGCAGAAAGTGGCCCGTGGCCTCTATGCCGAGCAGTTGAGCGGATCTTCATTCACAGCAGCACGCTGCGAGAATTTGCGCAGCTGGCTTTATCGCATTCGCCCATCCGTTTTGCATTCCAAATTTGAGCCAATTGACTCAGGTGGCTGGAGAGGGCGCCCTTTTACAGAAGCGCAGGCATCGCCCAATCAGCTGCGCTGGAACCCACTGCCGATTCCCAACGAACCGACCGATTTTGTTTCTGGAGTGCACACAGTCGCGGGAAACGGCGAGTCAGCGAGTTGGCGTGGCTGTGCAACGCATATTTATGCCTTCAATAAATCCATGCGCAATCGATATATGTACAATGCCGATGGAGAATTTTTGTTTGTTCCGCAAACCGGTTATATTCTCATTGCCACTGAATTTGGTGACATTGAAATTGGACCGGGTGAGATTGCTGTTGTTCCACGGGGCGTCAAATTCACCATTTCTTGTCATCAACCTGTGCGGGGATACATTTGTGAAAATTATGGTGCTCCATTTAGATTGCCGCCATTGGGTGTGATCGGCTCAAATGGATTGGCCAACCCGAGAGATTTCCTGGTGCCCGAAGCCAAATATGAAAAGCGGGATAGCGAGCTGGAGTTGATCGCCAAATTCAACGGCAAGCTCTGGCGCGCCAGTATCGATCACTCGCCCCTAGATGTGGTGGCGTGGCACGGAAATTATGTTCCCTACAAATACGATTTGAAAAATTTCCAGGTGATCAATTCTGTCAGTTTCGATCACTGCGATCCTTCCATTTTCACGGTTTTGACATCACCCTCCGAGTTGCCTGGTTTTGCCAATGTCGACTTCGCCATTTTTCCACCGCGTTGGTCAGTGGCTGAGCATACTTTCAGACCGCCGTACTTTCATCGCAACATGATGAGCGAATACATGGGACTCATTTTTGGTCTCTACGAAGCCAAGCAAGAAGGATTCAGACCAGGAGGAGGCAGCTTGCACAATTGCATGTCGGCTCATGGTCCTGATGCCACCACGTTCGAAAAGGCAACAACGGCGGATTTGAAACCGAGTTATGTTGCTGATTCACTTGCCTTCATGTTTGAAAGCTCGCTTGTCTTTCAACCAACTGCTTATGCGCTCAATAGCCCAGAACTGCAAAAGGATTATTTGGACTGTTGGTCTGGATTGAAAGCTAATTTTCAAGAGTAGCCTGGAGAACATTGACATGAATTCGCGAGGGAATATTGATTGCAGGAAGTACCGGTCAGCTTTTTCAGTCTCCCGGTAACCCCCTTACCGGAGCCAACTTTACCTGTCGCGCACAGCAAATAGACCATCATTTTAAATTTTCAGTTTTGATCTGAGCAGACCATATTGAAGCACCGAATATAGTGCCAAAAACAAAACCTTAATTCCGACGAAATTGAATTCGGCCCGAATTTTCATGCTGCCGAAAATCGCATTTTGCGCAGAATTAATTCTGCGCCAAAATGAAGCGACGCAATGCTTAATTTGCAAATTTTGCAGTTACTTCATTTGTCTGCGTGGTATGAGACAAAAACGCAATCCATTTGGGGGGGAAGTACATGAAGTTATCAAAATCAGGCAGTTTACTATTGACCGCCTTAGCACTGGCATCTTCGTCGACATTTTGCATGAGCCTTGCAGCACAGGCTGTACCGACCTTGACCTACAGCTCCGTTGAGAGGGTGACACCTCTAATCAAGCACCGCTTTGTTTCATCTGTATTCGAGCAGCCAGATCCCAGTTTTAGTGGGGTTACATTGTCAGGTTTTGAGGCCGGGCATGTACTGCTCCCTAACATCGCTTCTTGGACGAACCAGGTTAACCCCGGTATTGCTCCTGGTGGAGTGACCGGAATGAACATTCCAGCATTGCACACAGGGCTACTGCCAAATGTCGGCAACTTTTTTTCTATCGAAGGTTGGTATTCTACTCCGACCAATGTTTCCGCAGATCCAGGGCTCTTTTTCGTAGTCCAAACTGCTGATGGTTTGTATCACACAGCCAGCTTTACGACTGTCCCCTCAAATAACGTCGGTACTAATAACGGCAGGACTAATTGGTTTAACTTCATCAGCTCGATTAATTCTTTCAGTCCCCTTTGGCTGCATCAGGAACTGGCTCCCAAATCAATAAAATAGCCATCGTTTTCGATGGCACCGTACACGGTGTAAATTCAATCAATCAGATCCTATCCCCAGGCGAGCCACCACCGGGATCTGGGTCCGGCTTTTTCGTCCTTAACGGTTCTAATGGCTTTTTGATTAACAACCCAGGTACGGGCCTGGCCAATTTTACGGTTCTTGCGCATCCAGCAGACGGTCACTTCAATTTTGAGCTGAACGGCCCAAATAACTGAAGACGCTTGAGTCAATTGCTCGATACGCCCTTGTAACGCACATATCTATCAACGCCAGGAGGGTAAGACGTGAGGTGCAGCACGATTGCTTGATCGCCAGATTGCACTGTCGTGAAGTTCTGAAAACCTACTTTCTCGAATTCACTGAGGACCTGACCAAAAATATCTTTTGGCACAAACGTCGTTCGTACTACTTGCTTTGCCGCGAGGATATCCAGGAGCAGCCGCACCACTGCATTGGCAATTGCATCTGTGTTCTCTCGTACAAGCGCGGATGATTTCACATAAATCACACCATCTTGCTGCAAGGAGAGTGGGCAATAGCGCCGCAGTCCAACCGCCTTTCCCTCCCTGTACCAGAGATCCTCGTATTTTGTAGTCTGCCCCCAATCCAAGTTCTCATTCTTCTTGCGATAATCCACATACACCAGAGTCAATGAGGGCATTGTGGAGCCGCGGTAGTTCAAAAATTCACGCTTAACGGCAACGTCTAAATAGACAATCCAGGGGGAAGTTCTTTCCAGTTGTTGCTCGGTGGTTTCGCTGGTTTCACCTTGCGAACGTGCGCAGGGCGCAGACAATGACAAGGCGCACAGCCAGAAAAGAGCCAATACAATCTTTGAGTTCTCTGTCAAGGCGCTAGATCAAACCTTACAATTCAGGACCAGCATAACTCAGCCAACATCTGCCGGCTGTACAATAGTGCGGAATATATTACTCATTTTGGAGTGACATTTTATGCGTTCGAACCAAGCATTGCTTTTTGTCTTACTCGCGTTGCTGTGCACTCAGCAAGGGGCTCAGCCCGAGCCGGTTCAGCCGGAGTCTGCGGCGAGCAAGACTGAGGCAAGTAAGTCCGCGCCCAAGTCCGCTGCGAACAAGCGCGTAAGCAAGTCCGCCTCCGGCAAATCAGTTCACACGCAGTCGGTGCACCCCACAACTGCCCAGCAAAAGACGGCGCCCGTGCAGGCCCAAGAGATGGAGATTATCCCGATCGGCGTCCGTTCGGACGGCAAGCCGATAACCATCACCCGAAAAAAGGTGGTCATTCCGCCACAAAAGCTGAATCTGCCAATCGCGGACAATTCGCTCTGGTTTCGCTACTACCAGGCCGGTGAAGATGCCTCGCTAACGCAGCACGATCCCGACCTGGCGAAAAAGTATTGGATGGCGGCAATAAGCGAGTTGGAGAAGCATCCACCGGCAAAAGGCGCAGACATGTTCTTGAGCGTCAGATTGTCTGCTCTGGACAAGGGCTTGATGGATTCGTATCCCTCTGATTGGTCTAAGCAAACCGGCGACAGCGACGAAATAATGAAACAGCGAAAAGAGCAGGTAGACACGCTCTCCAGAATCGCGCGCATCAACGAATATTTTGCTCCGCCTGATGATTTGTTGCGCACAAAATCCAAAGAACGATACGAAATCGCTAAGCAAGCGTATGAAAAGGCTCTGGCACAGATGAAACAGAAAGAGACAAAAGAAACTAAGGAAACAAGTTCGGATTAGCTTGACTTTTCATGCAGGAAAACCTATCGGAGTCTTGGAAAATGAAATCGCGGTCGAGAATGAACATGTCCGGCTGAAGTTTTAGTTGTCCTGCAAATGGAGAGTTGAACACAGCCAACAGCCATATATTCAGACCAAGACTCGTCGAAACGAGAACAATTATTACCCTCTGGTATCCAACCCACTTGGAAGAGAACGTGTAGGTGATTGCCACCGTGATCAAGGCACCAAATATGATGACTATCCACAATGCACCGGGAAGGAAACCAGTCTGACTCTGAACAATCCTGGATCGTCGACTTTCGCCGTAATTGTAACAAGCAGGCAGAATCGCCTGAAGAATTGATGTTTCCCGCTCGTTGTGAGGCGTTATTGACACTGATGCATCCCAGATTTCTTGATAGAGGTGCCACGCTTTCTTGCTTGTCTGTTTTTGCTCCATCAGCGGCCACTCCTCATCAATGACGGCATTGCAATAGTCGCGGCACAACTGACGGATGCGCAATCTGTCAACGTCAGAGAGTCCATGGGCAAGACGATAGATATTGCCTAAGGCATTAGCCTCCAACTGCACGTGTTGGCGTGCATCGTGATAGTTGTCCAGCGATGCCACCACCATGAATCCAATCAGCACTGAGAAGAGAGTTCCGACCAACCCGAGCACTGCTTGACTGCTGTCCTGGTGTTCATCTAATGCAGAGGCATCTACTCTGGTTCTAACCAGATGGTGTCCAAGCAAGGCGATAACCACCAGAAGTGGAACACCAACGGATATAAGAATCGTATTCAAAGGTCACCCCTATGCGATTTGCAAACCCTGGGTAATTCGGAGCAACTGCACTGGCTCCGTAAAGAACCACATTGTATCCCTCTGCCTTTGGGGCGATCTAGGCATTGTTGTCGCATGTCGGTCGGGTTTAATCGTTATCCCGGCACTTTGCCTGGGAATAGTGCCGATAAGTGGGAATGCGCATGACAACAAAGTTTGCCGAAAAGATGCACCGCCCGCCATCAACTGATATCGCCCAGCGGATTATAATTTCTTGCATGCACGAGAGATTTTAGCTGCTGGGACGATTGAGCAAGACAAAATAAATGGCGAAATAAGCATGTACAAACCGAAGAAAGAGAACAATCCCAGCCAGTCCTCCAATCGACAGCGACGGTCGGTTGAACCCACTATGCCAAGCGTCAAGACAATCAAGGAGCAGTTCGATATTGCCGTTTCACGCAGAGGGGTGATCATTGAACAGCCCTGGACGGGTACCAAACCTGGGCAAACATTTAATCTCATGGTGCAATGGGAAGCTGGAGCAGAGTTTCCGGTCTGGACCCTCTATGAGGAAGGGGGCAGCGACTCCAAAATGCATTGGAGCCAGACATTTCCGCCAACCGATGTGCAGTTGATGTATGACGTCCTCTCTATGTCGGTCGAATCAGGGAATGTGAGCAAAATTCCTGATGAGTTAAAGCCCAAAACAGTGGAAAATTGGAATGCTCCTTCTGACGAAAAATCTAAAATCAACTTGGGTGGCTTGGGTGGGAGCCTACCCGCAAATCCACACGCCGGTGGCGCTAGTAGTGGCTTATTGGGCGGTGGCGGCTTGTTGAATCCTCCAACACCAGCGCCTCAGCCTGCTCCGGCTGCCGCTCCGGCTCCATATCCAAACTATCCACCCCAGCCTCCTGCCGGTTATCCACCGCAGCAGCCACAATATCCGCCTCCTGGATACCCTGCCCCTGCGGGCTATCCACCAAACTATCCAAACCCATATGGTCAACCCGCACCTCAACCAGGTTATCCGCCGCAGCCTCAGCAAGGCTATCCACCGCAGCCTCAGCAAGGCTATCCGCCACCACAGCCTCAGCCACCTCAACCTCAATATCCAACCAACCCCCAAATTCCATGGGCGACAATGACCAATCCACAAGGTTATCCGCCGGCGCCTGCTCCGGCGGCACCCCAATCATCCAGTCCATTCTATTCGGGCATGGCGCCCACTTCTTCATCGTCTTCTGCCGCATCGGAGCTGAAGCCGATCGACTACAACGCCATGATGCAGAAGACCTCCAATGTTCTGCTTGGCACATTGCTGGTCGAAGCCGGTCTTGTCACTGACCGTACTCTCAACGCCGCCCTTAAAATTCAGGAGTTGGTCAGAGAAGAGAAAATGGACCACGAGCAAGCTTTTGATGCCCTGAAGAGATTGCACGATATGGGTGGATCGATCGATGAATATCTGGCACCGACAGATTTCAAAACCGGCAAATCGGCCGCCGCTAAACCAAGAGCACCACAGGCTGGTGGCGCGGCTGTAGGTCGATCACCGATGGATGCGGAGAAGGCTCGCGACTATCACGCCGCCTTCGATTTGCTCATGAAAGCTGGCATTCTCAATCAAAATGATATGAAGACGGCAGAGGGAGTACGGGCAAAACACGGCGGCGATTTAATGCTGATTCTCAAATCGGCGGGGAAATTGGAAGCCACCACATTTGATGCGGCGCTGATTTGCATCAGGTTGATTCATGCCAGCAAAATGAAAGTGGAGCAGTGCATTATTGCCCTCAATTACTGCAGCCGCAGCCGCGTTGGCTTCGATGCCGCTCTGGAAGAGCTTGGCTGGCCCAATCCTCGAAAGCAGAAATAAAGTGGAGTGGAGCGCATGCCTGATGAGATTGATAATCCGTACAAGCACACCAAAATAGCGCAGCAATTCGAACTTTCCGGAGACTTTCGCCACGCAGAGATGCGCTACAGGAGCGCCATTTTGGCTGCTGATGCCTTGCCTCTTGGTGATTACAAAATGCATCTGCAAACAAACATCGCCCACGACCATGTAGTCAAACGCGCGGCTGAGCACTTCGAAAGTACAGATAATGTCGGCAGTCTTGAGGACGTTGAAAACGCGTATCATGAGCTTATTGCTTTGCCGTTTTTGACTCGTTTGCAGTTGGCAGGTTTTTACGCTCGCCATCAAGCCATTCCCGAAGCAAAAGATGCCTGCGATGACGCCTTGCGGGTTGGTCTGGATCCTTTGGTGAAAGAGAATCGCTCAGTCCTGGAGATGAACGACCGTGCCGTTGCTCTACGACAGCATCTTGCCGACATACTTGGTCCTGAGCATGTAGAGCAGCTTTTTCTCAAGAATTTTGACAAGTTAGACGTCAACCGAGACGGTTTCGTGGACGAGCATGAACTCAAACGGGCACAACTGGATTTGAGTCTGGATGCCGCTACGCAGCAGGTGATTCGCTATCTTTTGCACAACTATATGGAAGTTGAGAAAGCCAGCAATGATGAATTTGGCATGGAGATAAGCGGACTGACGAAGGCAGATGTGCACAACTACGAGCGCAAGACAGGCGCCAAGTGGAAGCGCATGGAGGAGGATAAGCCTTAAAAGCTAAGGAGATGCCGGAGCAGCTATATAATTAGCTATACTTGCAATGAGCAATGTTGGACGTGGCGACCTGATGGCAAAGAGCATTCTCGTCTTAGACGACGATAAACAATTCTGCAAACTGGTGGTGCCGGTTCTGGAAGGGCGCGGGCACAAGGTGTTGCAGGCACCTACTGCGCAGCAAGGCACCCAACTGCTCGGCGAGCACGCCTTCGACTTGATACTTGTGTGCGGACCACTGCCCGACAACAACGGTATCGATTGGATAAGCGATCTGCGCAAACAAAACACCGTTGTGCGTTGCGCTTACATCGCCGACACACAAAAGGAGTTGCAGACCAATCGCAAAGTCCTGGAAGAATCCCTTGGCGTAACCTTCTTCGCTTACAAACCTGTGATTCCCTTCGTGCTTGGAGCCAAGCTAGAAGGTCAATTCGCCACGGAAAACTCCCCGGCGCAAGCGGCCAAGCTAAAAGATTTCGAGACTATGTTTCTGGCGTTGGTAACCAAGTATGCCCGGTTGCTACCAGCCAAGCTAGGAGAGCTCTCCGCCGCTATTGAAAAGGCTAAGCAAGAACCAGACGATCGAGAGTTGGTAGCGCAAGTGCGCGCTATTGCTCACAAAATCAAGGGGACGGGCGGTTCGCTCGGTTTTCGTCAGGTCGGTGAGGCCATGGCATTCATTGAAAACGCCGCAGTGGCCATGCCTGATAAACCGCGGGAAGAACAACCGTTGGCCTGGGCTGAAATCGATCGCAAACTGCTTGAGGCTCATGCTGTAGGCGAGATAGAAGCAAGAGAGGTGGCGGATTTTGTCGCCAAAGAAGATGTTGATACCGACGCTGGTGTGACATCACCGGCGATGTGCAGAATTCTGGTTGTTGATCCCGATCAAGTGTTTTTAGATGGTCTGGAAGCGCTCGGTCGAGAGCGCCTGGTGGAAGTGATTAAGGCCCACACAATTGAAGAGGCGCTCGATAAGGCAAGCGTTCTGCCCCTGGACGCGGCGCTTATCAATGTAGCAGAGGACAATCCGGAAATCTCCTTCAAGTTAGCCAGACAACTGCGCGAGCTGCCTGACTATGAGAATCTGCCCCTGGCTTTCATATCAGGAGATGCTCTGCTCAAAGACCGGGTCGAAGCCGCTCACGCAGGAGCGTCTTTATATCTGGATAAACCGCTTGAATCGGATGCGCTGGAGAAGGCAGTTCAGCATCTTGTTGCCATTCGCCAGGGTGGACGCCCACGTATTTTGATCACCGACGATGACGAATTTTTCGCCAGCACTGTGGCACTTGTATTGCGCAATGAAGGCATGATTGTGCGCACGCTGCTTGATCCGACAAAGATACTTGATGTTATGCAAGACTTCCCGCCGGACATGCTCCTTCTGGACGTGATGATGCCCGGTATCACCGGCTTCGAAGTGTGCCGCATGTTGAGGCAAGTGCCGCGCTGGCAAGATCTGCCGATCATATTCTTGACCGGGCAAACCGGAGTGGAAGCAAGAGTGGAAGCGTTTAGATCTGGCGGTGACGATTATCTGCCAAAGCCGGTGGTCAACGAAGAGTTGTTGACCAGGGTAAAAGTAAGGCTGGATCGATCGAGGCTCTTGAAGGAACGATCGGACAAAGACACAATCACGGGACTTTTGCTAAGACGCGCTTTCTCTGAGCATCTCACCGCCATGATTGCCGAGGCACAGCGGCTAAAATCAACGTTCACTGTTTGTCTGCTCGATGTCGATCACTTCAAAAAAGTAAACGATACCTACGGTCACCTGGCTGGAGACAGAGTGCTGGCAGCGCTCGGACAGCTGCTTTCCAGGCGCTTCCGAGTCGATGATCTGCGCGGCAGATGGGGCGGCGAGGAATTCATTCTCGCCTTCAGACGTGAGACAAAAACGACAATGCATGCGGCCATCACCAGAGTGCTGGATGAATTCGCCTGTTTACCGTTTAAAGGTGATGATGGGCAGGAATTTTTCGTTTCCTTTAGTGGCGGTCTTGCTTGTTTTCCGGAAGATGGTGAGTCAGTCTATGAGTTGCTCCAGACAGCAGACCGGCGGCTCTACTACGCCAAACATGCCGGGCGCAGAAGAATCGTGCGAGACGATTCGCAGGCACCGACGCCGGCGTAGGAGGCGCTGCAGAGCGCAACCAGAGCCGTGGCGCGCGAACGCGGGATCGCAAAATCCGCGAGCGCATGGTGGGTTATTGTTATGCGGATCACTACCGGAGGTTGAGGTTTTTTTGGCAATATGCGTGTAGCGCATCGAATTTTCGAAAAATCTATGCGTGTGGCGATGATCGCGGGAGCGATAAACCAGTGAGCCTTTCTATCTGTTTGCAGATCTAGAGCTGGGATGATTGCCTTAGCACTACCTACGCTGGGTTATCGTTTTCGATAAGTGCCGAGAATAATCGCGATCTACTAGAACGCAATCAGGATAATGATTTCGGAACAAATGTCATTTATGTTTTTGATCTGAAAAGTTATCGATTTCGATAAGTCAGCGTAGGGTGTCCGTGATCGATCAGCGAGCCTCCCAGCAGCACTTATGGCACTACGCCGCGATTTCTCTAGACTATGACTGATATTTCGTACCGTTATCAAACGCCCGTGCTACTGATCGTCTTTCAGCTTCTGCTGATAGTTCTGATAGTCCCTCTGCTGTTGCAAATATTGCATCATGTTCTGATATAGCTGCTGATATTTCGCACCGCCGCCACACTCGACTGCCCGCTTGTAGGCACCGGCAGCGCCACTATAGTTTCTATTCCTGTAATGAGCATTTCCGAGTGCACCCCAGTAATCAGGCTTGGCTGGTGCCAGCTTGGCCGCTTCTCTATACTCTTTGACAGCACGATCATCGCCCGCCTTTTCGAGATACATTCCATAGCGGTAATGCAGCTTATCATCATTTGGCTTCATGGCCAGCAGGGCCTGGTATTCCGGAGCTACTTCTTTTGAACCACGTTGTTCATAAATCTGCAGGAGCATCGTATGGACCATCTCTTTTTTTGTTGTCGGCGTATCTGCGTGTGCTGCATTGACACCACATGCGTTAACTACCAACGCTCCTATAATCGCACTGCTTCTAGCTTTCATCTTATGACCTCACCTAACTATGTGTGTTCCGCATGTTGTACTTATCGAGCAATCCATTCAGCTGTTTCAAGTTTTCATCTGTGGCTGGTTGGCGACCGTATGATCCCTGGTAAAGCTCTAACATGCCTCGTTTTGGCACCGCAACTTCGATAAACAGGATCCACTTGCTGTCTTTTTCGGGCATCATTTTATCGCTGAACTTCCAACCATTCGGCATGGTCCGATCAATCGAATCATGAAACTCATACTTCACTGTTGGATTGCGCCCGAATGGAGGTCCTTTGAGAATCTCTGTTATCCGATAGTGAGCTTGTGGTGGATGGTCCCACGAAATGTCTTTTGACTTATCGTATCCCGTATATTCGGCCAGGCATATGGATTCGGATCTAATAGCGCCTGGATAACTAAGAAGGAAGCATGGCTCAGCTGTTTCTCGCTGTTGCGCATTTGCAGGAAGCGTATTCTGAGCCACATTGAGCCAGAACACCGCGAAAAGGCCAACTCCAACTAGAAGTCCGTGGCGCGGGAAGGTCGTCCCCTTCAACATTCAAGCCTCAACAACAGTTCTCTTGCAGGCAACATAGCAGTCACTCTTACTTATCATAGAACATGGGTAGGATGTGCGTCGAAGTGCACGCCAACTCATCACTGAGCAATGAGGATTGGCCGAACTGCAAATCGACGGCAAAATCTCTGTGTGCTATTCGGCGTCTTTCAGCTGCTTCTGATATTTGGCGTAGTCCCTTGCTTGCTGCAGATATTGGAGCATGCTTTGATACAAGGCAGAATATTTCGCCCCGCCACCACATTCGACAGCGCGCTTATAAGCACCAGCGGCGGCAGTATAGTTTCTCGCCCGGTAATAAGCATTTCCGAGCGCGCCCTGGTAATCAGCATTGGCTGGTGCCAGATTGACAGCTGCTTTGTATTGAGTAACAGCGCGGTCATCGCCGGCCTTTTCGAGATACAGACCGTAGCGGAAGTGCAGCTTATCGTCAGTTGGTCTCAGGGCAATTAGCGCCAGGTATTCGGGCGCGACCTCTTTCGAACCACGCTGTTCATAAATCTGCAAAAGCATTGTATGGATCATTTCTTTCTTTGTTGCGGGCGTATCTGCGTGTGCTGCATTGACACCACATGCGTTAACTAGCAACGCTCCTAAAATCGCAAGGCTTCTCGCTTTCATCATGACCTCACTAACTGTGTGTGTTCCGCATATTGTACTTATCAAGCAAGGCATACAGCTTGTTCAAATTATCATCATTGGCTGGTTGGATACCGTAAGAACCCTGGTACATCTCGAACATGCCTCGTTTTGGCACCGCGAATTCAATAAACATGATCCACTTGCTGTCCTTTTCGGGCATACATTTTTTTTCGTCGAACTTCCAACCTTTGGGCATCGTCGGATTGATCACATCGTGAAACTCATACTTCACAGGCATGTGCTTATTCAGGGGCGGTCCCTTCAGGATCTCCGTTATATAATAATGAGCTTGTGGTGGATGGTTCCAGCCGATGTCGGGCGATTTGTCATAGCCCTGGTATTCAGCCAGCAAAATGCATTCTGATTTAATCGCATTTTGATAACTGAGAGCAGTGGTCATATCGAGGTCTGTGTGCTTGTATACCTTTTCTGCTGCAAGTTTTGCTGCTGCAACCTTTGCCGCTTCGACTCTTGCCGCTTCAAGTTTTGCTTGTTCAGGGTCCAACGTGGTTACCGGCATTACATGCTTCTTCGGAATGTATGTAAGTGCATCGGGAAGATCAACCGACCTCAGAGCATTCTTTAGCATTGGAATCGCGTCATCGAATCGATTCAAATGAAAAAGCGCCTGCCCATATTCGTAAGCGTGCGCCACCTTTTGACTGGGATCGATGGCAAACATTTTTTCCAGAGCATATGCCACTTGATCCCATTCGCCTGATTTCATGCACGTGTTGTACAGCCCTTCGTAGTATTCCATCGATGCAGGTCTTTGCCCGATGCAGAAGCGGAACTCGTCTTTTGCCTGAGCCCACTGCTGCTGATTGTAAGCATCAGCCGCCTTATTCGCATGTATGACCAGGGTTACGGTATCTGGTTGATCCTCCGCACTTGCCGGAAGCGGATTCGGACCAAAAGTCAGTGCGGTCACAACAAAAACGCTAACCCCTGATAGCGCAAAATTCGCAATGGTTCTATCCTTCATCTATGACCTCATTAACTGTGTGTGTTCCGCATGTTGTACTTATCCAGCAAGGCGTATAGCTGGTTCAAATTCTCATCAGTTGCTGGTTGACGACCATACGAGCCCTGGTACAGCTCAAACATACCTCGTTTTGGCACCGCAAATTCAATGAACAAGATCCATTTGCTTCCCTTTTCGGGCATGATTTTGTCGCTGAACTTCCACCCTTTCTGCATGTCTGTATCAACCAGATCATGAAATTCATACTTCACAGGCAATGCGTGTGTGAGCGGAGGTCCCTTCAAAATCTCGGTTACATGATAGTGAGCTTGTGGTGGATGGTTCCAGCCTATGTCGTTAGATTTGTCATAGCCATCGAACTCCGCTAAGAGGATACATTCTGATTTAACGGCATTTAGCATGGTGAGAGCTTTGTGGGGATCGGCGATATCTATTATGTGTGGCGGAGTTATAACCTCGACTGGTGGTTTCCATATCGGAGCACTCGGGTCGGGCTCGGTTGTCGGAATGTCGTGGTGCTTAGGAATATAATCAACTTCAGGGATATTAACGGTGGACAAAGCATTCTTCAGATATGGAATCGCTTCATCAAAGCGATTTAAATGGAAAAGCGCCTGTCCATATTGATAAGCGAGCGCCTTTTTTTGGTTGGGGTCGATGATAAACATCTTTTCCAGTGCATACGCCACTTGATCCCACTCGCCTGATTTCATACACGTGTTGTACAGCCCTTCGTAGTATTCCATCGATGCAGGTCTTTGTCCGATGCAGAAGCGGAACTCCTCTTTTGCCTGCGCCCACTGCTGCTGATTGTAAGCCAGCGCTGCTTTGTTGGCGTGGGTGGCTAAAGTTACGCTGTCGGGCTGAGTCCCTGGCTGTTGCCCCGCTTCCGCAACCGCGGGAAGCAAATTCTGAGCGGAAATTAGTGCAGTCAGAGCAGAAACGCCAAGTCCTAACAGAAGTCTATCTGTCGTCAAAATCCTTTTCATTCTCGTCTTCCTCACCATAATCTCTTGGCTGCCAAACCAACAGTCATGTCCCTAGTCACATTTTTACCACGTTGCCCGGCAAACAAGCTTGCCAAGGATGCCAACAGGAGCGGAAATTTCACTCCCATTCCAAGCAGGCGAGTGATCCCGCATGCCGTTGAGCCCCCCATTACCAACTCCGCCGCCTCCACCACCTGAGCCGCCACCGCTGGAACCACCGGAGCCGCTGCTTGTCGGGTTCCGATGCAAGCGAACTCTGCATTGCGCATCGCGTCTCCAAGACTGGTTGCAAAGAAATACGACGAAAAACCGTCGTCTCCTATATCTGATACATACCAGTCAGGGGGCTCTTGCAACAATCCCTCAAAGGCGTGAGCCCACTGGTCTGCACAGTTCAAAACCATGCCATAGGGAAGTAATCGCCCAAACAAGGTCGGATCGTCCTTGGCTAGAGGGCTGATTAACCCCACCGTCCAAGGAATGCTTAGCAGGCCTGCCAGAATCCGGAGGATGAAGAAAATCGTAGATATTGAAAAATATTGCCTCTGGATTTTTTCCGGGTTGCCACAGAAAAGCTTCTAGCAGTCAGTCACAGGTACACATCATCTTTGATACCAGGGATAGTGGCATAGTACGATCTACCAACTGCCACCGCCACCACCACCGAAGCCGCCACCACTGAAACCGCCTGAAAAGCCGCTGCCACCGCTAGCTGCGCTCGTTCCCGAGCTGCTTGGCGGCACCGAGACAAAAGTGCTTTGCATGGTGCGCATTCCCTGCCCCAGGTCGGTGACAAAGAGAAAAGACGAGAAAGTGTTGTTATATCCATACGGAGCGTACCAGTCAGGCGGCTCCCGCAACAATCCTTCAAATGCGTGCGCCCACTGATCTGCACAGTTCAAAACCATGGCATAGGGAAGTAATCGCCCAAACAAGGTCGGATCCTCGTTGGCCAGAACTCGCAACCTGTCCTTTTCAGCAAGCCGAACGTACCGGGCAAAGCCCAAACACTCCCGCGTCAGTCTTGAGCCTTCCCCCGTGCGTGCGGGCATGTATTTAGTGAAAAGCAGAATAATCAGTCCCGAGCTGACCCCACCCACACCCCAGGGAACGCCAAACTCCCGTGCAAATGCCCCGACTAACAAAACTGCAACTCCCATAAGAACATACTGCTTTCGAATTGCATCTGGGTTGCCAGTAAACAACTTTCGGTTCGTCAACGACTCGTACACGTCCGCCTTGATACCAGGAATAGTGGCATAAAATTTCTCCTTCAAATATGAAAGCTTGACCACGTTGCCGTATGCAAATATGCCGTTCAAAAACCTGGACTCATGCGCTAACAGGATGTCGTTTTTTGCTGGAGTAGTTTTTGTAAATTCGTAATCGTAATTGGAGAGCATCAGGAATCCATCTTCCTTAAGCTGGCGGATTTTCAAATGACCGCGTACAGCCAGATCGACCAGCGTAGAGACAATATCCGGCAGATCGCAACTTTCATCGATCAAAGTGCCTACTTCAGCCGGAGACAGGCTCGTCGGCGGGTTCCATTCCACAGCTATGGGGCGGTCGCCGTCTTCATCGCGACCGGTATGCCACCACAAGACATACATGACAAAAAATGTGCCAACAGGGAAGAAGACTGCCGGCCACCAATCAATCAGAGCATCGAAAAACGCTTGCCCTGCAGGAGGTTTCGCTATGCTGTCTGGGGGCAATCCCTCCACGATTGTCAGCTCATTGCCTGGGGCTATGTGTTGGGCTTGAAACGCCTTAAACCCCGCTGCTTGCGAATCTATCGCGTGGTCGTGCCCGCCCGGTGGTCCACAAAATGATTCGGTGCGGATGTCATTCAATGACACCGAGGGTGGTGCATAGACATGCGCTACCGCTTCCTCAATTTCCCACGGCCATTCATTGCCGGTAACATTCCAGTAGAGCTCAGGCGATTGATCATTGGCAAGGAAATTCAAAGCGCGGCGCACATGATAGGCAATCTTATAAGTGTGCTCTCCAGTGATGGTCTTGTCAGGGCTGCCAATCTTAATCATTTCGTCAGCACCCTGTCTGTTCATCACATACTCAGATGTTTCGGCACCGTCCAGCTGCACATCTGTGAGGTCGAATGGCAGTCTGTAATTGGAACCATACCGTTGATACTGAACCGGAATTTGACGATAAATTCCGTGTTTTTCATCACCTTGAAAGTCCACGTTGATGATTTCTACAACATCGATTGAAGCATCAGGGTTGATGGTTATATCTGCATGAAACTTATGAATTATTTCAGCCGATGCCGACTGAGGTCCAAGCACCATATATAGTGCGGTTGCGATCAGGCAAAGCAGAAAAGTGCGTTTGATCCGATTAGACATGCTACAGTCATACCCAAAAATCAGCTTAGCTTTATGGAAAGGCTTCATATGACCAACTTGCAACCTGAATGTCTTATTTGCGCTCGCCAGAAGAATTCTACTATTCCCATCTTCGAAAGTGATCACTGGGTTATCAGGCATTCTATCGAGACTAACATTTTAGGCTATGTGTTAATCGAAGCCAAAAGGCATTTTCTTGATTTATCCGAAGCAACCGATACTGAGGCTGAAAGCTACGGTCCTCTTCTAAAACGCGTCTGTGGCGCTCTACGGACATTGCTTCCAGCGCAAAGGGTATACACAATCACGTTAGCCGAAGTGGTGCCCCATTTCCACGTTCACGTGATTCCGCGGACAAACCAAGTGCCCAAATCCTTTCGCGGCAGAGGAATTCTTGGCTATCCACTAGTTCCTGCAGCCGACGAGGCGCTCGTGACAGAATTTGGCAAACGCCTGGCGAAATCGCTAGCCATATCTTGCCGAGTCTGAGCCTAGACTCGGATGCAGATGCCCTTTGCACGATCGCAACAAATTGCTGCGCTGGGCAAAGAGAATGATCGGGTCGCAAAATTTGCCAGCTATACTGAATTAGTCTCAACTAGTCTCAAAAACCAGAGTGAAGGACCATGGACCTACCCCCACGCGATGTGCCTGAAGGTTTGAGTTCAAAAGAATATCTTCAGTTGGGAATTAAATACAAATCAATGGGTTGGATTGAGCAAGCCCGTGACGCCTTGACGTTTGCCGTTGAGGATGATTCAGATAGAGACGTTTCGCTTGCCGCCCGCAGATTTCTGAGAACGAAAATTCCGCGCCATCCGGTGCCTCTCTTTGCTGAGCAAAAAAACATCGAAGGTTTCAATGCGATGGCCACCGGCGATGTCGAACAGGCGCGCGAGACTTTTGAAGAGCTGATTCGCGAGTTCCCTGATTTCGAATGGCCTTATGGAAATCTGGCTGTTTTGTGCTTGCATGTGCATGACATTGCTCGTGCTAAAGAGTTGCTCGACAAAGCCCTGGAGATCAATCCGCATTACGTGAACGGTTGGCTGCACCTGGCTACTGCCCGAGGTCTGGAGAAGGATCTGCCTGGCGCGCGAGAGTGCGTAGACAGAGCGCTTGAGTCGGACCCGACAGACACGGCGGCAAAAGCGATGAAGGTAGCGCTGGAGTCGCTAGATGCCTAAGGCGCAATCGCGAAGTCAAATCGCTGCCCGCGGGGTTACATCGCCACTGTGTCTTAGTTTTGGAGATGCGGCTGCGGCGGCAGCTGATCGTGCCAAAGCAAAAGAATTAGGATACCAAGCCGGCAGCGATTCCGTTGGGACCCCGGATAGAGCTAGAATTAGAATATGGAAGCAGTAATAGGGCAACACTTCATCGCACTCTGAAACTATCTCGAGGCGATCAGCCAACTGCTCGTACGGCCTCAATCTACATCGGGTCCTTAGCCGACGGCACCGTTGATAGTCGATAAATTCGCTCTGCATCTGTTGCTTTTCATAGGTCGCGCCGAGATCTATCCAAGCGCCAAGAGAATTCGGTTCAAGCGCTATTGCCTCTTGCGCCTTGCGCGCTTCATCAAATTTACCGAGCTTCGCCAGGTGGATTCCCAAGTTGTGATACGTTGCTGAATCGTACGGATAAATGGAATTAGCTTCCCTATCGTATTTGATGGCTGTTTCGTAATCGCCTTTCTTTTAATATTCCAGGGCTTTATTTCCAGGATCACAGGATCTTGTGTACGCTTCGATACTACCCTTACCAGGAAACTTACCATGACTATCAGCAAACGCCGGACTAACAACAGAGCACACAATCAAAGAAGCCGCTGGCATCAAGCTGAGTATTGTTATGAGTTTCAATTCGAGGACTCCTTCTTGTCGCATTGCATGAGCTTTCTGTCCACCTCAGTTCGACATCTTTCATTGACGGCGCAAGCTTTGGCCTTGATCAACCAATCACGCGCTTCACCAAACTTTCCCTGTTGCCTCAGAATGTCTCCGAGGTCCGCAACAGCTTCCCATGAGCGTGGTTCAATCTGGACGGCTTTCCGATAATATCGCTCAGCATCACTTAATTTGTGCTCGTGTTCGTAGATCAATCCAATTGCTATCCAAGCGCCAGTATAAGTGGGTTCAAGTGCTATTGCCTGTTCTTGTGCCTTTTGAGCTTCATCGAATTTGCCAAGCTTCTCAAGGTCGTCTCCCAAGTTGTGATAGGAGGCTGAATCGTACGGGTAAATCGAGATCGATTCTCTGTCGAGCCTGACGGCTGTCTGATAGTCGCCTTTTTTTGAGCATTCCATGGCTTTGTTTCCAGGAACAATGGATTTGGCGTAAGCTTCAAGACTGCCTTTGCCGGGAAAGTTGCCATGACTGTCTGCAAAAACAGCTGGTGTTCCGACTAAGCCAATAGTCAACAAAATAATCGACAGCAGGCTATAGATTCTCATTCGTTATAATCTCTCCTTCGAGTTCGATCAGGTCCTTAGCTGGCTGCACCGCCAATAGTGGCACGCCGTTAGTTCGATGCATTCTTTAGATCGCATTGCCTGAGTTTGGCGTCCGCCTCACCAGGAAATCTTGCAGTGTCAGGGGTAGCTTTGGCCTTCAGCAGCCATTCGCGTGCTTCATTAAACTTACCTTGTTGCCTAAGAATATCTCCCAAGTCAATGACACCTTGGTACCCATTGGGCTGCAATTCAACTGCCTTTCGATAACATCTTTCAGCATCTATCAATTTGCGCTCATCTTCGTAGGTGATCCCTATGGATATCCAGGCCCCGTCATAGTTTGGCTCAAGAGCTATTGCCGTCTCTTGTGATTTGCGAGCTTCATCGAATCTACGTAGCTTAGCAAGGGCGTTTCCCAAGTTGTGATGGGTTGCTGAATCATATGGATAAATGGAGATCGCTTCCCTATCGTACTTGATGGCTGCATCGTAGTCGCCTTTCTTTGCGTATGCCACCGCTGCGTCGGCAGGATCACAGGCTTTGTTGTATGCATCGATACTACCCTTACCGGGAAACTTGCCATGGCTATCAGCCAGGCCTGGTGTTCCGACTATGCAAGTCAGCAGTACCATCGGCAGCAGGCTATAGATTCTCATGCCTTATAATCTCTCCTTCGATTTCGATCGGATCCTTAGCTGCCTGCACCGCTACTAGTGGCACGTCATTTAGTTCGGTGGCTTTTTAGGTTGTTCACACTGGATTAGCATTTTGTCAATCTCGCCAGGAAACTTTGCACTTTCAGGACAGTTTTTGGCTTTTAACAACCACTGGCGAGCCTCCTCGAACTTCCCTTCTTGTCGCAAAATGTCACCAAGGTCGCCTAGGGCACCGTAGGATTTTGGATCAAACTCTACAGCTTTGCGATAACAGCGTTCCGCATCGGCAAGTTTATGCATTGTTTCGAAGCAGACGCCGAGATCAATCCACGCTCCCACGAAAGTTGGTTCAAGAACCAATGCCTGCTCCTCGGCTTTTTGTGCAGCTTCGAGTTTTCCAATGAAACGCAAATGGCAGCCGAGATTGTTATGCCACTGTGACTCATACGGGTAGGTCCCAATGGCCTCATTATCCAGCTCTATCGCTTTCTGATAGTCTTTCCTCTTTGATGCCTCCAGAGCCTGCACTGAAATTTGGAGAGATCTGTCGTAAGCTTCCTTGCTGCCACGTCCCGAAAAATTTCCATGGCTATCAGCAAAGACTGGTGTTCCGACTATGCAAGCCAACAGTGCCATCAGAAGCAGGCTAGAGATTTTCATTCGCTTTAATCATCCGTATTAGTTTTATCAAACGGGCCACCCATTGTTACTCTCCTGCCTGCCGAAGTGCTCTTGTTAGCTGCTCGAGTTTGGCTTGTTCCTCATCGATTATTCCTCTTACTTTGGGTTCATTTGAACGAGGTAGACCATTAGCGATGGAAAGGTATTTGCGTGCGTCTTCAGGTCTCCTCATCAAGATATAGAGATCGGCAAGGTCGACCACTGCGTCAATGTATTTAGGGTTTAATTCGACAGCTTTCTTGAAAGCATGTTCGGCTGCAGGATAGTCCTTTAGATCTTCATACGTGTTACCTAAGGTCAGCCAGGCAAGTTCAAAGTCTGGAGCCATTTCGATGGCTTTCTTCAAGTACTGAACAGCGGTCTTGTTGTCACCGAGCTTGTGACATTCATAGCCGCAATCGTGGTAATCACAGGCTGCGTATGGATAAACCGAGATCGCTTGCTGGTACTGTTTCAATGCCTCAGCGCGTTTGCCTTGCTTGGCCAGGTTATATGCTGCTAGAGCAATTTCACTAGCTTTCTCCCAGGCGTCGATAGTGCCCTTTCCCGGAAACTTAGTTGAGTCATAAGCAAACACAGACTGCGCAACCAGCGTGGCTAAGACGAAAGAAAAGCAGACCAAGAAAGCACGCATCCTATAGCTGCGTTGCATGTTCCTTGCATTCAATTGCAGCAGGCGACTAAGTATTCTCATTCGATCATTTCTCCCGCATACTGCAGCATACCCTTATTTCCGAAGACACTCAAGCTAAAAAAGCTTTTCGGGACACCACCGTGCGCCTTTTGTTGCGCCTTGCGAGCTTCGTCCAATTTCCCGAGTTGTGCAAGGTCAGTTCCCAGATTGTGATAATCAACCGAGTCGTACGGATAAATGGAAATCGCTTCCCTGGCGTATTTGATGGCAGTTTCGTAATCGCTTCTTTCGGCATATTCAACCGACTTTATGGTAATCGGACATGACTTCCTCCAGTGATCGATGTCACCTTTGCCGGGAAAGTGTCCACGACTGTCCGCAAGAATCGAACCTTGTGTTCCAGCTAAGCAAATAGCCAGCAATGCCAGAGGCGCCGAGTTAAGGATTCTCATTCACAATCACCTCCCGTAGATTGCCCAAAACACCCAATCCTAAGAGCTTTTCGGAAAATCATACCCGGTTCTAGCAAACATATTACGCCCGGTGAGATTTTTTGAAGCGCTCAAGAATTGCCCGCCAGCTGCAGGAATTCCTAACTCATAGCGCCTTGTTCGTGGATTCCTCCAGCTTTGTGTATTCCAGTATGTGCCATCGCAGAAATTGTCTACACTAAAATTGTTTGGCATCGACCCAAATGAATCCGAATGAACAACACCATCAGTTCACAGCTCGAAGTAGCCAGGCGGGACTCCTGCGCTCCCGGAGTAGGCGAGCCATAAGACCCCCACGGCGCGTATCTCGATGTTAGCTTTTTTCGGCGCCACTGCCACCGTCTCAAACGATGCATCAGTCAGTTTCGTCTGCTCAGCCACTTGGGCCAGGTCGGCTTGAAATTGGCGGTTCATCTCCTCAAGCTGCGCTTGCAAAGACGCCGCGGTTTCGCCTGCCTGAACAGCTTCCTGCTTTTTTCGAGAAGCTCTTCCGGCTCCGCGAGCGGCACTGGTCGCTCGCCCTACAGTGGTTGTGTTCAGCGGCTTGCGCCCAATCATGGCACCGAGAATGGTAGCACCGACATTTATGACAGAATCAATCTCCTGTTCCCGAGACTGCGCTAACTGGCTCTGCATCTTAGATTGTGCCGCCTGTATCTTTTCCTGCAGTGAGTTCAGCTTAGGTAGGAATTTATCTTTCAATTTGCGAGTTTGCTCGTCTCGGCGCTCTGACAATTTTTGCTGCAGTCTAATCCTGAACGCCACTTCCGTTTCACCAGCCAGAGAATATGTTTTTACAGGCTGGCAATAGAGAAGATAGTATCGTTGAGTTTGCTCCAACCAGGTGAGCACTTCCTTCGTCCACATCTTGTAATTCTTGGGCACCGCCAACGGTGAGGGCAATTCAGCAAAGGACGCAGCAGGCAGTGGCTCAGTGGAGAGCTCTTCCAACTTAAAAGGAACCTCTTGAGCGCTGCTCCAGCTTTGCACATCACCAGATGTGATGATCTCTCTGATGAATGATTTTGGCACCACCTGGTCGATCATTTTTTTAGCGTCGACAAAATGCAGCATACTGCTAACGAATAGATAAGGTTTGTATGAAATGGGCGAAACAGGCGAAACGCCTGCGCTCCCGGACCCGGCACGGACGCCTGTCTCGGATGCGGAAGAGGCGCCCGCGCCCCCGGATCCGGGTGAGCGGAAAAACTCGCGTACGTCTGGAGGCAATGCCGGTCTATTTTTTCCTGCCGAAACATTCACCTTACTGGCATTGAATATGGTGTCGGCACTTTCACCATTTCCTTGCGCCAGAGACTTCTTTACGGGGTCCATCAAGACCTTGATCTGAGCGCGGCTCAAAGGACCGCGCAGATACGACATCGTCCACCTGGTCTCGAATACTTCCGGGTGTTTGTCGTGCACATTGTTCATGAGAAATTGGCGCCGCCCCAAGCCGGCGATGATTTGCTCCATACTCCCTCGATTGAAGTCAGCGCCGGCTTCCGTCACCGCTGACTGCAATCCATCCAACACTCGCATTTTGTCTCGCTCAGTCTGCAATCGGCCGATAAACCAGGTGCCACTGTTTGCCAGCGCTTTATAGTCCAGATCGACCGGGTTTTGGCTGGCCAGCAAAAGTCCCAAACCATACGCGCGAGCCTGTTTCAACAAGGTCAAAAGCGGCAACTTTGATGGTGGATTCTTAACCGGTGGCAAATACCCAAAAATCTCATCCATATATAGTATGGCTCTCAAACTGCTGGTGCCAGTTTGACTGCGCATCCAGCAGACAAGCTGGGTGAGCAGAAGGGAAACGATAAACATCCTTTCTGCATCACTCAAGTGGGCAATTGAGATTATCGACACTTGCGGCTTACCCTTGCTGGAATAAAGCAAGCTCTCAATTTTGAGAGGCTGCCCTGTGAGCCAGGCATCAAAGCCGGGAGCGGCAAGCAGATTGTTGATCGACATAGCCATGTCGAAGCGCTCTTTAGCGGGGAAAAAGGATTCAATGTCAATGGCGCCCACCTGCTTCAGCGGCGGTTTTTGAATCTGCTCGATGATCTGCGCAAGCGACAAGCCCTTGCCATTTTTCCAGGACACAGAAAGAATATTGGAAAGCAAGATGTGCTCTCGACTTCTGAGCGGATCATCACTGGTGCCAACCAGAGAAAGCAAACAGCTGGCCGTCGACGCCACCAGATCTCTAAAGGCATCTGCATCATTTACCACTTCCGGCGCAGGCGCCTCCAGCGTCTGCACAATCGAGATGGGCAGCCCAGCCGAGCTTCCCGGCGTAAAGACGCGAAAGTCAGCCGCGCGATGAAGCTTCTCAATTCGCTCTTTTGTTTGTCCCCAGTCGCGCAAATTCTGCGTCCAAAGTTGTGCTTGTTGCGCGGCAAACTCATCGGCCGAGAGCTTTTGCAGTCGCGCCTCTTCTTCATTTATCCAGGGGCGAAATTCCTGTGCTGAGAGATTGGGAAAGGTAAGCAACAAGTTCGCCAGATCGCCCTTAGGATCGATGGCGATGACCGGCACTGAGTCAATGGCCGCCTCCTCCACCATGGTCAGACACAAGCCTGTCTTGCCACTGCCCGTCATACCAATGCAGACAGCATGCGTGAGCAGATCGCGCGATTCGTAGAGGAGAAGCTCACTTGTAGTCCTGGCGCTTGCCACATCAAAACGGCGACCAAGATAGAAGACGCCAAGCTTCTCAAAATCTTTCGCTATATCCTTTGCTATATCTTCCAAAGAACCTCCTCACCTAAATCGATGCAGGCGAGACGCCTGCGCTCCCGGACCTCTGCGCGCTGATTACAGGCCACCTCAGCAGAGCAAAATCCGGATCAAGGTACCACCACAATGCGGATCAAGCTACCAGTTCACTGCAAATACGAGCTACCAGTGAACCGTTAGTATTGTTGCAAATCTGTTATGTATTCCACGTAAGTTCAAAACATTTTTGCAGGATTGATATTTGCTCAAGCACACGTGCAAAGCTGCGCAAACTGTCTGCTGTTGCGGGAAACGGCAGCTTCAAACAACGCCCAAGCAAGCAACCGCAGTCCCTGACTGGCTGGACCAATTGGGCCACTGAATACAGTACCAATTTTGCAACGCTCCAACCGCTGACTATTCCAGCCTTTAGAGGAAAAAGGGGGCAATGGTTACCTTAAATACTTCACCATTGCGGTGCATCAACATCGGACTTAACATGCGCATGTCAAGTTTTCAGCAAGCTTTCAGGAGCTTCACAAGAAATGCAAACACTATCGCTATATGCAACGCCTTATTCTTTCTCTGCCGAGACGACCGTAGAGGAAGTAAAGGAAACAAAGGTCTGTACTCTCGACCAACTAGATCCTCTCTTTCGTTTTTCAGTCAAATTCGAAATCAAGCGCATTGATGGCATTCTCAGTCAAGCCTGTATAACCGAATTCCGTCGCAAACTAATGATGATGGATACGAACATTTAGATTCTCTTTTTAGCGCTCTGCTGTGGACATACTGCACAAAAGAGGTGCCCACGACCGAGCTAAACTACCGAGGAAGAGCGTTTCTTTATCGGCAGTGTCTCCCAATTCCATTCTCAGATGGCACATCTCGCGGTGCAATGAGGACGTCAAACTCTTGCTGGCGAGCGCCGGCTCGGCGCGAAAGTGCTCAGCATAGTCGTGCACATCCACAGGTTGTCCTACCGACACTTGTACTTTGCGTTTGTCATTTTTGTCGTAGCGGATAGCCACAGGAACGATTGGCACGGCGATGCCCATTTCGTTGAGCGAAAGCGCGATGCGCGCAGTGCCGGTTTTGAAGGGATGAGTGACGCCGTCGTAATAGACTGTACCTTCTGGAAATACGACCAGGGGTTCCTTTTTCTTCGCCTGCTGAGCGATAAATTTGATTACTTCCCGAGAGGCCCTGGCTGGAAAAGAGCCAATGCCTGGAATCAGCGCTCCTTGCAATCCGACAAGCTCATTGGGAGAGGTCATGTAATTGGCGCGGCGACTCAACAACTTCTGCATGATCAGCGAATCCCATCGAGATGAATGATTGCTGATGACGATGCAGGCACCATCAGGTAGATTAGCGCGCCCGCAGATTTCAATTTTTCTGAAGCGGAAAAACAGCGCCAGATTGTTGATTACCGTAAGCATGAAAACTGAATACCAACTTTTCCGATCAACAAGGCGATTCATGACAGTTCCTCCGCAACACCTTCGATGCTACTAAGTTAGTGCATTAGAAATCGAAGTAGAGGGCGCCGGCAACAGTTCAGATACTGTTACGAGGGGAAGGAGGGGAAGTGCCCATTCCGAATCAGTCAGTTCGCGGAGAGTTTGGGTGCGTCAAGAGATTCAAGCTTGCCAACGTTTTCTTTCACGTCGCGGATGCTAAAGGCGTCGCAAGTCAAGCCGACTTCAGCCAGTTCCGGCGAAACATACTGCTGGAATTCAATTGCCATCTTGTCGAAATTTGACGTCAGCTCGGCAACTGTCATTTTCGCCAGCACAGTGCGCATAGCTGCTTCAATCACCGACCGCGCCTTCTTTGCTATCTCTTTTGCCATCTCTTCGTCGGGCTTGCCGATAAATGGCCCAGCCGCAGTCGCGATAGATACCGCATCTGCCCGCACTTTGATCTGTGCAACAGCCGACACTGACACTGGAATCGCTTCCTTCATGATAATTGAACTTTCAACGGTTATCGGCATTACTTCCAAGCTCAAGAAGTTAATCCGTTGAAGCACGGGAAACACAACGGCTCGTCCGCCAATCACGATTTTGAAAGAGCTGTCGTTCGTTTCCTTTATCCTCGTGATACTGCCTGAGTTGATCGAAAGGAATCGTAGCGTACGTCCCGCCCCCGTATAGCCGGAGATGATCATGGCTTGATTGGCACCACATTTCTTGATGAGACTGAGGCACGTCCAGAGAAGGATAAATAGCATGGCGACTCCGCCAGCGAGTGCTACAAGTGCGATTGGCCCCATTACTATACTTAATCCTCTGCTTAATCCTGAATCTGTTCTACACCATGTTCTACAAGCAAGTCCGTTAGGCATCTTTTTGCCAAGAACGTCAGACAAGTTGCGTTGGTGCACCGATTTTACGGGCGCGCACCATAAGTTCTTCCGCTTTGCTCAGCGATAGGGGGTCTTTCTTACCGGCTAGAACCATCGCGTAGCGCATCAAAAAATCTTTGAAGACCAGGCTCTCGCCACCAAGTGTCTTTTCGAGCACAGGCAGCATTTGGTCGTACTCATTGGCAAGGGCTATGCGTTTAAGCGGATCGACTGGGAGCTCGGAAAGTAAGGCAATCTCAACCTCAGTCTCCATGGTGGCAGCAGTGGTTTCCTTTTTCTGTCTAAGGATTTCGATCTCAGCTTTCTTTTTCAATTCTGCAGTTTCCGGGCCTGCAAGAGCTTCCAAATAACCGACATTGTCTTTGATTTCGCGAATGCTAAATACCAGGCAAGCGAGCCCTAATTTAGCCAATTCCGGCTTCACATACTGCTGAAATTCAAATGTCGCTTTGTCGAAATTTGAAATCAACTCCGCAGCAGTCATTCTTGCCAGCACCGCCCGCATGCCACCCTCTAAAATTTGCTGCGCCAGTTTTGAAATTTCTTCTTGAGACTTGCCGATAAAACGCTCTGCCGCGGCCGCGATTGAATCATAATCTGAGGGCACCTTTATCTGAGCAGTGGCGGAAACAAACAGCGGAATCCCATCCTTCATGATTATCGGTGTTTGACTTTCGACCTTGATAGGCATTACTTCCAGACTCAGACGGGTGACTTGTTGAAGCATTGGCAGCACAACATCTCCTCCACCGACAATTATTTTGTAGGAACGCCCCTGCTGAGTTGCGCCCCAGCCGGAGATAATCATGGCTTGATTGGCGGCGCATTTTTGGTAGAGATTGATGGACATCCAGAGGAACACGAATAGGAGGACGACGCCGTTCGCGATTGCTATGATTGCCATTGGTCCAATTACCATACCTAATCCTCTCTGCTTAATCCTGAATCTGTTCTACACCTCAAGATCTAAGAAATATGTTTTGCGGCCAGATTCTTTAAACAATGCAGGCGGGGCGCCTACGCTCCCGGATCTCGATCAGGGCGGGGCGCTCAGTGCCCGTGGTGACCTTCCGGTTTCGGCGTTGGCATAAACAGCATGTAGCTTACCGCAGCGACGAAGAATCCGACGAACCAACCATAATCAAACAGCGGCCGCATTTCGATAATGATCAAACCACCCCAGGCGCCGGCGCAACCCAACAGTGTGGCCGCCACCGCTGCAAAATTCCATCCTCCCACATATCTGTAGGCGCCCTGGTTCAAGTAAAGATCCTGCAGATTGAGCTTTTTCTTCTTGATGATCCAATAATCGACGACCAGAACTCCAGCGATTGATCCCAGACCGCCTGAGTAGCCAACCAACCATTTAAAAATGTATAGACTTGGATCCGTCATCAGTGCCCAAGGTTGCAGGGCGATTCCCAAAAATGCCGTGATTAACCCGCCTGTTCTAAAGCTGATCAAGCGGGGCAGTGCATTGGAAAAATCGTTTGCCGGTGACACCACATTGGCAGCAATGTTCATCGCCAGAGTGGCGATAGCAACCGTCAGCATGGCAATGAAAACAATGAACTTATTGTCGAACATTCCCATCAATGCAATAGGATCCCACAGCTGTTGAATATGTTTAGTCGGGTAAATCACAACTGCCGCCGAAGTTACGATTACGCCTGTGGCCGACAGAACTGTCATGGCGGCAGGCAAAGCAAAAGCTTGCCCCAGCAATTGCTCGCGTTGCGATCGACCGAATCTGGTGAAGTCAGGCATGTTGAGAGAGAGCGTGGCCCAGAATCCGATAATTGCCGTGAGTGAAGGAATGAAAATCGGAAGAAATGAGGCCAAATTGTTGTACCTGCTCGGCACTGACATAAGGGGGCCAAAACCGTGAGCACTGGAGACTGCCCAGACAACCAGCAAGAAACACATGAGAAGCACAAATGGTGCGGCGAAGGCGCCCACTTTTTTCACTTGCTCCATGCCGCGGTAAATCACAAAGACATTAAGGGCCCAAAAAAATAGAAAGGATGCCCAAACACTCGGGAAGTAGCCGCCCACCCGGGGACCAAGCATAGTTTCCCAGCCAGGAATGACACTGTCAATGAGAAAAAAGACAGCCTTGCCGCCGATCCAACACTGTATTCCAAACCAGCCGCAGGCGACAAGAGCGCGCATCAGAGCGGGCAGGTTTGAACCGATGGTACCGTATGCGGCGCGAGCAAACACAGGGAAGGGAATACCATATTTGGTGCCCGGATGAGAGTTGGCAAGGATGGGCATGAGCACAATTAAATTGCCAACCAAGATCGTCAGCAATGCTTGCCACCAATTCATTCCTGAACCCATAAGCCCGGATGAAAGCATATATGCGGGAATACAAGCGGACAGGCTGACCCACAAAGCGGCAAAGTTGTAAGTAGTCCAATTTCTCTTTGCCACCGGAACTGGTGCGAGATCGGGATTGTACAATTTGCTGGAACGGATGGTGCTTTCGTCGCGCAGTTCGACCCGTCCATCAGGATGCTCAATTGTTGGTGTGTCGGAAACGGAGCCAGGATATTCTTTCTCCACCACAGCTGCCGTCACGGGTTCGCTTGTCGGTGGCTGAGCCGCCTCTGGTGCCGTTGCAGTACTCGAATCCGGCGCCGCCTCAGATCCCAAATCCGGTGCCGCCTCAGTACTCGAATCCGGTGCCGCCTCAGTACTCGAATCCGGTGCCGCTTCAGAACCCGCGTCCGCCTCAGTCGTCGAGCTCAATTCAGCTTCAGGTGCCTCAGTTTGAGCTTCGACTGTCTTTTCTGAATCGCTTTTGTCTGCCATATAAAACCTGGTGAGCGTGACTGAACCCAGGGATAATATAGCAGCCGTTTGGCGCAAAGCCTATTGAGAACCTGATTGGAAGCGAGCGGAGGCAAACATGAACCTTGAACCCAATGCCAAAGAAATGCAGCAGTTTATGAATGAGGCGATTGCGCAAGCCAGGCAAGGTCTTGCCGAAGGGGGCATTCCAATCGGCTCGGTGCTGGCTAGAGATGGCAAAATAATCGGGCGAGGGCACAATCGACGCGTGCAACATGGAGATCCCACCGCCCACGCAGAGATCGATTGCCTGAAACAGTGCGGTCGCATCGGCAACTATAAAGACACTATTTTGTATTCAACCCTGATGCCCTGCACGATGTGCGCAGGTGCCGCCGTCTTGTTTCGCATTCCAGTAGTGGTAGCTGGTGAGAATCGAACATTTCATTCCGCAGATCAGTGGATGGAATCAACAGGCGTCAAAGTATTTGATCTGGACCTTGCCGAGTGCTACGACATGCTCCAGCGATTTGCCGCAGAACATCCTGACATATGGGCTGAAGACATCGGAGAATTGTGAGACAAACGACCGGCACTGCAAAGGCATTGCCCGCTAGTGTTTGCGCGATCGAAAAATGGACACCCGAGCGGCTAACCGCGCAGGCTCAAGATCCCGGAAAAGAATTCGTTAAAATGATCGCTAGAATGGGCAATTAGTGATAGAACATTAGTAGGGTGATGAAAGGAGAGCTCATGAAAGCGCCTACAATAGAGAGATCCCCGGCGATCAAGAAAAAGAAAAGTTCCACTAAGCGCTCCCAAGCTGTTTTAGCAACGTGTCCTGTCAATGGCGCGGGCTGGTGTCCTTATCCGTTCTCGATAGAACAGTTGGAGCGACGGATGAAAGCTAAGGCTGCACAAGCACAGGCAGAGGCAGCGAAAAAGGTCCGCAAAGACTGATTCGTGGATGCTTTCGATGCTGCGTACTGTTTGTGGCACTAAACTTTGTTGGACCGGAACTTCAAGCGCTGCAGCGTATGGCTTGCGGCGAGAAGAAGATGTTTGTATACGCTGCTACTATGCTGCTACTGGTCTTTGTGGCTTCCAGCTGATTGTGCAAACGCCGTTTGAGCAGGTGGCTGTAGGCTTTTCTGTAGACTCGGAGCGTTGAGTGAGCTCTTCTTCTTTGCGGTTATTCAGTTCTTCGGTTTTGATAATCGGGTTCATGGCGTCATCTCTCTTTGAGGATGGTCCTTCGATGTGAGAATAATAGTGCTTTCTCAAAGGACCGTCGATTGGTGGAATTACTAACAGTTGCGTATGTTTCCCATCTGCAAAGAGGATAGAAAAAAGTTTTGGCAAAAATTTGGCTGCGACTTGAAAGGAGATTAAATCGAATGGAAGTAACCAATCTTCCCCGGACGCACCTTCCCGGTTTTACAGCGCTAACCCTGACTGAGAGCGGCGTCCAGTTTCCTGGTCACTTCTGGCAGGCGTTCTTTTTCGTGGAGCCCGTAGTAGGATAAAAGCGATTTTTTGAATGCCAAGAAATCTTCATTAAGATGTCCCTTGTTCTCTACAAAAACGAGAACCGCTTGCTCATAGAAGTCCCGGGCAACCCCCATCTTATTTTGTCTGACAGCAATGTCTCCTGCGGTGGTAAGCGCCCTTTCTTTTTGACTGAGGAATCCATCTTGCTGCTGTCTCGAATATTGGCTCATCCTCAGTGCTTGCATAGAATCTAATAGATCTGATGCAGTTTGTTGCGCTTCAGGCAGCCTGTTATTGTCTTTCAGCCATAACGTCTTGCCGTTCTCAGTCTTCAAGGCTATCTCAACCTGGCCGGCGAGCGCTTGCAGCTGTTCGGCGTCCATAGAATGGGTAAGGCGAACAAGTGAAGCGGCATAGTCGCCGCCCCTTCGGGCGTTGTCTACCGCTGGGAAACCTAACTCTAACGCAGTCACTTGTGCGCCCAGGAGAAGAAGGTGAGCCTGAGCAATGACGGAGCGGTCGTTACCCGGATGTGCCAGGCTAAGACCCTGATCGATAGCTGCTCTTGCCTGCTGCAACTTGTCCGGGTCTTGGCGCCCGTGGTTGTACTCGTCGATTCTTAGAACCGCCAATTGCAGGTATATGTCCATCATTCTGTATGAATGCCACTTCAGTTCCTGACCGATTTTCAGAAGTCTATCGATGTAAGTGCCCCGAGCGGCAAAGTCTGGCGACGATTTTTGCCCGTCCAAAAAAGACTGTGAAGTTGTCTCCAACTTGACGCTCAAATTGTCTGGCACGGGTCTGACGTTGAGAGCGGACATGGCAGTCTCGTATGCTTGGCATCTAATTTCCGGCGAGTTTCTTCTCTCGTCCAATGCAATCGCCGTAAGAGCGTCAACTATTCGAGTGCGGTCTTTATCACTATTTTCTATATCGTCAAAGAAAATACTGTCTGGACCGTGGTGGCGTTGGCTATGTTTGTCGGCATGCAAGGTAGCAACCAATTCATTCAGATAGGCCAGCTCTCGACCTAAGCCGGCAACTGAGGATCCCTCGGCTCGCTTGACGGCGCAATCGAACAAGGCTTTCAGAACCACAATCTTTCGCTGTGCCGAGATGAGGTCCGGATGCTCGTCCGCCATTTGCTTTTGCTTGACCAGTTGTTCTTCAGCATCAGCCAATTGACCGGAGTTGATAAGGATCTCGCTTTTTTCCTGCATACCGTCGAATCGATCGAGAACGTCTCTGTTAGCCAGATCGCGTTTTAACTGGGGCAGGAAGCGGAAACCTGAAGCCACCAGCACGGCAAGACAAACGCAAGCGAGAAGCAGTCCCACAGCCTTCCGTTCAGGCATTTTGCCGGTACCCAGGTGGGCAGATCTGTTTTTGACGTTAAGGAAAAAACGAGTAATGTCGTTGGCCCGCTGGAAACGCTCGATGTCGCTAAATAGTTCGACTACGGACCCATATCGTTTGTCCGGCTCGATCTCCAGACACTTAAATGTAATGCGTTCTATTTCACTCGATACGGTTTTTCCCAGGCTGGCGAACGACTTAGGAGGCTCGCCCAGACGTTTATGCATAATCGCAAAGGCCGTGTCAGCCATATGTGGCGGCACGCCGGCCAAACATTCATAGATGACTGCTCCTAAAGAATAGATGTCGCAGCGAGCATCGACTTTTTCACCTCTAAGCTGCTCGGGACTCATGTACAAAGGAGTGCCAAAGACCTCACCGGTTTGCGTCAGGCGGACAGCGTTTTCATCTTCGATGATTTTTGCGATGCCAAAATCTAAGACCTTGGCCTTGATTGGACCATCGTCAGATTCAATAACGACAATGTTGCTGGGCTTCAGGTCGCGATGAATGACGCCTGCCGAATGCGCATTGGCCAGGGCCGAGCAGATGCATTTCGTCACCGAAAGGGTCTCAGATTGTGAGAGGACTTTGTCTTTATCAAGCTTGGCACGTAATGTCAGTCCATCGACGTACTCCATTACCAGGAATGGCGTGTCATCAATGATAGAAAATTGGTACACCTGCGCTGCATTTGGATTCTGCAAGGCAGCGGCCGCCTGCGACTCCCTTTGAAATCGGCGTATCGTTTCCGGGCTTGCACCTGGACGCAACACCTTAATGGCGACAATCCTTTTCGAAAACAGGTCTTTAGCCTTATATACGAGGCCGACTCCGCCTTCGCCGAGACACTCTAATATTTCAAACTGATCAGGAAGCTTTATGATTGGATTCATGCTCGACAAAGTCAGTTCATAGTCTCAGTCGCTTTCTTACGCTGAACTTATTCTCGCACGACGCTTCCTGGCTTAACGGGCTTGCGAAAATCTATCGCGCCGGCGCCTTGTAAGGCTGAAAACTCAAGAATGGTGAGCCTTGCCAGTTGGAGGCGGCGATAACGACTGGTCCGGCGGGGTCCAATTCCAACTTGACCGCAGCGCCCTGGACCGAAACATTCTTGATCGTCGATTGCAGAATCCAGCTCCAATCGACAGCACAGACCGCTTCTTTTTCGCTGCCTAAATCCTCAATCCCAACCAGACGCACGCTGATCCCAGGACCATCTACAGCGTCGAGGCAGACGCCAGTCTTCTCCAACCTGATGGAAAAGTTCTTCAGACTGCTGTTTGCCGATATGATCCGGTCGCCGATGATGGAAGAAAGTTTGTTGGTGGAGTCCATTATTCTTTTCCTTTATAGACACATTTCCCGTTCAGGTAGGTCATCTTCACTTTTGTATTGTGAATTTCATTATAAGGAATGGAAAACAGGTTGCGATCCAGCACAATGAAGTCTGCCGCTTTGCCAGGTTCGATGGAGCCTGTCAGGCTCTCTTCGTGATTGGCATAGGCACCGTTTATGGTGTAGGCAGCCAGAATGTCTACCAGATCGACCTTCTCATTTATCAGCCAGGGGGCGGATTTGTTGTCGTCGAGACCCCGACGAGTGACTGCCACCTGAATAGCGTCGAGAGGATTGAGACTGGTTACCGACCAGTCACTGCCGGCTGATACCACGGCGCCAGTCTTCAAAACCGTATGGATTTGATAGAGACGGGTCGATCGTTCAGGACCCAGGAGCGGTTCAGTGCAGTCGGATATGTATTTGTCCCGATATGCCCAAAACGGCTCGAAGTTGGCGATCAGAACTGGTATCTGAATTTTAGGCCACGAGCTAAAGTGGAATCTGCTACCCCAAAATTGTAGAATCATAGATTCAAAGAGGGGCAAAGCATGAAGCAAACAAGAAAGAAGTTTTCGCCA
>Ga0182024_10002214_pt1 | contig 48757 bp, 39 predicted proteins | sample P32metaG_FD_120480 | JGI IMG/M metagenome (GOLD analysis project Ga0182024, IMG submission 120480) | Permafrost microbial communities from Stordalen Mire, Sweden - P3-2 metaG (Illumina Assembly) | ecosystem: Environmental > Terrestrial > Soil > Wetlands > Permafrost | place: Sweden: Stordalen...
AAGGCGGCCTCGACCGACACCGACACCTTCTCGAACGCCTTCGGGATCCGACCGAAATTCCCCGCACTCCCGATGATGATCGAATTCGACGCCCCTGAACATGTCCGGCGGCGGCGGCTGGTGAGCGCGGGGTTCACCCCTCGCCAGGTGCGCGAGATGGAGGACCACGTCCGGGACATCTGCAATCGGATCATCGACGGCATCTGCCAGCGCGACGGGTGCGATTTTGTGACCGACATCGCCGCCCCGCTCCCTCTGGCGGTCATCGGCGACATGCTCGGGGTGGCCGAAGACGACCGCCAGGACTTGTTGCGGTGGTCCGAGGACATGCTCGCCTCCCAGGGATCGCTCGAACCCGCCGACATCGAACGGGCGGCGGAGGCTTTCGTCGGGTACACCGACTACATCAACCCGGTCTTCGTGGAGCGCCGCCGGAGCGGGAGCACCGACGACCTGGTCGGCATCCTCTGTCAGGCCGAGATCGACGGCGACCGGCTGGACGATCCCTCCCTCATCCACGAGACACTGCTCATCTTGATCGGCGGGGATGAGACCACCCGCCACGTCATCTCCGGCGGCATGCACGCCCTGCAGCACAATCCCGACCAGCTCGAAATGCTGCGGCGCGACCGCTCCTTGATCCCGACCGCGGTCGAAGAGATGCTGCGTTGGGTCACTCCGATCAAGAACATGGCTCGGACCGCCACCCGAGATGTCGAGCTCGGGGGATCGAAGATCAAAGAGGGACAAGAGCTGCTGCTGCTCTACCCCTCGGCCAACCGCGACGAGGAGGTCTTCGAAAACCCCGAGCGCTTCGAGGTGACCCGGAGCCCCAATCCCCACATCGCATTCGGCTTCGGGGCTCACTTCTGTCTCGGCAACCAGCTGGCCCGCCTGGAGCTGCGGGTCATGTTCGAACAATTGCTCGAGCGCCTGCCCGACCTGGCGCTCACCGACGACCGCGACCCCCCGCGCCGGCCGGCCAACTTCATCTCGGGCATCGAGTCGATGCCCGTGACCTTCACCCCGAGCGCGCCCCTCGGCGCGCCGGCGCGCTGAGGCCCGGCGCGGACGGCAAGGACGCCGGTGCCAAAGGTGGGCGACAGCGCGCGCCCGGCGACGAGCGGGGGACTCGACGGTCTGAGCGCCCTCGTCACCGGCGGAGGGAGCGGCATCGGGCTCCGTTCGGCCCGGCGGCTGGCGGCCGACGGCGCCTCGGTGACCATCTGCGGGCGCACCGAGGACAAGCTGGCCGCGGCGCTCGAGGTGATCCGGGCCGACGCCGCAGCGGGCACGACCCAGCACTTCGTCGTGGCCGACGTCACCGTCGAAGACCAGGTCGCCGCGGCGGTGGCCCGGGCGGGCGAGCCGACCGGGCATCTCGACATCGTCTTCGCCTGCGCCGGCGGTTCCTTCCATCTCGGACCGCTGGTGAACGCCGACGTGGACGCGGTCCGAGCCACCGTCGATCTGAACCTCATCGGATCCTTCCTCTGCGTGAAACACGCTGCCCTCTCGATGTCCGCTGAGGGCCGGGGTGGGGCGATCGTCCTCATGTCCTCGGGCGCCGGGCACTTCCCGCACCGCTGGTTGACCGCATACGGGATGGCCAAGGCCGGCATCGAGGCGCTCTGCGGGTACGCCGCAGAAGAGCTGGGCGAGCTCGGCATCCGGGTGAACGCCGTGCAGCCGGGGATCATCGACGACGAGCTCATGGCGATGGTCACCGCCGGGGGTCCCCTGCTCGACGACTACGTGGCCCAGATGCCGCTCGGGCGGATCGGGACCCTCGACGATGTGGCCGCAGCCGTGCGCTTCCTCGCCGGGCCCGAGTCGTCGTGGATCACCGGCGAGTGCGTGGCCGTCGACGGTGGTCACCACCTGCGACGCGGCGCGGACTACTCGCTGCTCGACGGCGGGTGAGCACCGAGCGCGCGCAGGGCATCGCCCGCCGTCAGCCGAGCTACCGGGGTCGCCCGGCGTGTGTCGTGCTCGTCGCGCTGACACTGACCGTGCTCACGTCGGCCTGCGGCTCGGAGGCGACCGGGCTGGCCGCGCCCGGGGTCACCGCGCAGTTCAGCGCTCGGTCGGCCTACAACACCGAGAAGGTCAACCCCACCCGGACCACGCTGTCGGGGAGGATCGAGGCGCCGGGCGGCCCGTTCCTGCGCGACCGGAGCGGTCGTGTCGTATTCCTCCACGGGGTCAACGCGGTCTACAAATACCCGCCGTTCGAGCTGTCTCCCGACCCCACGAAGCCGTGGAACTTCGACGCCGGCGATGCCAGACGGATCGCCGGACTCGGATTCAACGTGGTGCGCCTGGGCGTCCTCTGGCAGGCCCTCGAACCGGGCACCGGCGGTCCCAACCAGCCGTCGGTGTGCGCCCCGGGCGCTCCGGGCGACCCGCGCCTCTTCAATGCGGCGGTGGCCCGAAACTACCTGGCCAAGGTCAAGCGGACCGTCGACCTGCTCGGCCGCTACCACGTCTACACGTTGCTCGACATGCACCAGGACGTCTACAACCAGGTGTTCCGGGGCGAGGGCGCCCCGGCCTGGGCGGTGTGCACCGGGTTGGTACCCGTCTTCGCCCTGCCCGGGCGTTGGTCAACCAACTACGCCAACCCCGGGCTCGACGCGGCGGTGAACCACTTCTGGCGCAACGACGTGATCGGTGATCTCCAAGGCCAGTTCGACATGGTCTGGGGCACCGTCGCCCACTATTTCTCCAACGACCGGTGGATCGTCGGCTACGACCCGTACAACGAGCCGTTCTCCCTGCGGGCCCTCAACGACGACGGACGCGACTTCGCCGTCAATCTCGAGTGCTTCTACACCGGTTCGGCCCATCCGGGACTGCTCGGAGCCGACAACGCGCCCATCACCTGTCCGCCCGATGACCCGGCGCAGGGCGTCATCGGGACGATAGAAGCGGCCGACCCCCACCATCTCGTGTTCATCGAGCCCGACAACTACACGGTCCGTCACGCCGGCTTCGATCTGCTCGGTGCCATGGACTACCCCCGGCTCGTCTACAACTTCCACATCTACTGCGGGGAGCGCAACCCGCACACCGGCGACCCGACCAACCTCAAGACCTGTCTCGATCACGAGGTCGCCCACATGGTGCAACGGATGAACGGCCGCTTGATCAAGTCGGCCCCCGACCAGCCCGGCGGGCCCGCGTGGTACATGAGCGAGTTCGGCGCCACCCACAGCGTCGGTTTGGTCGGCGGTGTCACCAGCTACGCCAACGCGCTGGACCTCGGCTGGGCCTACTGGTCGTGGAAGTACTACAACGATCCGACGGGCAGTTCATTCGAAGCCCTCGTCAACCCGTCCGGTCACCTCGAACCCACCGCCACGGTGCTCAGCCAGACCTATCCCGAAGCTGTGGCCGGCACCCCGCACGGGTTTTCGTTCAGTGCGGCCACGGGAGACTTCTCGATGACGTACACCCCGAGCCGGCGGGTTCGGGCCCCGACGATCGTCTTCGTGGCCGACGCCCATTACCGTGCCGGCTACTGCGCAACCGCCCGCGGCGGACGAATCGTCTCTCATCCAGGCGACGTGCACCTCTTGGTCGACAACTCCCGGGGGGCCCGGGCGGTGACGGTTACCGTCAGGCCGGGGCCGTGTCCGCAGCGCGGTTGAACAAGGCGAGCACCCAGGGGACCAGGCGCACGAGCACGTAGGCGCCAAAGGCGATGGTGGTGATGAAAAAGCTCACCGGGTAGTTGGAATACCAGCTGACGGCCAGGCCGAGCCAGGTGGCGCCGAGGGCGACGGCGACGGACACCGCGATGGCCGGCCCCGGGCTCGCCGTCACCCGCGCCGCGGTCGCGGCGGGGGTCACGAGCAGGGCGAAGATGAGCAGGACCCCCACGACCTGGACGGCAACGGCCACGGCCAGGCCGAGAGCCAGCATGAAGGCGATCGACAGGGCGCGGACCGGGACCCGGCGGGCCTCGGCCACCGCCTCGTCGACCGAGGCGAAGAGCAGGGGTCGGTACATCACGGCGACCGACGCAAGGGCCACGATGCCGATCACCAGGGTCAGGATCACGTCGCTGCCGCTGACCCCCAGGATCTCGCCAAAGAGGATGGAGACCGCCTCGTTGGCATCGTTCCCGTTGTAGAGGCTGAGAAAGAGCGCACCGAGCCCGAGCGAGAAGGCCAACACGATGCCGATCACCGTGTCTCGCGAGGCCAACCGCTGGCCAAGGGCGCCGATCACCGCACCGGCCCCGAGACAGAACACCAGCAGCCCGTAGATCGGATCGACGCCGAGGACCACCGCACCGGCGGCCCCGGCGAAGCCGATGTGACTGAGCGCGTGTCCGGCGAAGGCGGTGCGTCGCAGCACGACGAAGTACCCAATGACCCCGCCGACGATGGCCACGACCGTGCCCGCTTCGAAACCGTGTTGGAAAAATGCGTAGGACCACATCTGGCGGAAGTCGCTCACGAGGTTCCAGCTGAAACGGTTGGACCCACCGAACGACGCAGTGGACAACAACGATGCGCTCGGCCGCACGGTCAGTGCCCCTCGATGAGGTGGTCGTGGCCCGAGGATTCCCCGCCGTGGGGATGGAAGACCTCTTCTTCGAGACCGACGACGAAGCGCCGGCCGCGGCTGTCGATGAGCACCTCGACGGGTGCGCCATAGAGCCCCGAGAGCACCGGGCCGGTGACCACCTCCTCGGGTGGTCCGATCAGGACACCGCCGCCGGCCACGTAGCAGACCCGGTCGATCACCCGGCGCAGCGGGTTGAGGTCGTGGGCCACGAGGACCACGGTGATGGCCCGTTCCCGGGCCACCGTCGCCACCAGATCGGCCATCGTGGCCTGCCGGCCGACGTCGAGGTTGGCCAACGGCTCGTCGAGGAGCAGCAGGCGGGGCCGACCGACCAGGGCCTGGGCCAACAACAACCGCTGCCGCTCGCCGCCCGACAGCTCACCGATCCGGCGTTCGGCGTAGCCGTCGGCCCCGACCGCCTCGATCGCCTCGCCCAGGCGGGCCCGCTCGGCCCGCCGCCGGCGGGTGGGGAGGGCAATCCCCCACCGGTGGCCGTCGATGCCGAGCGCCACCAGGTCCACTCCCCGAAAGGCGGTTTCTGCGTCAAAGGGCCTGGCCTGGGGGACGTAGCCAATAAACGGGCTCCCGCGTCGCGGCGGGGCCCCGAGCACCTCGAGGGTTCCCGCCCGCGGCCGGAGGAGTCCGAGGAGCATGCGGAGCAAGGTCGACTTCCCCGCACCGTTGGGGCCGAGCACGGCGATGAACTCCCCCTCGTCGAAAGCGAAGTTGGCGCCGTGCCACACCGGGTCCTTCGAGCCGTAGCCGGCGGTCAGGTCCCGAGCCACGACCACCGCCGAGCGCCGGGGGGAGTGTCCCTCGCCCGGGGCAACCACAGGTTCGGTCCGGTCCGTCATTTCCCGAGGGTGTTGGCATTCAGGGCGTTGGCCAACTCGGAGAGCTGGCCGATCATCCACTCCTCGAAGCTGTCGATCGGCGGCTGGATGGTCTCGGAGACCCCGACGATTGGAATGTTCTTTTGCGCAGTCGCCGACTTGATGGTGGTGGTGAGCGGGGTCACGGTCTGCACGTTGTACACGAGGACCCGGAACGACGCCGCCGCGATCTGATTGAAGAAGGCGGCGACGCTCGGCGCCGGCGGGTCGTTGCCCTCGGCCACCGCGTCCATGAACCGCTGCGGCGTCACGAGATCCAAGTGGAGGTACTCGGCCAGGTATTGAACAATGCTCTCGGTGGCGGCCACCGGGGTGTGGGCGAAATGCGTCCGGAGATAGGAGAGGCTGGCCCGGTAGGGGGCGAACGCAGCCTCGAGGGCGCCATGACGGGCGGCGAAGTACGCCCGGTCGCCGGGGTCGATCGACTCGTAGGTCGCGGTGATCTGATTGATGACCCGGTACACGTAGGCCGGCCCGTACCAAAAGTGCGGGTTGTCGCCGGCGTTTTTCCCGAGGAGCCGCGCCACGTTGAGCACCCTGCGGCCGGGCACGGTTTGGGCCCCGAGCAATTGCTGGGCCCAGCCGTCGTAGCCGGCGCCGTTGATGATGACGTACTTGGCCTCGACGATGTCCCGCGCGTCGGTCGGATTGCTCTCGTACTCGTGGGGATCGGCGTTGGGATCCGACACGATGCTGACCACGTCCACCCTGTTCCCCCCGAGCTGGCGGGCCAAGCTGCCCCAGGTGTTCTCGGCCGCCACCACATCGATCACCGGTCCACGGCGGGACGCGGCCCCCGCCGGGGTCGAGACCGCCAGGCCTGCGACCATGGCCGCGGCGGCGACCAGCAGGCCTGCGCCCCGGGCCCGTCGTCTCCTCTCCATCCCCATCGGTCTCCCCTCTTAAGCAGAACGGTTCCAGTTATGAACTGTAAACCGTATCGAGAACGGTTACAAGATGGGGCCGCTACCATCGGCGGTGAGGTGCATCGACCATGACCAGCGACCCCGAGGACGGCGCCCCCGAGGTGCTCGACTCGACCCACGGGGCCCGCATGACCCGTCAGAAGCGGGCATTGGGTGCCTTGTTGGAAGAGACCGAGGAGTTCACGAGCGCCCAGGATCTCCACGCCCGCCTGCGGGGCGGGGGTGAGCGGGTCGGCCTGGCCACCGTCTACAGCCAGCTCCGGGCCCTGGCCGCGGCGGGCGAGGTCGACAGCGTGCGGGCGGCCAGCGGGGAGACCCTCTACCGGCGCTGTGGGCTCGCCTCCCACCATCACCATCTGGTCTGCCGGACCTGTGGGCAGACCGTGGAACTCGACGCCCCCGAGATGGAGGCCTGGGCCCGCGAGCTGGGTGGTCGCCACGGCTTTGCTGATCTCGAGCACGTCCTCGAGATCACCGGGGTCTGCGACCGCTGTGCCAGCGGCGATTGACCGCCTTCCGTCCAAGCGGTTTGGCGTGCCGTCCCGGCGGGCGGTCTATACTTGACTAAATAGGTCGGATATAGTTGATTTAGGGATACCCCCCGTACCAAGGAGCCAGCGGTGACCATCGCCAACGACCAACTGATGACCATCGCCTCTCCGGAGGAAACGACGCAGGCGCCCGAGCGGCCGGCGATCTCGGTTCCCCACACCGCCGTGGTCCACCCGCCGTCCGGCCTTTCTCTCGCAGCGCTGGTTGGCCTTCGGCCGGGCCGGCCGCCGCTCACCCCCGCCGCGCTCCTCGAGGTGGCGAGGGCCTACGTCTCGGTCACGGCCCCGAATCAGGGGCTGTTCGACAGTCGTTCGTACGAACTCCTCGAGCTCACCGACGACTTCGAAGTGTGGGCCATCCACTGGCCGGTGGGTGGCCAGCTCGAACTGCACGACCACGGAGGCTCGTCGGGTGCCTTCTGGGTGGCCCACGGTTCGCTGCATGAAAGCGCGCTGGCGCGCCACGGCGGACTCCGCCAACGGCGGGTGGAGCCGTCCAACGGGGTTGCCTTCGGGCCCGACTACATACACGACGTGGTGAACCTCGGACCGGCACCGGTCACCAGTGTGCACGCCTACTCTCCCCCGATGCCGGGGATGACCTTCTACCGGCACGGCCCAGAAGGCTTTGTGGCGAAGCGCACCGAGTACCGTGACGAACCGTCATGGGCACCCTGAGATCTGCGAGTTGGGCTACGACGGCGCGCACGCCCCTCCATGTCACCTGGGGGAGCCGCGCCCGGTGAGCGCCGTAGACCGTCTGCTGGCCGAGGCCCGGGCGGCGCTGGACCGGGTGGGGCCGGACGAAGCCGCAAGCATCCTCGATGCCGGTGGCCTGCTGGTCGACATCCGCCCGGTGGCCCAGCGGCGCCAGTTCGGCGAGATCCCCGGCTCGCTCGTGATTGAACGCAACGTCCTCGAGTGGCGGCTGGACCCGGCCGGGGCAGACCGGCTCCCCGAGATCATCGGTCCCGAGCACCAGGTGGTGGTGTTCTGCCAGGAGGGCTACGCCTCGAGCCTGGCCGCGGCCAGTCTCCAGGCATTGGGCCTCCGACGCGCCACCGACCTTGACGGTGGGTTCGTCGCCTGGAAACGGGCTGGCCTGCCGGTCAGCGACCCAACGTCGCCCTGAGCAACCGACCGGCGTTCGTCGATCGGGTCCTGTCCGTGCGAGGCCGTGGGGAACGGGCCGGCGGTCCGTTGGCGGCCGCCCGAGCTGGCGACTTGCTTCGTGAGTAGCTTGGCCCGATGGTGCCCCCCGACGCGCCCACCACCTCGGTGGCCGGCGGCGAATCGGGCGTCTCGTGACGTGGGCGGCAGCCCCGCTCGGTGACGACAGCGGCGGTCTCCGACACGTCGGTGGCGTTTGGGTACTGACCTGGCCCGCCCTCGATGCGCTCGGGGTGGACGTGGCGGTGACCACCCGCATCGGGGGCGTGTCCACCGGGCCCTACGAGTCGTTGAACCTCGGTCTGCACGTCGACGATGATCCCGACGCCGTCGTGGAAAACCGGCGGCGGGCGGTCGCTGCGCTGGGTGCGACACTCGATGACCTTGTCGTGGCCGAACAGGTCCATGGGGCACGCGCCGCCATCGTGACCGCTCGAGACCGGGGACGTGGAGCCCGCTCGGTGACCGACGCCATCGCTGGCGCCGATGCCTTGGTGACCGCCGGGCCCGGCCCGGTGCTGGCGATGCTCGTGGCCGACTGCGTTCCGGTGGTGTTGGTCGACCCGACCGCCGGTGTGCTCGCGTGCGTCCACGCCGGATGGCGGGGCACCGCGGCCCGGGTGCTCGATTCAGCGCTCCATGCGATGGGCACGCTCGGGTCACGTCCGGGCCAGGTGACAGCGGCCATCGGCCCGGCCGTCTCGGCCGATCGCTACCAGGTGGGCGCGGAGGTGGCCGGTGCGTTACAGGCGTCGCTGGGGGGCGCCACCGAAGGAGTCCTCCGAGCCGACGGCACCGGGCGCTGGCTGGCCGACCTCCCCGAGGCCAACCGACGGATCCTGGTTGAGGCCGGCGTGCCCGACCACTCGATCCACCGGTCGGCGATGCCGACCGGGCCGCGGGGGCCCTTTTTCAGTGACCGGGCCAGTCGACCCTGCGGGCGGTTCGCCGCCCTGGCCCGGTTCCGTCCCTGATCAACCGGGCCCGGACCGGTCCTCGGGGGCGTGGCACCCGGGTCAAGCATGCCCCTGATCCCAGTCGTCGCCCGTAGCATGGGTGCGCCCCAGCCCCTCAAGAGAGGCACCGATGACCCCAGGCCCGGCTCCCGCTGAGTGCTTTCGTTACGACGGCTACGAGTTCGACCCGATCTTGGGCCGGCTCACCTGCCGCTACTCGCTTGGTGAACGCCGGTTCGCCGAGCAGATCACCTTCGGGTCCGAGGGCGACTGGGCGCAGCCGGCCCTCGACGCCGCGGCCCGGCTCGTTTTCTTGCTGGTCGGCGTCTCGTACTACAAGACCGTGGCCCCGCCGGTGGTGGACCTCGGGGACCTCGCCACCACCGAGCGTGAGCGACGGTTCCTGCGGACCTACTACCTCGAGGGCCTGGGCGAATTCGCCTACCGCAACGGCATCGACCTCTCCGGCCTGACCGTGGTCGGCCCTGATCTTGCGCACCGTGCGCCGACCCTGTTCGCGCCGGACAACAGCCGGCCCCTCGTGCCCTTTGGAGGTGGTATCGACTCGATCGTCACCGTCGAGTCGGTGCGCCTGGGCTTCCCGGGCACCGCCATCTTCATCGTGAGCAAAGAGGACGACCGCTTCGACGCCATCGAGCGGCCGGCCCAGATGACCGGATTGCCCATCATTCGGGCCGAGCGGGCACTCGATCCCCAGGTTCTGGCCTCGGCCGAGCTCGGATTCTTGAACGGTCACGTGCCGGTGACCGGGATCATCTCGGCCATCGCCGTCATGGCCGCCGTCCTGCACAATCGCGGCGCGGTCGTGATGTCCAACGAGTGGTCGGCGTCGGTCGGGAACCTGATCGTCGACGGCCGCGCCGTCAACCATCAGTGGTCCAAGGGCCTCGAATTCGAACTCGCCTTCCGCGAGATCCTGCGCGACACCTTCGATCCGGGCGTCGAGTACTTCTCACTACTACGGCCCTACACCGAGCTGTGGGTGGCCAGGCAGTTCGCCGAACTCAGGCGTTACCACCGGGCATTCCGCAGCTGCAACCGGGCCTTCCACATCGAGCGGACCGAGCGTTTCGACCGCTGGTGTGGCGAGTGCGACAAGTGCTGTTTCATCAACCTGATCCTGGCCCCGTTCCTCGATCCCTACGACTTCTTCATGGTGTTCGATGGTCGTGAGCCCCTGGCCAACCCGGGGCTCGAGGGACGTTTTCGCGCCCTGCTCGGCAACTGGCCCGAGGTCAAACCCTTCGAGTGCGTCGGGGACGAGGAGGAATGCCGCGCCGCGGTCCTGCTTGCGGCGAGCCGGCCTGACCGTGCCCACAACAAGATCATCCAGGCGCTGGCGGCCGAGCTGCGAGAGGCGGGCGCCGGCTCGATCGGCACCGACACGCTGCTCGCACCCATGGGTGACCACTGCGTTCCCGATGTCTACGCGACCCAGGGTTAGCTGGTCCGAGCTGCGCACGGCCCGGGTCGGGCTGTGGGGACTCGGGGTGGAGGGGGCGGCCAACCTGCGCCGTCTGCGCGCCATGGGCAACGTGCCGGTGCTGGTCGATGACGACCCGGTGCCCGGTGATCTCGATGGCCTCGAGATCCTGGCGACGGGGCTGGGCGGCCGAGAAGCGCTCGAGGGGTGCGAAGTGGTGGTCAAAACGCCCGGGGTGAGTCGCTACCGCCCCGAGGTGGCCCGGTTGACCGAACGTGGCATCCCCGTCGTCGGTGGACTCGGCCTGTGGATGCAAGAAGTCGATCTGAACCGGGTGGTGTGCATCACCGGGACCAAGGGCAAGAGCACCACGGCCGCCCTCACCGGCCATCTGCTGGCGGGACTCGGGCGCCGCTGTCTCGTCGCCGGCAACATTGGCCGCCCGCCCTATGACCCCGAGGTCGGCGGTGACGTCGATTATTGGGTCGTGGAGACCTCGAGCTTCCAGGCGACCGACCTGGCCTCGTCGCCGCCGGTGGTGGCGGTCACCTCGCTCAGCCCCGACCACCTCGACTGGCACGGCGATGCCGAGACCTACTACCGCGACAAGCTCTCGGCGTGCACCCAGCCCGGCGCGCTCCTCACCATTGCCGACGGCGACAATGAGTTACTCGGGTCCCGCCGGGGCCTGCTCGGTCCCGAGGTGCGTTGGGTCGGGGCCCACGCGCCCGGACTCGACGGGAGCTGGGTCGATCACCTCGGCCTGCTCGGCACCCACAACCGCCGCAATGCGCTCATCGCCCGGGCCATCCTCGAGGCGCTCGGGATCGAAGAGGCGGCAGACGAAGCGGCCCTGGCCGGAGCGGCCGAGGGGTTCGAGGCACTCGACAGCCGTCTCCGGGCGATCGGGACCGTGGGCGGCGTGACCTTTGTCGACGACAGCCTCTCGACAAACGTCCTGCCCACCTTGGCGGCCCTCGAGGCGTTCGCCGACCGCCGAGTGTCCCTCCTGGTCGGTGGGTTCGACCGGGGGATCGACTACGCCCCCCTCGCCGAGGCCCTCGTTGCTCGTGACGCGGCGACCCTCGTGCTCACGCTCCCGGCCAGCGGGCGCCGCATCCACAAGGCGATCAACGCCGCGCTGGCGGCATTGCCGGGATCACACCTCGAGGTCGCCGATTGCGACGACCTCGGGGCGGCGACCGAAAAGGGCTACCGGTGGGCCCGACCCGACGGGGTGGTGCTCCTCTCGCCGGCCGCGCCAAGCTTTGGCCAGTTCACCAACTACACGCACCGGTCGGCCGCTTTCGCTGAGGCGATGGCGTCGTGCCCCTAGTCGGCGGCGTTCAGGTCCCTGAACCGACAACCGCTCAGAGGGGCGGGGGAATCAGGACGTTCGGATTGAGGATCCCGTCGGGGTCGAGCGCTCGCTTGATCGACGCGAAGGTCTCGATTTCGGTGGCGCTACGGTTGAGATGGAGCCACCGGCGCTTGGCCGTACCGATACCGTGCTCGGCGCTGATGCTGCCGCCGAGGCCGGCGGCCAAGAACAAGACCGCCTCGTCAACCCGCTCGTCGTCGGGCTCCAGTCCGCTCACGTTCACATGGATGTTCCCGTCGCCGGCGTGACCGAAGAGCCAAACCCGGGCGGTCGGCACCACGTCGGTCACGGTCGTCGGCGCCGCGTCGAGGAACGCACCCAACGCCGAAGCGGGCAGTGTGACGTCGAGCTTGTGGGGGGGTCCGAGCGTGTTGATCGCCTCGGTGTGGGCCTCGCGGTATCGCCAGAGCTCGGCCGACCGGACAGAATCGAGACCCACCGCGACGTCGGCCACCGCGGCCAGGCTCCCGACCGCGTCGGATAGATCGGCCGCCGGGTCGCTCTGGCCGGCCGCCTCGACCAAGAGGTACGCGGCGTGCCGGTCGGAGAATGGCGGTCGCAGCCCGGTCACGTCGCAGACCAACTCGAGTCCCGGGGCGAAGAAGAGCTCGGCCGCCGACAGCGAACCGACCTCGCGCCGCAGCGCTCCCACGGCGGCGATCGCCGGAGCGAGACCGTCGAAGGCGAGCAGGGCCACCACCCGTTGGGGGGCCGGGGGAACGAGCCGGAGACGGACCGCCGTGATGACACCAAGAGTGCCCTCGCTCCCACACAAAAGCGACGCCAGGTTGTAGCCGGTGTTGTCCTTCACCAGGCCCGAGAGGTGGGAGATCACCGCACCGGTGCCGAGCACCGCCTCGGCGCCCACCACTTGCGCCCGGGTGTCGCCGTAGCGCAGCACTCGGAGGCCACCGGCGTTGGTAGCCACGCTCCCGCCGACCGTCGCACTGTCCCTGCTCGCAAAGTCCACGCCGTAGGCCCATTGCGCGCCCACCGCTCCCGCCTGGAGCGCAGCCAGGGTGACACCGGCCCCGGCGGTCGCCTGCCCCGCGGTGCCGTCGATCTCGAGTGCGTCGAGCCGACGCAGACTGAGGACGACCTCACCGCCGAGCGGTACCCCGCCGCCCACGAGGCCGGTGTTGCCCCCCTGGAGGGTGAGGGCCACTCCCTCCTGCCGGCACCAGCTGACCACGGCGGCCACCTCTGCGGTCGAGGCCGGCCGCACCACGGCCGGTGTGGCGCCCACATAGCGCCCCGTGAAGTCCGCGACGTAGCCCGCCACCATGTCGGGCTCGGTGAGCACCTGGCTCGGGCCCACGATGTCGGCCAAGCCGGGCGGGATGCGATCGTGGGCCTTGGGCGTCACCTGGTGATTGTGGCCCAGCTCCGGCGGGCGGCCCCTCCGCCTACTCCCGTGCGGCCCGGACCCCGTGGCGAGAAGCACCTGGTGGCGGCCCGGATGGTCCCGCCCGGAGCGCTATGCGGCGTGGGCCATGGCCTCGCGTTCATCGAGAAACTCCCACCATGCCGCGGCGGCGAGGCCGGCGGCGACCGAAATCTCCGCCGGATCGTTGCTCAGCAGCGCCAGGGCCTGGAGGGACCATTTCGCGTGGTCCAGTTCCATCACCGCGTGCACATCCCAGAACCTGGTTCCCATCTCGTCGAACCCGAAATGGTCGCGCAGTCCCTGCGCTTTGCTCGTGGCGATGTCACCGGCCTGAGTCTCGTAGGCCGCCACCATGGCGAGCGCGGCCAGCGGATCCCGATCGGCGGCTCCGAGTTGGAGCTCGGTCAGCCTGGCGGCCGCGGGGCCCGCCGGCGCGTCGGGTCGGGCACCGGCGGCCGCGGCAAAAGATTCGAACAGCACGACGTGGGCCTCGGGGACGCCCTGCTCGTCGGCCAGGGCCACCGTGACCAGGTCTTTCGCCGTGCCGTCGGGCAAGCCTGCGACGATCCCGCCAAGGAGGGCGGGGACAGCCCGCTCGACGTGGCGGTACTGCTCGGCGTAGCCCGCCAGCTCGCCTGGGTCCAGGTCTCCGGCTTCCCAGCGCCGGTAGAACGGGTGCTCGAGCAGGCGGCGACCCTGCAAGGCGGCGGCGAGGGCACAACGGACGGTGTCTGTCTCCATAGTCGCAGGGTACCCGACCTTTCGTGTCCGGTGCTGACCATTTTCGGCCCGGATTCTCCCGGGGGTGACCACCGGCCGGTGCCGTCGGGCGCTAGGGTCTCCCGCTTCGGCTCCGCCACCCCTGTTGGCACGCTGCCCACTTCTGGCAGGTGACCACTCGGTCGGCACCGATCACACGCTCGTCTGCAGCCCCGCATGTCGCGGCTTCGGACAGCCCCGTACCCACGACCAGTTAGAGAAACGACGCCTAACGCCCAACCCCAGGGATTCCACACCACCCCACGCCGGATGCGAGAGCGAGCCGGGCCGATCCTTCCTGATCTCCCGGTGCCGGTCTGAATGGACCCGGTGGTGCCCAACCAAAAGTCATTCATCGACTCAGGAGGCATCACCTTGCATACCCCCACGCGCACTTTTTTCGTTGTTGTCCTACTCGCCCTCACGATCACACTCGCCGCCACACTCACCAGTCATAGCGGTACCGCTTCGGCGGTTACGGCCAATGGCGTCGGCGTAACGCTCAACGCGCCGATTGTGGCGACCGCTGCTACCCCCGACGGGGACGGTTACTGGCTGGCTGCAGCCGACGGTGGCATCTTCGCCTACGGCGACGCCACGTTCTACGGATCGGCCGCGGCCATCAACCCGGCCAAGCCCATCGTCGGCATGGCGGCGACTCCCGACGGCGGCGGCTATTGGCTGGTGGCCAATGACGGCGGCGTCTTCGCTTTCGGTGACGCGCAGTTCTTCGGCTCGACCGGCGGGATCACCTTGGCCAGTCAGATTGTCGGGATGGCACCGACCCCCGACGGCGGCGGCTATTGGCTGGTGGCCAATGACGGCGGCGTCTTCGCTTTCGGTGATGCGCAGTTCTTCGGCTCGACCGGTGGGAAACCGTTGGCCAGTCAAATTGCGGGTATCGCAGCCACCCGCGACGGCGGCGGCTATTGGCTGGTGGCCCGTGACGGTGGTGTCTTCGCCTTCGGTGATGCCAAGTTCTCGGGCTCAATGGCCGGGCGGTCACTCAACGGACCGGTAGTCGGCATCGCCGGCGACGGTGCCGGCTATGAGCTGGTGGGCAGCGACGGGGCGGTCTTCGCCTTCGGGGGCGCGCCCTTCTATGGTGCCGCCGGCAGTCAAACGAGCAACCAGTGGGTAATCGGCATGGCCGCGAAGCCAAGCGGAGGGGGCTACTGGCTGGTGGCATACGACGGCAGCGTCTTCACCTACGGCGACGCGACATTCTTTGGGTCGCTTGGCGGGGCGCATCTTGTCCTGTCCATTGCGGTGGCCCCCCCGGCGGCGGGGGACGGGGTCACCGACGCCGAGCGAACTGCGTGGGAGCGGGTGGCGCTCTGTGAAGAAGGCGGGAACTGGCAAGCCGATGGGCCCGTCTTCAGCGGCGGCCTCGGCATCAGCCGGGCCAACTGGGACGCCTACGGCGGCCAGCAGTTCGCAGCCGATGGTGCCGAGGCCACAGAGGACCAGCAGATCATCGTGGCGATGCGGATCAGCCCGAACGCCCCGGACCAAGGCGGATGCACCGGCTCTTGGTGACCGCCGGTAAACGGTGCTCGGACAAAGGGCTTGCGACGTCGAAGAATCTCCGAGGGTGATGGACCCTCGGATCCCGACGCTGCTTCGGGGAAGGGCAACAACCCGAGGGCGGGATGGGGAATCGACTCTCGAGAGACAAACCCTCCTTCGAGGACCTCAATGGACGGCAATTCACCCCCGTCGAGATCCGCTCACCTCCTTTGGGTGCGCGGCATCTCGGGCGCTCCTCGTTGTGTGCTGTCAGTCAGGCGGGCAGCTCGTTCATCCGGGGGCCATGCCCACGATCGGCTTGGCCAAGGTGATCCCGCCGGTCGATCCGTAGAAGACGGCGTCGCCGAAAGCGAAGATCCCTCCGTCGGACGCCACCAGCCAGTAGCCGCTCCCGTCGGTGGTCGGGGCCATGCCCACGATCGGTTTATTGAGTGTGAGCCCCCCGGTTGAGCCGTAGAAGACGGCGTCGCCGAAACTGAAGATGCCGCCATCGGCGGCCACCAACCAGTAGCCGAAGCCGTCGGTGGTCGGGGCCATGCCCACGATCGGCTTATTGAGTGTGAGCCCCCCGGTTGAGCCGTAGAAGGCGGCGTCGCCGAAACTGAAGATGCCGCCATCGGCGGCCACCAGCCAGTAGCCGAAGCCGTCGGGGGTGGCGGCCAGGCCGACGATGGGCTGGGTCAAAGGCATCCCGCCCATCGAGCCGTAGAAGGCGGCGTCGCCGTAGTTGAAGACCCCTCCGTCGGCGGCCACCAGCCAGTAGCCCTTGCTGTCGGGGGTGGCGGTCATGCCGACGATGGGCTGGGCCAGGGTCATCCCGCCGGTCGAGCCGTAGAAGGCAGCGTCGCCAAAACTGAAGATGCCCCCGTCGGACGCCACCAGCCAGTAGCCCGCGGCATCGGTGGTCGGGGCCATGCCCACGATCGGTTTGTTCAACGTAAGCCCCGCGGTGGAGCCGTAAAAGACGGTGTCACCGAAAGCGAAGATCCCCCCATCGGACCCGTCGAGCCAGTACCCGCTGGCCACAAAGCGCAGGATCAGGGCGAAGTTCGACGGGAAGCCCGGACCGTCGTCCCCTACGACCAGGCAGTCGCCGCGGGCCGAGCAGTCGATGCCGTTCTCCACCGGGTTACCGCCGCCGGGTGGCGTCGGCGTCGCGGACAAACTCCAGCTCGAGCCGTTCAGGTCGGCCACGACGGGGCCCGTCGTGGCCGAACGCCCGACGACCGTGCAGCTCGTGGCACTCGAACAGCTGACGCCCAGCATCGTCCCCTCGCTGAAGCCGGGTGTAGGCAGCACATTCAAACCGCTCAGGTTGCCCGTCTCGGCCAGCGGCGGCCCGCCGACGCCGCCGACGCCGGCGCCGACGGCGACACAGGAGGTCGTGGTGGGACACGAGATCGAACGGAGCCCGCTGCCCCCCGGGCCCGACGTACTCGGAAGCATCGTCGGCACGAGACTCCAGGTCCCCGAGCTGAGTCCAACGGCGATCGGGGAGTTGATCTCCGCGAAGACGCTCGTCGCCTGGCCCACCGCGAGGCACGTGCCGACCGCGGGACACGAGACACCGAAGAGCTCGTCGTTGAACGTCGCACCGAGGTCCGGTCCAGCAGTCGCCGTCCACGCCGTGCCATCCCAGTGCTCGATGAGGGTCTGACCGTCGCCGTCGACCAGGCCGGTGGAGCCGACCGCGGTGCACTCGGTGCTGCTCGAGCAGGTGACGCCGAGCAGCACCGGGTGAACCGCCGTGCCCGAGGCGGCGGGGATCGAGGTCCAGGCCGAGCCGTTCCACTGCTCGGTCAGAGCGACGGTGCCGCTCGACGAACCCACGGCCATGCAGAAGTTCCACGACGGACACGACACGCCGTTGAGCCGACCGATACCTAATGGGGTGGAAAAGGTGACCGCGGTCTCGGTCCAGGCGGTCCCGTTCCACTGCTCGGCCACGGGGGTGATGAAGTTTCCGTTCGTCTCACTGCCAACGGCCATGCAGACGTCACGGCTGGCGCACGACACCGCGCTGAGACTGTTGCCGGTCGACCCCGAGCTCGTTGGCGGTGGGGTGAGTTGCCAACCCGCGGTGGTCAGCGCGCCGACGGGAGCGGGTGAGCTGAGCAGCGGCAGAGCCCCCGCGGCCCCCAAAACGATCAGCGCTACCACCAACGAGCACCGGTACATCGGAGTCCAACGGGACATCGCGTCCTCCCTATGGCCTGCCCCCGGGGGCGTCAGCGCCCTCGCCACTCTATCGAGACTCGGGTCGGGCGCCATGGGGAGCCGGGAGAACTATCACTGAATCTCCCGGTCACTGCCCATGAGCGCTCGGATTGACTGAGCGAGTTCGCGAGGAGCGGCCTCCAAGGTTCTCGCCAACCACCGGTCTCGGCGTCAAAGTCAACAACATCGCGGGCATGGAGGCCTCTTGCGAGCGATCCGGTGCAGGTCAGCTGCCCGGCGACGGTGGCAGTCCGCGGCAATATTTGAACCTGGTCAGCTTCCGAGGTCGTAGGCGGTCTTGTGCTTCGGCTCGTAGAGGCCGATCTCTCCTGCGCCGGGAATCCGTACCCGAACAAGCATTCCGAATCTCTGTTCCTCTATGGGTCCGGCGAACTCGACACCCTTGGCCGCAAGATCGGCCACCGTGCCCTGAATGTCCTCGCACATCAGGTACAGCTCATGGTGTCCCGATGGGGGCCCCGTGCTTGGGTCGCCAGGACCTCCCGCCGGGTGAATACCAAGCTCGGCAGGCGGGAGCTTGAAAATGAGCCAGCCGTCGTGGACATCGACGAAGGGCAGTTCGAGTACGTCCCGGAGGAAGGACCGCGCAGTCTCAGGTTCCTCGGCATAGATGATGGCGTGGCTGCTTGTAATCATGCAGAAAGACTCTCACCATCAGCCTCGGAGCGTCCGTCGACGGTTCACTTTGTTCTCGACCAGGCCGCCTGCGACAGCTCCATCGGATGACCACGCCCAGCGTTATGGTCGGTACTGGGACTCCGTTTTGGAGAGCTGGGACTCGCATCAGGCGGAGAATCGGGAACGGGAGAGCGAGGTCCCGAGAAAGATGGAAGCAGCGGCGGCGGATGGGCGTCGGGCCCGCAGGAACCTGATTCGTCTTGAATCACCGCAACCACGCTGCGACGCTACAGCCCCGTACCTGCCACAAGCCATGAGTAGAAATAGCGATGGAGAGGGCGGGGCGCCTGACGGCGGAGTTGTGCAGTACCCGTCCTCTTCACCATCCTGGGTTATCAGGGGGGAGCGCATAACTTGAGCGCGTAGCTCGGGGCGAACGGAGGGCGGAGGCTGCCGAGGTCGCCGCCCTTCTTCGCGTTGTAGGTGACAGCTCCACGAGGTCTCGGCCAGCTCCTTGCCCCGAAGAGCCAACGAAGGCGGGAGAGGTGTCAACCATCAACCGGAACTCTGTAAAGCATCACCCGATACAAAACGTCCAGGATCACCCGAACCTGATATACGCACTGGAGCCTGGGAGCGGATTCGAACCGCTGACCTGCGCATTACGAGTGCGCTGCTCTACCGACTGAGCTACCCAGGCGGACTCTGGCCCACGAACCTCGCGAGGACGACCAGTCGACCGAAGTCGGCCATCGTAGGCGCTGGGAGATGCCGACCGAAATGCGATCCCGATAGTTCGGCGTCGAGGCCCGGGCCGGGTGTGAGGTCCGGGTCCGAAATGTCAGGCACCCCGGTCAGCTGGCGGTGAAATCGCCATCGGTGTGCGCCACTAGGTTCGGGCGCGAAGGGAAGTCGAAGCCAACCGGGTACGTAGGGGCTGCACGGCGACCGATGGTACCGCTGACCAATCCACGTCCGTGCCGCGAACCACAGACCGCGGAACTTCAGCTCTGAAGCTCGTCGAGCAGGCGGTTCTCCTTGAAGAGTCCGTAGCCCCAGGCCCCGAGGGCCAAGCCGACGTGCAGACTCAGCCCGAGCGCCCTCGGTGACAACCCGATCCGCCACGACAACAGCCGGCGCCACAACGACAACCACCGGGCGCCAACCACGAGCGGCGCCGCCCAGCGGCGGCAGACGATGCCGCGGTACGGATAGGTGGGGTTGTCCCGCGCCAGGTTCGCATTGCTCCTTCCAAGAGCGAACTGGTGCTCGAGAACGGTGCGCAGCCGAGTCCGGTTCATGTGCCGAATACGAGCGGCGCCGCAAAACACCAAGCACCCGTCGGCTGCCGCCCGCAAGGTGAACGTGGTGTCTTCCGAGCTCACGCCGATTCTGCCGGAAGACGAGTTGAAAAAGGGCCCGTAGCGCTCCCACAGCACGCGGGGCACGGCGAGATTGCAGGTAGCCCCGTGCCAAATCGTCTCGGGCGGGCGGTCCGGATGCAGGTCCAAAAACTCGACGAGATACTCGGTCGTCCCGGCCCGGCTCCGCGGGGTGCCGTTCACCACCGCTCCGGCCACACAGAATCTGGCTTCGGTCGCACCGACGAGTGCGGAAAGCCAACCGGGCTCGGCCACGACATCGGCGTCGGTGAACACCAGGGTGGCCCCGCGGGCTGTGCCAATTCCCAGATTCCGGCCCGCCGCCGCGCTCAGTCGGGGGCGGTGCACGATGATGTCGAGCCGAGGATCCGGGGATATCGCCTCGGCGTAGCCGAGATCATCGTCGGGATCTCCGCTGACCACCACGATGATCTCGAAGGTTCCCCCGATCTCTTGTGAACACAGGCTCTCAACGCAGCGCGCCAGGCACGCCTGTGCACGGTAGGCCGGGACGATGACCGATACCGAAGGGTCTGTGGTCACGCCGGGGATGGTAGCCGGGTCCTTCTCTTCCCCGGTCAGCTCACCGAGCGCCCGTCGAGCGCCCGTCGAGCCCACCGGAGTGAGCCACGCTGGGGCACGGGGGAAGTCGGTAATGTCTCCTCGGACAGATGCCGCCGCGCCCTCTTTCCTCAGAATCCGAGCAGCACCAGGTGCCCGTACCGGGCGCCGCCGACGCCCCGGCCCAGGAGGGGGGGGGCCCGTCAGTTCGCCTGGGCATCAGCGTGTGCATCACGACCCGGGGGCGCGCCGCGCTGCTCGACCGGTGTCTCGCGGCGCTCCATGCCCAGACCGGCACCGATCCGTTCGAGCTGCTCGTCTGTTGCCAAGGCGACGGCGATGCCGCCGCCGTCGTGCGGTCACACTTTCCGGACGCGACCATCGGACTCGTCGAGGAGGCCTACCCGGGCGGGGCCCGGAATTTCCTGATTGACCGGGCCCGGGGCGAGCTCTTGTTGTTTCTCGACGACGACGTCACATTTGGCACCGCGCTGCTCTCGAGATTGACGGGGCTGGCCGACGACTTCCCCGATGTCGGTGTCTTCGGAGGTCCGAATCTGACCCCTCCGGACAGCTCCTTCTTCCAAGAGGTGCAAGGCGCCATCTTGGGATCGGTACTCGCGACAGGTCCGGTCCGACGCCGCTACGGACGCCACCCTGCGGGGTTGGCCGATGAACGGTTCTTCACCTTGTGCAACATGGCGGTCCGCCGAGCCGCTATGACGTCATTCCCTCCGTCATTGTCCGGAGGCGAGGAGAACGCGTTACTCCACGAACTCGCCGTCCGCCAGGTTCCCATGCACTATGACCCCGAGCTCATTGTGTTCCACGAACGGCGGAACACCTACCGGGGCTTCGCAACGCAGATGGAAAAGTACGGCCGCGGCCGCGGTCAGGTCATGATCCGCAGCCCGCGCTCGACCCGGGTGTCCCATCTGCTCCCGCTTGGCTTGTTGGCGTGGATGGTGTCCCTCCCTATCGTCGCCGTGCTCTGGTCGCCCTGGTATTTGCTCTCACTGGCCGTCTATGCCCTGGCCCTGCTGGCCGCTGGATCGGCGGTAGCCCTCGGTTTTGTGGGCCCCTCGCTCGCCAGGAGAGCGGGCGGGGTACTGATCGGCGCCGGCCTGACCGCCACCGTCCACGTCTGTTACGGCGCCGGGGTACTGCGGGGAATCCTGCGTCGGCGGCGAACGCCGCAATCTGAGTGGCAGCATCTCGGCGGTCCATCCGAGGTGCAGTCTCCGTTCCCCACCGATCAACTGGCGTGAGCACCACAACCCGGGCCGGCACGTGGATCCCTTCGCGTGACCTCTTGATCACGCTGGTGGAACGCAAGCTCCGGCTTCTGTCGAAGCGATCCTGGTTCGGTGCAGCGTGGCCCATCGTCGCCCCCCTGTTTCTCTTCGTGCTCTATCTCTTCGTCTTCCACCGCGTCCTCAAGGTGCACGCGACGAACTACCCCACCTACCTGTTCGCCGGGCTCTTACCCTGGACATTCCTGGCCCAGACGCTCCCCGACACGCTCATCAGCATCAGCGCAGACGCCGAACTCATCCGCCGATCGGCCTTCCGCTACGAGTTGCTGCCCATCGCGTCGGTCACCGCGCTCTCCTTTCACTTCCTCATCACGATGGCCGGCTTCGTCATTGTTCTGGCCGCCGTTGGCACTCTCAACTACGCGGTACTTCCCGCCCTCGTCATTCCGATCGTGTCCCTCTACTTACTGGTGACCACACTCGGGATGTTCCTCGCCCTCATCGACGTCTACAACCGCGACCTGCGGCGCCTGCTCGCGAACCTGCTCACCATCTGGTTCTTCTTGATCCCGATCGTGTATCTGCAGAACCAGGCCAAAGTCCTGGTCCCCCTTCGCTACATCGATCCGGCGAACATCTTGGTAAGCGAGTTCCGGTCGATCTTGGCCTATCAAGACCTTCCTCCCGTCCACACGATGGTGTCGGGCCTGGCCATCTGCATCGGGATCTTCGCGCTGGCCCTGTTCACCTACCGCCGGTTCGATGACCGGCTCCCCCGGGAGGTGTGAAGGTGGAGCGGATCCGGCTCGACGGCGTCTGGCAGGAGTTCCGCCCGCGGTCAGCCCACGGGAACCGTCGGCACAAGAGTCCGGTCAAGTGGGCTCTCGAGGACGTGTCCTTCTCCGCTCATGACGGCGAGACGGTCGGGATCATCGGCCACAACGGATCCGGCAAGACGACCTTGCTGCGGACCCTGGCCGGAGTCCTCGAACCGAGCCGCGGCGAGTGCCGGATCGACGGGCGGGTCAGCTCGCTGATCGATCTCACCGCCGGGGTGAACCGCGACCTCACCGGACGAGAGAACATCATGCTCGGCGCGGTGCTCTTGGGAATGACCCGGTCCGAGGTGCGAGAGAGGTACACGAGCATCGCCACATTCAGCGGACTGAGCGACTCGGTGCTCAACCAGCCGCTCTCGGTGTACTCATCGGGGATGGGCCTGCGGATCGCCTTCTCGGTGGTCGTCCACGTCGATGCGACGGTGCTCTTGGTCGACGAGGTCTTGGCCGTCGGTGACGAGGCGTTTCAACAGATCTGCCTCGATCGGGTGACCCGGTTGCGCCAGGAGGGATGCACGGTGGTCATGGCGTCACACGATCTCGACCAGATCCGGGTGTTCTGCGACCGGGTGCTCGTCGTCCATCAGGGCCGCCTGGTATTCGAAGGGTGCCCCGACGACGCCGTCACCCGGTACGGCGCGCTCGGACCCGACCCTTCGATCCCGGTCGCCGGGCCACGGCCCGGTTCCTCGCGGGAACGCTCCGGCCAGGACCGGCCCTCGGCGCCCGGTGGCGACGAACTCGACGGCGGTGCAACATTGCCCTGAGCGATCCCCCCCCCGCCCCGTCAGTCCTGTCGCCCCCCGCTCAGGTTCACCCGACGAGGTTGCCCAGGCGGACCAGCAGTGATTCGAGCAGCAGCGTCTCGTTGGGATTTCGCTCGAGCGACTGGGCCGCCTCGGTGATCAACCCGATCGCCACCTCGTAGCCCCGGCCGGTTTCTGGGCGCACCGGGGCGGGTCGCCCCCGTGCCCCGTCGGACACGGTCTCGACCAAGCGGTCCCGGTAGGCCCGGGCCAGCACCCCGAATCCGGCCCGCAGCTCGTCGGTGCGAAAGCGCCGCTCCTCGCGGTGCTGGCGATCGGTCACGTCCTTGCGCCCCGGCACGGCGCGTTCTCCGAGCGCTTCGGCGTCCTCGCTCAGCGACTGCATCTGTTGGACGTGGCTCGCCTTTAAGGGTTCGAGTGCGGCGTCGGCCGCACCGAGAAGCTCGCGGGCGAGCCGCCCGGCGGTCGCCCCGTGGCCGTCCAAGAGGGCGGGCACCGAGCGCCAGAGTTCGAGACGAGCGGCGAATCCGGGATCTTCGGCCAGGAGCTGGGCCCGGTCGAGGTCCCCCGCCGCCCCCTCGGCGACGAGGGCGGCCTCGGGTGCGGCCATCCCCCGGGCGACCAGCCAGCTCGTGACCACCGAGGTCGCAATCGGGGGGAAGGCCACCTCCACACAGCGGCTGGCGACGGTCACCAGCTCGGGCGGCACGTCATCGGCCAGCAGCACGAACACCGTGGAAGGCGGGGGTTCTTCGACGGTCTTCAAAAGAGCCGGGGCCGAGCGGACGGCCAGGTGGACGTCGGCCACGACCAATACCTGGCGCGCCGCTTCGAACGGCCGTCGCTGGGCCATTCCGATGAGGGCGCGCGCCTCGTCGACCCCGAGGGACGCCCCCGTGCGCTCGACCATCACGAAGTCGGGATGGATGCCGGCAAGGGTCCGCCGGCAGGTCTCGCACTCCCCGCAGCCCCCGCGCGGACAGAGCAGGGCCGCCGCGAAGGCCCGGGCGGCGACCCGGGTGCCCGAACCGGCAGGGCCCGAGAACAGATAGGCGTGCACCGGATGGCGGGCCGCCGCCCGCAACGCGGCGACGGCGGCGGGTTGGCCGACCACGCCGGCGAAGAGCCCGGCCACCGGCACAGCATTCTCGACCGTCACGCCGCGCCCTGCTCGGGCCGACCGAGGCGGTCCCGTACGGCCTCTTCGACCGCGGCGGCCACCTCTTCGATCGGGGGCGATCCATCGACGACGACCCAGTGCTGTGGATCGGACCGGGCCTGGGTCACGAAGCCCGAGCGCACCCGCTCGTGGAAGTCGGCATCGAGCCGCTCCAGGCGATCCGGCGCCGAGGTGGCGAGGCGCCGGCGGGCCTCGTCGAGCGCAACGTCGACGAGCACCGACAGGTCGGCCTCGAGCCCACCGGCGGCCCAGTCGACCACCGAGCGCAGCTGGTCGACGGCCAGGCCCCGACCCCACCCTTGGTAGGCGAAGGTCGACCCCGAGTAGCGATCGGTCACCACCCAACGGCCCTCGGCGAGCGCGGGGAGGAGCACTTCGTCGGCGTGCTGCGCCCGGTCGGCCGCCATCAACAGGGCCTCGGCCCGCGGCACCGGCGCGGGCCGGGTCGGGTCGAGCAAGATCCTCCGCAGGGCCCGGCCGAGGTCGGTCGCCCCCGGCTCGTGGGTGAGCACGGCGCCCAGTGACGCGGCCAGCAGCCGGGCCTGGGTCGACTTGCCGCACCCGTCGATCCCCTCGAGGGCGATCAGGCGGCCCCGGCGGGCGGGGGTCACGTCGCCTTCTTCGGCGCAGCCTTCTTCGTGGCCTTCTTGACCGAGGTGGCCGTCTTCTTCTTGGCCGGCTGCTTCTTCGTGGCCTTCTTCACGGCCCGGCGCCTGGTCGACGGGCCGGCGGCTCGGCGGTCGGCCAGCAGCTCGGCGGCCCGCTCGATGGTCACCGATTCGATGTCGTCGCCCTTGCGCAACGAGGCGTTCGTGGTCCCGTCGGTGACATAGGGGCCGAAACGCCCCTCGCGCAGCACGACGGCCAACCCGGTGTCGGGGTCTGCGCCGAGTTCGCGCAGCGGCGCGGCGGCCGCTCCTCGGCCCCGGCGCGTCTTCGGCTGGGCGAAGAGCGCCTGGGCCTCTTCCAAGCTGACCGAGAGGAGCTGGTCCTCGCTCGTCAAGCTCCGGGTGTCCTTGCCCCGTTTCAGATACGGACCAAACTTGCCGTTGTGGGCCACCACCTCATCGCCGGTCTCGGCGTCGGTGCCGACCACCCGGGGGATCCGGAGCAGCTCGAGGGCTTCGTCGAGGGTGAGGGTGGCCGGCGACTGGGAAGCGAACAGCGACGAGGTCTTGGGCTTGGCCGCGCCGTCGGCGGCCGACCCGAGCTGCACGTAGGGACCGAAACGGCCGGCGCGCACCTGGACTTCCAGCCCGGTGTCGGGGTCGGCACCGAGTACCCGGTCGTTCGACGGTGCGGCCAGGAGCTCCTCGGAGCGCTCGCGGGTCAGCTCGTCGGGGGCCAGGTCCTCGGGGATCGACGCCCGGTCCTCCCCCCGCTGGAGGTAGGGGCCGTACCGGCCGACCCGGACCACCATCTCTTCGCCCGCGCTGTCAGTGCCGATAGGGATCGAGTTGATCTCGCGGGCGTCGATCTCGCCCAGATGGGTGGCGACCGAGTTTTTGAGCCCGAGTCGCCCGGTGTCAGATCCGGCCGCCCCGTTGTTCGCCGCCTCGGTGGCGGACCCCGGCGGGCCCGATTCGCCGAAGTAGAAGCGGGTGAGCCAGGGCAGCGCTTCGCCCCGGCCGCTCGCGATCTCGTCGAGATCGTCTTCCATCGAGGCGGTGAACCCGTAGTCGACCAGGTCCGCGAAGTAGCGCTCGAGCAGGCCGACCACGGCGAAGGCCGTAAAGCTCGGGACCAGGGCCGAGCCCTTCTTCCACACATACCCTCGGTCCAAGACCGTGGCGATCACGCTGGCATAGGTCGACGGCCGGCCCACCCCGAGCTCCTCCATGGCCTTGACGAGGGAGGCTTCGGTGTAGCGGGCCGGCGGCTGGGTGGTGTGGGACCCCGGCTCCATGCCCGAGGCGCCCAGCGTGTCGCCCTCTGCGAGGGGGGGAAGCACGACCTCGCGGTCGGCCAGCTCGGCGTCGGGGTCGTCCTCCCCTTCGACGTAGGCCCGCAGGAATCCCGGGAAGCTGATGACCCGCCCGCTGGCCGAGAACTCGGCCCCCGCCCCGGCGAGGACGGCGGCGCCCTCGGGCATGGTGCCGACCAGTCGCACCTGGGCGCTCGTCCCGGTGGCGTCGGCCATCTGGGACGCCACCGTGCGCTTCCAGATGAGCTCGTAGAGCCGCAACTCGTCGCCGCTCAAGGCGCGACCCGCTTCGTCGGGTGTGCGGAAGGTCTCCCCGGCCGGGCGGACCGCTTCGTGGGCCTCCTGGGCGTTCTTCACCTTCCGCTCGTAGCGACGGGGCTGTTCGGGCACGTAGGCCGACCCGTAGAGGGCGCTGGCCTGGCTGCGGGCCGCGTGCAGCGCTTCGTCCGAGAGCGTCGTCGAGTCGGTCCGCATGTAGGTGATCCAGCCCTGCTCGTAGAGGCGCTGGGCCACCTGCATGGCCCGCTGGGCGCTGAAGCGGAGCTTGCGACCGGCCTCTTGTTGGAGGGTGGAGGTCATGAACGGTGCGGCGGGCGAGCGGCGGAAGGGCTTGTCGGTGACCGAGCGGATGGTGAAGTCGCGCCCGACGAGGCCATCAGACAGAGCGCGGGCGTCGCCCTCGGTGAGGACCCGCACCGGGTCCTTGGCCGTGAGCTCGCCCGTCGCGCTGAAGTCGCGGCCGGTGGCGAGCGGCGTCCCGTCGAGTGCCACGAGCGACGCCGGCACGACGGCCCCGTCGCCCTCGCTCCCCGTCGTGGCCGCACCGATGAAGGTCCCCTCCACCCCCCACCAGGTCCCCGAACGAAAGCGCATGCGGGCCCGTTCGCGTTCGACCACCATGCGGGTGGCCACGCTTTGGACCCGCCCGGCCGACAGGCGGGGCATGACCTTTTTCCACAGCACCGGGGAGACCTCGTAGCCGTAGAGGCGGTCGAGGATGCGGCGGGCCTCTTGGGCGTCGACCAGCCGACGGTCGAGGTCGCGCCATTCTTCGACCGCCCGCTGTATGGCCGCCGGGGTGATCTCGTGGAAGACCATCCGCTTGACCGGGACCGTCGGGGCGAGCACCTCGGAGAGGTGCCAGGCGATGGACTCGCCCTCTCGGTCCTCGTCTGTGGCCAAGTAGAGCTCGTCGGCCCCTTTGAGCAGACGCTTCAGGTTGGCCACCACCGACTTCTTGTCCGAAGAGACCACGTAGAGCGGCTTGAACCCGTTGTCGACATCGACACCGAGGCGGGCCCAGTCCTCGCCCTTGTAGGCGGCGGGGACCTCATCGGCGCCCCGGGGCAGATCGCGGATGTGCCCGATGGAGGACTCGACGATGAAGTCGGGCCCGAGCATCCCCCCGATGGTCCGGGCCTTGGCCGGGGACTCCACGATGACCAGGGCTTTACCCATCGGGGCAGCCCGGTTCCGTCCCCGGTGCGCGCTGGCTTTTCCTCGGCATCACGACGACAGGCTCTCGGTCAGACTCCCCGCTGTCAAGACCGGGCCGGGGGCCGTGGGCAAAGTGCCCGGGGCCCCGCCCACCGGACCGACCCGCCGAACCGGCGCGCTCGGGCCCCTGGTCAGCGCCGGTCGCGGGCCGGGTGACCGGCTCAGTCGGCGGCAGCGGCCGCGCTCGGTGCGGGGGTCGAGGCGGCGAGGGGGCCGGCCCCGGCGGGTGCTGCGTCGAGGGCGGGCACGTCCCCGCCACCGACACCGGCCGACTTGCGCTTCGAGAAGGCAATGGCGGCCAGCAGGATGACGAGGGCCACCCCGGCGATGCTGAGGCGCGCCGCGGTGTGGTGCCGGAGGGTGATGACGGCGGGGAGCACCAGCAAGGAGACCAGGTTCATCACCTTGATGAGCGGGTTGAGCGCCGGGCCGGCGGTGTCTTTGAAAGGGTCGCCCACGGTGTCGCCGATGACGGCTGCCTTGTGGGCTTCTGATCCCTTGCCGCCTTCGTTCCCGTCCTCGATGAATTTCTTGGCGTTGTCCCACGCCCCGCCCGAGTTCGACAAGGTGTTGGCCATGAGCTGGCCGGTCAAGATGGCACCGGCCAAGAAGGCCCCGAGGGCCAGGTAGTTGATCCCGAACCCGACGATGACCGGGGTCAAGATGGCCAGGAGGGCCGGCGTGGCCAGCTCGCGTTGGGAAGCGGCGGTGCAGATGGAGATCACCCGGCCGTACTCGGGCTTCTCGGTGTAGTCCATGATCCCGGGGTGGTCGCGGAACTGGCGGCGCACCTCTTGGACCACCGTGCCCGCCGAACGTCCGACGGCGCGGATGGCGAGGGCCGAGAACAAAAAGGCGACCGAACCACCGATCAACAGACCGATGAACGTGGTGGGGTTGGCCACGTTGACCTGGGTGGCGATGCTCTTGAAGAGCGCCGATCCGTGCAGGTGCAGGCTCGGGAGCTGCGAGCCGATGGTCTCGATGAACGAAGCGAACAGGGCCACCGCGGCGATGACTGCCGAACCGATGGCCACCCCCTTGGTGATGGCCTTGGTGGTGTTGCCCACCGCGTCGAGACTGACCATCACCCGCTCGGCGTCGCCGGTGAACTCACCGGACATCTCGGCGATGCCCGCCGCGTTGTCCGACACCGGGCCGAAGCTGTCTTCTGAAACCACCATGCCGGCCGTCGCCAGCAGCCCGATGCCGATGAGGGCAACCAGGTAGAAGGTGTACTCGATGTTGCCGTTCCCGAGCCCGATGGCCACTCCGATGGCGATGGCGATGGCGATGATGGCCCAGACCGAGGACTCGAGGCCGATGGCGATGCCCGCCAGCACCGTGGTGGCCGGCCCGGTCCGGGCCGACTCGGCGATCTCTTTGACCGGGCCTCGCTCGGTGGAGGTGAACTGCTCGGTGATCTGACTGGCCGCCAGGGAGAGCAGCACCCCGGTGAGCACGGCGTAGAAGACCGTGATGTCGTGCACGTAGAACTTGGCCACCAAGAAGGCCCCGATGACCGTGAGGACGGCCGAGAGCCAGAACCCCCGGTTGATCGGCGCCATGGCGTTGCGGTCCTTGTTGCGGGCCCGGACCACGAAGACCCCGATCACCGAGGCGAAGATCCCGATGGCCGGGACGATGAGAGGGAACAGGATCGCCGGCGTCGGGTTTGCGATGTGACCGGGCAGGGTGCGGAAGGCGGCGTAGCCCAAGATGAGCGAAGAGATGATGGTGATCTCGTAGGACTCGAACAGGTCGGCTGCCATGCCTGCACAGTCGCCGACGTTGTCGCCGACGTTGTCGGCGATGGTCGCCGCGTTGCGCGGGTCGTCTTCGGGGATACCCGCTTCCACCTTGCCCACGAGGTCCGCCCCGACGTCGGCGGCCTTGGTGAAGATCCCTCCACCGACCCTCATGAACAGGGCCAGCAGCGAGGCGCCGAAGGCGAAGCCGATGAGTACCGCCGTGGCCTCGTTCTGGAAGATCATGACGATGGCCGTGGCGCCGAGCAGCCCGAGACCCACACAGAGCATCCCGGTCACCGCCCCGGTGCGGAAGGCCACCCGCAAGGCGGCCGCCATGCCGCCACCCCTGGACGCGGCGGCCGCGGTCCGTACGTTGCCCCGCACGGCAATGGACATGCCGATGAACCCGGTCAGGCCGGAGAAGGCGGCGCCGAAGAGGAAGCAGATCACCCGGTACCCACCGGCCTGGGCGAACGACAAGGCGACCGTACCGTCGGGCCGTACGACCTTGGTGGCGGTGAAGAAGATGAGGACGGCCAGGGGGACCACGATGATCACGATCGTGCGGAACTGACGCTTCAAGAAGGCTTCGGCCCCCTCTTGGATGGCCTTGGCGATCTCCTTCATCTTGGGCGTGCCCTGATCAGCAGCCAGCACGCCGCGCATGAGCACCAGGCCGGCCACGATACCGACGACGCCGGCGGCGAACGCCACGACGAGCCACACCCAGTCGGTGTGACTGAGGTGAAAAGCCTGGTACCCGCCCTCGCTGGCGAGAAGGGTGATCATGGGGGGTGTTCCCTTTCTGTTCGGGCCCGGGCCCGGCCGCCAAAGGGCTGCAGGGCGCCGACTCGAGGTGGCGATCGGAGGGCGCCGGGGCGCCGTAACGGTAGGTGACGGCGCTGGGGGCCGTGGGGACGATAGCGACTGGGCCGCCCCAGGGGCAAGGAAGCCCCTCTGGTGGCGCCGGTTCCGCGAGCCGGGCTTGGCCCCGGCGGCCCCGGGTCAGTTGCCGCGGGCGGGGTCGGCGTCGGGACCCGAGACCAGCTCGTAGTCGGGGTTGAGGATGGCCAGGCGGCGGCCCCAGGCGCCCACCATGCCCTCGGCGACCAGCCGGGCCCCCGGCTCGATGCCCGGGATCTTCGGGCGGCCCTGGAAGATCAAAAGGAGGCCCCCGGTACCATCGGTGAGCACGCACTCGAGATTGGCCGCCCCGGCCCGGGGCTGGACCCGCACCGACTTGACCCGACCGGCCACCCGCACCCGTTCTCGCCAGTGCACCTCGCTGATGGGGCGGGTGTTGGTCGCCCGGGTGGCCAGGGCCCGGTCGGCCGAGGTGCCCCCGTTCTTGCGTGGTTTTCGCGAACCTCCCGGGGCCCGGCCGCCGAGTTCCCCCGATTCGAAGGGGCCTTCACCGGGCACCTCCTCGCGCTCGGTGACCTCGCCGGGCTCGGTCCCGGCTCTCGCCGAGTCGACCGCCCCTTCGACCAACTTGCCGTAGCTGCTGGCCCGCCTCGACCACGAGCCGCTCAAGTTGAACGGGACGATGGTGGCGCTCACGTGGGGTACCTGGCTCACGACCACGGCGATCTTGTCGGCCGTGCGGTCGTGGAGGAACCGCTGCCATCCGAACGCGTACGTGCGGCGGGGTAACAGCACGGTGCACTCGGTGTCGCCGTCGACGACGGCGTCGGCCACCATCTCGATCGCGGCCCGGGCCAGACGACGGTCGGGACACTCGATGATGTCGAGGGGCAACCGGGTGAGACCGAGCCGGCTCCACTGCTCCTCGAGCTCTCGGGCGGCCACAGAGTCGATGTCGAAGTGGACCGCCCGGATGTCGTCAGGGGTGAGGGTGCGGGCGTACTGGAGGGCCCGCAGCGTCGCCAGGTCGAGCCGGTCGACGAGTACCACGACGACGTGTCGGCGGAGGATCGCGGCCGCGCTCGCCTGGGCCACCCCGGTTTCGAGTTGACTCTCCTCGGCCACGTACTCGCGGTGAAGTCGGATGAGTCCCCAGTACATGAGCGGGCCGACGACGACGATCACCCAGGCCCCCTCGGTGAACTTGGCCACGGCGAAGATCAAGACGACGCTGCCCGCCAGAAAAGCCGAGAAGCCGTTGATGAGGATGCTCCGTCGCCAGTGGGCCGCTTTGTGCGTGACGTGGTGTTTGACCATGCCGGCCCCGGCCATGGTGAACCCGGTGAACACTCCGATCGCGTAGAGCGCCACCAGTCCGCTCACCTGGGCCTCGGTGGCCAACAATAAGGCGATGGCGACGATGGACAGCACGATGATGCCGTTGGAGAACGAGAGGCGGTGCCCTCGTCGCGTGAGCTGGCGGGGGAGGAACGAGTCCCCGGCCACGAAGCTGGCCAGGAACGGGAAGCCGTTGAAGCTGGTGTTCCCCCCGGTGTAGAGGATCAACACGGTGGCCGCCTGGACCACATAGAAGAGCGCGTGGCCGACCGGGCCGGTGCCCAGCACGTAGCGGACCTCCTGGGAGACCACGGTCGGCGTGCCCAGGGCGTACGGCACGGCATGGGTCCATTTGGCGATCAGGGTGACGCCCAGCACGAGGAATGCCAGCACCGAGCTCATGACCACGAGGGTGATCCGGGCGTTGTGCGATTCGGGCCGTTTGAAACTGCTCACGCCGTTGGAGATGGCCTCGAGCCCGGTGAGCGACGAGCCGCCGTTGGCGAAGGACCGCAGTAAGAAGATGAAGGCCAGCCCCATCAACCACCCGCTCCCGGGATGGCCGACTGAATATCCGAGCACGTGATCGGGGGGCAGCGGGTGGGGGTGCAGGTCGCCCAGCATCTCCTTCACGTAGCCGATGATCACGATGGTCCCGAGACTGAAAATGAAGAAGTAGGTGGGGAAGGCGAAGAGCCTCCCGGCTTCGCGGATCCCGCGCAGGTTCCCGTAGAGCAACAAGAGCACCACCCCGACCGAGATGGCCACGGTGGCCGTCACGTTGGCCAGGGCGGGAAAGGCGCTCGTGAGGGCGGCCGTGCCCGCCGCGGTCTGCACGGCGACGGTCACCGTGTAGTCGATGAGGAGGGCGACGGCGGCGACCTGGGCCACCTTGGGCCCGAAGTTGTCCCGCGCCACCACGTAGGAGCCCCCGGCCTTGGTGTACAGCTGGATCACTTCTAGATACGAGAGGGTGACAAAGAACAGGACCCCCAAGATGGCGAAGGTGATGGGGACCACCAGGGTGAAGGCGGCCAGGCCGACATAGGGCACCAACTGGGTGAGCATCTCCTCGGTCCCGTAGGCCGACGAGGAGATGCAGTCCGGCGCCAACACACCGAGCGCGCTCGGCCGGCCCAGGCGTTCCGAACTCAGCTGCTCGGTCACGAGCGGGGGACCGAGGAGCTTGTTCTTCAACCGGTAGCGGAAGGTCTCGGGGAAGGCCGCGGCGGCGTCGGCGGGGAGGATGAGGGGCGGACGGGGGGCGGGCCGGTCACCTTGGCGCCGGGCGCTCGGGCCGGCCGCGGCGGGCACCGGTGGGGTGGGGGATCCCGAGACCGCCGCCGGGCCCGGGACCCGGTCCGTCTCTGTGCCACCGTCTTGGGGATCCACCGCCCCAAAGTAAAGCCGACCTTGCCGGCCGCCGGTTTCCGTTTCTTTACAGCCAGGGCCGGGCCGTGTTGGATGTCGTGGTGCATGTGATCGTGGTGGGGTGCGGCCGGGTGGGCTCGGGCCTGGCCAAAGCCCTCACCGCAGAGGGCCATACCGTGGCCATCATCGACCGCTCCCCCCGGGCCTTCCGACGGCTACCCCAGGACTGGCAGGGCGAGCGGGTGGTGGGTTCGGGATTCGACCGCGACGACCTCGAGCGGGCCGGCGCTATCGGGGCCGACGCCCTGGCCGCAGTCACGAGCGGGGACAACACCAACATCTTGACCGTGCGTATCGCGCGGGAGAACTACGGGATCCCCCGGGTGGTGGCCCGCATCTATGACCCCCGACGGGCCGAGATCTACCAGCGCCTCGGCATCCCGACCGTGGCCACAGTGACGTGGACGATCGACCAGGTCCGTCGCCGCCTGCTCGACGTGCCCGCTCCCAACTGGTCGGACCCGACCGGGACGCTGGTCCTCGTCGACCGTTTGCTCCCCGAGCGCTGGGCCGGGCGGCGACTGGCCGAGATCGAAGACGCCGGCCAGATCGTCCTCGTGGCGGTCACCCGCTCCGGCGAGCCTCGGCTCGACGCCCGGGAGCTGGTGGGCCAAGAAGGCGACGTCCTGCATTTGGCCATGACCAAGGACGCCCTCGCGCGTTTGGAGCGCCAACAGAGCGATGATCCCTCTGCGGGATTGGCCCAAGAAAAAGAACGCAACAGCAAAGGGCCCGCCACATGAGAGTCGCCATCGCCGGGGCGGGCAGCGTCGGGACGGCCATCGCCCGGGACCTGCACGCTGCCGGTCACGACGTGCTGGTGATCGAACAAGACCCTGAACTTGTCGAGCGGCGCCGCAGTGAGCTGGACGTCACCTGGGTGGCCGCCGACGCCTGCGAGGTGTCCTCCCTCGACTCGGCCGGACTCGCCACCGTCGATGTCGTCGTCGCGGCGACCGGAGACGACGAAGACAACCTGGTGATCTCGCTTCTCGCGAAGCAAGAGTTCGCCGTTCCCCGGGTAGTGGCCCGCGTCAACAACTCGAAGAACCAATGGCTGTTCACCGAGAGCTGGGGCGTTGACGTGTCGGTGTCCACTCCCCAGTTGCTCACCGCGTTGGTCGAAGAAGCGGTTTCGGTCGGATCGCTCGTTCGGCTCCTGCAGTTCCAAGGCGGGATGGCGCACCTCGTGGAGATCACCCTGGCCGAGGACTCGCCCGCGGGGGCAACCGCCATCGCCGATCTCGGTATTCCCCGCGAGGCCACCGTCGTCGCCGTCGTGCGCGACGACCGGCTTGTCGTCCCCCGGGGCGACACCGTGCTCCAGATCGGTGACGAGGTGTTGCTGCTGGTGACCGCAGACGCCGAGGACGCCATCCAAACGCTGTTCGTCGGAAGCTGAGGCCGAAGACTTCCCTGCACGCGCCGTTCGCGCGACGTTCGCGTGGCGTCTTCATGCGCTGAGCCCATGCGCGTGATAATGCGGGCAAAGCCCGTAGCATGGTTGAGGTGAGAGCGGCATTCTTCGATCTCGACAAGACGGTCATCGCCAAGGCATCGATCGCCGCGTTCGGTGGCCCGTTCCGACGCGGCGGGTTGATCAGCCGCCGCGTCGTGCTGCGCGCCGTCATCGGTCAGCTCATCTTCTTGCAATTCGGAGCCGACGAACAGCGCCTGGCCCGCATCCGCGAATCGATGCTGGCGCTCACGAAAGGCTGGGAGCGCGACCGGGTGCGCGACATCGTGCGCGAGACCTTGCTCGAGACCATCGAGCCCCTGATCTACGCCGAAGCGCTCGAGCTGATGGAGGCCCACCGGGTCAAGGGCGACCGGGTCTTTTTGGTGTCCGCGTCACCAGAAGAGATCGTCGGTCCCTTGTCCGAGCTACTCGGTGTCGACGGCGCGATCTGTTCGCTCGCCGAGGTCGACGAGGAGGGCCGGTACACCGGCAAGATGGCCTTCTACGCGTACGGGCCCTCCAAGGCCGAGGCGATGGTCGAGTTGGCCGAGCGGACCGGCATCGACCTTTCGGACTCGTGGGCCTACTCGGACTCGGGCACCGATCTGCCGATGCTCGAAGCGGTCGGCCATCCCGTCGCCGTCAACCCCGACCGGCCACTGGCCAAGGCGGCCCGAGAGCGCGATTGGGAGATCCGGCAGTTCACCAAGCCGGTGCGGCTGCGGGACCGGATGACCGTCCGCACCCCGGTGATCACGACAAGCGTGGCCCTGGCCGCCGTGGCGGTTGTACTGGTCGTGCACGGTCGGCGCGGGCGCGCCGCATCGAGGGCAAGAGCCCGCAGGACACCCGGCCCGAGATTGGCGGTGCACTCCGCCGCGTGAGTCGTCCGCGTGCGCTCAGGCGGCGCGCAGCCGCTTGGCGGCGACGACACCCAGGGTGATCAGCAAGGCGAGGATCAGAAGCTTCTTCATAGAAGCGATGCTACCCGGACGACCGAGGCCTGTCTCCCGGGCCTGCTCAGACGGTCAGCAGGTCGCGAGCGCCGGTGTCAGAAGACGGGTGCCGCAGCTTGGACATGGCCCGGGCCTCGATCTGGCGGATCCGCTCCCGGGTGAGGTTGAAGTGCTCGCCCACCTCTTCGAGGGTCCGCGGCTCGCCCCGGTCGAGACCGAAACGGAGGCGGAGGATCTCCCGCTCCCGCTCGTCGAGCGGCGAGAGCAGCCGGCCGATCTCGTCGGGCAACAGCGAGACGGCGGCCACCTCGAAGGGTGACTCGGCCGAGCGGTCTTCGACGACATCGCCGAGCTCGGCGTCCCCGTCCTCTCGGAGGGGCTCGGAGAGCGACAGGGGCTCGGCCCGGAAGCGCAACGCTTCGACCAGTTTGTCCTCGGGCATCTCCACTTCGATACCGAGCTCGACGAGTGTGGCCGGGCGACCGAGCTTCAGCTCAAGGCGGGCCTGGGCCTTTTGCACCCGGGCCAGCGTGTCGCCGGCGTGCACCGGGAGGCGGATGGTGCGCCCGGTGTTGGCGATGCCGCGGGTGATGGCTTGGCGGATCCACCAGGTGGCATAGGTCGAGAACTTGAAGCCCTTGCGCCAGTCGAACTTCTCGACGGCGTGCATCAATCCGAGGTTGCCCTCCTGGATCAGGTCGAGCAGCGGGAGGCCCGACGCCTGGTACTTCTTGGCGATGGAGACGACCAGGCGGAGGTTCGACTGGACGAAGGTCTGCTGGGCCTGCTCGCCGTCCATGACGGCCCGGCGGAGCTCCCGCTTTTTGGCTGCGGTCAGACCCTTGGGGGCCTTGAGCATCTCGATGTCGGCGTCGCGGCCGCCCTCGATGGCCTGGGCGAGACGGACCTCGTCATCCTTGGTCAAAAGCGGGTACTGGCCGATGTCGGTCAGATACAGACGGACGAGGTCCTCGTCATCTCGCTCGATGCGTTCTTTCGCCAAGAGTCAGCCGAACCTTCCGTAGTAGCGTCGACATCGTCGACGGTGCATGTGCTCGGGTGCGTGGTCACCTCACCCGGACCGGTCGGTTCCGTCCATCCTGGGCAAATGCACACAGCCGGTGTGAATACATTCTACAGGGCGCGTCAAGAGACCGGGTCCAGGCACGAGAACCGGTGCCTGACCGGCGATCAGGATCGGCGGTCGGACCGGCCAAACCCCCCGGTGCCCCTCGCTATTGGTTGGGCCAGGGGACCAGGCCCTCGCCCACCCCGCTGTTGACGACCACCGACTCGAGGCGCTCGCAGGCCTCGAGTTGGGCGGCGTCCCCGAGCGCCCCGGCGGCCTTGGCCACAAGCGCCGTCCCGGTCGCTGCCGCCGCCCGCTCGTCGGCCAGCACCAGTTTGAGAACCCGCATGGCCGGCGCGTCGGCGACCGGCCGGGCCCGACCCAGGTGCCGCTCATACGTGGTGACGAGTCGCGGCAGGACCACCCGGCTGAGCACGCCAAGACGGACGACCGGCGATGCGAAGGAGGGACCGGCGAGCGCGTCGAACAGCGGACCGACGGCCGGGCCGACCGGGACGGTCAGCTCGTCAGGATTCACCCAGTCGAGGACGGGCAGGCGGTCAAAGAAGAGCTCGGCGTGCCAGGCGTGCTCGGCACTCACCTCGTCGAGATGGATCTGGATCTCGGGGATCTCGGGCTCGGCGGCCCAGGCGCCGGTGAGCTCGAAGATGCGCTGCTCGATCCACCGGTACCCTCCGTAGAGTTCGGCCGAGCGGACCAAACTCAGCGCGCCGCCCTCATCCACCGGGGCCGGCCCTGGTGACCGGCGCCGCAGTCGTCGGTCCGCCCGCCACCGGTGCAGCCCGGTAGCAGTTGGTGATCGGCATGCGGCGATCCTTGCCGAACGCCTTGGTGGTGATGCGCACGCCGGGGGGCATCTGGCGTCGCTTGTACTCGGCCCCGTCGACCAGGGCCACCACCCGTTCGACGATGGTCGGGTCGAAGCCGTCGGCCACCAGCTCTCCCGCCGTGCGGTCGTGCTCGACGTAGGCCTCGAGCACCGGATCAAGCAGTTCGTACGGGGGGAGCGACTGATCGTCGCGCTGGTCTGGACGCAGCTCGGCCGACGGCGGCTTGTCGAGGACCGCCGCGGGGATGGGGGGAGGCTGCCCGCACGACTCGGCCCGGGCGTTGCGGTACCGGCACAGTTGGTAGACGAGGGTCTTGGGGATGTCTTTGATGACGGCGAAGCCGCCGGCCGAGTCGCCGTACAGGGTCGAATAGCCGGTCGCCATCTCGCTCTTGTTGCCGGTGGTGAGCACGATGTATCCCTTGGCGTTGGACACGGCCATCAGCAACACGCCGCGCAGGCGCGACTGGAGGTTCTCGTCGGTGAGACCGACGGGGGGGCCGTCGAGCACCGGGGTGAGCATCGCGGCCATCGCGACGTGGGCTTGCTCGATGGCAACGACGTGCAGTTCGATGCCCAACCGCTCGGCCAGCAGCTCGGCGTCGGTGCGCGAACCCTCGCTCGAGTAGCGAGATGGCATCGAGAGCGCGTGCACATGACCGGGCTCCAACGCGTCGGCGGCGATGACCGTCACGAGCGACGAGTCGATCCCACCGGAGAGACCGACGATCGCATCACGAAAGCCGTTCTTGGCCAAGTAATCCCGGGTGCCGAGCACCAGCGCGGCGTAGACCTCGGCCTCTGGGGCCAGGGGCTCGTTGACCACGCCGTGGCGCTGCGGGCCCGCGCTGCGGGTGGTCGAACTGATGGCGATGACCGGGGCCGTCGCGGCGGGGGTCGCGGGGACCTCGAGGTCGACGATCACGAGATCCTCTTCGAACTGGCGGCCGGCCGCCACCAGTGCACCGGCGGGCGTCACGACCAGACTGGCCCCGTCGAAGACCAGCTCGTCTTGACCTCCGACCTGGTTCACGTAGACGACCGTGGACCCCGCGTCGGCGGCCCGGGCCCCGAGCATGGCCAGGCGCTCTGCCCGCCGGTTCTTCGAATACGGCGAGGCGTTGAGGTTCACCACCAGCGCGGCGCCGGCCCGCCCGAGTGCGGGCACGGGTCCGTCTGGGAACCAGATGTCTTCGCAAATCGACACCCCGATCAGTGCGCCGGCCACGCCGTACAGCGTCGCCGGCTCGTTCCCCGGGGTGAACCACCGCTCCTCGTCGAACACGCCGTAGTTGGGGAGCAGGCGCTTGTGGTACACCCCGACCACCTGGCCGGCGGCACAGACAGCCGCCGCGTTGGCCAGGCGCGTCGCTCCGTGCCGGCCCGCCGCGAAGGGGGTTCCCTCCCCGGGCACGAGCGTCCCCTCACCCCGAGTGGCCCGATCCTCGGCGGTGACCGCCCCCGGCGCGATCGGGTCGACGAACCCCACGACGGCCACGCAGTCGGCGGTGGCGGCCGCCACCTTGTGCAGGGCGGCGACGTTGTCTGCCACGAAGCCCGGTTTCAACAAAAGGTCTTCGGGGGGGTACCCGGTGACGGCGAGTTCGGGGAACGCACAGAGGTCGGCCCCGGCAGCATCCGCCGCCCGCAGCGAGGCGAGGATCTTCTCGACGTTCCCCTCGAGGTCACCGACAACGGTGTTGAGTTGCGCGGCGGCCAAGCGCACGAGCGACATCGCTTGAGCCTACCGGCGCCCCCGGGCCGGTCGTCTCGTGGACATATCGACTCCCCGGGGGCCGATCCGATCGCCCACACCCACCCGAGGTCGGGCGCGCCCGGCCGGGGCGACAACGCCGCGGCGAGCGAGTGTGACCCGGGGCTATGTCGGGGACCGCCCGAGAACCGCCCGTGCCCCGGCCCCAGTCCGAACCGCCACTCGGTCGGGCCAAATGGCGGGCTAAATGTCGTAGTAGAGGCTGAACTCGTAGGGGTGGGGACGCAGACGCACGGCGTCGGCCTCCTCCAGGCGCTTGTAGTCGATCCAGGTCTCCAACAGGTCGTCGGTGAATACCCCGCCGGCCCGCAAGAAGTCGTTGTCGGCCTCCAGCGCGTCCATCGCCTCTTCCAAAGAACCCGGCGTGTGCGGGATGTTGGCCAGCTCCTCGGCCGGGAGGTCGAACAGGTCCACTTCGAGCGGGGCGGGCGGCTCGATCTGGTTTTGGACACCGTCGAGGCCGGCCAACAGCATGGCGGGGAACGCCAGGTACGGGTTCGACGAGGCGTCGGGGCACCGGAACTCGATCCGCTTGGCCTTCGGACTCTGCGAGTACAGCGGGATACGGCAGGCGGCCGAGCGGTTGCGCTGGGAATACACCAGGTTGACCGGCGCCTCGTAGCCCGGCACCAGCCGCTTGTACGAGTTGGTGGTCGGGGCGCCGAACGCCAGCACCGCCCGAGCGTGCTTGAGCAACCCACCCACGTACCAGCGCCCGATGTCCGACAGGCCGCCGTAGCCGTCCCCGAAGAAGAGCGGCTCACCTCCCTTCCAAAGGGACTGGTGACAGTGCATGCCCGAGCCGTTCTCTTGAAAGAGCGGCTTGGGCATGAAGGTGGCGGTGTATCCCGCGGCGATGGCCACGTTCTTCACGACGTACTTGTAGAGCATGAGCTTGTCGGCCATCACGAGCAAGGAGTCGAACCGCATGTCCATCTCGGCCTGGCCGCCGGTCGCCACCTCGTGGTGCTGGACCTCGATCTCTACCCCCAGGCGCTCGAGGGTCAGGATCATCTCGGAGCGCAGGTCCTGGAACTTGTCGTTCGGTGGGACCGGGAAGTACCCCTCTTGGGGGCGCAGCTTGTAGCCCAGGTTGGGCATCTCCTCGCTGTCGGTGTTCCAGTGGCCCTCCACCGAATCCACCCGGTAACCCGAGTAGTTGACCCCGGTTCCGTATTGCACGTCGTCGAAGATGAAGAACTCGGCCTCGGGTCCGAAATACGCGGTGTCGGCGATGCCCGTCGACACCAGGTACTGCTCGGCCTTGCGGGCGATGTGGCGCGGGTCGCGCGAGTACGGCTCGTGGGTGACCGGGTCGTGGACGAAGCAGTTGATGTTCAGCGTCTTGTGCTGGCGGAACGGGTCGATCACCGCCGTGTTGGGATCGGGCAGCAGGATCATGTCGGACTCTTGGATCTGCTGGAAGCCCCGGATGGACGATCCATCGAAGCCGAAACCCTCGGTGAAGCGGTCCTCGGACAGCTCGTGGGTGGGCACCGAGAAGTGCTGGGTCATCCCCGGGAGGTCGCTGAAGCGGACGTCGACGATCTCGATCGCCTCGTCTTTGCAGAGACGGAGCACTTCGGCCGGTGTGCGCTGTTGCATCAAATGTCCCTCCGCGTCAGCTGCGGCCGTCCCGCAGACGCTCCTACTCTGCTGGCCACCAGGCCCGGTGACAAGCGCGCCACGCTGTGAGCCCGTGCGTGGCCCGTGCCTGTTCACCGGGCATTCACAATCGGGAAACGGCGGTGAAACCCGTCGCGACAAGTCTGGGGACGAGCCAGCGGGCGGCTACCATGCGTCGCCATTCAAGAGCCGAGCCGGACCGAACAGCGGAGGAACCACGTGGCCTACCAGGCGGAGTACATCTGGATCGACGGGACCGAGCCGTCCCCGCTCATCCGGAGCAAGACCAAGGTCGTCCCGGACAGAAAAGAACCCGGGATCTGGGGCTTCGACGGGTCGAGCACCAACCAGGCGACCGGTGACAACTCGGACTGCGTGCTCAGCCCCGTGTGGACCTGCCCGGACCCCCTGCGGGGTCCCGACGACAAGCTCGTCATGTGTGAGGTGCTCAACACCGACTTCACGCCGCACTCGACCAACACCCGGGCGGCCTGCGCGGCGGTGGCCGACAAGTACGCCGCCCACGAGCCGATGTTCGGCCTCGAACAGGAGTACACCTTCCTCCAAGACGGACGCCCCCTGGGCTGGCCCGTCAGCGGCTACCCGGCTCCCCAGGGCCCGTACTACTGCGGGGTGGGCGGGGACAAGATGCCCGGCCGCGAGATTGTCGAGAAGCACACCGCGGCCTGCATCAAGGCGGGAATCGGGATCGAAGGCACCAACGCCGAGGTGATGATGGGCCAATGGGAGTTCCAGATCGGGATCCTCCCGCCGCCCCTCGTCGGTGACCAGCTGTGGGTGGCCCGGTGGCTGCTCTTCCGCATCGCCGAGGACTTCGGGGTCTACGCCACCCTTGAGCCCAAGCCGATCCTCGGGGACTGGAACGGGGCGGGCTGCCACACCAACTTCTCGACCAAAGAGATGCGGGCCGACGGCGGCTGGGACGCCATCATCGAGGGCTGCGAGGCCTTGGGCCAGAACATCAACGAGCACGTCGAGAATTACGGCATCGGGATCGAGCTCCGGCTCACCGGGGCCCATGAGACCCAGCACTACTCGAAGTTCAGCTACGGCACGTCGGACCGCGGCGCATCGATCCGGATCCCGTGGATCGTGGCCAAGGACAAAAAGGGCTACCTCGAGGACCGGCGCCCGAATGCCAACATGGACCCCTACGTGGTGAGCAGGCTGCTCGTGAACACAGTCTGCGGAGCCCAAGAGGGCGACCGCTAGCAGCGCAGCGGGCAGCCCGGGGACGGGCCTCGATGGTGCGCACGGAGCCGGGCCGAGGGCCCGGCTCCGTGCTGTCGTCACCCCGGTGTCCGGCGCCCCCGTTGGGCCCGTGCCGAAAGGGATGCGACAATGTACGGCGTGCAGAGCCAGCGGGACTACGTGCTGCGGACGGTGGAGGAGCGGGGCATCCGTTTCGTCCAACTCTGGTTCACCGACGTGCTCGGGACCCCCAAAGCCTTCAACATCACACCGGCCGAGCTGGAAAACGCCCTCGACGAAGGCATGACCTTCGACGGGTCGGCCATCGACGGTTTCAGCCGGGTCCAAGAGGCCGACGTGCTGGCCCGGCCCGATCTGAAGACCTTCCAACTCCTCCCCTGGCACGGTGAGGGCGAGAGTGTGGCCCGGGTCTTCTGCGACATCTTCAACCTCGACGGGACCGCGTTCGAGGGGTGCCCCCGCCACGCGTTGCGACGGACCCTCGACCGGGCACGCGAAGCCGGCTACAACTTCTTCGCCTCACCCGAGGTGGAGTACTTCTACTTCGCCGACGCCGACCCCCGGCACCCGCCAGAAGTACTCGACACGGGCTCGTACTTCGACCTCACCGTGGCCGACCGCTCGAGCGACCTGCGACGCCGCACGGTGCTGATGCTCGAGGAGATGGGGATCCCCGTCGAGCACTCCCAGCACGAAGACGCCCCGAGCCAGCACGAGATCGACCTGCGCTACACCGACGCTCTGACGATGGCCGACACCGTGATGACGGTGCGGCTGGTGGTCAAGGAGATGGCCCAACAAAAAGGGGCGTACGCGAGCTTCATGCCCAAGCCCTTGGCCGGGGTCCAAGGTTCGGGCATGCACACCCACCTCTCGCTGTGGCAGGGCGAGCGAAACGCCTTCGTCGACCCCGACGACCCCTACGGGCTGTCGACCGTGGCCCACCAGTTCATCGCCGGGCTGATCCGTCACGCCCCCGAGATCACCGCGGTGACCAACCAGTGGGTCAACTCCTACAAGCGACTGGTAAGCGGCTACGAAGCGCCGATCCATATCAGCTGGGCCCGCAACAACCGCTCGGCCCTCGTGCGGGTCCCCGTGGTCAAGCACGCCAAGGTCGACTCAACCCGTCTCGAGTACCGGGCGCCCGACAGCGCCTGCAACCCCTACCTGGCCTTCGCGGTGATACTCGCCGCCGGACTGCGCGGCATCGAAGAGCGCTACGAACTACCCCCCGAGGCCGACGCCAACCTGTTCGCCCTGTCCCCCCACGAGCTGGCGGCCAAGGGCATCGGGACCCTCCCGAGCAGCCTCAACGACGCGGTCGACCAGATGGAGCGGTCGAAGCTCCTGGCCGACACCCTCGGCGAGCACGTCTTCGAGTGGTTCATCCGCAACAAGCGGGCCGAGTGGACCGAGTACAAGTCCGAAGTCACCCAGTTCGAGCTCGACCGCTACCTCCCGACCCTGTGAGATGCGGGCCGACGTCGTGAGACCGGGTCCGGCTCGGGCCGATGGCTCGGCGCCGGACTGAGGACCACGGGTCACCACACACCATGGAACCGCTGCTCTGTTTTCCCGACCCGCTGCCCGCGGCCCTTACTGTCGCGCTGCGCGAGGCGGGCCACACCCTGTGCGCGGTGGCGCGCCCCGAGATGGTGGACGCGGCCGAGCAGGCGTCGACCAAGGACGGGTGGGGCGGTGCGGTGGTGAGCACCGTCGAGGATCCCTCCGAGGCGATGGCACTGTGTCGCCATGTCCGACGCCGCGAGGTGCCGGTCGCTCCGTTGCTCCTCGTGGTCGCCCCCCACCAGATCGGCGATCTGGCCCTGCGAGACGAGTTGTTCGACGACTTGTGCGTCCTGGCAACCGGAGCGGGCGAGATCGCCGCCCGCCTCGAGCACCTGCTCTGGCGGGCCGGTCAGGGTTTGCGCCCCGACATCATCGAGTACGGCCCGCTGGCCCTCAACCTCGAGACCTATCAGGCCGCGGTGGCCGGGCGGGTGCTCGACCTGACCTACATGGAGTACGAGCTCTTGCGGTTCCTGGCCGCCCACCCGGGCAAGGTCTTCACCCGTGAGACCTTGCTCAGCCGGGTCTGGGGCTACGAGTACTACGGGGGAGCGCGGACCGTCGACGTCCACGTGCGGCGGCTCCGGGCCAAGCTCGGAGAAGAGCATGCCCACTTGATCCAGACGGTGCGCTCGGTCGGCTACCGCTTCGGTCAGGTCGGCTGGTTGCCGGCCAGCACCTAGCGCCCGGCCGAGCGAACGGGCATTCAGGCGCCGGGGGCCTCGGGGTCCGACGACTCGACCCATCGTCGGCTCACGTGGGCCCACGCCTCCACCTCGATGAGCGCCCCGAGCGGGAGTGCGACGACCCCGACGGCCGACCGGGTCGGCCGGTTCGAACCGAACAGTTCGACCCAGACCTCGTTGACGACGGCGAAGTCGTTCATGTCCACCAAAAACAGCGTGGTCTTTTTGACGTCGGCCAACGTGGCCCCCTCGCCGGCCAGGACCTCAGCCAGGTTGGCCATCGCCTGTCGCAGCTCCGCCAGCGTCCCACCGTCGACGATCTTCGGTCCGTCCGCGCTCGGGGCCACCCCGATCTGGCCCGAGGTGATGACCCACTCCCCCACCCGCACCACCGGCGAGTAGGGACCGACTGCGGGGCTCACGGTGCACTCCGGGCGCTCGGAGGGGAGCGTCGGCCCCGTTGGGTCGGCCAGTCCTGACCGAGTCCGCCGGCCAGCCAGGCCGCCGCCGCGGTGGCGGCGAAGACCGCATCCGAGCCGTTGACCGGCCATTTGTCCGATGCCTGCATCGCCACCTCCACGCTCGGAGTGTCCCGCGCCGCCAAGATCCCGAAGGATCGAATCGTCAGATCATGCACCTCCCCGGCCTCGTCCACCGCAATCCCCTCGCTCCACACCCACCCGAGGGCCTGGTGGACCGCCCCCAGGCAGTAAGAACGCAGCGTCACCGCGTCGAGGATCTCCCCGGCGAAGACCTCGACGCGCACCGCCCCGTCGGCGGCCACGCGGGCCCGGGCCCGGCCCCCCGAGGGCCCGGTCACCTCGATCGGGGTGTCGGGGCCGCCCCGCCCCTCGGCTCGGGCCCCAAGCACGGCCAGCAACACCGTCGCTTCGACCCAGCCCGCTCCCCGCAGATCCGAAGAGACCGGGGGCCCGGCCACGTCGACCGGTTCGACAACGAGGCCGGGAGCGACGGCGGCCACCCGGGCACGAAAGACGTCGAGGCCAAAGGTCTGCTCGGTGCGGGCGACCCGCAGGACACCCGAGCCGTCGGCACGGACCCCCGCGGCGATCGGTGGGCGCTTGGGCCCGTGGCGCACCGCATGCTCGCGCGAGAACAACACCCGGACCGCCCGGCCGTGCTCGTCGGCGAGGCGGCGGGCGAGCGGACCCACCGCAGACCGCCGCTTTCCCCCGAACGCCCCACCGTTGGCCAAGGCACTGGCCGGTCGTCCCCCGGGGCCGCACCAGCTGGCGTCCGGTTCGAGATAGGCGGGCTCGACCCACGTCGTGCGCAGCGTGAGCGCCCACTCGCCTTCGGGGACGGCCAGGGGATGACGCAGCGCGACGGTGCTGTTGCGGCCCTGCACCTTGGCCGAGCGCGCCCGGGCCTCGGCCAAGGTGGGGGCGACCACCGGGCTGCCGTCGGACCCGGGCACCGCCACCAGGGCGTCGGGCGGCGCGGTGTCGTCGGCGAATCCGCCCCGCCCGAGCACGGTGGGTGGGCCCGAGGACTGAAACGCCGGACCTTCGAGCGCCGCCCGCCAGGCGGCGAGCAGCGGGTCCCGGGCCGAAGCGCGGGCGGGGACCGGCGCCGACCCGAGGGCCGAACAGGCCGCTTCGACGATGCTGTGCCAGCCGGTGCACCGGCACAGATGGGCGAGCAGGGCCGAGCGCACCGCGGTCTCGCCGGGGTCTCCTCGCCGATCGGCCAGGGCGGCCAGGCGCACGAGGATGCCCGGCGTGCAGAACCCGCATTGGCTGGCGCCGTTGTCGACGAACGCCTCGACCAGTCGGTCGCGCAGCGCCGGGTCGAGGCCGTCAACGGTGGTCACCGAGCGCCCGGCGACCCGGCGGGCCGGGGTCACACACGACACCCGAGGAGCACCGTCGACCAGCACGGTGCAGCACCCGCATTGGCCCTGGGGACTGCAGCCGTCTTTGGGGGACCGACACCCCAGCTGCTCGCGCAGCGCGTCGAGAAGCGAGCCCGAATCGTCGGTCACCGAGACCTCGGTGCCGTCGAGCTCGAACGTGATCACGGTCGGCGCGGCCGGGCCGGGGGTACCGCGGACTCTTCGTGCCCGCGGGGCCCGCGGGGCCCGCTGGTCAGCTGAACGAGGAACCGCAGCCGCAGGTGCGCTGGGCGTTGGGGTTGGTGATATGGAACCCCGCCCCCTGGAGGCCGTCGCTGTAGTCGAGGCTCGAGCCGGCCAAAAGCTCCGCGCTGGCCGAGTCCACCACCACCCGGACGTGGTCTGCGACCTGGCGCACCAGGTCGTCGTCGTTGACCTCGGAATCGAAGAACATCTCGTAGCTGTAGCCGCTGCATCCGCCGGGCTTGACCGCCACCCGGAGGGCCAATTCCTCGCCCTCTTCTTGGGCCAACAGTTCCGCCACCTTGGCGGACGCAACGTCGGTGAGGGTGACCGGGTCGGGCTTCTTGCCGATGCTGACCGAAGTCGCCGTCGTGGTCACGGTGGGCCTCCTATCGGGCCCCGGATCGATCCGATGCCCTGCTCGTCGGGTGGCGGCGCCCGAAGTCGGGTACCTCGCTCCATCGTATCGGGAACCCGGAGGCCAGCACACGCCCCGGGCGCCGGACGGGTTCTGGGCCCCCTCCAGGTAGAATTCCCCTCGTGGCTGCCCCGACGAACGATGCGGGCGAAACCCGGGCCCCGGTGCCCCCCACCCCCGATGAGGTGCGCCAGGCGCTGCGGGCGGTCATCGACCCCGAGCTCGGGGACAACATCGTGGATCTGGGCATGGTGCGATCGGTGGCCGTGGCGGACGACGGCACCGTGGCCGTGGCCGTCGCCCTGACCATCGCCGGGTGTCCGCTGCGGAGCCAGATCGAGCGGGACGTCCGGGGCCGCATCGCCGGCATGGACGCGGTGGCGGCCGTCGACCTCACCATTGCGGAGATGGACGCCACCGAGAAGGCGGCGGTGATGTCCCGGGCCCGCTGGAAGGCCCGGGAGGGTGCCCCGGACACCGCGGTGCCCGCCGACACCCGGGTCCTGGCGGTCGCCTCGGGCAAGGGCGGGGTCGGCAAGTCCTCGGTCACGGTCAACCTGGCGGTGGCCCTGGCCCGGCGCGGCCTGAGCGTCGGGGTGCTCGACGCGGATGTCTGGGGCTTCTCCGTCCCCCGACTCCTCGGGATGGAGGGCGAGATCGAGGCCCGCGGCGGCAAGATGGTGCCCCTTGAACTGCCGGTCGGCGACGGTGTCTTGCGGGTGCTGTCGATGGGGTTCTTGGCCGACGAGGACCGCGCCATCATGTGGCGCGGCCTGGTGCTCAACCGCGCCGTCCAGCAGTTCCTCCAAGACGCCCATTGGGGGGACGTCCAGTACCTCCTGATCGATCTGCCCCCGGGCACCGGCGATGTCCAAATGGGCCTCGCCCGGATGTTGCCGCGCACCGAGATGCTGGTCGTCACCACGCCGCCGGTCGCCGCCCAGCAGGTCGCCAGCCGGGCGGCCGACATGGCCCGGCGGGGCTACCTGCGGGTGGCCGGGGTCATCGAGAACATGAGCGATTTCACCTGCGAGCACGGGACGACCTATGCGCTGTTCGGTTCGGGGGGCGGCCAGCGCTTGGCGACGAGCCTCGGCGTCCCTTTGGTGGGGACCATTCCCATGCACCCGGACTTCTCGGCCGGCGGGGACGCCGGCGAGCCCGTGGCCCTGGGCGGCGGCGAGCTGGCCGCTGTCTTCGCCGAGATGGCCCGCCGGGTCGCAGAAGAGCTGGCCCCGGTGATCGAGACCTCGGGCTGCACCGCCCGCCTGCTCGACCAGGTGGAACGGGCGGTGGCCGCGGCCGAAGGTTGAGCGACCACGCCCGGTGGCCCATGCCCCGGACCGCCGTGGCCCGCTGCGCTCAGGGCGCGGTCGTCGACGTCGGTTCGAAGAACGCGAAGAGGTCGTCGGGACCCGCCGGGTCGCGGACGGCCCGCCCGTCGGCCACCAGCTTGCGCAGGTGGGCCCAGAGTGAAAACCGGGCGACCGGCACGAGGGGCAGGGCAACATCGGCGTAGACCGAGCTGACAAGAGCATCGACGGTTGCCCGACCCGAGCGGACCAGGGCGCTCGCCACGGCGCGCTCGCGCTCGAGGCGGTGGGTGACGATCCCGTCGATGACCCGGGCTGGGTCATCGATGAGCCGGCCATGCCCCGGGGCGATCGCCGCGATGGGCGGATCGGTGGTCAACAGCAGGTCGAGACTGTCGAGGTACTGGCCCATGTCGCCGTCGGGCGGGCGGATCACGACGGTCGAGCCGTCCATGACGTGGTCCCCGGACAACAAGATCGCC
>Ga0182024_10002215_pt1 | contig 48753 bp, 36 predicted proteins | sample P32metaG_FD_120480 | JGI IMG/M metagenome (GOLD analysis project Ga0182024, IMG submission 120480) | Permafrost microbial communities from Stordalen Mire, Sweden - P3-2 metaG (Illumina Assembly) | ecosystem: Environmental > Terrestrial > Soil > Wetlands > Permafrost | place: Sweden: Stordalen...
AGCATCAAGGTTGGCGGAGAATTCCGCGCGTTGCGGGAAAACTTCTATCAGTGGAGCTACCCCTCCGGCACCTTTACTGGGGATGACAGCTGGACGCGCCAGTTCCCGCAGAGCGCCGATAAGACCGGCTTCTCAATCGCCTCGTTGCTGCTCGGTTTGCCTTCGGGTGGTGACATTACGGAAGACGAAAAGACCATCTCGACCAGCCAGTACTGGGCCTTCTATGGACAGGACGACTGGAAGGTATCTCCCAAGCTGACCCTTAACATCGGCCTACGCTACGACTTCGATACTCCTCACTTGGAATACAAAAACCAACTGACATATTGGGACCCCAACGCGCCTTCTCCGCTGCAGGGCGCAGGCATCGCGGGCAATCTCACTGCAGGAGAAACTTGCCCTGCGTGCAGCAATTTGCTTGGCGCGATGACGATCGTGGGCACACCGGGCGCGAAGTTTGGCAGGCGCCAGGTGCCGTTCCCCAAGAAGGACTTCGGTCCGCGCTTCGGGCTTGCCTACAATCCCACTCCGAAGATCGTGCTTCGCGCTGCCGCCGGCATTATCTTCCAGCCCTCGGCCTTCCAGGCTTCCGGAACTACCGGCTCGCCGGGCAACGAAGGATTCTCGACGCAGACCAACTTCAATCCGTCGTTTACCAACCAGGACAACCTGCCTGTCGCCACTCTGTATAGTCCGGACCCTGCGATTCTGGCAGCAAATCCTGCCGCGGGGACACCGTTCCCGTTGTATGCCTCTCCGCAGGGCCATCAAGCTTCGTGCCTGGCTTCCGCGGCGTGCGTTGCTGGTATCGACCTCGGCAATGGCCTGCAGAACTCGTATTTTGACAACGACCGCACCCCGTATTCCATTCAGTGGAACGGCAGTGCGCAGTTCGCGATGCCATTCAGCATCAAACTTGAACTCGGATATCTGGCCAATAAGGGTGTTTTCCTCATTAACGGCGATCCGGGCAAACCCTACGACCAGTTGCCGCTTTCCACGCTCGCGCAATATGGCTGCACGCCTGGCGCACCATCGAGTTCCTGCCTGTTGCTGAACCAGGTAGCAAACCCCTTCAACGGCGTGATCGGCCCCGGGACGGTATACTCGGTGGCCTCTTCCGGCCTGACCAGCAGTGCAACCATTGAGCAGGCGGCGCTGTTGAAGCACTGGCCGCAGTACTCGGGTGTTTCGAGCTTCCGCAAGCCGGGTGCGGCATCAATGTACAACGCCTTCACCCTGCGCGCGGACAAACAACTGACGCACGGGCTGACTTTCACCGCCTCGTTTACTGACGGACGCGAGTACGACAATGCAGCATCGGCGGTGAACTACCTGGGGAACGCCAGCCAGACCTACGCGGACCAATACAATCCGAAGGCTGAGTGGGGCATTGGCACGCAAAACGTCTCCTACCAGATCGTTTCGAGTTTCCTGTATCAGCTTCCGTTTGGCCATGGACAAATGTTCCTCAACAACGGTGGCCTTGCCGACAAGATCGTCGGCGGATGGGGAGTGAGCGGTATTGAGACCTGGTATACCGGAACGCCGATCGTGCTCTCCTCTGCTGACAACGGCACCACCAAGGAGACCGATCAGAATCCATTCAGCCAACGCCCTGCGTGGACCGGCCAGACTGCGAAACTGCAGTCTCCGACCTATAAGCAGTGGTTCAACGCGAACGTCTTCAGCATGCCGCAGTCCTTTGCCATCGGCAATGCACCGCGCGCGCTGTGGGGCGTCAATAGTCCGAGTTTCCAGAACCTGGACCTGGCGATTTTGAAGAACACGATGTGGGGCAACAATGAGCGTTATAACGTCCAGTTCCGGATGGAGATGTTCAATGCGTTCAATCACCCCTCACTCGGCACTCCAAACGAGAGTATTACCTCTGGCCAGTTCGGCGTGATAAGCGGCTTCAACGGCACTGCACGTCGAATCCAGCTGGCTGGCAAGGTCTACTTCTGAACCAGACGGAGTTCGGTTCCGCAAATCCCGGACTCCGCAAACCTGCGACTCTGATCGGATTGGAAGGAGGCTCGGCCGCCTTTCGATCCGATCCTTTGCTTTTTGCTGCGACTCTGCGGTTCAGTAAGACAAGTCGCGCAGAAACACATTAGGATATTGCCCGCGATGCCTATTCGATTTGTTCCTGCCTTGAATCTCCGTTTGCCCTTTTGCGTACACAATTTTCAACTTCACTTTGCAATCGGTGCCGTGCTTTTTTCACTGATGGTAACGGCTGGCGTTGCCCGATCGCAGGAAATTCCAGCTGAAATCTACGGTCCATACAACGCCGTTTTCTTGCCCGACGGCCCCGGCCTGACGAAGCAATTGGCTGCCCCGTCGCCCCTCGACAGCCGTACAGCTGCGTTGCTGGATCGGCTCGGGCTGAACAAGGAACCGGATCAGCGCGACGCGTTGCTCGACGGGCGCGCCACCTGGACTCTGGCCTTCTGGTTTCGTTCCTCAGAACCGCTGCAAGGTTCAGTGCTGTTGGCGGGTATCGGCGATCCGGCAGCAGAAGACGCGCGCTTCATCGGAGAGCTCGATGGGCGGCTGGCTCTCTGGCTCGGTCGCGGAGCCGGATCGGCCAAGCTGCTCGCGGCTGACAGCGCGTTGAGTAATGCGGCATGGCACTTCGCAACGCTCGTGGGCGATGGCGAGAATGTCACTCTCTACGCCGATGGCAGGCCCGTTCTCACTCACGCAATCGCGCAGGGTGAAGTCGCAGGACGCTTGGAAATGGGCCCCGCTCCGCTCCAGGACGTGAACGATCATCATTTTGGCGGCCAGATTTGCGGCCTTCGTATCTATCGCGACGCTCTGACTGCCGCGCGGATCCATGCGATCAACATTGCGCCCCCCGACTTCGCGTTGCCAACTTACGAAGAGGCATCGCGTCATTGGCCGGTGCAGACCTTCGCTCAGGCTGGGTATGCCGCCCCGCAGGATCCATCCACTTACCCACGCGGCAAAGGCGGAATTCAGAAGCCCGAGACGAAAGTCCTTCGTCCGGAGGACCTTCATACAGAATTGGTCGGCCAAAATCCTTGGACCATCCAAGGCGGCTGGAAGCTCGCCGCCGCACCAACAGTGAACGCGACAGGCGAGGAGATTTCGAAGCCCAATTTCGCAGCAGAAGACTGGTTGGCCGCCACCGTGCCCGGCACGGTTCTCACAACAATGATCGACCGCGGCATCTATCCCGATCCCGATTACGGTCTCAATAATCTCGCCATTCCCGAGAGCCTCGCGCATCAGGAATACTGGTATCGCGTCGCATTCAAAGTGCCTGCGGCAGCGCGCGGCCAGCACCTCACGCTTACCTTCAATGGCGTCAACTACGCTGCCGAAGTCTGGCTCAATGGCAAAAAGCTTGGCGGATTCACCGGCGCTTTTTTGCGTGGAGCATTCGACGTCACATCCCTCGTCTCCGCGTCGGACGAAAACGTGATGGCAGTCTGCGTGAGCCCGCCGCCGCATCCGGGCATCGCACATGAGCAGTCGATTAAAGCAGGTCCCGGTGAAAACGGCGGGATTGAGGTAATCGACGGACCGACATTCTCGGCGGCCGAAGGCTGGGACTGGATTCCCGGAATTCGCGACCGCAACACCGGCATTTGGCAGGATGTCACGTTGACAGCGACGGGCCCGGTCGAAATTGGCGATTTGCAGACTGTGACGACTCTGTCCAAAAGCGATCGCAGCGAAGCAGACATTGAGATTGAAGCACCTTTAACCAACACCGGCGAGACCGCGATTGACGGAGACCTGACTGCGAGCTTCGACAACGTCAGCGTCACCAAACACGTGCATCTCGCGCTCGGCGAAACCGTCGTCCGTCTCGAGCCCGCCGACTACGCGCAACTCAAAGTGCAGAATCCAAAACTGTGGTGGCCTAACGGCTATGGCGAGCCTGCGCTTCACACATTGCGCATCAGCTTTAGTGTGGGCGGCAAGAAAAGCGCCGAGCGCCAGGTGGACTTTGGCATACGCGAAGTGAGCTACGAAACTTCCCTCTTCGACGCGACCGGCCATTTGCGCCGCGTGGAGGTGCTGCCCAGCCGAACCCATGACTCAGGCCTCGCGCTAATCGACGAAAGCCATGAAGGCATTCGCCAGATCGACGACAAGACCCCCAACCAGATGCCACCGGGGCAGCCGTTACCCGAGTTCTTCCGCCACGCATGGGTCCATTCCCTTGCGCCCGGCGCGCTCGATTCTCCCTCAGTGCGTCCCATCGAAGGCGGTTGGCCCGGGACTGACATTGTGATCAAGGTGAACGGCGTACGCATTGCCGCGCGCGGCGGCAACTGGGGCATGGACGATAGCCGCAAGCGCGTCAGCGTTGAACATCTGGAACCGTATTTCCGACTACATCGCGACGCGCACGTCAACATAATCCGCAACTGGATGGGCCAGGATACCGAAGAAAGCTTCTACGCTCTGGCCGACAAATACGGCCTGATGGTCTGGAATGATTTCTGGGATTCGACGCAAAACTACAATCTCGAAGCACAGGATCCGCAGCTCTTCCTAGAGAACGCGCGCGACACAATCTCGCGTTTCCGCCACCATCCTTCCATCGTCGTTTGGTGCGGCCGCAATGAGGGAGTGCCCCAGCCCATCATCAACGAGGGTCTCGCCACGCTGGTGCGCACGCTCGATCACACGCGCTACTACACGGGCAGCTCGAATCAAGTGAACTTGCGCAACTCCGGCCCGTATCAATTCCAGCCGCTTGAAACCTACTACCGCATCAATCGCGGCTTCAGTGTCGAGCTCGGCATCCCCAGTGTCCCCACCCTCGAGAGCCTCGAGTCCTTCATCCCGGAACCGGACCGCTGGCCCATCAGCGATACCTGGGCATATCACGACTGGCACCAGAGCGGCAACGGCGCAGTAGCCCCTTTTCTCGCCCACATGGATACCGAGTTTGGAGCGCCCAGCAGCCTCGAAGATTTCGAACGCAAGGCGCAGATGCTTGATTATGTCGGTCATCGTGCGATCTTTGAGGGGTTCGCCGCGCATCTCTGGGAGCCCAACTCGGGCCGGATGATCTGGATGACCCAGCCCGCATGGCCTAGCATGGAATGGAATTTTCTAAGCTGGGACTACGACACGCAATCCAGTTTCTACGGAACGCAAAAGGCATGCGAGCCTGTTCATGCGCAGTTAGATCTTGCCGACAATTCGGTCGACCTGATCAATCTTGGCGCAGCGCATTCCTATAAGGTCGAAACCCGTATCGTCGGCCTCGACGGCAAAATCCTGAGCGACCAAACCAACCAGGTGGAAGCTGCCTCCAATGCCCGCACGCCCGTGGGTAAGCCGGACCTCGAAAAGCAAGCCGATGGCCACACAATCCTGATCGCGCTCAAAGTCACCGATGCCGACGGCGCACCGGTGAGCGACAACCTCTACTGGTGGTCAAAACAGGAATCAAGCCTTCGCGAGCTCGACGCACTCGCCAACGTAAATCTCACAGCCTCCGCAACCATGATCGCCGCCAGCGGAGAACGTGAGGCCAACATCAAACTCGGGAACACTGGATCCGTGCCGGCGCTGCTTGTGAAACTCACGCTTAAAGACGCAGCAACAGGCACGCGCATTCTGCCGGCTTACTACAGCGAGAATTATGTTTCGCTGTTGCCAGGTGACACACGCACCATCACAATCGCCTTCCCTGCCGGTGAATCCAAACCAGAAATCGCCTTGCGCGGGTGGAATCTGGAAAAGGAGACAATTGCCGTGCGTTGAACACACGAAGCGTGCCTGATCACTTCGTATGCAGAACGCTCTCCGCCAGCTCTCGCTTTCTCACAATGGAAGGCTTCTGATGCGTTCCACAGGATTCACGGAGAATCAGCTCGACGGGCAGCACGATGTGCTTTCCTCTTTCAGTTCGGTCGTTGTTCAGCAAGCGCGAAAACAGAATGTTCGCTCCCATACGCGCCAGGTCTGTAATCGGCTGGCGCACCACTGTTAGCGGAGGGTTCAGGATGTTGGCCGTCTCAAAGTCGTCAAATCCGACTAACGCGACCGATTCCGGAACCCGTACCTTAAGGTAGGCAAGTGCGTGAATCGCATTTCGCGTGATCAGGTTATTGCTGCAATAGAAGGCGGTCGGCGCGCTTTTGCTATCCAACACGCTGCGGATGGTCGCCACCATCTCCGTCTGTGTCCCATTGCCGAAATAGAATTCCGGCTTCAGGTTCGCCTTCTTCAACGCTTCTCGATAACCCTCGAATCGCGCGCGGATTGTGTACAGATTGCGCGAGAGGCCGAAAAAAGCAATACGGCGATGCCCATGCTGGATCAGGTGATTCACGCCCAATTGCGATCCGAACTTGTTCTCGACGACCACGCTGTCAAAAGAACTGCTCTCAATCGGCCGATCGAGAGTTACAACCGGGGTACGGCTAAATTCACTGCCAGCGATGCGAGAGACTCCTCCCGCGGCGGGAATGATGACGAATCCCTCCACCTGTCGCCGAAGCATCCGGCTGGCTTCGTTGTACTCAATATCGGGGTCTTCATCCGCCGTGGCAATGATGACCGAGTAAGCATGTTCCTTGGCAACCACGCTCACGGTCTGCGCGCAGATCGCGAAGAATGGATCGACAAGATTCGGGACGATCACCCCGATTTGATGCGACCGCTGGTCCCGCAGCGCCCGCGCCACTTCGTTCGGGCGGTAGTTGAGCGTCGCAATGGCGTCAAAAACGCGCCTCGCCGTCTCTTCGCTCACCTTCACGCTGCCGCTCAGCACGCGCGAAACCGTCATGGTGCCGACGCCGGCAAGCTTGGCAACATCGCTCATGCGGGGAGGCCGATTCATGGCGCTCATTTTCTCGTGCAGCCTTTCAATCGAATAAGTAACCCTCAATCTTTCACGGTGAAGAGCACCTGGTCAAGGATCGTATGAACTGTTATCAGCGAGGCTCGAACGGACGAAGCCCTCAAAAGCGCGACGCCGAGTGTTCGATCGGCGCGATTGGTTTCATCATCCGGCAAAAGAGTGCCTCCGCACTCTCGATTTCGCTGAAGCAATATGAGAGGAATATCGCATGAAAATCTTCAAGGATTTGGGAGTACTTTTCTTCGCCGTGGCTTGCGTCTACATTTCCGCAAGCGCGCAGGCTGCGCCGGCGGACCCTCCCCATGCCGCTCCCGTCAACCCGAGCGCCACTCCCGAAGCTCGCGCGCTCCTCAAACAAATCGACCAAATCTCCGGACAATTCACTCTGACAGGTCAACACAATTTCCCCAATCACGTCTCGCGCTGGTCTGATCGCATCTACGACCTCACGGGAAAGTTCCCCGCCATCTTCGGTCAGGACTTCGGCTTTTCCGGCGGAGAAGAGAAAGATTCTGTCGAGGGACGGCCGTCGATGATCGAAGAAGCGAAGCGACAGTATCGCAATGGCGCCGTGATCGCGCTGACCTGGCACGCCGTCCGACCCACTGACGACGAGCCCGTCACATTCCACGACAGCGTGCAAGGCCACCTGACCGACTTTGAATGGAACGAACTGCTAACTCCAGGCACCGATCTCAACAACCGCTGGGTCGAACAGGTCGACGTGGTCGCCGGATACGTGCGCCAGTTACAGGACGCCGGTGTGCCCGTCCTCTTTCGCCCCTATCACGAGATGAACGGAAACTGGTTCTGGTGGGGAGGCCGGCCCGGCGAACATGGCTCCGCTGCACTCTACCGCCAACTCTATAACCGCTTCGTCAACGTGCACCATCTCAATAATCTTGTCTGGGTTTGGAACGTAAACAGCCCCAGCGAGAATGCTGGCTCCATCGCCGAATATTTCCCTGGATCCGAATTCGCTGACGTCGTCACCATGGATATCTACGGCGAGTTCAAGCAGAGCTACTACGATGACATGGTCGCGCTGGCCGGCGACAAGCCGATAGCGTTGGCAGAGGTCGGCGCCATGCCGACCCTTGATGTATTGGCGAAGCAGCCGCGCTGGGCATACTTCATGATGTGGAGCGGGCTAGCCGAATCGTCGAACTCGCCCGAGCAGTTGCAAACTATGTTTCATGCGCCGAATCTGCTGAATCGCGGAGACGCACCGTTTACCGCGTCAGCCGCCCCGGCGACGAGCAGCATCGAGCCGGTCACGCTCAAATCAATTCCCCAGGTCAAATCAATCCTCGATCGCCTCTATCTGACACAAGGAACGCATGTGCTGAGCGGCCAAATCAACGCCGCAAGCTCGCTCTCCGCCGCCACACAGCAAGTTTTTCAGGCAACCACAAGGTATCCCGCGATTTTTGCATTGGATCTTAATGCGACCGGCGAAGCCGATTCCACAAAGCGGCTCATCGACGAGGCAATCCAACAAAACGCAGCCGGTTCGATCGTGAGTCTGCGATGGCTGGCGCCAAATCCAGCGGATGTCAATCAAACCGGCAACGCAGGCGCCAGCCACGACAGCCGAACAATCGCGCTTACCGATTTTGAATGGAAAGAGCTGATGACGCCGGGCACACACCTCTATCAGCATTGGTGCTCGCAGGTGGACGCGATCGCCACCGCGCTGAAGAGACTCCAGGACAAAAGCATCGCGGTTCTCTGGACGCCGTATCCGCAGCTGAACGGCAAGCAATACTGGTGGGCCGGACGCGCAGGCATCCATGGCAGCGCCGCACTCTATCGAATGCTCTTTGACCGGCTGGTGAATCACGACGAGGTTCACAACTTGATCTGGGTATGGCAGACAGCACCGGGCGGATTTGGTCCCGGCGCGAATGGGCCCTATGGCGAATTCTTCCCAGGTTTTCTATATGTAGACGCGCTGGAGCTCAACGTGAGCCGGACACAATCGAGATTCCGCAGCGATGCATTCCTGCAAAGTTTCGCAGTCGATAAGGTGATTGGCATTGAGATCGACGCCCCCGCGCCCGATCCTGCATTCTTCTCGCGCGAGACAAACTGGGCATGGTTTCTGCTCGCGCCGCAGCCGTCTGGCACCGCAAATGACGCAGCAACCACGCAGGCCTTGCGCACACTCTACGGCGACCCTCGCATTCTTACGCGATGAACCCGCCAGAGCCCGTCGGCTCGGAACCTCAGTCGCGCGGGCCGTCCGGCAAATATTCGTAGCTTACAAATGCCATTTTGGCGCTATCGGGCGACCACGACGGCACATTGATGGTTCCCTGCCCTCCAAAGAGCTTGGCCAGGACATGCACCGATTTGTCGATCATCGACATCAGGTTCAGTGCAACATCCTTGTCGGGCGGATGACCTGTGACATCTTTCCCGTATGACAGGAAAACCATCCACTTGCCGTCAGGCGAGATGTGCGGAAACCAATCGTTGGTCTCGTCCGTGATCACCTGTTCCTGACCGCTCCCATCCGGATGCATGCGCCAAATTTGCATATGCCCGGTGCGTTCCGAGTTGAAGAAGATCCATGCTCCGTCCGGCGAGTACTCTGGGCCGTCATCGAGTCCGGGCGCGGTAGTCAGCCGCTCTTCCTCTCCGCCATTCACGGGAATCGTGTAGATGTCGAAGTTGTCACCGCGCTGCCCGGTGAACGCGAGAGTCGAACCATCGGGCGACCACCCATGCCAATACGATGGCGCATTCGTCGTCGCCTGGTGCGGCGTCCCGCCTGCAATCGGCAACGTGTAGACCATCGATTTTCCGGTCTGCGATGAGTCGCTGACGGCAATCATAGTAGCATCGGGCGAAATACCGTGATCGTTGTTGCACTTGTTCTGCGCGCCGGTATCAATGCGCGTAGGCTCGCCGCCATTCACAGCTAGACGATAGATTCCGCCATCCTGATTGAATAGAAAATACGAACCATCGCGGGCCCAGTTAGGCGCCTCAAAGTGCGCCCGCGCCACGTAAGCCACGCGCCTGTCTCCTGAAGCAACCGGCGCCGTCTCAAGCGTGCTGTAGAGAACGAGCTTCGCCTTGTCCACCGGGACAAGTGTCTCCACTCTCACATCTGAGAAAATCGCTGTCTCTAGATCGTCCTTATCGTGCGCGGACACGCCTATGCCCACATAGAAGGTTCCGCCGAGCGCGAGTTTCGTTGACGCACCAGCGGGAAGGAGCTGCCCATCCTTCCCCGCAACAAAGGCATAAAAACAATCCCCTCGTTTCTCCAGGCGCACCCGCTGTGGTGCGACGAAATTCGTTTGCACCTCGCGTGTATCTGCGCCAGCGGCGTCGCGAAACTGCAACGAAGTCAAACCGTCGCCGTGACGCGCAACATCGACCGACGGCGAGTTGCCATCAAGACTCTGCCGGATCATGAGGACCGCCTTGCGGTGGCTATTCCCCTTGTCCCCCAGGAACGAAATATTAGCCGAAATCGCCACGTCGCCCGACATCTTCTTCCACACGAAATGAAAATCGTCGACGCCAAACCACATGTTCTCGCCACTCCCGGTCACACTGTAGTCGCCCTTCGCGGGATCAAAGTGCGCAGATCCCACATGGAGCACCGTGCCGACGTCGCCGTGACCCTCGAAAGCGCCGAGTGGTTCCGGTTTCGATTCCGCCAGCGCACCGGCAAAACAAATCCATGCCAGCACGCCGATGAGAAGCCGCGTCCGGTATTTCCTACCTGATGAATCGTTCATTGAGTGTTCTCCTCGTTCCTTCGCAATCGACAATCATTCCACTTCGAAAACAGAATGAATTCCTCTCAATTCGATGGGAACGATATCATTCAATTCGTGTGCCCGTCAATCAATGAGATCTCAATAAATTAGGAATTCATGTTGGGCACCGGGATGCCGTCGGCACAACCGCTCCAATGAGCGTATGGTTAAATTAGGACTTAAGTTCCGCTTCTCGCCTTCAGCAATCCAAGCTTCGCTCCAGACGAGCATCGTTCAAGCACGCAGCCGAACGTCTGGAGCACCAATGGCCCTCATCAAAAAGCGCGACGTAAAGGACTATTTTGCTTCCCGTCGCCAAAATGGAATCCACCTGCACCGGCCAGTGAGCCAACCCGATGCAACAGGTTTTTCGGGAGCACAGGCGGGACGCGGAGATTCGATTTCAAACAGTTTGGCTGATAAGACGCCAAAGCAGCCGTTTTCAGCTGGACTGGAAACTCCACCGGCTTGTAGTCAGGCTGATTCCAGCCATGTCGCTGCGGTCACTGAATCCAAAAGTTCCCAAGCGTGAATCTTCACTCCGTTTTTTTGCGCAATGAATGTGCCCTGCCGAAACGCCTGGATCCGCTCCGAGCACCAATCGGCGATCACTGGATGCGCGTGGAGGAGATTCCTGCATCGGCGTTCGATACAGTGACTCGCCAAGCGGGCTGGCACTTCCATGTGAGTCATGCGCCCATGCGTCCGGAGAGGTTTTGGGGTAACGCGGGAAGCAGCGACCAGCCGTGCCTTAATTCGCGCACTAAGAAGTGTGGCAGGTCGATTCAACGCCGCCGAGCTTGATTCGGTTACTGTCGCAGAGTATCCAGGTTTCTACATTGCAAATGTCACGTTGCAGTCGCGCCAAATCCAGGAACACACTTCGCTGGACCATGTTGACGAACGACACCCTCAGGCGGCGACGGCTGGATAGGCCAAGTGCGTACGGATGCAGGGAAGCTTCCGTTGAAAGGAAATTAAGATGAACGTCGATACGATGATCTGGCCTAATTGGCTACCAAAAGTGTTGTGGTTTCGACACAGATGCCCCCGCTGCAACTCCGTCAAATTTAAACCGGGCGAGTTGCATTCGTTCGATGGTCTTCTCGGCTTGTTCGCGCTTCGCCCAGTGCGTTGTATGTTCTGCTGGCGGCGATACTATTGGTTCTCTCTACGAGACGCGGAATGAGTCTTCTTTACTACGACTCTGGTCCCACGTCGAATGATCTTCTGCACAGACTCATGGCGAATCATTCTCTGTTCGAACCGCATTATCAAATCGTCGCGCAGAGCGCGGAGGAAGTGCAGAACGTCGAAAACGCTCCGGCTGTGAGCATGGGACCTTATCTTTCAAATTCTGGACAAACGCAGCTATTGACGACTATCAGCATCTATAGTCTCCGCGAGGACAGCCGTGAGCAAGTCCGGCTGCTTTACACGAGTGCGGCTGCTATTCGTGTTTGGGAAGAAATGGGGAAAGCGCCCCAGATCATTGGTACGCAGGTTCGGCCGCCGCGTTCAGCTTTGCTGACTTATGGTGTTCCGTTCAGCCAATAACTTGTCGACAGCTTCGTACTCCCTTCCAGAACACCTTATCCCCGCTCACAAAGTTGAAAAGTGCTGAAGCTGACCTACTAAGCCATATGAGCCCATCCCCCATGAAGTGCCAAATCTCCAAGACGTCTCTCACTGCAAAGCCAATTTAAGAAGACTAGAGTATAGAAGACGCGCCCGATGAACCTTGTAATAAATGGTGGTTCGGCGCTGTGTGTTTCTCGGGTAGCGACGAACTCCTGGCAATACGGCAAACGGACATGGGCCAGGTGGAGAAAAAATATGCACGAATCGATTGATTGGCCGAAACGAGCACTACCTCCGCGGCGTCGCAATCGCAAATTCCTTGTTCTTCTTGCGATCATTGCAGTCGTCTTCCTTGGAAGCCGGACCATGCTCTCGTATTGGGTGGAATTGCTTTGGTTCCGGTCGCTCGGATACGGCGGAGTATTCGTTCGGCAGTTAGCGCTGCAATGGGGAATCTTTGCGGCTTTCGCCGCCGTTACCTTCTGTGTCCTTCTTGGGGTCTTTTCCCTTCTCAAGCGGGCACACCGCGACGAGTTGCCGCTCGACCACACCATCGCCTTCGGCGGACGGGAAGTAAACCTGCCGGTCAGGCCTTTCCTGAACATCCTCGCAATTGGCGGTTCGCTTTTAATTGCTCTCATTACCGGAGGCGCCATGGCGTCAGAATGGCCGACGCTGGCTCTCTTCTGGTTCGCTCCGGCCGCAGCCGGAACCGTAATTGACCCGATCTTCTCCAAGCCGCTGAACTTCTTTCTATTCACGCTCCCCGCATGGAACCTTATCGGTGGATGGCTGCTCGCGATTGCCGTGATCTCGTGCTTGCTGGCTGGTCTGTTTATTCTCATCACTAGCGGCGCGCGCACATTTGGCGAACGCCGCGCCAGCTACATTCCATTGCCTTGGCGCGGACTTTCCATCGCATTCGCATTCCTCCTGATCGTCGTTGCTCTCCGCACCTATCTCGGCCGGTTCGCCCAGCTATACGAACATCACACGATCTTCGATGGCGTAACCTACACCGGCGCACATGTCACGCTTACCGGCATGCTGGTTTCCTGCTTTGCCTTGCTGCTGGGAGGCCTCATCGCCGTAGTGAGCGCGATATGGGCGCCGCGCGGCCGCTGGCTGATCGCAGCCAGCGTTCCAGTCGTCGTCAGTTATGTCGCGTTCGCCGTGATCGGCTGGTACGTGAACAGCTTCCTCGTCAAACCCAATGAGCTGGTTCGCGAACGACCCTATATTGCCTATAACATCGAGATGACGCGACAGGGCTTCGGTCTGGACAAATTCGTGCAGCGCGAGTTTCCGGCGGAGACCACCGTCGAGGCAGCCGATCCAGCCAACAATCAGGCTACGCTTCAAAACATCCGCCTGTGGGACTGGCGCGCGCTGCAGGATACGCTACGTCAGATTCAGGAAATCCGCACTTATTATGACTTCCCCGACATCGACATCGATCGCTACCAAATCGATGGCAAGATGCGAGAGGTGATGCTCGCCGTCCGCGAGCTAAATGTCGACAAGCTCCCCGAAAGCAGTCGTAACTGGATCAATGAAAAACTGATTTACACCCATGGCTACGGCATCACCATGAACCCTGTAAATGGATTCACACAGGAAGGACTGCCTACCCTCTTACTGAGTAACATGCCGGTCCAGAGCACAGTGCGAGACATCAATATCACGCGTCCAGAAATTTACTTTGGCGAGCTGACTGACACCGATGTCTATGTGAAAACCCGGCAGCAGGAATTCAACTACCCGCAGGGGGACACGAACAATCTCATGTCGTACCAGGGCAACGGTGGAATAGTACTCGGCGGTTTCCTGCGGCGAGTCTTGCTGGCTTTTGACCGTGGAGACTTGGCAAAATTGCCTTTCAGCGATGACGTGAATTCACAAAGCCGTCTTCTGATGCAGCGCAACGTACGCGACCGGGCAGCGGCTCTCGCTCCGTTTCTTACTTTTGAGCAAGATCCCTACATCGTGATCAATCATAATGGCCGCCTTTCGTGGATCATGGATGCGTTTACGACGTCTGACAACTATCCGTATGCATCCCATTACGGCCTAGGCAGCCGTCCGATAAATTACCTGCGCAACAGCGTCAAGGTGGTGATCGACGCTTATGACGGCACGACAACCTTCTATGTATTCGACCCGGTCGATCCTATTCTGGGTGCCTATCGACGAGTGTTTCCGGACCTATTCAAGGACGCAGCAACAATGCCGGCTGACCTGCGCGATCATCTGCGCTACCCCGAGTCCCTACTCAAACTGCAAGCGGAGGTCTACGGTCTATACCACATGACTGACCCGGAGGTTTTCTATAACCGCGAAGATTTGTGGACGGTTGCGAGTGAAGTCGGAATGGCAGATGGCGGAGAACAAACCACGCAGGAGATGCAACCGAATTTCGTTCTCATGAAACTGCCGGGTGAAGCGAGCGAAGAGTTCGTTGAGATACTTCCATTCACGCCCGCCAACCGAAACAACCTGATTGGATGGATCGCCGGACGCAGCGATGGCGCACATTACGGCACTTCGGTTGTGTACGACTTTCCAAAAACAAAACTCGTCGACGGTCCGTTACAGATTGAGGCTCGCATAGATCAAAATGCCCAGCTCTCTGGCCAGCTCACACTGTGGAATCAACAAGGCTCGCACGTCCGACGCGGAAGCCTGTTAGTCATTCCGTCCGGTCGCGCCCTACTTTATGCGGAGCCAATCTACCTGCAGGCGGAGCGCAGTCCGATGCCGGAGTTACGACTGGTAGTGCTGGCACTCCAGGATCGGCTCGCCTATGGCCCAACATTTGAGGCTGCACTGACTTCCCTCTTTGGCGGAGGTACCTCCTCACTGAGCGCGAGCGAACCGGCCCGGTCTGCGCCTGAATCTGCCGCAGCGACCCAGCCTAGTGACAATCTTCACGGGCTGATTTCAGAAGCTGCCAAAGACCTGGAGGATTATCAGCGGCTCACCGCGCAAGGTAAACTGGGTGAGGCAGGAAAGAAACTCGATGAGTTAAAGAACGCGATCATTCGACTGAACACCCTGCAACGATAGCAATGTTTTTTTGAAGGAAACGAACTAGCACACGCGTCTTTCCTACATCTGAAAAGCTAAGATGCAAAGCACGAAGTTATCCGCGATCTTCGAAATTCGCTTCTGAATTTTGTTGTGCAGCTAACAGATTATCGACGTGCCGCTTGGTCTGTTTTGCCACATACATCGCGGCATCCGCCGCATTCAGCAGAGTGTCCCTTGTTGTGCCGTCCTCGGGGTATAGGGCAACCCCCACGCTCGCGGAACCATGCAGGACGTAGCCCTCCAATGGACACGGGTCGTCGAAGCTCCTCTCCAGACGCTCAGCGATCTCTTCGGCCTCTCTGCGGCTGTGGATACTCGGGAGCACTACGGCAAATTCGTCGCCACCGATGCGCGCCAGCATGTCGACAGCGCGGAGCTGGCGTTTCATGCGAATCGTGACTTCTTGTAAGTACAAATCTCCGACCTGGTGACCGTAAACGTCGTTGACCTGCTTGAACTCATTGAGGTCGATGTAGATCAACCCGAATATACAAGCGGTTTGACGTGCATGCACTATTTGCTGCTCAAGGTTGTTTTCCAGCGAGAACCGGTTGTGAATGTCGGTAAGCAAGTCAAATTCGGAGCGGCGGCGAAGGTCAGAGTAAAGGCGCCGCGTTTCAATGGCCAGCGTGGCCAGCCCTGCCGCCATCGCGAGAATCGCCGGTTCATCCGAGCGTGGTTTGGCCAGCGGATCGAATGCGGCAAACATCGTTCCGAGCGGCTGCCCCGAGCGGGCCGGAATCGGTTCACTCACAATGCGGAAGGCAGCGAGATTGGACGGGCAGTTTCCGAGCTGCGCTCCTTCGGCGATCTGGCACCAGCACGGCGCGCCACGAAGCTTGAAAGAAACCAGCTCCGTAATTTGCTCAATAATCTCCGCGAGAGGACGAGAGCCGTTAATGTCTTCAAGAATCCGGCCGCGCCGTCGCTCTGCGTAAGCCACCTCAGCAGTTTGATGACGTACTTTGCGCTCCATTACCCAAGCCCTGGCACCTGCGGCCAACAGCAACACGAGCAGTAGGCCGACGATCAGAACCAGGTTGCGAACGTTAAGCATGGACGGCTTGGCGATGACAGAAATATCGTCGAAGGACCGAAGCAGAATATTGAACGGCGCCTCTTCACCCGGAGTGATTGCATTGCTGTCGATAACAGTGCAAATGCCGGTGACATGAACGCGCGACCCCTCTGCGATCCACCGCATAGGTGGAAGAGCATCTGACCCGCGCGGGTGACGATAGATTGCAGTGAATAACCGACCATCGGAAGCGACTACATATTCATCCTGAGTGGCCTGGCGAACCGCGGTCACGATCTGACCGTCGATGGAGACCAGATCGTTCTGATGCCCTTCTGGTTCGTTACTGCTCCAGAAACCCAGTTGCCGCCAGGTCGTCGGTTGAGGCTTGATTGGGAAAAGAATGTGGCTATCCTGAATTTCGCCGTCGGTTAGAGTCAGCAGACGATCGTGCGCTTCTGGAAAGCCGGTTCCGTCCGCGAGATCGCCGATCTGTAGCGGCTCACGAGTATGGGTTGAGATCCACAGGCTTTTAGGTCCGTCCTGGAGAACAACTGCGGAACCCGGCTGGTAATACGTGATCGTTCCGTGAACCTGCACCCTGCGGGTGGAATCTCGCACATGGTAGCCCGAAAGAACCTGATCCATGGGCGTAATTGGAAGAGACCAAAATCCGGAGTTGGCGCGCTTGAGAACTTTAATATTTGCAAGTGAGGAAACGTAGAGCACGATTCCAGTCTCTTGCATCTTGTCGTCGAATTTTCCAGCAGCTACTCCGGTGATCTCCACCTCGGCGTCCAGCAGGCCTTTAAGCGCAGTTTCATGAGCGTCATCTAAGTACGCCTCGATGTGGCCGCCTTCCATCAGCAATTGCACACAGGCTGTTTGTATTGGGGCAGCCGGGCTCACGATAAGGTCGCCGGCGCGGACCCTGGCTTGAACAGTAACTAGCCGGGAATCGTACTGAGCGCGAATGAGCTTATCGAACGTCACCAGCTCGGGCTTTGGCAGGGGACCATGGTGAAGGAGGGTGATAACACTCGCTACTACGAGCGGTCGAAAGCTTCCTTGTGTTTTGCCCTTGACGAAGATGCGGTCGCCCGGAAGGAATGTCGTTGTCGCGGGGGGCCGAACGAAGAGCGCGGCATCACCGTCCTGCACAAACAGCAGGCTCTCATACCCGCGCGAATAAACAACGGTAGCCTCGGCAGCGACGGGAATCGCCTGACGGGCATCCGCATTACTGAGAAGGTGCACAGCTTGAATCGATGTGAGGACGCCGGGCTCAGCAGCTCTAGCTACAAATAGGAATGACGTGGCTAAGACAAAAGCCGCCACCAGGCTTCGAGCGGGAATAATTCCGGAAGCGCGCACAAAGCCCATCCTAGCTACATCGGCGGCTCTCATCCCTTGAAGCTTCCGGGATCCTGCCCACCCGAGTACCTTCGTAACGCTGAATTCGACAATCTCATATATCATCGAACTTCTCCAACGAATACGCCCTATCTTGCATGCTTCGAATTCTGCGGATCCAAAGCTGCGAGTAGCCGCTCAGCTAAAGTACGATTCCTCTTACCTTTCTCACGCAATCCTATATGAATACTTGGTTTAAGCGCTGACCTGCCATCCCTCTTTTGAGGGAGCCGGGGCAGGGGCCAAGCTTGCCGTCGCGTCGGTAGCAATGCGATGATCTACGTCACCTTACTCATGCAACTTGAGTGGAATTCTAATGTTCGGTTATTTGGACTTAACTAGACTGGCATCTTTGTTAATGGAGAAATCTCTCAATCTATAGCGTCCTTCCGGGCTGACTTAAGACGCATAAGATATCTCCCGGATCAAGACTTCATCGACTTAGGCTGGCATCAATGGCTGGGTGGCACATACTACTGGGGCATCCCTTGTCCTGTTTTCTGCAGGAACGATCTCTTGTGGACAGGCACTCGTATTCGACACCTCGGTCAGCGTCTTTCTGAAATCGATTGCAGCGTTTACTTTCCTCTCTTCGCACGCATCTCTCGCATCCTTAAAGGGAATGGCAATTCCCTATTTGACGGTTGCCGGAACGATGGCATTTGCAGTCTTCCTGATCGGAATTACGACCGTACGTTTGATGCAACGTTCCATTGCGAACGAGGCCGGCGCAATGGGGAATCCCCCATCCGACGTTCGAGTACTCGCGCTACGGGCCGCCGCGATCGCCGCCGGCATCATGAGCTTCTTTGAGTTATCAAAGATGGTCTTCTTCCCCAGCATCACAATATGGGCTTCTCATCTCGTCACCATTCTCGTGGTCGCACTGCTCGTCTCCATTGCCAGCTTCTCTGTTCATAAGAAGCAAGAGCGACTGTCTGGAGATCGCCGTGAGTGCGGACCGCTACAAACTCCTGTTCGAAAGCAGTCTGGCGAGCGCGTACCGAACGACTCTGGACGGAACGATCTTGGATTGCAACATCTCATTTTGTCGGATGTTCGGGTATAAGTCGCGCGAGGAAGTGATAGGCCATCCGATCAATGCCGGCTACTTTAGTATTTCCGATCGAGCTCGATTCATCGAGAAGCTTTCCACAGAAAAGGGTGTAACCAACTTCGAGCAGCGCCTGCGGCGTAAGGATGGCAGTGCGGTCTGGGTTCTGAACAGCGCAATTCTGTCGACCCGTGACGACGGAACGGAACCGATCGTCAAGGGAACACTAACCGACATCAGCGACCTGAGAAATGCAGAACAGGAGCACCGCCGATTGGCGGCCATCGTGCGCTGCTCAGACGACGCAATCATCTCCTGTACTACCCAGGGTGAAATTGAAACTTGGAATGCCGGCGCAATGCGCATCTTTGGATTCAGCGCCGAAGAGGCGGTCGGAAAGCGGCTCGACATCCTCGCGCCTGCGGACCGCCCGGATGAATACCTGCAGATCCTCGAGCGAGTGAAGTCTGGACAGGAAACTGGGGAACTCGAGACGGTTCGCGTAAGGAAAGACGGTAAGCAGATTATGATTGCGCTCTCCGTCTCCCCCATTACGAACGCTGAGGGAGAGGTGATCGGAGCAGCTTCCATCGCCCGAGATATCACCGATCGAAAACAGGCAGAAGAGAAATTGCTCTTCAAGACTGCGCTTCTGGAGGCGCAATCTGAGACGACAATCGAAGGCATTCTCGTCGTCGATGAGTCACATCACATCATCCTGGCAAACCAGCAGTTCGCCCTTCACTTTAGAGTGCCGGACGATCTGCTCCTGGCAAAGGACGATCGGCTCGTACTTCAGCACGTTACAGATAAAGTCGAAGACCCCGACGCGTTCCTTGAGAGAATCAAATATCTGTACAGTCATCCGGATGAAAAGAGCAGCGATGAATTCAGACTCAGGAATGGAAAGACTTTCGAACGGTATTCCGCGCCCCTTGTAGACGCGAATGGACGCCGCCGCGGACGAATTTGGTACTTTCGCGACATCACAGACCGCAAAGCTGCCGAAGAGCGTATCCAGTTCCTCGCCTATTTCGATGCTCTGACGGGATTGCCGAATCGCTCTCTTCTGAAGGATCGGCTCCTGAGGGCACTGGCCGGCGCTCGTCGCAGAGGCGATAAGGTTGCTCTCCTGTCTTTGGACCTGGACCGTTTCAAACTCGTCAATGATTCTCTAGGCCATGCGATAGGCGATCTTCTGCTGAAGGATGTCGCCGAGCGCCTCAAGAGATGCACCAGGGAACAAGATACCGTTGCAAAGGTAAACGGTGACGAATTTGTGATCGTCCTGAGTGGCGTGAAAGACGAAGCAGAAGCAGCGATTGCGGCTGCGCGGATTACCGAGGCGGTTGCTGGCAGCTTCTCTGTTCAGGGGCATTCTCTCAGCACCAGTTGCAGCGTGGGCATCAGCATGTTCCCTGGACATAGCGAGGACTGCGATACGCTCATCCGGTATGCAGACCAGGCCATGTATCGCGCCAAGGAGAATGGGCGGAACAGATTTCAATTCTTCAACGAAGACATGAACGTCCGGGTCATGGAGCGTTTGGGCCTGGAAAATGACTTGCGGTTGGCGCTGGAAAGAGATGAATTCTTCCTTGTGTATCAACCGCAGATGGGAATTAGTGGCGGAGAAGTCACGGGAATTGAGGCACTGATTCGCTGGCAACACCCGACGTTAGGCCTTGTTCCTCCTGACGAATTTATAGCAATCGCAGAAAACAGCGGGTTGATCCTGCCCATCGGCGAATGGGTCCTCAGAACCGCTTGCGCCCAGGCACAAAAGTGGCATCGCGAGGGATTTCTGACTTTTCCAATTGCAGTCAATGTCTCTGCGGTCCAGTTCCGCCAGGAAGGCTTCTGCCAACTTGTCAGGAGGGTTCTTCACGAAACCGGTTTGCCTCCTCAATTTCTGGAACTGGAGCTGACGGAGACTCTTCTGCTGTCCAACGCAGACGTAATGTTCTCGGTTTTGCAGGAATTGAGGGAATTGGGAGTGCTGCTGGCGATTGACGACTTCGGCACGGGCTATTCGAGTCTCAGCTACCTTAAGCAATTTCGAGTGAACAAGCTCAAGATCGATCGCTCATTTATTCGAGATATCGCAATGGATTCCGACGACGCCGCGATCACAACGGCGATCATTAGTCTGGCAAGAAGCCTCAATCTGAAAGTTATCGCCGAAGGAGTAGAGAACGAGGCTCAAATGTCCTTCCTGCGCAAACATCACTGCGATGAAATCCAAGGGTACTATTTCAGCAAACCGATAGCGGTCGCCGAAGTAGCCGATAAATTGATGCTCGTACCTGTCGGACTCAAGAACGCCCCGATTCCCGCTCGCCCTGTCGCGATAGCTCGTCCAACACTTCGCTCACGCGCGCATTGAAGCTGGGATTCGACCGATCCGATCGAACTCGCCGCGATGGATGGATATTGAGCCTAGGCGGCCCGAGCCAGCCAACTCTTCATCGTGCCTGCGTCCACCAGACCTGCTTGCTGGAACTGAAGTCTGCCGTGGGAAAACACCGCGAAGTTCGGAATGCCTTGGACGTTGTATCGAGCCGCAAGCTCCGGGTATTTCTCTGTATCGACCTTGAGCACTACAGCTCGCCCCGCGAGATCTCGCGCGACTTGGGCAACATGGGGCGCCATCCGGCATGGACCGCACCACGAAGCCCAGAAATCAACGAAGACAGGAGCTTTGCTTTCGCGAACAACTTCGTCAAACTCCGCAGGGCTAACCTCGATGGGTTCAGCCGACGCGGGTAGCGCTGTTTTGCAGGCGCCGCATCTTCCGGCATCGGCGAGGTGTTTCGCAGGAATTCGATTCGCCTTCCCACACGATGGGCAATTTCGGATAACGGCCATGACCATCTCCTTGATTGATTGCCACGTCAAAAGAAACACGCAGGCGCTTTCATGATTCATCCGGCATGGCTGCGAATTCCTGCTCACAGATTTGATTCAGCCCGTGGCGTAAAGACGCATTCTCAAGCCAGATTCTTCAGCTCTGGGTACCGGGCATAAATCCGACACTGATCTTCCTGACCGAGTTGTCTCAACCGGACAGGCTTGTCCTGGGGTCGAATTCCCTTCTGGTTTAGCACATTCATCAGGCTCCACTCTCGCTGCAAATTCTCGGGTTCATGAGCCGGTAAATCGTATCGAGTAAAGTCAATCACCATCGGAGCGCTGCCCGATGTCCAGTTTCGAAGCAGTCCCAGCCGAAACTCCTGGGTCATGAACCATTGAATTTCCAGTTCCCTTTCTGACCCTGGCGCCCCAGTCCCTTTCGCATCAAACCGATAATCAAGCTTTGAATTGTTTGGCGTGTGCTTTCGCCATTCCAAGCCGAACGATCCTTCCGTCATGACTTGGGTATCCGGCCATCTCTCCTTAACCGCCTGTAGCCACCATGCCAGGTCCTCATCGTGGCCAACCGATACCTCCCAGATGCCGGTTACCCAACCAAATCCATTCAGAGCGTGGCCCTGGTCAAAGTGCATGGCGGTGGTAGCCATCATCTCTCTGCGCCCTACTTCTCTTCCCAGGTTGCCAACCGTCTCGATAGGGCCCACACCCATGCGGCTGTTGAATCCGCCCTCGAAGCCATTGCGACGTGCGGTCAAAAAATCGCAGGTCCAGCCATCGAGACAAACGCAGTCGATGAAATCAGTCGCACCCTGCGCAGGTTTGAGATAGTGCTCGCGACTGGGGTAGTAGGGATAGCAGATGCCACCGTCGCCATCCCCGTTGTCGATGCCGTGCTGACTCCAGATCTGGCCCTGGCACACATGAATGCCCTCTTCACCGGCGAGAGACCGCTGGTTTTCTGCATCCATAAATCCCGTCACCAAGCACTGCGGTCGATACCCATTCCCCACCATCGCGGAGATCGATTGAAGAGCTTCGTGAATTGTCTGGCGATTGTGTTCGCGGGTATCGTACATAGGCGCGAAATAACCTCCCGGGATAAAGGTGATTTCGTCGCCATATTGTTCGTGATAAGAGACGAGCAGTCGCCGCGCGTCCCTATATTCCTGGCGGCTATCATTCAGAGCGAGCCAGCTGATCGCCCAGGTCATTTTGCCGTCCGGACAGCCGCGCGCAAACGCTTCCCGCCGCGCCCGAATATGACCGGTTCTATTCTCCGCGGCCTCGTCTTCGCCGATCGAGCGCGTCGGAGTCACTTCGATCTGATTCACGCGCACCACTGAAACGTGAGTAAGAAACCTGCCCCGCAGAGCCGGCGCGTCCGCGGCCAGAGCGCGTTCCCCTTGCCCCACAAGCGGGAGAGCCGCCGCAGCCGTCGCCCCACTCAAAAACTGCCGCCTAGTCCAAGAATTGCTCATGCGCTTCGTGCCATACCCTTCTTTCCGAGCGGAGAGTAAAGACGGGCTCCCATCTCGCTCGGTTCAAATCTCAGGTCAGATCCACTCTAGAGATTACTGCCTTCGATTGGGCCAGATCGAGTGACTCCCTCGCGTCACGGAAACGGCTCCAGTGATCGGGTGGAGGCGAGGAGTTAGCCAAACCAGCGATACCGAGTGATCGCCAGCAATGCCATCCCGGGAAAAACCGCCTCGCTACCGGTGTGCTCAGAATTCATGAATATCCGTCGTATTGCGTCCGGACTTAAGCATGCCTTAAGTTTCGCGGATTAATCTTGAGCCTTCGCTGATGAACCGAATGCAAAAAGGTTCAATGCAGGGAAAGGGGCATCGCTTGCGCTCAAATCGGTTACTTGTGATAGCTATATGTCTTTTGCTCGGAACATCCTTGAACGTGTTCTCTCAATCCACCTGGGGCGTGAAGCAGACCTTCCACGTTGGAGGAGAGGGTGGATGGGATTACGTGACTGTGGATCCTCACACCCATCGCGTGTTTGTCACCCGGACCAATCACACTCAGGTCGTTGACGGAGAGTCAGGCGCGGTACTCGGTGATATCCCTGGCCAGAAGATCGCTCACGGTGTGGCAATCGTTCCGAGACTAAACAGAGGTTTCATTACAGACGGTGGCGGCGCCGGTGCGATCGTTGTCTTCGATTTGACCACGTACGCAATCCTCGGCAGCATTCAAACGGTTCCGGACTCGGATGGAATCATCTACGACGCGAAGGCGAACCGTGTGCTTGCCGTTTCCGGGGATGGAGGTGTGCTCATGACCTTCAGTCCGGATATCGACATGCAAAATGGCAAGATTGATCCTCCCATCGAGTTGGGTGGAGCTCCCGAATTCCTCGCCGCCGATGGTTCCGGTAAGGTCTACGTGAACCTCGAAGATAAAGACGTCGTCGCCGTGGTTGATCTGGCTTCGCGCAAGGTCGTGGCGCGGTGGCCCGTGAAGCCCGGCGGTCACCCTGTAGGTATGTCCATGGATCCGGCCACACACCGCCTCTTCATCGGTTGTCGAAATCCTCAAAAGCTGATTGTGATGAATGCCGAGAATGGAAAGATTGAAGCGGCGCTTCAGATCGGCGCGGGAGTGGATGCAACGGGGTTTCAAGATGGGAAGGCCTTCGCCAGTTGCCGTGACGGTTCTTTGATTGCGGCGCGCGAAGAATCCGGCGAGTTCAAAGTCGATCAGACCATTAAGACTCCGGATGGAGCGCGCACGCTCGGAATCGATTCGGCGACGCACAAGATCTACCTTCCCACCGCCGAGTTGGAGCCGGTTACGACAGGGCGGCCGAAGGCAAAACCGGGCACTTTCATGATTGTGGTCGTCGATACACAGTGAGTTCCCAGCGCAAAAGCGGGCAAGGGTGTAAAAAGCCCGCATTTTTCCCGGCACTTCCCGCCACACACTCACTGCCGGCTCAGTAGTCGAACACGCTTCCAACCGCTAATATCGGAGTGCATACTTCACAGGATTCCGCTGCAGATTCTCTAACCCAAGGCTGCCTCATGCGCGTACTGGTGGTTGAAGACGAACTCAGATTGGCGGAGAACATCGCGACCGCCTTCAGGGAGGGACCAGGCTTTGCAGTGGATGTGTGCCACGACGGAGAAGATGCGCTCGACCTCGTTAAAGCAGCTGATTACGATCTGATCGTCCTCGACTTGATGATCCCCAAGGTTTCTGGCAAAGAAGTCCTTCGATCGCTCCGCATTCGGGACGGGGTAACGCCCGTGCTTATTCTGACTGCGGTTTCTGAGACCAGGAGCACGATCGATTTGTTGAACCTCGGCGCCGATGATTACATGACCAAACCATTCGACCTGGGAGAACTGATCGCCCGAGCGCGGGCATTGATTCGGCGAGGCAAGAACCTTAAGCAGACGTCCTTGACGATCGGTGATGTCACCTTGAGCCCAACGGAGCAAACGGTAAGTGTAAAAGGCCAGATCGTGGACTTATCTCCCACTGAATACCGTGTTCTCGAATATATGATGCACCACCCCCGAAACATCATTTCCAAACGCGCGTTGCTCGAACATCTTTACGACTTTACATGGGAACATCATTCGAACGTAATCGAGGCACACGTCTCCAATCTTCGCCGCAAATTGCGAAACGCAACAGAATCGACGGTCATCGAAAACCTTCGCGGCCGCGGTTACAGGCTTAGTTCCTTTGATGAATCCGTCGCATGAAGGCCAGATCACTTGTTCAACGCGCCACCTTCTCTGTTCTTGGAATTGAGTTATTGTGCGCGCTTTGCTTCGCGGGAACCGCAATCTGGCACGAGAGGCGGGTACAGTTCAGAGCACTCGAGGTCACTCTCTGGGGACGCTCTGACTCGCTCATCGGCGCCGTACAGGATGCCGAGGACCCCGAAGACAGGGTGAAGATCGACCCCGAGGAGTTTTCCCCTCCTGCCACCGATGTCTATGCCGTCTACAGCTCTGACAATCGACTGGTTGGCAGTTCCAACGCGGCGCCTTCAGCCGTAATCACCCAGGGCCGAGACGGCATTCGTACCGTAAATGCGGACGGGCACTATTACCGCGTTCTCCAACGCCAGGCACTTCGCATCATCGATCGCGAGGAGAATGGCGGCATCGGGCTTCGCCGACCGGTCACTGTGATCTATGCGATTCGTACGGATCACGTCTGGCATGCGGTCATGGAGGCCGCCCGCTTCAATGTCCTTCTGAGCCTTGCGCTCCTTCTGGTTACTGCGATTGCGCTTGTCTTCCTGCTGCAGAGACTCTTGCACCCGCTGAAGGAACTCGCAGATGGAGCAAGCTCGATCAATGCGGCTTCGCTCCAGTTCACGCCACCGGCCTCGGCACTTCAGGTGCGCGAGCTGCGGCCTCTGGCTGAAGCCCTATTGCAAATGATCGCGCGTCTCCGGCATGCATTTGAGATGGAACGGCGATTCATCAACGATGCCGCTCACGAATTGAAGACAGCGGTCGCGGTTGTGCGTTCAACCGTCCAGGTACTGTCCATGCGAACCAGGACCGCCGACGAATATCGAAACGGCTTGGACCAGGTGCTTTCCGATAACAGTCGTGTAGAGGATCTTGTTTCCCGCATGCTTACCCTTGCCCGGTTCGAGGAGCGCTCACAGGCCCCACCTATCGCAATCGATCTCAGCGAGCAGCTCAGCGATACGCTGGAAAGCCTTTCCACCTATGCCGAATCGAGTGGTGTTTCTCTCAGGCCGTTTCTCGAGCCTGGGATCAACGTTCGCCTCACGCCGGATTCCGTCGGGGTCCTTGCTTCAAATCTAATGGTGAATGCCATTCAGCATAGCTCCGTCGGATCGGAGATCCTGGTGACGGTCTGTCTCAACCAATCCGGGGATACACGGGCTGAGCTTCAGGTCCAGGACTTTGGGTCAGGGATTTCGCCCGAGAGCATTCCCCATGTTTTCGAACGATTCTTCCGAGAAGATCACTCGCGTTCCCGCGAAACGGGAGGCGCCGGTTTGGGCCTCGCTATTTGCAAAAGCATAGTGGAAAATGCCAATGGCACAATCGAGATTCAGAGCGTCAAAGGCGAGGGAACGACGGTTACGGTTTTGTTTCCGTTGGCTTGATGCCGTGTTCGTTCCATGGTTTGGTAGAGCGAGCCCGACTCCTGGCTCTCCTGGCGAATCCCTGACTAATTCGAGACCGCCGGAGCCTCGTGGCGTGTGAGAAGAAAATAGATAGCGGGCGTCACAATCAGACTCAGCACCATGGAAATCCCCAGTCCCCCGATCACCGCGATGGCCAGGGGTTGCAGCATCTGCGACCCAGCGCCAAGCGCCAGCGCCAGCGGCATCATTCCCGTAACTGCAGCCAGCGCTGTCATGAGGATGGGGCGAAGACGGCGTTGCGCAGCATGCAGCATGGCGGTGCGCGCATCTGCTCCCTCGGCACGATAGCGCTCGTCCGCATCCAGAAGGAGAATTCCGTTTTTGGCCACAATCCCGATGACCATGATAAGACCCATGAAACTGGAAACGTTAAATGTGGTCCCGGTGAGGAGCAATGCACCAACTACGCCGGCCATCGAAAGGACCGATGAGGAAAGAATTGCAAGGGGCGCGGCAAAGTTGCGGAACTCTGTGAGCAAAACGCCGAAGACGAGCACCAATGCAAGGACCAGGACTCGCGCGAGTTCCGCGAAGGATTTCTGCTGTTCCTGGTAGGTGCCCCCGTACTCCACGCGAACGCTGGACGGCAGGCGCATGGACTGCACCCGCTGCTGCACGCGCTTCACCGCCGTTCCGAGATCCGTGCCTTCAAGACGCGCAGTAACGACCACAAGGCGTTGCAGGTTTTCGCGGCGGATCTCATTTTGCGGAGGTAGCTGAGTGATGGTGGTCATTGAGCCCAGCGAGGCGGTATGGCCGGAGCTGGAATTGAAAACTGTATTCTCGATGGTTTCGAGAGATTGGCGCGACTCATCTCCCAGACGCACTCGAATCGTGTACGGCTTTCCATTGCTGATGAGCGGATTGGGGGCCTCCACGCCGTCGAGAATTGAAGTGGCGTCTTCGGCCACCTCCTGAGTGGTGAATCCAAGCCGCGTCGCCAACTGAGGATTGACCTCGAAGTTGGTAGCCGGCCCGCTGACGGTGTTGTCGATTCCGTTCTCGATGTCCACCACACCGTTGACCTTGGCGATCTCGGTAGCCACGCGCGGAGCAACATTCGAAAGAAGCGTGGCGTCAGGAGAGAACAGCTTGATCTGAACTGGTTCAGGCGCGTTGGACAAATCGCCGATCATGTCCTGAAGCACCTGTGTAAACTCGACATCGAGTTCCGGTTCCGAGGACTTGATCTGATGCCGAACGTCGGCCATCACATCTTCAATACTGCGTTTGCGCTTCTCTTTCAGTTTCACGCTGATATCGCCTGTGTTGGCTTCGGTCACTGCAGCAAGTCCAAGCTGCAGGCCCGTACGGCGGCTCGTGCTCTCCACTTCAGGAGTAGAACGCAGAATCTCCTCGACATGATCGAGTACCTTTCCGGTGGATTCGAGCGAACTGCCGGCTGGCATCACGTAATCGAGAATGAAGCCCCCTTCGTCCATTTCTGGCAGCAGATCCGAGCCCATTCCTCTGAAAGCGAAGTAGCTGACTGCGACGAGCAGAACACAACACAGACCGAGCCAGAGTGGCTCGCGGAGCGACCATTCGAGAGCCGCGTGATGCCAATTCGTAAGGCGCGCCAGGAAGCGCCCCTGCGGATGTTCTGCAATGTGGGTGGCCTCGCCGCCAGATTCGGAATCCTCTGATCGCGCAGTGAGCAACATCATCGCCAGACCGGGCGTCCACGTGACGGCCAGTGCGAGCGAAGTCAGAAGAGAGACGGCCATTGTGACAGCCAGGGCACGGAAAAAGCTCCCAGTCACGCCCGTGACGGCAATCAACGGAACAAAAACAACAACAGGCGTGATGGTGGAACCAATGAGCGGGCGCGAGATTTCAAGCAATGCCTTGCGCACCGCCTGGACTCGGTTCTCGCCCGCGTCGCGATGAAGCACGATGTTCTCTACGACAACGATGGCATCGTCAATCACCAACCCGATTGCCGCCGCAAGACCTCCGAGTGTCATCAGGTTGAAGCTTTGCCCCATGAGCCAAAGCGCAAGTACGGTCACAGCTATGGTGACTGGAATGACTAAACCCGCAATGAGCGAAGAGCGCCAGTCGCGGAGAAACAGAAAGAGGATGACGCAGGCAAGAAGAAGGCCAATGAGAATAGCGTCACGAACGCTCGCGATGCTCTCGCGAACAATCTGGGATTGATCGTAGAAGGGCTCGAGCGCAACACCGGACGTCAGACTCGCACGCAAGCGGGCGATCTCAGCCGCCACTCCGTCCGCCACAGCGACTGTATTGCTCGATGGCTGGCGCGCGATGTTGACAAGCACGGCAGGATGTCCATTCGCAGAAACGAAGGTGTAGACCGGCTCAGGCGCCCGCACAACATCGGCGAGGTCGCTCACGCGCACCGGGGCTCCACTGGTGGTCGTCTTCACAGTAAGTTGCCGCAGGCTCTCGATATCGTGAGCCTGAGAACCCACCAAGGCGAGCACGAGTTGATGGTTCTCAGAGTAGAGGCCGGGCGAGTCAATGGTGTTGGCCGCGCCAATCGCGTTCGCCAGGTCAAGCACCGTAATTCCCGAAGCCTGCAGGCGCGCAAGGTTAGGAACGACGTGATACTCGGGTATCTGCCCTCCCTGGACAGTCACTGTTGCCACGCCGTCGACGCGATTGAGGGGCGGCTTGAGCGTGTAGGTGGCCAGCTCCCAAAGGTCACTTTGCGACACCGAGCTGTTTGTAGTCGTAAGGCTGTAGCCAAGAATTGGAAAGGTAGCAAAGGTCAGCCGATTGGTCGTGATCTTCGCCGTCGCGGGTAGTTCCTGCTGGACGCGGCTGATCGCGGAGTTTACCAGTTCCAGCGTTCGGAACATGTCCACGGACCAATCGAAAAAGAGGCTCACTTCTGCGGAGCCGCGGCTCGTCGTAGAGCGCACGGTCTGAAGACCCGGGACGGAGTTGACCGCATCCTCGATTGGCTTGGTGATGCTCACCTGCATCTGCTCCACAGGCATCACACCGTTGTCGACCCCGATTACGACCCGTGGGAAGTTGGTCTCCGGAAAAACAGCGATCGGCGTTTTGAAAAAACCGAAGATGCCGACTGCGGTGAGGACCAATGCGACAAACAGGATGGTTCTCAGCCAGCGAGCAAGCCAGAATTTTTCATCTGGCTCGTGTGGAGGGGACGCAGGAATATCGGCAGACACTATTCCTTGCTCCCGCCTGCGGCCGGAGCATCATCTTTGCCGCCTTTGTCGTCGTTTCCGCCGACCTTAACCTTTGTGCCCTCATCCAGGCCGTACCCGCCTTCCGTAATCACCAGGTCTGAAGTCGTAACGCCGTTGAGGATCTGGACCTTCTCGGATGTGCGCAAGCCGACCTTGATCGGGCGTTTGTGCGCCGCGCCATCGCTCCCAATCACCAGGACATTCGTCGAGCCATCGTCGGCTGGCAGAATCGCCGCAACAGGCAGCTCAGTTGCATTCTGAATGGTGGTTCCATGAATGAGGACGTGCACGGGCGTGCCGACTTTGTATCGCCCGCCAGGGTTCGACAGCTTCAGCCAGATCTCGACGGTGGTGGAACCGGGGTCAAGCGCTGGACTCACCAGCGAGATAATCGCTGGCTGCGGATCCTCAACTCCTGGAATTTCAAGTTCCGCAGTGCCGCCAACCTTCAGCTTCTGGGCCGCCGCTTGCGAAATATGCAGTTTTGCCAGCAGCGATGTTGTGTCCATCACGGTGATCACTGGCGTTCCTGCAGCGGCTGTTTCGCCGGGAAAGAGTGGCCGGTCGGTGACCACGCCGTCGATAGGGCTGCGCAGGCTTGCGTAGCTTACCTGCGCGTCTGCGTTTTCAAACTTGCCTTGGGCCGATGCAAGCTGACCCTGTGCGGTATCGGTGTTTGTCTTCTGGGTGGTCTTTCGCACGTTGCCCAGATGCTTGGTCGCCGTGTCGAACGCGGCCTGTGCCTGGACTGCGGCTGCGACCGCAGTGTCCACATCGCGCCGGGCAATTGCGCCCTGATCGAGCAGGTGCTTGCGCTCCTCTGCTGTGCGATTGGCAACATCCAAGTTGGCCTGGGCCTGGGCCAAGTCAAGTTCCGCCTTCTGCAAATCTTCCGGAATAATGGCGAGCGTTGCGGCAGAATAAGATGCCTGCGCTTGAGTCAGGTTTCCCTTGCTATCGAGCGCAGCGCCTCGAAGATCGCGGTCTTCGAGCGTGATGAGCAATTGGCCTTTGTGGACCCGAGCTCCGCGCTGCACCAGTTCTGACACGATCGGTGCGCTGATCCGTGGTGCGATCGCAGCCTGCGCGAGAGGAGTGAGAATTGCATCCGCCGCAATCTCTTCAGAGATGGGTCCGACGGCAGGATGTCCCGCCTGAACAGAGACCACAGGTTCGGGCGCTTCCTCAGCCGATTTTTTGCAGCCGCTGAGTGCCATGCTGACAATGAGCGGCGCCCATACAAGTGCGGCTTGTGCGTAAAGAGTGCCACGAGGCATGCTGTTAGAGCCTTCCTGTAAGTGTTTCAAGCTGGGCCAGTGCCAGCCGGTAGCGGACCGATCCGTCCGCCTGCGCATCTTCTGTCGTGACCAGCGTGTTCTGCGCGTCCACCACGTCAAGAACAGTGCTTTCCCCATTCACATAGCGCAGGCTCGTTAATCGTAGGGATTCGCGCGCGTCGGTCGCGCTAGCGTCGAGCGAAGCAAGCTCCTGCCGCGCTACGTCTGCCTCGTTATAGAACTCGGCAAGGTCGGCAAGAAGCCTGCGCTGTGCGGCGGTGAGCGCGACCCTTGTTGCTTCAGCACGAAGATGTGCCTCTTTCACCTTGCGCTCGGAAGTGAGCCAATCCCAGATGGGAAGATCAACGGTTGCGCTCGCAGAGTAGCCCCGATTGAGCGCACCGTCCGAACCGTTGCTCGCGAACTGGGGGGCATCGATGCCGTAGGTGTAGTTCAGGGCCAGATCCGGTAGAAGACCTGCCCACGCGTTCAGAGATTCAGCTTGGCTGGCCTGTAGCGCTGCGAGAGCGCTCCTCACTTCCGGATTGTTAGCACGTGCCGCTGCCTCAACCTCACTGCGTTCCGGCAGCACCGGCCGGGCCGTCTCATCGGCGATCGAGAATCTGGTTCCAGGATCCGGGTAAAGGAGAACGCCCAGTTCAAGCTGCGCCTTCTCGCTTGCCAGGCCGGCTTCGGCCAGGTCGCGCTGGCGTTGCTGCTGGCCCAGACGGGCCTTGATCACATCGGCATGCGCCGACTCTCCTGCAGCCTCGCGTTTCTCGGTGATATCGACGAATCGATTGGCCTCATCGACTGCGCGTTGTGCGATAGCCAGCCGTTCCGCCCCGTTTCGGACGTTGTAGTAGAGCCCCACGACAGTGGAAACGAGCCCCCGACGGGCGATTTCGAGTTCGGCTCGGGCCCGTGCAGCATTCGCGTCGGCGAGACGGACCGCGGCAACTCCTGCGAGACCGACTGTCTCGTTCACCGTTCCCTGGCTTGTGTACTCGTGAACGGCGTTGTTCGCGATGAAGACCGGGAGCGATTGGCTAAGTCCACCTTGCGAGGTGGCTGCTTTGGTGTGATTGGACTCTGTAAAGAGATACTGATTATGAAGAGTAACTGAGGGCAGAAGTCCTGCCTTGGCGTCTTTGCTCTCCAGCGATGTGGCACGGCTTTCTGCAACAGCCGCCGCAAACGAGGGTTCGTTTGCCTCCGCAAGCTTGATTGCGTCGTCGAGGGTAAGGGGCGGGGTTGAGGTGGGTGAAGAAGTCTGGGCTGTTCCCGCCGCGAGCGCGAATCCCGACAAAAGAACCGCAATCGATCCCAAACGAACGCAACGCATCTTTCTAACTATAGGTGACCATCCTTAAGATTTGCTGAAGGTTAAGGCATTCGATCATGGTCGACGATTTCCGGATACAAGACGCCCTGGCATGCTGCGGACGTAAATGAGGGAAAGCTCGGACGCAACGGAAAAGTCCGCCTGAGTTGCTCCGGTCAGCGATTTCAGGTGTGCTTCCTGGATGGACACGGCGATCTGCGGTTTGAGGAAAACCGGAGGACGGCCGGGAAGAACGCAGGCGGGTCGGGCATTACCATCGTTTCTCCGGGATTACCCCGGAGAAGTCAGGCAAGACCGTGGGATTGCGGCCACGGATACGAGCGCTAGTCGATAAAATAGCCAATATCCGTGAGGACACTGTCACTCAGATCCACTCCTAATAGCCGAGCGCTGAGTCGGGCGTGAAGCTCCGCTTCAAAACGCTGAAGGACATAGGCAGGTAAATCTGTTTGTTTTCGAAGCAACTGCAAGAGCGCAGCGCTATCAGTTGGGAACTCGTAGTCGCCGGGTAAGCCGCACGCGGGGCGGATCGTCAGCGAGAGGGGAATCGTTCCCGTTCCAGATTCGAAGCGATTGGACGGTTGGGTGATCAGATTGACTCGCATCCGGGAAGCCTGACACTTACCTGAGAAACTCTCAATTACACGAATGGGGGATCGGGGCCGGACTAAACGGGGAGACGAGTGCTCTGAAGCCAATTCGCACAAAACGTCCAGGCGCAGCTGATCCCGACATAACAATTGAGGGAGAGCCGCTGCCCGAAGAGACCACAGGCCCTACAGGAACCCCGCCAAAACTCGCGTTGACTTTTGACCGGCCTATTCTTACAGTCCCAGTGCAGCAAAGTCGATGCAAGAAACCACCTTAACCGAGCTATCGAAAGGGGTTGACTATGAATCGCACGATGGTTGGCGCGAAGTGTCCGCGATCGGTGGAAGGCTCAGCCGATACCAAGCCCCGCAAGATTCTGCGCCTCGTGTCTGTCTGCGTTCTCGCGCTGATGATCTCTCCGGCCATGCATGGCCAGACAATTGGAAGTTTCTCCGGCAATGTCCTCGATAAATCAGGATCGGCTGTTCCCGGAGCTACCGTCGTCGCTACATCTCAGGGAACCGGCATGGCTCGAGAGGGGAAGACAGACAGTTCCGGACACTACCTGATCCCGCTGCTGGCGGTAGGGACTTACAACGTGCACGTCGATGCAACGGGCTTTCAGAGCGCCGAATCCAGAGATCTGCATCTCCAGGTGGATGAAGCCCGCAAGCTGGATTTTTCGCTCGTACCCGCCACCGTCGTCACCACGGTGGCAGTTACCGGTGACGCAGTAGCTGTGGAGACAGCCAATCCATCTCTCGGCCAGGTCCATCACCTCGCAGCAGGTATCGCAGCTCCCCTTGAATGGGCGTGATTTCGTTCAACTCGCCACCCTCACCGCCGGCGCAACGGCAGAGACCAACCCCAACAGCTTTTTCACTTCCGGCAGCGACAGCGAGGTGGCCGCACGCGGTTCCTTCTCGCTATCGGTCGGCGGCTCCCGTCCCAACAGCACAGACTGGCTGCTGGATGGAGTCGACAATAGCGAATTGACGGCTGGCGGTATCGGCGTTTTCTCTTCGATCGATGACATTCAGGAATTCAAAGTTTTGACTTACACTACTCCGCCGAATATGGTACCCGAGCCGGACCCACCGTGCTAGTCACCACAAAATCCGGGTCCAACGACATTCGCGGGTCTCTTTTCGAATTTGTGCGCAATACCGATCTCGATGCCAAAAGCTACTTTGCCAGCGGTGCGGAAAAATTCAACCTGAACCAGTTTGGCGGCTCCGTCGGCGGACCCATTCGCAAAAAACAAAACCTTCCTGTTCGCCGATGGCGAACAAAAATATCAGCGTCGCGCCATTCCCTTCATCGGACTCGTGCCTTCGGTGGCCATGCGCACGGGCGATTTCTCCAACGACGCCTTTGGCAATCCTGTCACCGGTCTCGCCATCGTGAACCCGAACATTATCGCCGCCTCCGCGGACCCAACCGCCTTTCCCAATGTCTATTTCCAGTGCGATAGCGCGGGAAATCCTTTAGCTTCCAAGCCCGATGGAAGCCAGGCCCAGGGTACTCCCTGTAACAAGATTCCCGCCGGCCTGATCAACAACATTGGCCAGGCCATGATGAACGTCTATCCCGCGCCGAACGCCAACGCCGGCAGCGCCAGTACCGGCTACAACTACGTCAACGAACCCGTGCGCACTCTGGACGAAACCAAATTCGACGCCCGCCTGGACCACACGCTCTCCGCCAAGGACAATCTCTTCGGCCGTTTCAGCTACGACCAGGCGTTCTCCTTTGTGCCCGGCGGCGCGCCCGGACTTGCCGAATCGAACGCCTTCGGCAGTAATGAGCGAATTATCAACCACGCGCGCAACATCGCCATTGGCGAGACCCATGGGTTCTCCGCTTCGATGATCAACCAGGCCAGTCTCGGTTACAACCGCATCTTCGACCACATCGCTTCGCAAGGCAACGGGACCTGCGCCTCCGCCAATCTCGTGGCCGGCGGTATCCCCGGCGCCAACCTGGGATCCCCAGTGGTACCTGCCTTCCTGGCGCCTATAGCTGCGGACTGGTCTCGACAATCGTGGCCGGCGGCTACTGGGCAGTCGGCGATCGCGGCTACTCTCCGTTCCAGGGTGGAACGAACATCTACTCTTTCAGAGACTCTCTCGAACTCATCCGTCACAAGCATGACTTCAGGATGGGGATTGACTTCCGCGACAACCAAATGAACGTGGGCACCGAGGCTTTCCAGGACGGCTTCTGGATCACATCGGCAACGGCGGCAACTTCACCGGACTCAGCAGCGCAAACATAGGCGGTAATGCCGAGGCCGATTTTCTGCTCGGCATCACGGGCCTCGCGATTCATGACCAGACCTTCGACGGCTCTGTCGCCGGCCGCCGCTGGAAAATCTAGCGTCCTTTCATCGAGATTGCCCTGGCACAGCGGGAGCCACACAACTCCGGTGCAAAACTCGGACCCTGTCGACAAGCCTCGTGCCCAGCCGCTTTGCCGCCTACCCTCCCATAACTACAGGTTCAATGAAGGGGTAAACCTACGTAATTCTCTGCCAGGGTAGTGGCCGCAGCACGCGAACTCACGACGTACTCCAACTCGGCCATTTGCCGTCTGCAATCGAATGGCGAAGCATCGGCAAAAAGGTGCAAGAGCGAAGTCATCCACCAGGAGAACCGCTGAGCTTCCCATATCCGGCGCAGGCAGGTTGCGGAGTAAGCATCGAGCTTTGTGCAGTCGTTCTCGCGATAGCGTGCCCGGAGCCCTTCTGCAAGATAATGCACATCGGCAATCGCAAGGTTCATCCCTTTTGCGCCGGTTGGTGGAACTATATGTGCAGCATCTCCGGCCAGGAACAAGCGACCGAACTGAAGGGGCTCGACGACGAAGCTTCGCATGCCCGTCACGCCCTTTTGCAAAATCTTGCCTTCCGTTGGTTGCCAGCCGTCCAAGCATTCGAGACGTGCATGAAGTTCGCTCCAGATGCGGTCATCGCTCCACTCCGCGATATCTTCATCAGGCTTGCATTGAAGATACAACCTGGTTATGCGCGGCGATCGCATGCTGTAGAGAGCGAATCCCCGCTCGTGATGCATGTAGACCAACTCCTCACGTGACGGCGCCGCATCAGCGAGAATCCCGAGCCAGGCAAATGGATAGGTGCGGTCGTAGACGGTGAGTGCTTCCTGTGGGAAAGACGATCTTGAAACACCATGAAAGCCATCGCATCCGGCAATGTAGTCGCACGCGATGATATCGACATTGCCTTGCTTCTCCACGCCAATCCAGGGACGACTCCCCCGGAGGTCGTGCAACGAAACCTCGCCACATTCAAAACGCAGATCACCACCGTCGCTCAAACGGCGAGCAATCAGGTCCTTCACAACTTCCTGCTGGCCATAGACCGTCACGGCCTTTCCCGTGAGTTCGACGAAGGGAATGCGATGAAGCTGGCCACGCAAACCCAATTCGATTCCCTCGTGACGGAGGCCCTCGCGCTCCAGGCGCTCGGAGACGCCCGCGTTGCGCAGCATTTCGACGCTTGTGTGCTCCAGAACCCCTGCGCGCACGCGCTCCTCGCAATAGGTGCGCTGCCTTGCTTCCAGCACGATCGATGCGATGCCATGCTGATGGAGCAAATGCGAGAGCATCAAGCCGGCCGGTCCTGCGCCGATGATTCCGACCTGGGTTTCACACTTTGCCATTACTGTCTCTGCTATTTCTGCTTCTCGCGCTCGTTCAGAACTTCCTTGGCGGCCTGGAAGGCCCCATTGGCCGCGGGAACGCCGCAGTAAATCGCGCAATGCAGCAGCACTTCGCGAATCTCCTCAGGTGTCACTCCATTGCTGGCTGCGGCCCGTAAGTGCAGCCGCAGTTCTTCTCCACGATTGAGCGCGACCATCAGGCCGATCGTGAGCAAGCTTCTCGTGTGCGGCGGAAGGCCCGGACGCGTCCAGATCTCGCCCCAGGCATAGCGTGTGATGAGGTTCTGAAATTCTTCATCCAGGGCGCTTTTTGCAGCTTCGGCGCGGTCTACGTGCGCATCGCCGAGGACATTTCGGCGGATACGCATCCCCGCTTCATAGCGTTCGCTCTCATCCACTGGCCCGCTCCTTTCGATGGAAACAATCGAGATTGTTGCCTGCCGCTGATCGCGATGCCGGAAATCAGCGATGGGCCTCAGGCGCCCGTCAGCACGCGCTTAATAAAACGCTGCGTGCTGCCAAGATACGCGCGGGGCTGCAAAAGCAGATCAATTTCCGCGTCTGTCAGATTTGCGATCACTTCAGGAACGGTTTTCAAGATGGCGGAAAGCTGCTGCCCAGTCTCTCTCGATTTGGCGGTCGCTTTCCGAAGGATTTCATGTGCGGCAAGACGTCCGACTTTTTGTGCCAGCGCCGCACTCACCGCCTCTGACTGAGGCAGCCCAAGCATCGCATCGAGATTTGATGCCATTCGATTCGCATCGACCTTGAGCCCTTCTGCTACCTCGATGGAGCGGGCCAGCGCCGATGCAGTGATCTTGAATATTTCAGGCAGAGTCTCCCATTCTGCTTGCCACAGTCCCAGTCCACGCTCGTGCTCCTGCGGCATGGCGACCAGCATTGTGGCAACAAGCCCCGGAGCCCGCGCTGCGCAAGCGAGAACTGTCGCGCATGCAATGGGATTCTGCTTCTGCGGCATGGTCGAAGAGCCGCCTCGGCCTTCACCGGTAGGCTCGGAGGCTTCTCCCACTTCGGCCTGCATCAAGAGGGCGATGTCCTTGGCAAATTTGCCGAGGCTTCCAATCAGCAGAGCAAGCACCTCTGCAATCTCGACAACGTTATCGCGCTGGGTGTGCCAGGGAATTTCGGGTTCTTTCACCTCGAGAATTCGAGCCAACTCCGCCGAAACTTCAATTCCCGCGGGTCCAAGAGTTGCGAGAGTTCCGACTGCGCCTCCAAACTGAAGCACGAGAGCCCGCTCAGCGCAAGCTTTCATGCGTATCCTGTGTCTGCGCAACGCCGCGAGAGTGCCGGCGAACTTCAACCCTAATGTAGTCGGAGGTCCCGGCTGCAGCCACGTTCTTCCGGTCATAACAGTCTCAGCGTGGGTCTGTACTTGTTTTGCGAGGGCGAGATCCAAGCGACCCATTGCATCAAGGATGAGTCGCAAGGCTTCCTGCATCTGGAGAACCAGCGCTGTGTCGAGAACGTCCTGGCTGGTCGCGCCAAGATGAATCGTTCGTGAAGCAGCCTCGTTTTCGCGCTCGACCGCTGCCGTGAGCTGCTTGACGAAGGGGATGGCAATGTTCCCAGCCTCAAGACCATCGCGCTCGAGAAGCTCTTTGTCGACGAACTTTGCATCCAGTAGCCTTTCCAAAGCCCTTCCGGACCCAACTTCAGCGATGCCTTGTTTTTCTAGCGCGGAAGTGAGCGCCCATTCAAAGCGCATCATGGCGCGCAGTTGTCGTAACAACGAAAAAGTCTCCGTCATTTCCGGCGTAGAAAAAAGGAAGGCGGTACTTTCAGAACCCATATTTGGTGTCCCCTCTACCACGCGAAAAAGACGGTCTCGTTGTCGCCTTGCAGGAGTATGTTCCACTCATATACTCGTGGATCACTTGCATCGGGGGAAGCAGTAAGTGTGTGCCGGCGCTCCGCGGGTATTTCAAGCAAGACAGGGTCTACGGTATTGGCTGGGTATTGATCGAAATAGACGCGGGTGATTAAGTGCCTCAAAAGACCCCGCGCAAAGACGAGCACAAGCATGTGAGGAGCCTGGAATCGCCCGTCGCCGAGCGGAGTCGGGCCGGGTTTGTTGAGCGTCAGAGAAAAGCTACCATCGAGTTCCGTCGCCACGCGGTGAAACCCAACTGGGTGACCATTCGAGTGGGAAACGGCATCGGAATAAGCCCCGGACGAATCGGCTCCCCAGAATTCCAACATCGCATCCGAAACAGGTGCACCATCGCGATCCAGCACCTTGCCGTGGATCTTGATCGTTTCAAGCGCCGACTCGTTCGCAGGCCCTTTCTCAACGAGGTGTTCGAGCCCGATTCGGAAATACGGACCCACCGTTTGTGATCCGCTCGGTACCATCTTCGGAGCGCTCATCGTTTGGCAGCCCCTTCAAATGGAGTATCGTGCGAGCCGCGCAGCACGATGTCGAATGCGTACGCGAGTGCGTAATCCGGCTGTGAGCGCTCCATATCGAGGTTAGAAACCAATCTCTGTCGCGCGCCCTGGTCAGGAATGCTGTTGAAGATCGGGTCTAACGGTTGCAGCGGATCGCCGGGGAAATACATCTGGGTGACAAGACGGGAAAGAATCCCTGCGCCAAAAAGAGAAAAGTGAATATGAGCTGGACGCCACGCGTTGTAATGGTTTCCCCATGGATATGGCCCAGGCTTGATCGTCTTGAAGAAGTACCGTCCTTCGTCGTCCGTTAGCAAGCGGCCAGCTCCCGAGAAATTCGGATCGAGCGGCGCATCGTGTCGGTCTACTTTATGCCTGTAGCGGCCCGCAGCATTGGCTTGCCACACCTCAACGAGCGCACCACGCACCGGTCGTCCATCCTCATCCCGCACGCGTCCATGCACGAAGATGCGTTCGCCCAAAGCCTCCCCTTCGTGCTGCGCAGTCAGATCGTTATCATTTTTGCGAATCAGTTGGTGTCCAAAGACAGGCCCGGTTCTCTCCGTAAGCGTTTCAGGCTGCAATACCAGCGGCATGCGCGGCGATCTCGCAATCGTCGATACATAAGGTGGAAAGTAGAAGTCCGGCTGTGTTCCAGGAATAGCCGTTTGCACTGCGGGCAATTCGATCAAACCGTCCTCCTTTACACGCGCTCCATTGCCAATGCGACACCCTGTCCGACCCCGACGCACATCGTAGCCAGCGCAAGCTTGCCACCATGTTTTTCCAACTGATGGGCCGCCGTGAGCACCAAACGCGCTCCGCTCATCCCGAGTGGATGCCCCAACGCAATTGCTCCACCCGTTGCATTGACATGTTCGGCATCATCGGGCAAACCGAACTGGCGCAGACAGGCGAGCGACTGGCTGGCGAAGGCCTCATTCAATTGGATCCAATCGAAGTCGGAAATCTTCTTTCGCAATCGAGCGAGCAACCTTTGCGTAGCTGGAACGGGACCAATCCCCATCACCCGCGGAGCCACTCCCGCCGTTGCCATGCCGACGATACGCGCTCTGGGCCGCAAACCGTGACGGCCAACCGCCTCTTCCGATGCAATGATCATTGCCGCTGCTCCGTCATTGATGCCTGACGCATTCCCAGCAGTCAATGTCCCTCCAGGAAAAAGCGGCCTTAGCTGAGCGAGTTTCTCAGGTGTCGTATCCGGTCTCGGATGCTCGTCAAGCGATACGATCGTTTTGCCCCTCTTGTCTGATACCTCGACAGGAACGATCTCTTCGGCAAAGAATCCATCCTTCAATGCGCGGTCGGTTCGCATTTGGCTGCGCCAGGCGAATGCATCTTGTGCCTCACGCTGCACCGCGCAATCACGAGCCACGTTTTCCCCGGTTTCCGGCATAGAATCTACTCCGTAATGCTCGCGCATCTTCGGATTGATGAATCGCCAGCCGATCGTCGTGTCATGGATCTCCGTCGACCGTTGAAAAGCTGATTCAGCCTTGCCGATGACGAGGGGGGCACGCGACATGGATTCCACCCCGCCGGCAATGACGAAGTCCGCCTCGCCGCATTGGATTGCTCGAGCAGCAGTCCCGACAGCATCCATGCCCGACCCGCAAAGCCGGTTCACTGTCACGCCGGGGACGGATTCTGGCAGCCCCGCCAGGAGCAGCGCCATCCGGGCCACATTCCGATTGTCCTCGCCAGCTTGATTGGCACAGCCCAGCATCACGTCGTCGAGTGCAGCCCAATCGACACTCGCATGCCGCTTGATCAATTCGCGGATGGGGATGCCGGCGAGATCATCTGTGCGTACCTGCGCCAGTGCGCCGCCATATCTGCCGATCGGCGTGCGGACCGCATCGCAGATGAATGCGGACCTCACTCCCGATCTCCCTGTGTGCTGTGAACTGCAGCCGTACGTGCCTTCAAGTCACGCAAGGTATCAAGCTCAGGCCGGGTGGGGATTGGCGTCTTCTCACAACTCTCAGCGAAGACAACGCTCCAGCCGGTGTTCGCTAGGATCGTTCCTCGATTCACGTCAGGGTGAATGCTCGTGACCTTTAGCTCTCGTGAGTCTGGATCGGGCCGCAAAATGCACAAATCTGTGATGACCGCGACCGGACCGTTTCCAGAAAGTCCCGCTGCCTCGCGAGCGTTTCCACCGGTAAGAAATCCGACGGACGTGACAAAGTCGAGCTTTTCCACGAAAGTCCGCTTCGATTGCTGCACGATGATCAGTACTTCCTTCGCCAAAGAACTGATCTCTGGAGCGCCTCCCGCTCCCGGTAAGCGGACTTTAGGCCTTTTATATGGTCCGACGACAGTGGTGTTGATGTTTGCAAACTTGTCGAGTTGGGCCGCTCCAAGAAAACCCACATCAATCCTTCCACCCTGGAGCCAGTAGCGAAATATCTCTGGAGTTGATACGACTGTATCCGCCGTTTCAGCCAGATTCCCATCTCCAATCGAGAGTGGCAGCGCGGTAGGCTTGGCTCCGATCGGGCCGGACTCGTAGACGAGCACCGCGTCTGGCGCGTGGGTGAGCCGAGCGAGATTTGCTGCGGTGGACGGCAGTCCGATGCCCACAAAACAAACCGCACCATTGCGCAGCATGCGCGCCGCGGTCACTGTCATCATTTCGTCCGATGTGTAGGCCTCGCTCATTGGTAGATCGCCTTCACCAGCGGATCGCGCTGCAATGCCAGGTATTCCTCGAAGTCCCGTGTCTTGAGAATGTGCTGACTGAGCCATGCGCTAAATCGCTCACGCTCTCTCGATATCCGGTCCCATTCACGATAGAACACGTTGTCGCGCTCGTAATATCCATGCGCATAGGAAGGCGTCGCTCCTCGAGGCACTTCGCAGACTGCGGTTACGACCCAATGGGGGAGAATGCAGGCATTTGGCGGGGCGTTGAGTGATTCAACTCGCTCCTCCACCGTCACGATAGCGCGTTTCGCCGAAAGCACAGCCTCTTTTTGCACGCCAAGAATGCCCCACAGAAAAACATTACCCTTCCAATCGGCTTTCTGCGCGTGAATCACCGCGACGTCAGGGCGCACCGCGGGTGTGGCTGCGAGTACCTCACCTGTGAATGGACACGTGATGGATCGGATCTGCGAATTGACGCGGGGATAATCAGATCCGGTGTATCCGCGCAGCACAGCGAACGGAAGGTTGGCGGCGCCGGCGACATACGCATTGGCGAGGTCGCTGTGGCTTCGCTCCTCGATTGCGAGTGGACTAGGCCAATCGTTCTCTACCGCGTCGCGAAACCGGTGAAGCGAGCCCACTCCCGGATTTCCGCCCCAGGAGAAAGTAAGCTTCGAGGCACAGCCTGCGCCAATCAGTTGGTCGTAGATCAGATCCGGAGTCATCCGGATAAGCGAGAGGTCCCGGAGTCGTTGCCGCATAATTTCATGCCCCGCAGCGAACGGAATGAGATGGGTGAAACCTTCCATTGCCAAGGTATCGCCATCGTGCACATGGGCGGCCATCGCCTCGGCCAGCGTCATCCACTCGGCCATTTGACCCCTCTTGATCGAGAGCCGTATTATTACGCGATTGCATAGATCTGTACAAGATGTGCGATAATCGGCCACCGAAAGAGAGTGCCATGCACGGCAAGAAGGTTATGCCTTCAGGGTCTGAAGCCGGTCCCGCTGTCAACCTCGCCATGTACGCGGGCAATCCCGACTTTGTTCTGTCCCTTGCTCGAGGCTTGCGAGTGATCGAGAGCTTTGAAGGATACCTCGATGGTCGTACCGTCGTGGAAATTGCGCAGTCTACCGGCCTTTCGCGCGCATCAGTCCGCCGGATCCTTCTGACACTCGAGCTTCTTGGATATGTTGAGCGCACACGGCAAGTGCACCGACTCAAGACGCAGGTCTTGCGGCTCGGGTTCTCCTTCCTCTCATCCTCTTCCGTGATCGAGGCGGCGAGGCCAGTGCTTGAACGGATCACAGAGGTCCTGCATGAGTCGTCGTCGATGAGCATGCTCGATGGGGGAGAGATCGTGTACGTAGCTCGGTCTGCTGCCAGTCGAGTACTCGCCGCAGGTCTTTCGGTCGGGAGCCGCCTGCCCGCTTACTGCACATCCATGGGGCGCGTGTTGCTTGCGGCTCTACCCGATATTGAACTCGAGGCCTATCTCAGAGACTTGAAACCGAAAGCGTACACTCCGCGGACGATCGTCAAAATACCGCAATTGCGAAATGCGATCCTGGGGGTTCGCGACCGGGGATACGCAATCGTGAACGAGGAACTTGAAGCAGGATTGAGATCGATTGCGGTTCCGGTCTATACCCGCAGCAATCGCGTTGTTGCCGCGATCAATGTTGGAACGCATGTGTCGCGTGTTGATCAAAGCACGCTGGTAAAGACTTGCCTGCCTGCATTGCAGAATGGGGCTCAGACTCTCCGCAACATCCTGATTTGAGCCGCAAGTTGAAGGAGTTGGCGCGCCCTGATGTTCATGAATTTGTTTGTCTCTGCTTAGGAGGGAATCAAGATGTCACCTTTATTCCGCGCCGATCACGTAGGAAGCCTTTTGCGCCCGCCAGACTTGCTGGAAGCACGTCAGGCTCATGTCTCTCTCCAAGAACTCGAAGCGTTGGAAGATCGCCATATCTCTCGTGTGCTTCAAAAGCAGCAGGAACTCGGGCTAAGCGTCTTCACTGACGGTGAACTGCGGCGCATTAACTTCATGAGCGACTTCACCGATGCAGTGGATGGATTCGACCCAGGCGACGCAGTGCCTCGGAACTGGAGCGATAACACTAAAACGTCCACCGCACCCGCGGTCGCCGTCAGCAGCATCAGCGGCATTGTGACTGCGCCGCTGAAACAGCGCCAGCCTCTGACGGGTCGTGAAGTACCCTTTCTGCGAGAGCACGCACCTGGGCCGATCAAGATCACTCTGCCCAGCGCAACCCAGTTCCCGGCAATTTCTTTCAAATACGGCGTTACGGACGCAGTTTATCGGGATCCCTACGCACTGCTCGATGCGGTCACAAGCATCATGGTGGAAGACATTCGTGTCCTGGCGGGAAGCGGCATCTCTTATCTCCAGATCGATGCGCCGCGCTACAGCTACTACCTTGACCCCCAATGGACCTCCTGGATGGAGAAGGAACTGCGGGTTGATCCTGAGCAAATGCTTACCGCATCTTTGAAAGCAGACAATGCGTGCCTCGCCGCCGCGCGCGGATCCGGAGTTACGCTTGCGATCCATTTATGCCGCGGCAACAATCGTAGCCATTGGTACGCGGAGGGCGGCTACGATGCGATTGCTGAGCGTCTGTTCCACGAACTTGCGGTCGATCGTTTCCTACTGGAATACGACGATGAACGCTCCGGCAGCTTCGAGCCTCTGAGGCTCGTCCCAAAGGAGAAGACTGTGGTGCTCGGGCTGATCAGTTCGAAACGTGCCGATTTGGAGCGCAAGGAAGATTTGCTGCGGCGGATTGACGCCGCGGCGAAAGTGCTCCCACTTGAACAACTGGCCCTCAGTCCACAATGCGGATTTGCTTCGACCATGGAAGGCAACCTGCTGACTGAAGCCGATCAATGGGCCAAGTTGCAGCTCGTCGCAGACACCGCCAGGGAAGTGTGGGGTTGAGCGCAGTAACCGGAATTCAGAGGTCTTCTTTTAAGCGGCCGATTATCGCCCAGCTTGTACAAATCTGTCTGTTCGCGTAATAATGCTCCCCTCAATTGACTGAGCGGAATACGACGGCGTTTCAATGGGCTTGGCCATCATCCTCCCAAGAACTCTTGGATCACTGGATCTGTTCGTCTTCAACGAAGACGTCGGGGCGAGCAAGACGTGCCTGCCGCAACATTCTCTACACAGGAGTTCTTCCATGTCATTCAAGCAATGCAAAGCGAAGACCGCACTCGGCAAAGCTCCCGCGTATCTCTACTGGTTCACCTGGCAAACGCCAATTCTCAACGGCAGGCCGAGAGCCTTTCATTGTTCAGAGATTGCATTCGCGTTCGATAACACGGATCGGTGCGAAAACATGACCGGGGGTGGTCCTGATGCATGCGTCTTGGCAGCGAAAGTGAGTGAAGCTTGGATTCACTTTGCTCGCACAGGGAATCCGAATCATCCCGGAATACCTCACTGGGCCGAATTCACGCCGGACACAGTACCGACGATGATCTTCGACAACAAGACAGAGGCCGTCAACAATCCTGATGGAGGAGAGCAGGCGAGTATAGCCGAAGCGTGATTCTCAGTACATTTCGTTGCCAGTCAAGTGTAGTTGGCCAATTCTCGAACCGTTCGGGTGGAGTAGGACAACGCTCCAGCCGGTTCTTGCCACCGGTGACGGTGAAGAAAGGAATCTCAAGGTGAAGAACCTCTCAAGTCTCAGACGCCATGCCGGAGTCCTCGCTTTAGCGGTCGTCTTTGTGACCGCACCGATGTCGGTTGCACAATTTCCGGGAATGCCGCAACCCAAGCACTACCCCTGGTCAGACACTTCCTTGTCGCCCGACGCGCGAGCCGACATGGTAATCAAGGAGCTTACGCTCGAGGAGAGAATCTCCCTTTTGCATGGGCAGGGATTCTCTTTCGGTTCCACGGGCCCAACTGAGTCCAACGGCGGTGCCGGATACTCTGTCGGGATTCCGCGCCTAGGCATTCCCGCGATTCAGATGGCTGATTCGGCGTACGGCGTTACGCGCGGCGCCGCTTCCGGACGCTACTCCACGGCACTCCCCAACAACCTCGCCGCTGCTTCCTCCTGGGACCCGCAATCTGCTTTTGAATATGGTGCCCTGATTGGCCGCGAGTTGCGCCAGGAGGGTTACAGCATGTCCCTCGGTGGTGGCGTCAACTTGACGCGCGAGCCGCGCAATGGCCGCACTTTCGAATACCAGGGCGAAGACCCATTATTGGCGGGCACATTGGTTGGCAACTTCGTCAAGGGCGTGCAGTCGCAGCACGTAATCGGTGACCTGAAGCACTATGCCATCAACGACCAGGAGAGCGGCCGTAACGCGGTGAATGCCAGCATTGACAAGCGGTCCATGCGTGAGACGGATTTGCGGGCCTTCGAGATTGCACTCAGGATCTCAGACGCCGGCGCCTTCATGTGTTCCTACAACCGGGTGAATGGCGACTATGCTTGCGAAAACACCTACCTGCTCACGGAAATCCTGAAGAAGGATTTTCACTTCCAAGGCTTTGTGCTCTCCGATTGGGGTGGTACCCATTCCACCGCCAAAGCCTCCCACGCAGGCCTCGACCAGGAACAACCCGGTAAGAACTTTTTCGGTGACGCGCTGCAGAAAGTCGTCGAGAGCGGGGAGGTTTCCCAGAACGAGATCAACGAGCACGTCCATCGCATCCTGCGCACCATTTTTGCCTCTGGCCTCTTTGACAATCCGGTAGTCAAGCAAGTTCCGGACGTTGAGGGCGGGTACGTAATAGCGCAGAAGCTCGCGGAGAAAAGCATTGTTCTCCTCAAGAATGAGCACCATGTTTTACCCTTGGAGGGCGCAGGCCTGCATTCCGTCGTGCTGATCGGCGGCCATGCCGATGTGGGCGTGCTCACCGGCGGCGGATCGGCGCAGGTCGATGCACCGGGAGGCTCCGTGGTTCCACCGCCACCGCCGCAGCCGGGCGCGAATCCCATGGCGAACTTCGTGAGGCGCCAGGTTTGGTTGCCAAGTTCGCCTCTGCGCGCGTTGACCGCCAAGTTGCCTTCCTGCAAAGTCACCTACGTCTCCGGCGACGACCTGGCGGCAGCCACCTCCGCCGCCAAGTCAGCTGACATCGCCATCGTCTTCGGGTATCAGCCTGAGTCGGAAGGCATGGATCTAAAGTCGCTGGACTTGAGCGAGGATCAGAACAAGCTGATTGAAGCAGTCGCCGCTGCGAACCCAAAAACGATCGTTGTTCTCGAGACAGGCAGTCCGGCCACTATGCCCTGGATCGACAAAGTTGCGGGAGTCGTCGAAGCATGGTATCCCGGAATCCGCGGTGCAGAGGCGCTCGCGAATTTGCTCACAGGAGAGGTGAATCCAACCAGCAAACTCGCCATCACCTTCCCCAAGAGCGATGCCGATCTGCCCCATCCAACCTTGGTATTGCCGCCGCCTGCCTCGCAACCACAACGTCCGGCGCCGGGCGCGGACATCTCCAGTTTCATGGCCATGATGGCCAAGGGTCTGCCACCATTCGAGACTTATTACGACGAAAAGCTCAAGGTCGGCTACAAGTGGTATGACGCGGAGAAGAAGCCGGTGCTATTCCCATTCGGCTTTGGCCTCTCGTACACCACGTACGCCTACTCTGGGCTGAGCGTGAAGGGCGGTGAATCCGTGGAGGTTTCCTTTACGGTTCGCAACACCGGGAAACGTGCCGGAACCGAGATCGCGCAGGTCTATGCATCCCTCCCTGATGCGGCTGGCGAACCACCCAAGAGACTCATTGGCTGGGCACGCGTCGAACTGGCCCCTGGCGAATCGAGGCAAATCTCTATTCCCGTCGCACACGATCGCCTGACCATTTATGACGAAGCGTCCGATAATTGGAAGCTGATTCCCGGCGCCTACACCGTGATGGCTGGAGGCTCTTCACAAGACCTCCCGCTTCGCCAGCAAATAAATCTGCCTTGATTGGAGATTCCGAATGGGACTCGAATTCGGTGGCATGGAGCAGATAAACCGGGCGGTCCCCAATCGTCGGGCCAGAGCTGGGCTGGAACTGTTTTGGCAGGATGCGCTCTTGGGCCTGTGCCAGTTGCGGCAAATCATGACCGGGGTGCTGCAGCCGGGCGTCACCGTGGCGCAAGCCAACGCCGCATTAGCGGGACTGAGCGATGTCGAAGATGGCACGGGGGGATTCCACATCGTCGGGCGTCCTGTAGAAAAAGGCTGCTGCGGAAGCAAGTGGATGAGCATTACGCCGGGTTATCTGAGCCTGTTCAAGATCCCCGTTCTGCGTGGACGCGATTTCACTGACAGCGACAACGCCCGGGCGCCCGCTGTAGCACTCATCAATGAGGCCTTCGCTAGAGAATTCTTCCCCCACCAAGACCCGATCGGGCAGCACATCGACCACGGGCAGGGAGGGGGGCAGAGAGGGATACAAACGATCATCGGCATCGTCGCCGACTTCCATGACGGCGGTCTAGCCACGCCTGCCAACCGCCGAGAGATCTCCATTCATCTAAGACATGCGGCAGATGTTGTTCTTTTGGATGATTTCGGTTATGTCGTTCTCATCATCCGCAAGCACAACCCAGGCGCTAACAATCGCGGGCTGACGGCTGATCAAAGCTCGACAGCATTGTCATTACCTATTCTCTTCGCCTCACCGCAATTCTCCGCCCTGTAACCCGATATTCATCTGCCGGGGCATCCCACTCGATAACGGGGGCCAGATGCCG
>Ga0182024_10002216_pt1 | contig 48753 bp, 57 predicted proteins | sample P32metaG_FD_120480 | JGI IMG/M metagenome (GOLD analysis project Ga0182024, IMG submission 120480) | Permafrost microbial communities from Stordalen Mire, Sweden - P3-2 metaG (Illumina Assembly) | ecosystem: Environmental > Terrestrial > Soil > Wetlands > Permafrost | place: Sweden: Stordalen...
CCAGGAACGCCGCTTCAAGAAGCTGCGCAACGAGACCATGGATCTGGTCAAGTCGCTCAAGCTCAACAACAACCGCATCGAAGCCCTGGTCGACCAGATGTACGGCATCAATCGCCGCCTGGTCGGGCTGGAAGGCAAGCTCCTGCGCCTGGCCGAAAGCCATGGCGTCGACCGTTCCGAATTCCTCAAGCAGTATTTCGGCAACGAGCTGGATCCCAACTGGGCGCGCCGCGTCGGCCGGCTGACCGGCATCGGCTGGCATGATTTCGTCACCGACGAGCGCGACAAGATCAAGCTTATCCGCGACGAGATTCAGCAGCTGGCCCAGGAAACCCGCCAGTCGGTTTCCGAATTCCGCCGCAACGTCCAGACGGTGCAGAAGGGCGAACGCGAATCCGGTGTGGCGAAAAAGGAAATGATCGAGGCCAACCTGCGCCTCGTGATCTCCATCGCCAAGAAATACACCAACCGCGGCCTGCAGTTCCTGGACCTGATCCAGGAAGGCAACATTGGCCTGATGAAGGCGGTCGACAAGTTCGAATACCGCCGCGGCTACAAATTCTCGACCTATGCCACCTGGTGGATCCGGCAGGCCATCACCCGTTCGATCGCCGACCAGGCGCGCACCATCCGTATTCCGGTGCACATGATCGAGACCATCAACAAGCTGGTGCGCACCAGCCGCCAGATGCTGCATGAGATCGGCCGCGAGCCGACCCCGGAAGAGCTGGCCGAACGCCTGGCCATGCCGCTGGAAAAGGTGCGCAAGGTTCTGAAGATCGCCAAGGAGCCGATCAGCCTCGAGACCCCCATCGGCGACGAGGAAGACAGCCATCTGGGCGACTTCATCCAGGATCCCAATGTGGTCCTGCCGATCGACGCGGCCATCCAGGCGAACTTGCGCGAAACCACCACCCGGGTTCTGGCCACGCTCACCCCGCGCGAGGAGCGCGTGCTGCGCATGCGCTTCGGCATCGGCATGAACACCGACCACACCCTGGAAGAAGTGGGTCAGCAGTTCAGCGTGACGCGCGAGCGTATCCGCCAGATCGAGGCCAAGGCGCTGCGCAAGCTCAAGCACCCCAGCCGTAGCCGCAAGCTCAGAAGCTTTCTGGACAATTGATGCAACTCACCTTGCTCAAAGGCAAAATCCACCGCGCCGCGGTGACCCAGTGCGACCTTCATTATGAAGGCTCAATTTCGGTGGACGCCGCGCTGATGGAGCGCGCCGGGATCCTGCCGCATGAGCAGGTGGATGTGCTCAACATCAATAACGGCGAGCGCTTCACCACCTATGCCATCCCCGCGCCCGCCGGTTCCGGCACCGTCGGCGTCAATGGCGCTGCCGCCCGCCTCGCCCAGAAGGGCGATCTTGTCATCATCATCGCCTATGCTCGGATGGAGGAGGCTGAGGCCAAGTCTTTCCAGCCCCGGGTAGTGCTGGTGGACGCAGCCAACCGCCCCCAGCCGCCGGCTTTACGTGTTCTTGAAACCTGAAAGACTGACCAACTAAAACCATGCCTCGCCAAGACGACGAAAAATTCTCCAATCGACTGGACACCGCCGCCAAGGCGCGTGCCGAAATGCTGGTCAAGGCCAAGGCCCGCGCCGAAGCCGCCAAGGCCACCGCTGAGGAGCGCGCCAAGGAACGCCTGGCCATCGCCCAGGCCCGCGACGAGCGCGCCGCCAAGCGCGCCGAGGAAAAGCGCCTGGCAGCAGAGACCGCCGAACGCGCTGCCCGCGAAGCGGAAGAGCGCAAGCGCCGGGAAGCGGAAGAAACCAAGGCAGCTACCGAGGCCAGGAAGCGCGAGGAGGCCGAAAAGCTGGTCCAGCTTCTGGCCGAGCAGAAGGCGTCGCGCGACGCCAAGTATGCTGCCCGCAAGGACCGCCAGAAAAAGGGTAAGCGTTAGTCCCTTCTTGTCATTCCCGCACCCCGGTCCGCGCGACACGCGGCCGGAGTGTAAACTCCAGCGGGAATCCAACTTCCCGAAAGTTCCTCATTCCCATCCGCGCGTGATCCAGTCTAAGCTTTTGGGCCGGTTGAGCCTTTGCTCCTGGCGTTAATGCCGTCGCGCGGAAGCTCCCGCTCCGCCCGGTCTCATCACCAACAAGTCAGCAGAAGGCGCGCGCATGCCGTTCGTGGAAGACAAGCAGTTCAAATATCCGGCCGAGGATGAATGCCTGGTGCGCCGGCTGGGCGCGGGCGTGGTCATGGCCTGGCCGCACCTGCCGCCCGAAGCGCGGGAAAAGATTCTGGCCGAAGCCAGGAACGCCTGGGACCGCGAGCATTTCGTCTCCAAGCTTTCCGCCAAACTCGAAGGCATCATCCGCCGCCGGCATAGTTAAATGACCAAAAGTTGAGAAAACTGACAGGGCATCAACGCGGCTTTACGCCACTCGGCAGGTGCGCTTTGGCGCGCTAATATCCCGGCCTCTCAAGGAGGATTCGATGCGCAAATTCGCTTACCCCATGCTTGGTCTGTTGGCGTTGGCCACTATCCCTGCGCCCGTCCATGCCCAGGGTCAGGGCGGCTATGCGTCAGGATGCGCCGGCGCGGAAACGGCGCGCATGTCGCCTGAGGAACGGGCCCGCGCCAGGGCCGCGCACCAGACCAACGACACCAATGGTGGCCGCTCTTCCATCGATAAGTCCTGCAAGACCTGGGAGAACGGCGGCACGACGAGTGGGCCGCAGCCGGGCGCGATCGACTATGGCTACGGCGGCGCGCACACGCGCTTTCCGGGGCAGACTGGCTGAGGCCTATTTCCGGCCGTAGTTGAAGCTCACCGATATGCGCGGTTCTTTTGCGCCATTGGCTTCGACGCCATGGCGCAAGAAGCTTTCCCACAGCAACAGCATGCCGGTCCTGGGCTGAACGTCCACGAACAGCCGGTTTTCGGGCCGCGCGTTCGGTTTTCTCGCGGGTGCTGCCATCATCATGGCAAGGCGCGGATCTTCAAACCGGATCGCGCCCGACTGCGGCGGCACGCTCACATAAAATGTTCCGCTGATCACCGAATGGGGATGGATGTGCGGCGCATGGATGGCGCTTCTGTTCATCACATTGATCCAGAGGCTGTCGAGCACCAGCTTCTTTCCGCCCAGATCGAATTGCAGTTCGCGCGCGAAGAGCGAGACATGCCGCGCAATCTTCTGCTCCAGCTCGTCGAACAGGCTGGCGCGGCGCGGCAGGTCGTTCAGTGAGGCATAGGAGGTGTAACCGCCATAGCCATGGTCGCGCGACCAGCGCTGGCCGGCCTTGTCTTCGGCGGCTACGCCCAGGCAAGTTTTGCCCAGCGAGGCGGGCGGGGTGACGTGCGCCCTGTAAAGCCTGGTGGCGAAAAGAATGTCAGACATGACCGCAGGTTGGTTTGGTTAGCGATGTTTTGACCATTGGGCGGTTAACCTTGCGCTCTGTCAATCACGGGATAGGGCCATGGATAGCTTCACGCGCGTACCGGTCACGCTCGCGGCCATCGCCGCCATGACCATCTTCCTGTCCGGCTGCATCGCGGTGGATGCCGCGACCACGGTCGTAGATGCCGGCACCTCGGTGGTTTCCACCGCCGGCGACATCGTGACGTCGCCATTCGATGGCGACGACTCGGATAACGCCAAGAAGGCTCACTAAAACCGGTCTTTTCGCGCCCTGATTTCGCCGAACGCGGCGACGGTGCCGGCTTTTTCGAGCCCCAAGCTGGCGCGAATTTCCGCACTGTCGGGTCTGAGGAACGGATTGGTCTCTTTCTCCAAACCCAGGGTGGCGGGCACGGTAGGCATGCCGTTGGCCCGAGCACTCTGCACATCTGCCATCCGTGCCTGAAGCGCGGCATTGCCAGGCTCCAAGGTCAGGGCGAAGCGGCCATTGCTCTGCGTATATTCGTGACCACACCAGATTTTGGTGTCATCAGGCAGGGTCATCAGCTTGCTGAGGCTGGTCCACATCATCTGTGGATCGCCCTCGAACAGCCGGCCGCAGCCCATCAAGAACAGCGTGTCGCCGGTGAAGGCATTGCCGTCGATCACAAAGGTGATGGCGCCGCGTGTATGGGCCGGCACTTCCAGCACTTGAACCTTGCGGCCATCAAATTCCCAGCCTGACGCCTCGTCCACGCCCACATCGATGCCCGGAATGCGACCTGCGTCCTTGCCCGGGCCCACCACCACGGCACCGGTGTCGCGTTTCAGGTCCAAATTGCCGCCGCAATGGTCCAGATGATGATGGGTGTTGAGGATATGGGTGAGCTTCCAGCCCTTCTTCGCCAGGGCTGCTCGCACCGGGGCGGCTTCCGAAGGGTCCACCACGGCGCATTGATCGCCCGATTTCACCAGATAGGCGTAATTGTCGCTCAGGCAGGGAACGACTTCGATCTCTGTGGTCATAATGTCTCCTTGGTGATCCAAGGTTAGCGAAAGCCAACCTTTGAACAAACGCTTGAGGGGCCTATTCTCGCAACCAATGCCGCAAGATGTCCGCGACCTCGCCGCTTTTTATGAATCCCCGCTGGGCCAGCTGGCGCGGCGCGCGATCCTGCGCGAGGTCCAGAATTTCTGGCCGGACCTGAGAAATTACCGCCTGCTGGGCTACGGCTTTGCGCTGCCCTATCTGCCGGCATTCCGCGGGGTCGAGCGCGCCATCGCCGCCATGCCCGCGCCCGTGGGCGTGATCGCCTGGCCGGAAGACAAGAACGCGGCGCTGTTGTGCGAGGAAGACGCGCTGCCGTTCCCCGATGTCTTCTTCGACCGCATCCTGATCATCCATGGCCTGGAATCCTCGGAAAGCCTGCGCGCGCTGATGCGCCAGCTGTGGCGCGTGCTGGCGCCGGAGGGCCGCATTCTGCTGGTGGCGCCCAATCGCGCCAGCCTGTGGGCCCAGGTGCAGAAATCGCCGTTCGGCCACGGCCGGCCTTTTTCCAAAGTGGAGCTGGAAGGGTTGATGAAAGAGGCCTTGTTCGAGCCCGGGCGCTGGGCGCGCGCCTTGTATGCGCCGCCGTTCGAGACTGTCACCGGCTCCGGCAAGAATTGGGAGACGGTGGGCCGCCGGCTGTTCGGCGGCATCGGCGGCGTGCATGTGGTGGAAGCCGCCAAGTCACTCTATTCGCCCGCCCGCCCGGCTTTGCCCAAGGGCGCGCGGGTGGCGCTGACGTCTTCCTAGTCAGCTTTTCTTGAGCAGGAAGACACCGCCCTGGGCGAACAGATTGGGGCCCGCAATCCCGTTGGTCAGGCTGGCGGGGTTCATCTGGGCGGTCCGGCCATTGTCGTTCAGGGCATGGGCCTCCACGATGGTGGCGCCGCAGTCCCGCGTCAGGTCGACGAAATCGGCCAAAGTGCACAGATGGATGTTGGGTGTGGCCCACCAGGAATAATCCAGCGCATGGGTGCGCGGCATGCGCCCGCCGGTAAGCAGCGACAGCCGCACTTTCCAGTAGCCGAAATTGGGCAGCGAGATCGCCACGCGCCGGCCGATGCGCAGGAGATGTTCCATCACCACCCTGGGCTTTTCCGTCGCCTGGATGGTCTGCGACAGGATCACGGCGTCGAACACCAGGGCCGGATAATCCACCAGATCGGTGTCGGCGTCGCCCTGCACCACGGCCAGGCCGCGCGCCACACAGGCATTCACATTGGCCTGGGAAATCTCGATGCCGCGGCCATCCACATTCTTGGCTTTCAGATGTTCCAAGAGCGCGCCATCGCCGCAGCCGACATCCAGCACCCGCGCGCCGGGACGGATCATGGCCGCGATGGCCGCCAGGTCGGGGCGAAGCTCGCTCATGCCCGACTTTCTGATGACAAGTCAGACGCTGCGTGATTGAGGAAGCCGCGCACGGTCGAAAACATTTCCGGCTCGTCCAGCAAAAAGGCGTCGTGGCCCTTGTCGCTTTTGATCTCGACAAAGCTGACCTGGGCGGCAACCGCGTTCAGGGCATGGGCGATGCGCTTGTTCTCCACCGGCGGGAACAGCCAGTCGCTGGTGAAGGAGACGATGCAGAACCGCGCTGCATTCAGGCGGAACACTTCCGACAGCTGGCCGCCATGTTCTTCCGCCAGATCGAAATAATCCATGGCGCGGGTGATGTAGAGATAGGAATTCGCATCAAAGCGATCGACGAAGGTCGCGCCTTGATGATGCAGATAAGATTCAATCTGAAAATCAGGCGTGAACTGGAACGACAGCGCGGCGCGGTTCTGCAGATTGCGGCCGAACTTGCGTTGCAGCGCCATCTCGGAAACATAGGTGATATGCGCGGCCATGCGCGCCACCGCCAGTCCCTTGGAGGGGCTGGTGCCGTGCAGCTGATATTCGCCGCCCTTCCAGTCGGGATCGGCCATGATCGCCTGGCGGCCGACTTCGTGAAACGCGATGTTCTGGGCGCTGTGACGCGCGGCGCAGGCAATCGGCACCACCGCGCGCACGCAGTCGGGATAGGACGCCGCCCATTGCAAGGCCTGCATCCCGCCCATGGAGCCGCCAATCACCGCCAAGAGCTTGTCGATGCCCAGATGTTCGACCAGCCGTTTTTGCGCCCGCACCATGTCGCGGATGGTAACAAGCGGAAAATCCAAGCCCCACGGCTTGCCGGTTTCCGGATTGATTTCGGCCGGGCCGGTCGATCCCATGCAGCCGCCGATGACATTGGCGCAGATGACAAAGAAGCGGTCGGTATCGATCGGCTTGCCCGGACCCACCATGGTCGTCCACCAGCCAGGCTTGCCGGTGATGGGATGATCGGACGCCACAAACTGGTCGCCGGTCAGGGCATGACAGATCAGGATGGCGTTGCTGCGATGCGCGTTCAGCGCGCCATAGGTCGTGTAGGCGACCGTGAAAGGCGCAAGCTCGCGGCCGCAGTCCAACGGCAGCGGCATCTCGAAGGTGACGGCCATTCCGACATTCGCCGATGGCGCGGTCACCGGGCGCAGGAAACGAGGGGCCTCGGTCATCCTAAATCCTTGAAAGTCGTAGCTAAGGCCGCCTCACCATGAAGTCAACGAATGGCAGCCTTGCTTTGCTTTTATGACGCCGCCGCCCTATCAATACCGGCCTTTTTTGAGCCTCTTCTAATGGGCGGTCCGGCTCACGCCTAACGCCCCAGGTTAACCGCATGAGCCTTGAACCCAAGCCCGGCATTCTTGAGATCTCGCCCTATGTCGGCGGGCGCGCCTCCGTACCCGGCGTGGCCAAGGTCCATAAGCTGTCGTCCAATGAATCACCCCTGGGCCCCAGCCCCCATGCGCTTGCCGCGCTGGACGAGGCCAAGGCGAGCCTGTCGATCTATCCCGAAGGTTCGGCGCGTGTGCTGCGCGAGGCGATTGGCGAATTCTTCGGCCTGGACCCGGCGCGCATTGTGGCGTCGGGCGACGGCTCGGATGCGCTTTTGACCCTGCTGGCCAATGCCTATCTGCGCCCCGATGACGAAGTCGTCTTCGGCGAACACGCTTTTCTGATCTACAAGATCGCGACCCTGGCCAACAGCGCCAAGCCCGTGATCGTACGCGAGAAGGACACCAACAGTGGCATCAAGCTGGAAGTGGATGCGCTGCTTGCCGCGGTGACGCCCAAGACACGCATGGTCTATCTCGCCAATCCCAACAATCCCACCGGCACCTATCTCAACCGGGACGAGATGGCGCGGTTGCATGCCGGCCTGCCCAGGGACGTCATCCTGGTGATCGACGCCGCCTATTCCGAATATGTCACCGCCAAGGACTATGAGGCGGGGCTGGAGATGGTGGGCAAGTTCCCCAATGTGGTGATGACCCGGACCTTCTCGAAACTCTATGGCCTAGCCGGGCTGCGCATCGGCTGGATGTATGCGTCCGAGGCGATATGCGGTGTGATCAACCGCATTCGCGGGCCGTTCAACACCTCCTTGATGCAGCAGCTGGTGGGAGCCGCGGCGCTGAAAGACCGCGAGCATTTCTGGGCGGCGGTGAAGCACAACAGCCACTGGTTGCCCTGGATCACCGAAGAAATCCGCAAGACCGGCCTTCGGGTGGACGACAGCATGGCCAATTTTGTGCTGATCCATTTCCCGGCTGAGGGCGACAAGACTGCGGCCAAGGCCGATGCATTTCTCAGCCAGAACGGCGTCATCCTGCGCGGGGTGGCAAGCTATGGCCTGCCCAATTGCCTGCGCATGACCGTGGGCACCGAGGAGCAGAACCGCGCCGCGGTGTCGCTGATCCAGAAATTCATGGCTCAATAGAGCGGCGACAGAATCGTCTGCGGATCAAGCCCCGGCGCCACCACCTGGGACAGATTCGCCATTCCGCCTTGCGCGCGCCAGTTGGCGTCGGCTTCCGGCCAGGATTTTTCTCCCTCAAGCAGCGACGTCAGTGTGTTGGCGTGGCTCAGGGTGGCATAGACCTGCACCAGCTTGCGGGTGCCCGCGCTTTCCGCCTTCAGCATCAGGTCCAGGTCGGCGCCGTCAGGGTCGCGGCGCATGTGAAACTCAAAGCGTCCGACAGTGAAATCCTTCGCGCTCATGCCGATGATCTCGAGGTCGGCGCGGGCCACGCCGCGATCGTCCCGAATGCTGCTGGCGCGCAACGCGCCGGGCAGGAAGCTCGCCTCATGCACCGCTCCGGCGCCATCGGTCCAGGACACCTGCTGCTGGCCCGCGGCTTCGTAGACGGTCTTGGCGCGGCCATAGGTCAGGGCATGCAGCGCGAATTTCTCGGCGTTCCAGGTGAACGGCCCATGCGCGCCCGCACCTGTGATACGGAATTTCGTGAAGTCAGCGTCCAGGCGGAAGGGAAATCCGCCGGTGCTGACCGTGTCCCAGTCCAGGGTCACGCCCGGCACGGCATGGTGGCCCTTCAGCGCTGCCAGCTTTTTGTTGAAGGCATCGGCCACAATCCACCAATGCACTCCGGCAATGGCGGCCAGGGCGAGGAAGGTGCAGACGGGGGCGTAAAGCCAGAAGCGGCTGGAGTAATTCATCCCCGTCAATCTAGCTGCACTTGGAATAGCCGCAAGACAGACAGGAGCGTCGGCGGGAGCCGGAGCGACCCTAAAAGAATCAACCGCATTTGGAATAGCCACAGGACAGGCACGAATCGCAGCCTTCCAGCTTTACAAAGCTGGCGTCGCCGCAGCGCGGGCAGAAGCGGGCACGCGCCCCTTCCGCCGGAATGTCATAGGGACTGGGCAGGCCCGACAGGCTGGTCATCTGCTGGCTCATGAAGCCGATCTCGACCAGATGGCGCTCGATCACCTCGCCGATAGCAGCCAAGAGGGAGGGGATATAGCGGCCGTTCATCCACTGGCCGCCGCGTGGATCGAAGATCGCCTTCAGCTCCTCGACCACAAAAGAAACATCGCCACCGCGCCTAAACACTGCCGAAATCATGCGGGTGAGCGCCAGCGCCCAGGCATAGGCCTCCATGTTCTTGGAGTTGATGAAGACTTCGAAGGGACGGCGGCGGCCGTCTTTCTCGATGTCATTGATGGTGATGTAGAAAGCGTGATCGCTGTCCAGCCATTTGACCTTGTAGGTGCGGCCCAACAGCGCCTCGGGCCGATCCAGCGGCCGAGTCATGTAGATCACGCCGCCGCGCGGCCTTGACTCTCTGGGTTCTGGCAAGGGCAGCGGCAGTTCTGGTTCGCCCGCGTCGCGGGTGATGAGGCTTTCTGCCGGAATGGCGTCCTTGGGCTCGTCCACCGACAGGACCGAACCGGTCACCTCATTGGGGCGATAGGTGGTGCAGCCCTTGCAGCCCATCTCATAGGCTTGCAGATAGACATGGGCGAAATCCTCGAACGAGATCTCGCGCGGCACATTGATGGTCTTGGAGATGGCGCTGTCGATATAGGGCTGGCATGCAGCCTGCACCGCCAGATGGTCGGACGGCGACAAGGTCTGGGCGTTGACGAAATAATCGGGCAAGGCAGTCTCAACACCGAACTTTTCCTGAAACAGGCGCACGGCATAGTCGCTGACCTGTTCCTCGCGCCTGCTGCCGTCGGGCTGAAGCACCTTGCGGGTGTAGCTGAAGGCAAAAACCGGCTCGATGCCGCTGGAGACATTATCGGCCAACAGAGAAATCGTGCCGGTGGGTGCGATGGAGGTCAGAAGCGCATTGCGGATGCCATTCGCCGCGATGGCATTGTAGATTTCGGGCGGCAACGCCTGGATGTGCGCACCCGACAGATAGGGATTCATGTCATAGAGCGGGAAAGGGCCTTTTTCCCGAGCCAGTTCCACACTGGCGCGATAGGCGGCGTGGCTCAGCGCGGCAAGCCAGCTCCGGATCAGCTCCAGGCTTTGGGGCGAGCCATAGCGAACCTTGCAGAAGATCAGCGCATCGGCCAGCCCCGTGACACCCAGCCCGATGCGGCGCTTGGCGCGGGCTTCCTGCGCCTGTACTTCCAGCGGAAAACGCGACACATCGATGGCATTGTCCATCATGCGCACGGCGGTCGCCGTCAGCCGTTCCAGCTCCGCGATGTCGAGGGCGGCGTCATCGCCAAACGGATTTTTGACCAGCGTGGCCAGATTGATCGAACCCAGCAGGCAGGCGCCATAGGGCGGCAAAGGCTGTTCGCCGCAGGGGTTGGTGGCGGCGATGGTTTCGCAATAGCCCAGATTGTTCTGCTGATTGATGCGGTCGATGAAGATCACGCCCGGTTCGGCGTAATCGTAAGTGGAACGCATGATCGTGTCCCACAGCGCCTTCGCCTTCAGGGTACGATAGACCTTGCCGCCAAATTCCAGGTTCCAGTCGGCATCGGCCTTCACCGCCGCCATGAAAGCGTCGCTGACCAGCACCGACAGGTTGAAGTTGGAAAGCCGGCCCGGCGTGCGCTTGGCGGTAATGAACTCCTCGATGTCGGGATGATCCACCCGCAGGGTCGCCATCATGGCGCCGCGGCGGCTGCCTGCGCTCATGATGGTGCGGCACATCGCGTCCCACACATCCATGAAGGAGACGGGCCCCGATGCATCCGCGCCCACGCCAGCCACGCTCGCGCCCCGGGGCCGCAGGCTCGAAAAGTCGTAGCCGATGCCGCCGCCCTGCTGCAGGGTCAGCGCCGCCTCGCGCAAAGCCGAAAAGATTCCATCCATGGAATCTTCGATTCTGCCCATCACAAAGCAGTTGAACAAAGTGACGTTGCGGCCCGTTCCGGCGCCGGCCAGAATTCGCCCGGCGGGCAGGAATTTGTGATTGGCCAGCGCACGGGCAAAACCCAGCGCGCGTCCCACACGCTGATCCGGCGCCTCGGCCTGAGCCAGCGCCAGCGCCACGCGCGACCAGCTGTCGGCCACGTCATGGTCGACGGGTGTGCCGTCCGGCGCCTTCAGCCGGTACTTCATGTCCCAGATCTGGTGGGAAATATCGCTCATCGGGGAGGTAACAAACACATCTGTCCGGGGGTTCGCCACCATGGCCTGCCCGCCTGGCTAATATGGTCTTGTGGCGGCGATATTCCAGTCCATTAACTATTTGATTTCAATGCGAATTTCTGGCGCTGCCGGTCGATTTGCAGGCGGTAGAGGAAAACCATGCGCTGCCCCAGGCTCTGCCCGAAGCGGGCGGCGTGCAGCAGGCCATACAGTTCAACCAGCCGGGCCTTCAAAAAGGCGGGGTCACTGTCCTTGTCCAAATGCTCATTGAGCAGGATGTAGGGCGAGGCGGCCGACATCTGTACGGGAATGCCGCGCGCCAACTGTCGCGCCACAGTGTCAGCAAAAGCCGGGCGCAAGACCGCGGCCTCACCGCCGATCACCACCAGATGCACGCCATAGGGCGCACCGCGCCAGCGGGCGGGCAGCTCGGCGGGCGCCTTGCGCATCACCATCACGCCACTGCGGTCAGGCCGCCAGTCGTCGTCCAACTCTTCGAACAGCCGCCAGCCGCAGAGGAATTGCTGACAGACAGCTGGGCGCTTCGCATAGATGCCGCAGCCAGACGCGGTGAGGTGCTGGCAGGGCACACGCGCCTTCTTGCGCAGTTCGGATACGTCGATCTTCAGTTCGACGCAGCAGGCGTTGCAGGGGCCGCAAGCCCGCTTATTCAGCGCCGTCATGGGCAAGCAGCCGGTTGGTTGCGGTTTCGATACGCTCTTCCAGCAGTGCCATGAAAGCGGGGCGCTTCATGCCGGGCGCGATGGGCTCAAGGAATTCCAGCACGATCGTGCCGGGCCGCTTGAGAAAGCCGGTCCAGTGGGCACCGGAATTCAGCGCCACCGGCACGCACGCCACATCCAGCATCGCGTAAAGCCCGGCCACGCCCGGCTTGTAGTCGGGAACAGCACCCGGTTTTTTGCGCGTACCTTCCGGAAAGATCAGGATCGGTCGCCCCTCTCGCAGCACGTTCTGGGCGGCGCTCGCCATCTTGCGCAAGGCGCGCGCGCCGGCACCGCGGTCGATGGCGATGGCCGTCGCCTTCCACAGAAACCAGCCATAGAAGGGGATCGTGAGCAGTTCGCGCTTGAGCACGGTGGCGGGAGACTTCAGCGCCAGATACAGCGCCATCGTGTCCCACATGCTCATGTGTTTCGACGCCACCAGCACGGGGCCTTGCGGCGATGTGCCTCGTATCTCCCAGTCGATGCCGGCAAAGACGTTCAGGCCCCAGAAGGTCACGCGCGACCACACCCTCGCCAGCCAGACGGTGGCGCCACCCGGCAGCACAAGCACCGGCAGGAAAATCAGGGACAGGATCGCGGTGGCGATCAGGAACCACGCCAGAAACAAGGCCGAACGCAGCCAGATCATGAATGCGCCAGTCGCGTCGTCACCAGGCTGGCGAGATATTTCATATATTCGTGATGCAGCAGTTGCATGGTGCGCGGATGCCGCCACCAGCCGCCGAGGTCGATGCTGCTTTGATCCACCGGATAGGCAATCAGGGTGACCTCGGGCAGCACAGCGGAAAACTCCTGCATGGCGCGCGGCATGTGATAACGGCTGGTGACGATCACCAGGCTGTCGAAGCGGTTCAGCCGCGCCCAGTTGGCGGTTTCCTCGGCATTGCCATGGGTATCCTCGGCGGCATAGCCGATATCGGCGCAACAGGCGAAGCGCGCACCACCGCCCGACATCTTGCCCAATGTTTCCTTCGTGGTTTCCTGGGCGACCCCGCTGATCAGAAGCCTTTTGCCCACGCCGGTTTCAAACAGCGCCACGGCCGCATCCAGGCGCTCGCCGCCGCCGGTGAGCGCCACGATGCCGTCGGCCTTGGGCAGGCTGGCGGGCGCGACCGGCAGGTTGCTGACAAACAGCACAAAGCCGAGCCCATAGCCCAGCGCCGCCAGAATGATCACCGTCAGGAAAGCGCGCAAATCAGGGGCTCCAGTCGAACCCCGAGAATAGCAAAGCCTTACGCGTCAAGGCTAGTAGATGGCCTTGACCACCATCAGGACCGAGAAGCGCGCGGTTGCCCAGGCGATCAGCGCGGTCGCAGCCGGCACCGCCAGCAGCCATGGAATCTCGTTCCAGCGCAGCGACAACGGCGGAAGGAAGGGAACCGCCTCCACGCCAAAGGATTCAAGCCCGCCCGCGCCCAGAAAGAAAAGGCCGGCGAACAGTGTGCCCAAAGCGGCGGCAAACAGGGCGGAAACGAAATAATGCCATTCCACCGCGCGGGCGATGAAAGCGGGCAGCGCCCCCATCTGGTGCAGCAGCGCCACCATCTCGTGATGGGCGTCCAGGCCCGCGCGGGTGGCAAAGGACACCGCCGCGGCCGTGGCGCCCGCGATCAGGAGCAATATTCCGTAGGCGGAATATCGTACGGCATCAGCCAGCCCGCGCAGGCGCGCGATCCAGCGGCGGTGATCGTCGACGCTGGAATGGGGTGCGGCCTGTTTCAGCCGCGCCGCAAGCCTGGTCACATCCACGTCTTCGCCGGGTGTGACGGCGGCGTCGATCAATCGGGGCAGGGGAATGCCCGACACCGCGCCATCCTTGCCGATCCATGGTTCGACCAGGGCGTTGATCTCCGCGTCCGTCAGGGAGGCCGCATGGGCGATGCCTTGTGTGGTGTTCAATACCGCCAGCGCCGCCTGGGTTTCACTGTCGAGTCCGGTGCGCGCGTCGCCCTGTTCCGGTGGCATCACCTGCACGGTGATGCGGTCGGCCAGCCCGCTCTGCCAGCCATGGGCGGCGCGGGTGGCGACCAGTGAGGCGCCCAGCGCCAGCGCCGCCAGAAAGGCCATCACCGCGATGACGAAATCCAGCGGGGCCGCGCCCTTGTCGCGCGGCAGGATATAGCTTGCCCGTTCACGCATTCCGCTCATTTGGTCGGCCTCAATTCCACCAGCCGGCCCTCGATCAGCCGCATCTCGCGCGCCCGTGTCGCCTCGATCAGGGCGCGGTCATGGGTGGCGATCAGGACCGTGGTGCCCAGCCGGTTCAGTTCGGCAATCAGCCGGATCAGGCGTGCGCCCATTTCCGGGTCGACATTGCCGGTGGGTTCGTCGGCGATCAGAAGGTCGGGCCTGGCCACCACGGCGCGGGCGATGGCAATGCGCTGCTGCTCGCCGCCCGAAAGGGTGGCGGGCCTGGAGTCCATACGGTCGCCCAGCCCCACCCAGGACAGCAGTTCGCGTACGTCATGGGAAAACTCGCCCACTTTCTTGCCCGCCAGCCTGAGCGGCAGGGCGACATTGTCGAAGGCCGAAAGATGGTTCAGCAGCCGGAAGTCCTGAAAAACCACCCCGATACGCCGCCGGATGGCCGGCAGGTCCTTGCGCCGGGCGGTGGCCAGTTCGGTGTTGAACAAGGTTATCAGGCCGCGGCTTGGCGGTTCGGCCACATAGATCAGCTTGAGCAGGGTGGTTTTGCCCGCGCCCGACAGGCCGGTCAGGAAGGTGAACGAGCCCGGCTCCAGCGAGAAACTGACATCGCGCAGCACTTCCGGCCCGGAGCCATAGCGCATGCCGACATTTTCAAAGCGAACCATGGCGCGAACATATCCGCGAGACAGCTTGCGGTCATGGCCCCCGGCCCGTATTTTTCATATGTTTTTCAACGGGCCGGGCATGATTCTCTCCTGTACCTCCTGCGGTACGCGCTATTCGGTGGACGGGGCGAAATTCCCTGCCGCCGGGCGAACGGTGCGTTGCGCCAAGTGCGGCAACAGCTGGCATCAGGCCGCCGAAACCCCGTCCGAGACGCTGCCCGAGCCGGAAAATCCTTCCACCGTGTCCGGCCAGGACGTGCGCCCGGCGCAGGAAGAGTCTGAGGGGTTCGAATCTTTTTCAGCCAACAGCGCATCATCCACCCGCGCTTACGCGCCAGCGGCGGCAGTGGCACAACCGCGCGCGCCCATCGGCCCGATGGTGGCGGTTGCGGTGGGCTGGGCGGCGCTGATCGGGGTGGTGCTGCTGATCGCGGTGCTGGCGGTGCGCTATCGCCAGACCGTGGCGACGATCTGGCCACAGTCGGCTGGGGTCTATTCCGGGCTGGGACTGCATGTGAACACCAGCGGGATCGATTTCCGCCAGGTGGACTATCGCCGCGAAAGCGAAGACGGCCAGGTGGTGCTGGCGGTGACGGGCGTGATCATCAATGCGGGCCAGCGCCAGCTGCCGGTGCCGCAGACGGTGCGCGTCACCTTGAGCGACGCCAGTAATCACGAGCTTTATCACTGGACCTTCAAGCCCAACGCGACCGTGCTGGGACCTGGCCAGTCGGTGGCGTTTGTCACCCGGCTGTCCAGCCCGCCCGCGGCCGCCCGTCACCTGGAAGTGCGCTTCGCCAAAGATGGCTCCTGATACTCTTTTTACCACCGAACAGATTCAGGACCGGGTGCGCGCACTGGCGCGCCAGATCGCGCATGCGCCGCTTGTGCCCGATGTCTGCATGCCGGTGCTGGTGGGTGGTTTTGTCTTCGCCGCCGATCTGTTGCGCGCCTTGTCCTGGGAAGGCGTGTCGCTGGATGTGGAGATGATTTGGCTGAGATCCTATGGCGACAAGCGCGTGGCCAGCGCCATCTCCATGATCGCGGGGCCGTCGGAACAGATCGCCGGCCGTCATGTGCTGGTGGTGGATGGCGTGCTGGATGCCGGACGCACGGTGGCCAAGGCGGTGTCGCTGATCCAGGCCACGGGCGCTGCCAGCGTGCAGGTGGCGGTGATGCTGGACAAGCAGCGCGCCGATGCCGTGGCCAAGGCCGATTTCATCGGCTTTGCGGTGGGCAATGATTTTGTCGTGGGCTATGGCATGGACGATGCCGGCCGCTATCGCGGCTTGCCGTACATCGGCAAAGTCCCGAGCTAAAAGGCCTTCAGCAGCCGGTCGAGATAATCGCGCTCCGTCTGCGGCCGGTTCATCTGCCCGGCGCGGCGGCGCAGTTCTTCCAGAATCTGCCGCGCCCGCGCCAGATCGGCCTGGCCCGGAATCTTGATGCCGGTATTGCCGAGCGGCGGCCCGCTCCTGCCCAGCGGGTCCTCCTTGCCACCAGCCTGCTGCCCATTCTTGTCGGCTTCATCGGCCAGCGCCTGCGCGCCCTGGCGCAGTGCATCCAGCGCCTGGTTCTGGGCGCTGCCGGCATTGGCCATGTCCTTGCGGCCCAGCGCCTGACCGGCGTCGCCCATCGCCTTGCCCGCCTCGCGCAGCTTTTCGGCCGACTTGCCATCCATGCCCTTGAGCGAATCCTGCAATTCCTTTTCCAGGTCATTCTGCTGCTTCTGCAGGCCTTGCGCGCCGCCATCCTTGGGATCGGCGTGGCCCTGTTGCTGGCGGAAGGTCTTGTCCAGCAGATCGCGCTGCTTGCCCATCAGGCCGCCCATTTTCTGGATCTGGTCATTCAGCTTCTTGTTCTGCGGTGTCTGTTCGCCACTGCCGCCGCCGGCGGTTTGGGTCGTGTGCATGTTTTCCAGCATGGCCTGCAGCGCCGCCATCAGTTTGGCCGCGGCCTCGCGGTCGCCGGCCTGCGACAGCTGCTGAATGGTCTTGAGCAGGGTATTGATGTCATTCTCGTTCATGGTCAGGCCGCCGGGCGGCAAAGCCTTCTGGCTTTCCGGCGTGGGGTTGGCGGCCATCGCCTGCATGTAGCGCTGCATGGCTTCGTTGTAGCGCTTGAACAGCTCGTCCAGCACGTCCTGCGGGGCGCCTGACGCCAGCGCCGCCATGATCATCATCTGCAGCTTGCGCAATTCCTCGGCCGCCGAAAGCAGCCCACCGCGCTCCAGCTTCAATGCCGTCTGCCACAACAGGTCTTCGACCCGGCCGATGTCGGCATCAGTTCTGGCATTCTTGACGCCATTGAAGGCGCTGCGCAGCGCCAGGAAGATATCGTGCTTGCCATCATAGAAGCGGTCGGGATCAATGGTCAGCGCATCCAGGGTCAGCAGCACGGTCTTGCGGCCCGCGGTATCGGCGGTGGCCAGATGCTGGCGCTGTTCGATCAAGGCGCGCGCCAGGGGATCGGTGAAAACGCGCGCCGGAATCTGGAAGGTGAAAGACGCGCTGGTACCGACCTGGCCGATCGCATCGCGCGCCTCCAGCCGGCCTTCCACCACCAGCCCGGCATAAGGATGGCTGGTCAGGTCGATGTAACTGGTCTGGTCGACCGCGCGGGCGGAGGATTCCGGCAGCGGCAATTCCACCACCAGCGGTTTGCCGTGACTGCCCTTGGGCCTGAGAACCGCGCGCGCGCTGGCGACGCCGTAATCGTCACTGGCCTTGAAGGCGAATTTGGTCGCCTTCTGCTCGGTGGCGCTGGGCACCGCGGTCAGCGAGATCGCCGGCGGCACATCGGGCACGGCGCGCACATACCATTTGCCGATGGCGCGTCCGCCCACCTGCACGCGCACCCGCGCGTCGGTGGACAGGATCACATTGCTGGAATATTCGCCGTCCTCGCCGGTGAAGCGGGGCGCGGCATTGCTGCCCGCCATCAGGCCGGGGCGGCGCGGCGCGCCATGCACGCGCAGGTTCAGGACCGAGCCCTGGGGCACATTGATGATACCGTCATCGCCGGGATGAAGGCTGGTCAGCGGCAGGCCGGTATAGGGCGGCGGGTCGATCCAGGCGTCGATGGTGGCCAAAGCGCCTGCGCCACTGTCAAAGGCCGAGATCAGCCGCGCCCCGGTATCGCTGCGCGCCAAGACCAGACCGGCGGCGAGCGCAATCAGCAGATACCAGCGCAGGCCTTGCGGATCACGTTCCGCCAATCCGGTGCGCGGCGGCGCGATGCGGAATTTGCCGGGCAGGGCGCGTGCCTGATGCAGCGCCCATAGCGCCCGCGCGAACGGATCATCGCCCACCAGCACATCGTTGCGTTCGGAGATCGGGCGATGGGCAAAGCCGCTGTCGCGCTCCAGCCGCCGCTCCGCGTCAATGCCGCGCGGCCAGACAAAATCCTCAAAGCCGTCATACAGCGCCAGCGCGCTGGCCGTGATGGTGGCGGCCAGGCCCAGGGCCTGCAGCGGCCAGGGAATGAAGGCGAAGATGCCGGTCAGCGCCAGGGCGAGATAAAAGCCGATAAAGCCCGCCGCCGGCCACAGTCGCGGCAGAAGCTTTTCGATTGCCAGAACCGCGCGCGCCAGCGCGATCCTGGTGTTCAGCGGATCAGCCGGAAAGCCAGTCTGGGATGCGGTCCTTGGCGATGAGGTCGGCATACGTCTCTCTGGGCCTTACGATGCCCCATTGCTCGCTGTGAACCAAGACTTCCGGCACCCGCGGCCGGGCATTGTAATCGCCGGCCATCACCGCGCCATAGGCGCCGGCCGACAGGATTGCCACAAGATCGCCGCTTTTCAGTTCCGGCAGCGGCCGGTCGGCGGCAAAAAGATCGCTGGTTTCGCACACCGGCCCCACCACGTCATAGCGCGGCCGGCCCGCGCCCACGCCAGGTTCCCGAACCGGGACAATTTCGTGATACGCGTCATACATGGCCGGCCGGATCAGGTCGTTCATGCCGGCGTCGATGATCAGGAAGGTCTTGGCGTCGCCCCGCTTCACATAGATCACGCGGGAAACCAGCACCCCGGCATTGGCGGCGATCAACCGCCCCGGTTCAAAAGACAGGGTGCAGCCAAAGTCTTTGGTGACCCGCGTGACCATGGCGCCGTAAGCCGCCGGATCGGGTGGCGGATTGTTGTCCTGTTCGTAAGGCACGCCCAATCCGCCGCCCAGATCCAGCCGGGCGATGGCATGGCCGTCGGCGCGCAAGGTGGCGATCAGTTCGCCGATGCGGGTGAAGGCGGTCTCGAACGGCTCCAGCTCGGTGATCTGGCTGCCGATATGCACGTCGACGCCGACGATCTCGATGTTCTTCAAGGTTGCGGCATGGGCGTAAGCCTCCCGCGCATGGCGGAAGGGAATGCCGAACTTGGTCTCGGCGGTGCCGGTGTTGATCTTGGCGTGGGTCCTGGCGTCCACGTCCGGATTGATGCGCAGGGTGACGGGCGCGCGCTGGCCAAGGGACCCTGCGACATCGTCCAGCGCCGCCAGCTCCGGCTCGCTTTCCACATTGAACTGATAGATGCCCGCTTCCAGACCAGCGCGCATTTCCGCGGGCGTCTTGCCCACGCCCGAGAACACGATCCTGTTTGCCGGAACGCCGGCCGCCAGCGCCTTGGCCAGTTCGCCGCCCGACACCACATCGGCACCCGCGCCCAGCGTGGCCAATGTTTTCAGCACCGCCAGATTGTCATTGGCCTTGACCGCGAAGGCGACCAGCGAGCCTTTCGGCAGGGCGCCGGAAAACACCTTGAAGTGCCGCTCCAGGGCGGCGGTGGAATAGCAATAGAAAGGCGTGCCGACGGCTTCAGCCAGCCGGTCCAGCTGTACGTCTTCCGCGCACAGCATGCCATTCTTGTACTGGAAGTGGTTCATCCGCGCGCCTTAACGGCCAATGGGATAAGGCGGCCGGGACGGATCGGGCTCGTCCTTGGATGTGGTCTGTCCATTGGGCTTGGCCAGGTCGTTTTTCACGCCACAGGACGCAACGGCCAGCGCGAGCAGGATAACAGCAGTGAGCTTTTTCATTTCAGGATGCTCCGCCAGTAATGCAGCTGTTCCTTCACCCGCGCGGGTGCGGTGCCGCCCAGGCTCATGCGTGAATGCACGCTGGCTTCCGGCGACAGAACCTTGAACACCTCGGCGGTGATGGCGGGCTCGACCGTCTGCATGTCGGCCAGCGGCAGCCTGTCGAGTGTGACGCCCTTGTCCTCGGCCAGCTTCACGATCGAGCCGGCGACGTGATGGGCCTCGCGGAACGGCTTCTTCAGCACCCGCACCACCCAGTCCGCCAGGTCGGTGGCGGTGGGAAAGCCCGGTTCACAGGCCGCGCGCATTTTCTCCGGCTGGGCGGTGAGGTCGGCGATCATCGCCGCCATGGCGGCCAGACAAAGCTCCAGCGTGTCGGCGGCGTCGAACACCCGCTCCTTGTCTTCCTGCAGGTCGGTGCCATAGGTCAGTACCAGGCCCTTGACCACGGTGGCCAGCGCCACGAAATCGCCCAGCACCCGCCCCGTCTTGCCGCGGATCAGTTCCGCGGCATCGGGATTTCTTTTCTGCGGCATGATGGAGGAGCCGGTGGTGAAGGCATCCGACAGCTTCACAAAACCGAAAGCGGGCGTGGACCATTGCACCAGCTCGCCCGCCAGCCGCGACAGATGCACGGCTGAGATGGAGCAGGCCGCCAGGTATTCCAGCGCAAAGTCGCGCGCCGAGATCGCGTCCATGGAATTGCGCATCGGCCGGGCAAAGCCCAGCGCGTGGCTGGTGGCCTCGCGGTCGATGGGAAATGACGTACCGGCAAGCGCGGCTGCGCCCAACGGCGATTCATTCATCCGCTTGCGCGCGTCTTCAAAACGCCCACGGTCGCGCCCGAACATCTCGACATAGGCCATCAAGTGATGCGCGAAGGTCACCGGCTGGGCCACCTGCATATGGGTGAAACCGGGCATGATGGTTTCCAGATGCTTTTCGGCCTGTGCGAACAGCGCCCGCTGCAAGTCCAGCAGGCCATGGTTGGCGCGCTCGCACGCGCTGCGCACCCACAGCCTGAAATCGGTTACGACCTGGTCGTTGCGCGAACGCGCGGTGTGCAGCCGTCCCGCCACGGGTCCGATCAGTTCGGCCAGCCGCGCTTCGATATTGAGATGAATGTCTTCCAGCTCGCGCTTGAAGACGAAGGCGCCGCCGGCGATTTCTTTTTCGATTGTCGTCAGGCCGTCCAGGATCGCCTGGCCGTCATCCTTGGAGATGATCCCTTCCGTGGCCAGCATGCGGCAATGCGCCCGGCTCCCCGCCAGGTCTTCCGCCGCGAGGCGCTTGTCGAAATCGATCGAGGGGGTAATCTCCCTCATGATGTCGGCGGGGCCGGTTGCAAACCGTCCGCCCCACATTTTATTGGTGCTCATCTTGTCGTCCAAAGGGCCATGACCAAAAAAATCATTATCAGCCTGGCCGTGATCGCTGCGCTTGCGCTGGGCGTTCTATATGGGAAAGGCCTGCTTACTGTCCATCAGGGCTTCCAGCCGCCGGCCTCGCTGGCGGTGCTTCAGCTGGAAAAAACGCCCAAACTGGCCCCCGATGTGCGCTTCACCGACGCGGCGGGGGGCGGCCATGCGCTGGACGCGTTCCGGGGCCGCTATGTACTCTTGAATATGTGGGCCACTTGGTGCGGGCCTTGCGTTAACGAACTGCCGTCCCTGGCCCGGCTGGCCCAGTTCGCGCCCGGGCTGAAGGTGCTGGCCATCGACACCGACCATGAAAAGGTGGACGCGGCCGGATTCCTCAAAAGCCACAATGCCAGCGCGCTGCCGGTCTATGTGGATTCCGAAAAGATGATGCTGCGCAGCTTTGTCGTGCCCGGCCTTCCTACCACCATCCTGATCGGGCCGGATGGCAAGGTCATCGCGCGCGCCGAAGGCCCGGCAGATTGGGGCTCGGAAGAGGCCGTCGCCTATTTCAAGCGCATTACGGGAACCTAGCGCGGGTCTTTTGTGTCGTGAGTTCGTCGCGCCTTCGCTCGTGTACGTCTTGTACATGTCGCTCGGCGCTCCTGCTCACGCCACAAAATCCCTCGCTACTGATATAGAGCTAAAGGCGCGCGGAGCGGATCTAGCGCGTCGGCACCGGATGTTCGCCGCGATAGTCGTAGAAACCGCGGCCGGTTTTTCTGCCCAGCCAGCCGGCTTCGACATACTTCACCAAAAGCGGGCAGGGGCGATATTTGGAATCCGCGAGACCCTCGTAGAGCACCTGCATGACGCTGAGGCAGGTATCCAGGCCGATGAAGTCGGCCAGCTGCAGCGGGCCCATGGGATGATTGGCGCCCAACCGCATGGCGGTATCGATGGCATCCACATTGCCCACGCCTTCATAGAGCGTATAGACCGCCTCATTGATCATCGGCAGCAGGATGCGATTGACGATGAAGGCGGGGAAGTCTTCGGCATAGGCCGCGGTCTTGCCCACGCGCTTGACGATCTCCAGTGCGGCCTGGAAGGTCGTATCATTGGTGGCGATGCCGCGGATCACTTCCACCAGCTGCATCACCGGCACCGGGTTCATGAAATGCAGGCCGATGAAATTCTCCGGCCGGTCGGTGGCGGCCGCCAGCCGCGTCACCGAAATCGATGAGGTGTTGGTGGCCACCATCGCGGTGGGCGAAATGCGCTTGCACAGATCCTGGAAGATCTTTTTCTTGATCGGCTCGTCTTCGGTCGCCGCCTCGATCACCAGGTCGCGGTCCTTGAGGTCGTCCAGCGTCTCCGTGATGCGGATACGCGCCAGCGCCGGCTTGATCTGGTCTTCCGCGATCAAGCCCTTGTGGGCCTGGCGCTGCATGTTCTTTTCGATAATGCCGACGGCCTTGGCCAGCGCATCCTTGTTGATGTCGTCCAGCACCACGTCATAGCCGGCCAGTGACAGGACATGGGCGATGCCCGTGCCCATCTGGCCCGCACCGATGACGCCGATTTTTTCTACTGCCATGTTACTCGCCTTTTACTTGTAGCCGCGCTTGGTCAGTTCCGCATCAAGCTCCGGCAGGATCTGGAACAGATCACCCACCAGTCCATAGTCCGCCACCTGGAAGATCGGAGCTTCCGAATCCTTGTTGATGGCCACGATCACGCGGGAATCCTTCATGCCGGCCAGATGCTGGATGGCGCCGGAAATTCCCACGGCGATGTAAAGATCGGGCGCCACGGCCTTGCCGGTCTGGCCGACCTGATAGTCATTGGGCACAAAGCCCGCATCGACGGCTGCGCGCGACGCACCGATCGCGGCGTGCAGCTTGTCGGCAATGGAATCGAGCAGATGGAAGTTTTCTTTCGAGCCCAGGCCGCGGCCGCCCGAGATCACAATCTTGGCGGAGGTCAGGTCGGGACGCTCCGATTTCGACAGTGCCTCGCCGGCAAAGGATGACAGGCCAGGATCGGGTGCGGCCGCGATCTTCTCGACCGCGGCACTGCCGTCTTCTGCTGCCGCCTTGAAAGCGGTGGTGCGCACGGTGATGACTTTCTTTCCGGAAGGCGCCTGCAGCGTCTCGATGGCATTGCCGGCATAGATGGGGCGCTCGAAGGTATCGGGCGACACGACTTTCAGGATTTCGGAAATCTGGCCGACATCCAGCTTGGCGGCGACCCGCGGCAGGAAATTCTTTCCCGTGGTGGTGGCCGGCGCCAGGATCGCCTCGTACTTGTCGGCCAGCGACAGGATCAGCGCTTCCATCGGCTCGGCCAGCTGGCGCGCATAGACGGGCGCATCGGCCAGCAGCACCTTCTCAACGCCTGCGATCTTGGCACACGCCTCGGCCACGGCGGCGCAACCTTCGCCCGCCACCAGCACATGCACCGGCTGCGACACTTCCGCCGCGGCCGTCACCGTCTTGTGGGTGGCGTCTTTCAGCACGGTATTGTCGTGCTCGGCGATGACCAGTGACGCCATCAGCGGATACTCATCTCACACAACTCCGGCGGACTTGAGCTTGTCCAGCAGCTCGCCAACTGTGGCGACTTTCATACCGCCGCCACGCTTGGGCGGCTCGGAAATCTTCAGTACCTTGAAGCGCGGGGTGATGTCGACGCCCAGATCGGCGGGTGATTTTTCCGCGATGGGCTTCTTTTTCGCCTTCATGATGTTGGGCAGCGAGGCATAGCGCGGCTCGTTCAGGCGCAGGTCGGTGGTCATCACGGCGGGAAGTTTCACTTCGACGGTCTGAAGGCCGCCATCGATCTCGCGGGTGATCTTGGCGCCGCCTTCAACCAGCTCCATGGAATGGGCGAAGGTACCCTGCGGCCAGCCCAGCAGTGCCGCCAGCATCTGGCCGACCTGGTTGGCGTCATCATCGATCGCCTGCTTGCCGGTGATGACGAAGCCTGGCTTTTCCTCGTCCACAAGGACTTTGAGAATCTTGGCGACGGCGAGCGGTTCCACCATCTGGTCGGTCTTCACCAGGATGCCGCGGTCGGCCCCCATGGCGAGCGCGGTGCGGATGGTTTCGCTGGCCTGCCCTGGTCCGATGGAAACAACCACCACTTCGGTCGCGCTGCCCTTTTCCTTCAGGCGCACCGCCTGTTCGACCGCGATCTCGTCGAAAGGGTTCATGGACATTTTGACATTGGCCAAGTCCACGCCGCTCCCGTCCGCCTTCACGCGAACCTTGACGTTGTAGTCAATCACCCGCTTGACGGGCACCAGAACCTTCATGGTGTTTCGCTAATCCCGATTGGGGCGGCTGGTTTCCGCTTGGCGCCCTTCTTGTGCGGTGCAAAAAGTATGGCTGGCGCCGGAGGCCTGTCAACGAAGGCGCATACGACCCCGGCCCGCTTTTGTTGCAAAGCAGCAAGGCTGGTTAACCGGAACCGCGTCACTCCGCCGCAGCGAACTACTTCAGGGTCGCCAGATAGGCGACCACGTCGGCCTGCTGCTTTTTGCTGGAAAGGCCGGCGAAGGTCATTTTGGTCCCCGGGGCCACGCGCTGCGGACCCGCCACCCACTTGGTGAGATTGGCCTCATTCCAGACCAGGCCGGTCTTCTTCAGGGGCGCGGAATAGGCATAGCCGGGCCGGGTCGCGGCCTTCCTGCCAAACACGCCAGACAGATTGGGGCCCAAGCCGTCGCCGCCGCCCTTTTCGCTGGTATGGCAGACCGCGCAGCGCTTAAAGACCTCTGCGCCCGCCTTGGCGTCGCCCGCCGCCTGGGCCGCAATGGTGGAGCTCGCCAGCAGTACCAGCGCAGCGGAAATTTTACGAAGCATGGAAATCGGCCCTTCTTGGTGTCCCCTAACGGGCCCTCCATAACCGATCCTGTATACAAAAACAGCGGTTTTATGGCGCGGCTTTCGGCCTCTCAAGGAATGAGGCGGGCGGGAGGCCGGCGGCTTTGGCGCCCAAGGCAATGCCAGTGGACCGACGGAAAACTTCCGCCTGCCCGGGTTCCGGTTATAGGATCGGGTATGAGCGAACCGCTTGATTTGCCACAAACCGAAGAGCCTGCGCGCACCCGTCCGGGTATTGTCCAGGACTTTGCCCATGCCTCACGCACGGCGCGCAGCATGGCCCAGATGCGCGGTCTGTTGTGCGAGGCGGCCTGGGCGCTGGGGTTCCATCATGTGCTGCTGCAGGGCGCGTCAGGCCAGGTGTGGCTTGCGGACCTGCCGCCGGGCTGGACCGCGGTAGCGCCCGCATCGGGGGATGCGGTGCTGGCGGCGGCGGTGCAGTCCTATGCGCCGTTTCTCTGGTCGGACATCTCCCGCCTGATGACGCTCAGCCGGCCGCAGCGCGATTTCCTGGACGCAGCCCATGCCGCGGGCATCGGGGCCGCCGTCGCCGTGCCGGTCCACCGCCCGCGCGGCGCGCAGGACGCCGGCAGCTATTCCGTCTTTGCCGGCTGCTGTTCCTTCCTGATGAAGAATGGCGTGCCGTTGCCGCTGCAGAGCCTGGCGGCGGCGCATTATGTCGGCGCGCTGGCTTTTGATGCCGCGGAAAATCTGCGCGAGCCCAAAGCGGATGCGCCACGCGGACCGCAACTGACGCCACGCCAGCGCGATTGTGTGGTGCTGGTGGCGCAGGGCAAGAGCGACTGGGAAATCGGCCAGGTCTTGGGGATCAGCGAATCCACCGTGCACAAGCACATCGAGGACGCCAAGCGCCGCTTCGGCGTTTCCACCCGCGTGCAGCTGGTGGTGCGCTCGCTGTTCGACGCGCGCCTGAGCTTTTCCGACGTGATGAGCACAACGCCTTAATTGCCCCTCCGGCCTTCGCATCGCAAGCGCTGCTACGGCCACCTCCCCTATGCAAGCGCGCTAACGCGCGCGCAGGGGAGGATTAAGCGTTCACCAATTCAACCTGCACGACATCGGTGCGCGCCACTTCGAAGGTCGCAGCACAAATGCCCAGATAGAATTCCCAGTTGCGCAGGAACTGCTGGTCATGGCCCAGCGCCTTGATGGCGCTTTCCTGTCCCTGCATGGTGACAAGCCACTCGCGCAAGGTACGCGCATAGTCCTTGCCGAAACCGAAGGCGCCGGCGAATTTCAGCCCGGCCTTTTCGGCTTCCTCGCGGAAACGCGCCAGGGACGGCAACATGCCGCCGGGGAAGACATAGTGGCGCACGAAGTCGCTTCGGGTACGATAGCCGGCGAACAGTTCGTCCTTGATGGTGATGGTCTGGATGATGGCGCGGCCGCCACGTTTCAGCCGCTCGGCCACAGTGGCGAAATATTCGGGCCAATAATGTTCGCCCACCGCCTCGAACATCTCGATGGAGACGATATTGTCGAACTGGCCTTTGCAGCGCCGGTAGTCTTCCAGCTTGATGTCGGCTGAGCCTTTCAGCCTTTCGGTGGCGAATTTGTGCTGGGCCGGCGAGATGGTGAGGCCGGTGACCCGGTGATCGTCCGCCGCGGCGCGCTCGGCGAAACCGCCCCAGCCGCAGCCGATCTCCAGCACGCTGGCGTTGGGGGAATCGAACTTCGACAGGATGCGCTCATACTTGTTCTGCTGGGCGCGGAACAGGTCGCAGGCGCCTGCATAAAGCGCGGAGGAATAGGTCATGCTTTTGTCGAGCCACAGCGAATAGAAGTCGTTGCCGACGTCGTAATGATCCTTGATGTTGCGCGAGGAGCCGGCGATGGAATTGCGCCGCACCAGCGCGTTGTGGATCACAAAGCCCAGGCGGTTGAGAAAATTGCCGTCGCTGAAATCCGAGAAGTGATCCAGGTTCACCAGGAACAGGCTGACCAGTTTTTCGACATTGTCGGTCTCCCAGCTGCCCGCGATATATTCCTCGCCCAGGCCGATATCGCCGCGCGCCATGATCCGGCCCAGCACGTCCCAGGCATGGATGTGAAAACTGGCTTGCGGCCCCGGCTGGCGTCCGCGCGACACACTGACCTCGCCATTGGGCGCGGTGAAGGTCAGGGTGCCGAACTCCAGAGAAGCCAGCGCCTTGCGCCAGCTCTTCTCGATGTAACAAGCAGGTATCAGGGACATGAGCTACTTCCCATCACAGACAAATCCAAGATTAGGCTCGGACGCGGCTCAAAACAATTATGCGGGCACCGGACCGGGATGCGGAAATCCCGGCATCAACATGGGGGGCCGCGACTTTTGCTGCGGCGCATCGGCCTGTGGCACGCTTTCCTCTTCCCACGGAATGGGCGCGCCAAGCGCGCGCGCCACACGTACCGCGCTGGAGAGCCCGTCTTCGTGAAAACCATGGCCCAGATGGGCGCCGGCAAACCAGGTACCGCGCTTGCCCTGAAGGCCGGCGATGCGCGCCTGCGCCGCGATGGCCGCGGAATCGAAGACCGGATGGTCGAAATCGGTCTGATCGAAAATCAGATGCTCGGGGATTTCGCGCTTGGGATTGAGGCTGACGAACAGGGGGTAACGCTCATCGATACCCTGCAGCAGGTTCATCCAGTAGGTGACGGTGATCTTGGGATGCAGGAATTCCCCGTCCGAGGTGTAGACCCAGCTCGCCCAGCAGCGGCGACGCTTGGGCATCATGCTGGTGTCGCGGTGCAGGACCGCCCGGTTCTTCTGATAGCGGAAGCAGGACAGCGCGGTTTGCTCTTCCGGGGTTGCGTCCTTGAGCATGGCCGCCGTCTCGTCGCCATGCGAGGCCAGGACCACCTGGTCATAACTTTCAAACCCGCCCTGGCTGTCCTTGATCTGCACCTTGCCGTCCTGACGGGTGACGGCGACCGCGCCGCAATTGGTGCGGATGCGATGGGCGAAGGAGACGGTGAGGCGGCGGACATATTCCTGGGCGCCGCCGGTGACAGTTTGCCAGCGCGGCTGGCCGGTGAACGACATCAGGTGATGATTGGCGAAGAACTTGACCAGGGTGCGCGCCGGAAAGTTCATCATCTCGCAGGGCGGGCAGCTCCAGATCGCGCCCGACATGGGCAGCAGGTAATAGCGGCGAAACCATTCGCCCAGGCCCAGCTTCTGGATCAGGCCTTCCAGGCTCAGCTCGGGATGGCGGTCCACCGTCTCCTGCGCCTGGGTGTTGAAGATCATCACGTCCCGGACCAGAAGCCCGAATTTGGGACGCAGCAGGTTGCGGCGCTGGCCGATGACCGAATCCAGATCCTTGGCGCCCCATTCCAGCCAACCGTCCCGGATCGAGGCGGCGAAGGTCATGTCGCTGGCGTGGGTGGGCACGTTCAGATGAGAGAACAGACCCGACAGGTTGGGGTAGTTGGGCCGGTTGAAAACAATAAAGCCGGTGTCGACCGGGATGGCCCTGCCGTCATAATCGACGGTGACGGTGCGGCTGTGGCCGCCGATGCGCGCCGCCTTTTCATAGACGGTAATCTCATGGTCGCCGTTCAGCAGGAAGGCGCTGCCCAGCCCCGAAATCCCAGTCCCGACAACCGCAATCTTCGCCATAGGCGCCCCGAAACCTCTGGACCAGTTACGCCCCCTTGCGACAACCGGATCACCGGAGCCTAATTGATCCGGGCGCGCGTGGCGCGCGTAAAAGAAGCGCAGGGGAGGGGTTCCGATGCCTTATTTGATTGCCTATGTCGCGTGCGTCCTGGTGATGGGCGGGCTTGACTTTTTGTGGCTGAGCAACACGTCGGGCGCCCTGTATCACCGGGACCTGGGACCGCTCCTGGCGGAAGATCCCAACATGACCGTCGCGGTGATTTTCTATCTCACCTATATCGTCGGTGTACTGATCTTTGCGGTGCGCCCCGGGGTCACGTCGGGCGACTGGAAGACTGCCGCGCTTTACGGCGCGCTGTTCGGATTCTTCACCTACGCCACCTACGACCTCACCAACTTCGCCACCATGAAAGTGTGGACCCTGCGCGTGACCCTGCTCGATATCGCCTGGGGCACCATTCTGACCGGCATCACCGCCAGTGCGGGCGCGTTTGCCGCGCTCAAATTCGCGCGCTAACCCCTGAACGCGCGTGAAGCCGCGAACGTCCGCAAGCCGGACGTTCGCGGCAAGTTGCGGCAAAAGACAGATTTTCGGCGGAAACTTCGGGGAACCGTGCCCCGTCCCGGGTGTTCCTTCTGGCATAGTCCAGGAAGGAATTTCCGATGTTGGGAACAATTCTGATCGTCGTTTTGCTACTGCTGCTCCTGGGTGCGTGGCCGTCATGGCCGCATAGCCGCAGCTGGGGTTATTACCCCTCGGGAACATTGGGCCTGGTGTTGGTGATTGTGCTCGTGCTCGCCCTTCTGGGCCGCATTTGACGCGATGGCATGTCCGAGGAGGCATGCATGAGCAAGAAGAAGCTGTTCGAGGACATCAAACAGAATCCGGCGCGAATCTACCGGATGCCGGCGGATGTGTTGCGTGACCGCCGGTTCGGCGACGCCGAAAGGCTGCAAATCCTGCGGGCCTGGCGCGATCTGCTGCAGGATCAGACCGATCTGGCCGCGATCGATGTGATGATCGCGGAAGTCGAGGAACGTCTCTGCGCCAGCAATCACGCCGCGGAGTAAGCAAGGAGACTTGAGCAATGCCACAGTCACAAACGGAAAACGGCAGAGTGGTTCTGGGCGCCGAGGATGCGCGTCAGGGCAAGGAACTGGGCGTGATGCGCTATGTGCTGCAAATCTCACTGGCGCTGGCGGTTGTTGCAGGCGTTGTTATCTACGCCGTCTTCTTCCACTGACGGCGCCACGAAAGACGTCAGTCGTCGCGGTTGACGGAAAGCTCCATCAGGGCATGCCGCAGTTCGACCGGCCCAAACGGTTTCTGCAGGACCGGGCGGTCCTGGAATTCTTCGGGGATGCCCCGGGGGCCGTAAGCGGTGGCGAACAGAAACGGGATATCGCGTTCCTCCAGCGCCGCGGCAAAGGGAAAGACGGTCTTGCCGTTGAGATGCACGTCCAGCATCGCCAGATCGAAACTGTCGCTGTCGAGCAGGCGCATGGCGTCTTCCAGACGCGGCACCACGGCGGCGACCTCATAGGCCAGCTCGTCCACCATGTCCTCGATCAGCATGGCGACGGTCATCTCGTCCTCGACCACCAGAACCCGGGGGGCGCCCAGTCTGAGGCTGTGATCGGCGGGCAAGCCCGGAACAGGGGCCGGCTGGGGCATGGCGGTCTCGCTCATAGCAAGCCAACGCGCTTTCTGGACCAAGGTTTCCACCGTCCCCGAAACTAACCGGCTGAGTTGGTTATCAATTTGCTAGCGGCCGGGCTAACCCCTTGACGCCACAGTCGGTGGCCGTCACCAAGGCAATATTCTTTCCGAGAGCCTGCCTTGTCCAGCAATCCAGACACATGTGTGACAGCGACCCTGTCGGTGATCGTGCCCACCTTCAAGGAAAGGGGCAATGTCGCCGAACTGGTGCGCCGGCTGGACCTGGCGCTCAAGGGGGTGGCCTGGGAGGCCATCTTTGTGGACGACAATTCCCCCGATGGCACAGCGGCCGCGGTGAAAGAGATCGGTGGCCATGACCCCCGGGTGCGCTGCCTCAAGCGGGTGGGCCGGCGCGGCCTGGCGGGGGCCTGTATCGAAGGCATCTTGTCCAGCGCGGCGCCCTACGTCGCGGTGATCGATGCCGACCTGCAGCATGATGAAAAGGTGCTGCCCGCCATGCTGGCGCGGCTGCAAGCAGGCGAGGCCGATCTGGTGGCGGCGACCCGCTATGTCGCGGGCGGTTCGGCCGCCAGCTTCTCCGAAGGCCGGGGCACGATTTCCAGGCTGGCGACCAAGATCACCCACCAGGCGGTGGGCACGCCTTTGTCCGATCCCATGTCGGGCTTTTTCATGATGCGCCGCGACCGCTTTGACGAGATCGCGCCGCGCCTGTCGCCGGCGGGCTTCAAGATCCTGCTCGACATTGCCGCGACCGCGGGTTCGAAGCTGCGCATCGCCGAACAGCCCTACAGCTTCGGCGAACGCTTCGACGGCGAGAGCAAATTCAATATCCAGATCGGTGTGGAGTTTCTGGGTCTGCTCCTGGCCAAGATGACGGGCGATCTGGTCGATCCGCGCTTCATCTTTTTTGCCATTGTCGGCAGCATCGGTCTTCTGGTGCATTTGGCGATACTGTTCGGCGGCCTTTGGCTGCAAGAGCCGTTCCGCGCCGCCCAGATCAACGCCACCTTCGTGGCCATGAGCTGCAACTTCCTGCTCAACAATGAGCTGACCTATCGCGACCGGCGGCTGAAGGGCTGGGGCATGCTGCGGGGCTTCATCCTGTTCTGCCTGGTCTGTTCGGTGGGCGTGCTGGCCAATATCGATCTGGCGAGCTGGATTTATATCAAACGCCCGATCTGGTGGGTGGCCGGCGCGGTGGGCGCGGTGATGAGCGTGCTGTGGAATTATGCCATGTCGACGCTGTTTGTCTGGCGCGCCAGATGATTCCGGCGCGGGTTTCGTTCGCACTTGTTCTTTTGCTGATCGTGATCCGGGGCGTGGTGGCCGCGATGCTGCCGCTGTCGGCCGACGAAGCCTATTACTGGCTGTGGTCCAAACATCTGGCGGCGGGCTATCTCGACCATCCGCCCATGATCGCCTGGCTGATCCGGTGCGGCACGATGCTGTTCGGCGACACGCCCTTTGGCGTGCGCGTGATGGGCGTTGTGTTGTCCTTGCCCGCAAGCTGGTTTGTCTGGCGCGCGGCGGCCAGTGTCCTGAAAGATGAAGACCGCGCCGCGCTGGCTGCGCTGTTCTTCAACCTGACCTTGATGGTTTCGATCGAGCTTCTGGCGGCGACGCCAGACATGCCAAGCGTCGTCACCGCCGCCGGCTTTGTCTATTGCCTGGCGCGTGTGCAGGCGAGCGGCAAGGGCGTGTACTGGCTCGGCGCCGGTGTGGCCGCAGGCCTTGGCTTGTTGTCGAAATTCTCGATGCTGTTTTTGGGCGCGGGCGCTTTTGTCTGGCTGCTCGCCGATCGTTACGCGTGCCCGGGGGCGGACGCCCCCAATAAAACAAAGTGGCTGGCGACGCCCTGGCCATGGATTGCCGGCGTTTTGGCGCTTGTCATCTTCAGTCCCAATCTTTTCTGGCAATCCCACCACCACTGGGAAACTTTCATCTTCCAGTTCGCCCGCATCAGCAGCGGCCATTTTACCCTACGGTTCCTGGGCGAATTCCTCGCCGCGCAATTTGGTCTCGCCACGCCCTTGATCTTTGTCCTGATGGCGGTGGGGCTTTGGCGCGCCACCCGTCTTTCCAGCGACCGGCTGCTGCTCGCCATGCTGGCATGGGTGGGGCTGTGTTATTTCCTGGAGCATTCGCTGCACGACCGGGTGCAGGGCAATTGGCCCTGTTTCCTCTATCCGGTGCTGGCGATCCTGGCTGCCGATGCGTTTGCGGCCCCGGCCTCAAGCAGCGAAGGCCATAAAAAAAGCAGCTTCTGGCGCAAGGTTTCGATGATCGCCGCGCCTTTGGCGGCGGTGTTTGTGCTCGCCGCCTATGCCCAGGCGCTCTATGCGCCGCTCAACCTGCGCAAGGATCCGGTGGCGCGCGTGCTGGGCCGTGACTTCGCGCCCATCAGCGAGGTCGCCGCTGCCCTGGTCAAGGCGCATCTCGCCGGCGCGGTGCTGACAACCGATTATGAAACCACTGCCTGGATGCGCTTCACTCAGCCCGGCATTGCGGTGATCCAGGTCAATGAGCCTGAGCGTTATCCCGATGCGCCCGCGCCGCCGCCCGCCTTGCTGCAGGGCCAGCTGGTTTATCTGGCGGAGTTCCGCCGCGACCAGCATCATTTGGTGCAGCAGCTTTTCGCCTACACCGGCTTTCCCACCCAGATGCAGACGCCGTCCAGCCTCTACATGCTTTATCCCGTGGGGCGGCCCAAAAGTTCCCAGATCGGCCGGATGCCTTAGGAGCGTCGGCGAGGCCGATAGCAACAGCGTATCGGCGAGCGACCAAAAAAAGACAACAAAAAGCCCCGCGAACGGGGCTTTTTAGAAGAGAGAGCGGACACCCGAGGCGGGCTGTCGAAGGGGCTGGGGGCGTTCCGGATCGGACGTCCGCTCGCATCAGATAACGGGCGGGGCCAAAGAGTGTTCCTGCCGGATCAATTTTTTTACATCCGGCTGGTGGCTGTCTGCGCATGACCCTGCGCCGGCTTGGACACCTCAACCGCATGACGGTCAGCTGAGCCAAACAGCAGCGCGAGCAGCAGCACGCCGGCAATCAGGCCTTCGACGGGGTGTTCGACAATGAAGGCTGGAATACGCATGGCGCAATCTCCCTTCGACAATACGGATCGGCGACAATTCAGATCGGTGGCCGGCCCCTCAAAGCGCCCGAGAAGGCGCTGACGATCAGAAGAACCAAGAACACCACGAGCAAAAGCTTGGCGATGGACGCCGCCAGACCGGCCAATCCGAAAAAGCCCATATAGCCGGCGACCAAGGCGAGGATCAGAAAGGTGAGCGCCCATCCAAGCATGACATTTGTTCCCTGAAGTCTAGGACACAAACGCGGGGCTCAGCGGCCGGGTTCCCATCTGTCCACAGGGTGGACCGGAGCGGGATCTATTATTTTGGGGATTTGTTGCGGTTGAGAAACAGATTCGCGGCACTGGCGAGCCCGGCGCCGATGATGGCGATCCAGGGCGTTTCTTTCGCGACTGCGGCAAGCAGCACCCGGGTCAGCTCATTGTTGGCGGATGTCGGCTGTTTTCTGGGACGCGACAAATGTGTGACAACCGCCCACAGCAAGGGCGGCACCAGCAGCACCGCACCGGAAAGTGCATAGCCGCCCGCCGGCCCAATCGCTCTCACCAGCCACGATGCCAGCGCCATGCCCAGAAGGCCGATGCCGAAAAACGCCATGGCAATGGCGATGGCGGCCAGAACGGCCTTGGCGGTCAGTCGCGCGAACATGTGATCCCCATACCCTGTCGGGGTCGCTTATACGTCAGCGGGCCTTAACAGGGAAATTAACGCGGCAAACCCTGTCAGCGCCGAAGGAAAATCGCGCCCAGAAAAGCGCCGATGCCGCCGGCAATCAAAAGCGACTGGATCGGCTGGGCGCGCACATGGGTGCGCAGTTCCTCGGCGTTTTCTTCTGCCCAGTCTTCGGCTTCTTCCTTGTATTCCAGGGCGGTGACCTTGGCTTCCTTGGCGGCCTCCTCGGCCAGCGCCACGGCGCGGTCGGCGATGTCCTCGGCCGAGCGCATGGCCAGCGCCGCGCGTTCCGACGCCACTTCGCTCACATCGCCATAAAGGCCCTTCATGTCGGTTTGCAGCGCCGCGAAATCGGCACGCAACGCAGCCAGCCTTGCATCAATATTGCCGGGGGCCTGCTTCTTCTTGGCCATGACTCAAATCTCCAATGACTGAACGGAAATAACGCTTACGCCGCTTCTTTGGCAGCGGGATGAAAAAACAGCGCCTGACCCACCGTGGCCTGGACGGTTTCCGGCAGGAAGGGCTTGGCGATCAGGTAGGTAGGCTCCGGCCGCTCGCCGGTCAAAAGCTTTTCCGGATAGGCGGTGATGAAAATCACCGGAATATCGAAGGACGCCAGGATTTCGCTCACCGCGTCGATGCCTGAGCCGCCTTCGCCCAGGTTGATATCGGCGAGCACCAGGCCGGGGCGTTCGGATCTGGCCTTGGCCACCGCATCGTCCTTGGTGGCGGCGACGGCGACGACCTTGTGGCCCAGTTCGGTGACCAGATTTTCCAGGTCCAGGGCGATGATGGGCTCGTCCTCGATGATCAGCACCTTGCTGGCCAGCTGGCTGTCGATGGTTTTCTGTGCTTCCAGAATGGCGCGTTCGACCTCTTCGGGGCTCTCGTCCACGATGAAGGCGGCTTCCTCCAGGCTGAAGGCTTCCACTGCGGTCAAAAGCAGGGCGGCGCGCTTGGTGGCCGAGAGCGACCGCAGGCGGCTTTCCGGACTTTTGGCCGAACCCGGGGAGATAGCGGCCTCGTCATAATGCTCGGCGCCGGACTGCCAGATGGCATGAAACAGCCGGTAAAGCCCCACCCGGGGCGGCACCCCCTCGGTAAGTGCCTGATCTCCCGCCAAAAGCGCCGTCAGGGCAGCGCGCACATGGGCGTCGCCGCTGGACTGGGACCCGGTCAAGGCCCGGGCGTAGCGGCGCAGATATGGCAGGTGCGGCGCAAGGGTTTGCGAGATGCTCATGGAATGGCTCCTTCGGCCCAAAAAGAAAAGCTCAGGACAGGAACTTACGCCAGTCAAAAAAGTTCCCTAGCCTGCCGGAACCATCACGAAATCCGTACGTTTGGAACCTTGGGAAGGGAACTGGCATGGGGTCGTTTGGTCGGCAACAAGGACTTTACTCGGGTGGCGGCAGCGTCTGGCCTGGGACAGGTGTGGCAAAAGATGACTCAGCAATGGGACGCGGCTGTGGCAGGTGACGAAAAGCCCACGGAAAAAGCCCGGGCGATCCGGGCACGGCAACGGGCGATCGGGCGCGAACTGCGCCGCATGTATGACGATGTGGCGCAGGAACCTGTGCCCGACGACTTCATGGATCTGCTGCGCCAGATTGACGAAAATGACGGGAAGAAGGTGTCGTGATGCACGCTTCAGCCCCATCGACGCACAACACACCCAAGTCTGAAAATCCGGACTTCAAGACCGAGATGCTGGGCCTTGTGCCCTTCCTGCGCGCCTTCGCGCGGTCCTTGACCGGCAATCAGGAAGCCGCTGACGATCTGGCGCAGGAAACCCTGGTCAAGGCCTGGCAGAGCCGCTCAAGCTTCATCCCGGGCACTAACCTGAAAGCCTGGCTGTTCACCATCCTGCGCAACCAGTTCTATTCCGACCGCCGGCGCGCCTGGCGCCAGGCGCCCTGGGACCAGGACGCGGCCGAGCGCATTCCCGGCGGCGGCGCGGACCAGATCCATTCCGCCGAACTGTCCGACACGGTGCGTGCGCTCAAGCATCTGTCGGATGAGCAGCGCGAAGCCCTGATCCTGGTGGGCGCAGGCGGCTTTTCCTATGAAGATGCGGCCGCCATCTGCAAATGCGCCGTCGGCACGGTGAAAAGCCGGGTTGCCCGCGCGCGCAAGACCTTGATAGAGATTCTGGACGGTGGCGACACGCTGAGTGATGTTTCACGGCCTGCCGGAGGGGAAGCCGCGCGTGAGATCATGGCACAGCTTGATCAGCTCAGCCCAGGCCGTTCCGAGCAGCTCGTCGGGAAGAAGCGCCCCAAATAACAGCATGAGCAACATGGGGGCGCGTGAGCCCGGCTGGACCCTGCGCCGCCGGCTTCAAGCGATCATCACCTTCGCGCTCCTGCCCGTGGTCCTGGTGTCCATCTTCCAGGGCGTGGAGCGTGCGCGCATGGACATTGCCAATGTCCATGATCGGCTGATCCAGTCGGCGCGCACCGTGTCGGGTGGCGATGAAAATCTCCTGGCCGCGGCCGAACAGGTGCTGCGCGCGGTCGGCAGTCTTTCCGAAGTGCGCGGCATGAACGGCAACTGCGATGGCGTGCTGTCGGACACGCTGATCGGGGTGCGCTATTTCTCCAATCTCACCCGCATCGATGAAAATGGCACTGTCGCCTGTTCCGCCATGGCGCTGGCGCGCGGCTTGAACGTCAAGGACTATGTCGTGTTCCAGGCGGCGCGGAAGAGCGACGCCATGGCGGTGTCGAACGAACTCACCAGCCGCGTCACCGGCCAGCCGGTGATCGGCGCCATGCTGGCGCTGCACAAGCCCGACGGCAGTTTCGACGGCACCGTCGCCATCGCGCTGGATGTGCACTGGATCGATTACATGATGCGCGCCGCCAACCTGCCCAGGGGCGCGGTCGTCGCGGTCTATGACCGCTCCGGCAAGGTGATCGCCACCAACGACAAGGATGTGGGTGGGGCCATCGCAAAGGCAGCGCTGGCGGCGGGCGATCCCGGCGATGTCGCCAGCGCGGTGGACTCCCGAGGCGAGCTTTGGCGCTTCGGCAATGCCGCCCTGATCGGCAACACCATCTTTGTCGCCTTCGGCGAAGGCGAGAACCGGCTTTTCGGTCCCACTTACCTGCATGTGGGACTGGATTTCGCCCTGCCCATCCTGATGATCGGCTTCGCCTGGTTCGCCATCTGGCTGGCGACCGACCGTCAGGTGACGCAGTGGATCAACTATCTGCGCCGCATAGCGGCTGCCTATCGCAGCGGCCATTACGCCATCCGCCCCGACCTGGCGGAGGCGCCGGCGGAATTCAAGCTTCTGGGCGATGCGCTGAGCGAGATGGCGGAAGGCATCCAGGACCGCGACCGGCGCCTGCGCGAATCCGTCGACATGAAGACCACCCTGATCAAGGAAATTCATCACCGGGTGAAGAACAATCTGCAGATCGTGATGAGCCTGTTGTCCATTCAGGCCAACCAGGTCAAGGACGCGGGCGCGCGCGAGGCGCTGCTCCAGGCCCAGACCCGCATCAATGCGCTCGCCCTGGTCCACCGCATCCTCAATGAGCTGGAAGACCAGAGCACGCTCGATATCCGCCAGCTGCTGGAAGAACTCAGCCACCAGATCGCGGGCGGCATGAGCAATGACAGGGTCAAGGTCGAGGTGCATGTGCCGTCCCGCGTGGTATCGGGCAGCGTGGCGGTGGCCCTGGCGCTGTTCACGGTTGAGGCCCTGACCAACATCTTCAAGCACGCCTTCCCGGACGACAAGACGGGTGTGATCAAGGTGAGCATGGAGCCGGTGGAGGGCGGCAGGCTCAAGTTGGCAATCGCCGACAACGGCATGGGCTTTGCCATGGACGAGACCGGCAAGAGTGTCGGCAGCCGGCTGATCAAGACCTTTGGCCTGCAACTGGGGGGCGTTTCCTGCGTCCATTCCGAGCCCGGCCAAGGCACCGTCGTGGACCTTGTCTTCCCCGACCCGGATATCAAGGTCGAACAACCGCGAAATTGACGATTTTCACCGCACTCAGCCTCGCGTCACGCTTGGCCGCGTGCCGCTGCGGCGTTCGGCCGGACGAAGGGCCCACTGGGCCCTTCGTTTTTCCGACCTCACTCATGCATTTCGGGCTGTTTTCCCGCGCTTGCGAATGCTTATGTTCCCCCAGTTATTTCATTGGCGCGCGGACCGCGCGCCGGGGCAAATCAAATGAGCAGGGACCATGGCTGACAGTTTCGACGCGATCGTGATCGGGGGCGGCCCCGGCGGCTACAATGCGGCGATCCGGCTCGGCCAGTTGGGCCTTTCGTCCGCCTGCATCGACAAGCGCGGCAGCTTCGGCGGCACATGTTTGAACATCGGCTGCATCCCGTCCAAGGCGTTGCTGCATGCCAGCGAGCGTTTCCATGAAGCCCATACCGATTTCGCCAAGCTGGGCATCAAGGCCAAGGTCGATCTCGATCTGCCCGCGATGATGGCGCAAAAGACCAAGGTGGTCGGCGAGCTGACCAAGGGCGTGGAATTCCTGCTCAAGAAGGCCAAGAGCGAGGCGATTGTCGGCGAAGCGAAAATCACCGCGCCCGGCAAGGTCGAAGTGAAGCTGGCTGACGGCAAGACCCGCTCGCTGACCGCCAAGCACATCATCATCGCCACCGGCTCCGATGTGGCGCCCTTGCCCGGCGTCACCATAGATGAAAAGCAGATTGTCTCCTCGACCGGCGCGCTGTCGCTGACTTCGGTGCCCAAGAAGCTTTTGGTGGTGGGCGCCGGCGTGATCGGGCTTGAGCTGGGTTCGGTGTGGGGGCGGCTGGGCGCGGAAGTAACCGTGGTGGAATTCCTCGACCGCGTCACACCCGGCATCGACCTGGAAGTGAGCAAGGCGTTCCAGCGCATCCTCACCAAGCAGGGCATGACCTTCCATCTCGCCACCAAGGTCACCGGTGTCGAAAAGAAGGGGTCTGGCCTGCAGGTCTCCATCGAACCGGCGGCCGGCGGCGACAAGCAGGTCCTGGACGCCGACGTGGTGCTGGTCGCTATCGGCCGCATTCCCTATACCCAGAATCTCGGTCTGCAGGACATCGGCGTGGCGATGGACAAGCGCGGCCGGGTTCTCACCGACCATCATTTCCGCACCAATGTGGCAGGCATCTATGCCATCGGCGATTGCCGCGAAGGCGTGATGCTGGCGCACAAGGCCGAAGACGAAGCTGTGGCCTGCGCCGAGATCATCGCCGGCAAGGCGGGGCATGTGAATTATGACGCCATTCCGTCGGTGATCTATACTTTCCCGGAAGTCGCCACGGTCGGCAAAAACGAAGAAGAGCTGAAGGCCGCCGGCATCGCCTACAAGGTCGGCAAGTTTCCCTTCACCGCCAATGCCCGCGCCAAGACCATCATGGCCACCGACGGGCTGGTGAAAATCCTGGCCGATGCCAAGACCGACAAGGTGCTGGGCTGCGCCATCGTGGGCCCGGAAGCGGGCAACCTGGTCGCCGAAGTGGTGCTGGCGATGGAGTTTGGCGCTTCATCGGAAGACATTGCCCGCACCTGCCACTCGCATCCCACGCTGAGCGAAGCCGTGCGCCAGGCGGCTATGGGCGTCGAGGGTTGGACCATGCAGATGTAGCGCGGCCCTTTTGCATCGTGAGTTCGTCGCGTTCGTACGCTGTCGCTACGAACCGCTCGTGTACGTCTTGTACACGTCGCTCGGCGCTCCTGCTCACGCCACAAAATTGCTCGCGCTATTTTGGGAACGCATATGCGCGCTGCGGCAGTTGCGCCGTTTGGAGGTCTGTCTGTTCCCGCGCCTAAAGCGCGCTTGAGAACCAGGCGATAGCGCCGACCACCACGAAGAAGCCGACCCAGGTCAGGCAGAACATCATCGCGCAATGGCGCTGTTCCTTGCTGGCCGGTACGACGGGATGATGGTGACTCAGTGCCATGAGCGTCTCCCGATCTAACGCGTCAAGGCTAGTCCTTTTTCCACACTACAAGAACGGACAATCGTTCCCGCGGCGCAGCAATTCGCTGGCCTCAGGCTTTTCGCAGCCGCACATGCTCGGGCCTGACCCCCATGCCAAGCAGGCGGGCGGGAAATTGTCTTGCCCACGGCCAGTCATTCAGCAGCCGGAACAGGAAGGGCGGCTTGGGTGTCTCGGTCGCAGCCAGGGTGGGGGCCAGCAGCCTGTTCTGGGCCATCACCTGGAATGCCTGGATAACTTTGGTGGGGAATTCACGCCGCTGCTGCACCCGCTTCAGGTCGCTGAATTTTGGCACACGCTTTTTCAGCACCGGCCCCAGTATGTTCGCGGTCGCCACCGCGTCCTGGATCGCCAGATTGATGCCCACCCCGCCGATCGGCGACATGGCGTGCGCCGCATCACCGATGCACACCAAACCGGGGCGCGCCCATTTGGCCAGCCGGTCCACCGTCACGGTCAGAAGCTTGACCTGATCGAAATCCTTGATGGCGTCATCGACCCGGCCGGCCGCAAACCCGGCGATCTGCTTCAGCCGGGCGCGGAATTTCGACAGGCCTTCCGCCTTGATGGCGTCAAAGCCGCCCTTGGGGATCAGATAGGCGCATTGCCAATAGTCGGTGCGATAGATCATCACAAAAAGCTGGCCGCCCCTGACCTTGCCCACCAGGTCAACCGGATCGCCCGCCAGCACCGGCAGCCGCAGCCACAGCACGTCAAAAGGCGCGCCCAGGTCCTGGACCTTCAGGCCGGATTTGTCCCGCAAGATCGAGTGGCGGCCATCGGCGGCGATGGTCAGCCGCGCCTTGATCTGGACGTTTCCATTGGGGCCTGTCGCCAAAACCCCGCAGATGCGATCACCCCCATTTCGATCTTTGTGGGCGGTCAGGTCCTTTGCCTCGGTTTCCATCAGCAGATGGAAATTGGGCAGCTTTTTCGCCTCCCGGGCCAGGAAATCCAGAAAGTCCCATTGCGGCATCAGGGCGATGAATTTGCAGGTGGTGGGCAGGCGGGCAAAGTCGCCGATGATGAGATGCTCGTCCCCGATCTCCAGATTGGCGGTCCGGATCGGGGTGTATGGCATCTTGAGGAAATCCTCCAGCAGCCCCAGCTCATGCATGATCTCAAGGGTCGAGGGATGCACCGTGTCGCCGCGGAAATCGCGCAGGAAGTCCTTGTGCTTTTCCAGGACCGTCACATCGACCCCGGCGCGCGCCAAAAGGAAGCCGCACATCATGCCGGCCGGCCCGCCGCCGGCGATAACGCATGTGGTGGAAATGCTTTCCAACCTGCCCCCTTGCCCCGGTTCCCCGATGGTCTAACCTGAACTCCTATGCGCGCCAATCGTATTCGAGAATTGTGGGCCGCCGGCAAGCCGGCGCTGAACTGCTGGATCACCCTGCCGGGCACCCTGGCGGCGGAGATGCTGGCGCACCAGGGCTGGGACAGCCTGACCGTGGACCTGCAGCATGGCGCCAGCGATTTCGCTTCCATGTGCGCCATGTTCGCGGCGATCTCCACCACCAACACGGTGCCGCTGATGCGGGTGGCCTGGAACGCGCCGGGCGATGTGATGAAGGCGCTGGATGCCGGCGCCTATGGCGTGATCTGCCCCAATATCGAAAGCGTGGAGGAATGCGAGCGCTTCGTCGGCGCCTGCCACTATCCGCCGGACGGCTATCGCAGCTTCGGCCCCAAGCGCGGGCTGCTGTACGGCGGCAAGGATTATGTCCATCACGCCAACAAGACCATATTGACCATCATCCAGATCGAAACCCTCAAGGGCCTGGAGAATGTGGATGCCATCGCGGCCGTGAAAGGCCTGGACATGCTGTATGTCGGGCCGTCGGACCTTGGCCTGGCGCTGGGGCGCGAGGCCAGGCAGAACCAGACCGATCCGGTGGTGATGGAGGCCATCGATAAAATCCTGGCGGCGGCCAAGAAAGCCGGGCTGAAGGCGGGGATGCATTGCACCAGTGCCGAATATGCCGGGGAGATGATCGCAAAGGGGTTTGATTTCCTCACCGTGATCTCGGACGAAAACCTTCTGGCGCGCGGCGCCGCCGAACGGGCCAAGCTTCCCTGATGAACGGCGCCGAGGCCCTTGTCCACACGCTGGCAGACGGCGGCGTCGATATTTGCTTCGGCAATCCCGGCACGTCGGAAATGCATTTTGTGGCGGCGCTGGACCGCGAGCCGAAGCTGCGCGGCGTGCTGTGCCTGTTCGAGGGCGTGGTGGCGGGCGCGGCCGATGGCTATGCCCGCATGGCGGCAAAGCCGGCCGCCACCTTGCTGCATCTGGGGCCCGGGTTCGCCAATGCGGTGTCGTTTCTGCACAATGCGCAGAAGGCGGGCGCGGGTATCGTCAACATCGTGGGCGATCACGCTACGACTCACGCGCAATATGCGCAGGCGCCGCTGACCTCCGACATTATGGGCATCTGCCGGCCGGTTTCGCACTGGCTGCACCGTTCGACATCATCGCTGGATGTGGCTGTCGATGGTGCGCGCGCGGTGCAGGCCGCGAGGATCGCGCCGGGGCAGGTGGCGACCCTGGTGTTGCCGGCCGATGTCGCCTGGAGCGCGGCGGACGGACCGGCAAAGCCGCTGCCAGTTGCGCCACCGGCGAAAGTCGATGCGGCGGTGGTCGACCGTATCGCCGCCGCCTTGAAGAGCGGCAAGCGCAGTGCGCTGCTGATGCGCGGGCGTTGTCTGGAACGGGCCGGGGTGGAAGCGGCCGGGCGCATCGCCGCCAAATCTGGGGCAAGGCTGCTGCATGACTATTTCACTCCCCGCATGACCCGTGGCGATGGCTTGCCGCACGTCGAACGCATTCCCTATTTCGCCGAAGACATTGTCGAAAACCTCAAAGGGCTGGAGCAGATCGTGCTGGTGGGCGCGCCGCCGCCGGTGACGTTTTTTGCCTATGAAGGCAAGCCCAGCTGGGTGACGCCGGACGGCTGCGAATTGCTGACATTGGCCGAGCTGCAGGACGATACGGTTGGTGCGCTGAAAGACCTGGCCGATGCGCTGGACGCGCGCGAGCCGGGGCGCACAGTCGTGCGCGTGATCCCCGATCTGCCGACGCATGCCAATCTGGACGCGGGCAGCATGGGTGCGATCATGGCGCGGCTGATGCCCGATGACGCGATTCTGTCGGATGACTCCCTCACCGCCGGCATGGGGCTGCACCATCATCTCAAGCACGGCCCCACCCATGACTGGCTGGTGCTGACCGGCGGCGCCATCGGCGATGCCCCGCCCATGGCGGTTGGCGCCGCGCTTGCTTGTCCGTCGCGCAAGGTCATCAACGTCACCGGCGATGGCGCTGCGATGTATTCACTGCAGAGCCTGTGGACCATGGCGCGCGAGCGGCTGGATGTCGTCACCATCGTTTGTGCCAACCGCACCTATAACATTCTCAACATCGAGCTGATGCGGGTGGGGGCGCAGAACCCCGGGCCCAAGACCTTGTCGATGCTGGACCTGCACAATCCGGTGCTGGATTTTGTGAAGATGGCGCAAGGCCTGGGCGTGGAGGCATCGCGCGCCGAAACCACGACCGAATTCGCCGCCCAGTTTGCGGATGCGATGGCGACGCGCGGACCACGCCTGATTGAAGCGGTGCTCGGTGTTTGAAAGGTCGTTGCTCAGACCAGCGTATTATTATGCGCGGATAGCCGATTTCCTTCATTCGGATCCCGACGCCATATATGGGCAGCTCGGAAAGCATCATGGCCACAGCCAAGAGTTGGCAGAAAAAACGGCTTGGCTGGAGGAAATCGAGCTTCTTCGTCAGGGGCTTCAAAGTATTCCGGAAGGTTGGCTTGCCTTAGAGTTTTCAATTCCTCGAATCGGAAAGCGAGCCGACGCCGTAATATTGCTAGGCGGAATAGTCTTTGTAATCGAGTTTAAAATTGGAGCTGAGCGCTTCACCTCTGCTGCCATTGAGCAAGTTACAGATTATGCACTCGATTTAAAAAATTTCCATTCCGCTAGCCACGACCGCATTGTCGTGCCTGTCGTCGTGTCCACCGACGCGAAGCCGAAACCTATTCAGCTGCCGCTTTGGGAAGATGAGGTATCCCCGCCGCTTCTTTCGATTGGCGACCGGCTGGGCGAATTAATATTATCAGTGGTGCAGGCTCACCCTGGACATCTACCGCTTGATCCCCATGCGTGGATGAACAGTGTCTATAAACCGACACCAACGGTAATCGAAGCTGCGCAAGCGCTTTATCAATCACACCAAGTAGAAGAGATAATCAGTTCTACATCTGGTAAGAAAAATCTTGGTATTACAACTGATCGTCTGAATCAGATTATCGAAGCGGCAAAGAGCGAGGGCCGGAAGGTTATTTGCTTTATTACAGGCGTTCCTGGTGCCGGTAAAACTCTGGCGGGCCTGAATCTGGTTACACAGCGCAGGCAATCGCATACAGGTGAAAATGCGGTCTTCCTGTCGGGTAATGGTCCATTGGTAGATGTATTACGGGAAGCTCTTGCCCGAGACGAAAGCCAGAGGAAAGGTAAGGGCGGTGCGCGCATTAAGATCGGCGATGCGCGCCGTAAAGTGAAATCCTTCATCCAGAATATCCATCACTTTCGTGATCATTATTTGCAGTTTCCTGCTGCACCGGATGAAATGACTGTCGTCTTTGATGAAGCGCAACGCGCGTGGGACCGCGATAAAATTGTCAAGTTTATGCGCGACAGGAGGGGCGACAGAGGGTTTGATGAATCGGAACCCGAATTTCTAATTAGCGTAATGGATCGGCATCCGGGTTGGTGCGCCATCGTCTGCCTCGTGGGCGGAGGTCAGGAAATCAATGACGGTGAAGCCGGGCTGTCAGAATGGTTTCTCGCACTATCGCAGCGCTATCCTAAGTGGAAAGTCTTTACATCTGACCAACTGCTTCAGCCAGACTATCATTGGGGTAAGGATCTTCGCGGTATGATCTCGTCTTTGGATCACCAGTTGGATGCTGACCTGCATCTTGCAGTAGCCGTTCGCTCGTTTCGAGCAGAGAGGCTGTCGCAGTTTGTCAATGAACTAATTGCAGGAGACGCAAATTCTGCGAGGGTTACTCACCAGTCGATCCGGCGGACTTACCCGATTGTTCTAACGCGCAGCTTAGAAGCTGCGCGTGCATGGTTGCGCGCCAAAGCACGCGGTTCAGAACGATATGGGCTAGTTGCTTCTGCGGGCGCGCTACGCCTAAAGCCTGCAGGTCTTTATGTGAAGGCGCCGTTTGATGCGCCTTATTGGTTTTTAAACTCGCGTGAGGACATACGTTCGTCGTTCTATCTCGAGGATGCTGCCACCGAATTTGCGATTCAGGGCCTAGAGCTGGATTGGATCGGTGTGTGTTGGGATGCCGATTTCTCGCGCCAAGGCGATGACTGGGTATATCGAAGCTTCCAGGGCACCCGTTGGCGAAATGTAAATATCGCACGAGACAGAAAGTACCTGGCAAATGCTTATCGGGTTCTGCTCACGCGCGCGCGCCAGGGCATGGTGATTTATGTACCTTTGGGAGATCAGGCAGATCCGACTCGATCTCCTGACCATTACGACGCGATCGCAAACTATTTGGAAGAGTGCGGGATATCAAAGCTCGAAGACATGGAACAAGAGGTTTTGCGGACTGTCGATCTGGCCTAAGCTTCCACGAAAATCCGGGAGGCACCATGACCGAACTCAATCGCCGCGCGATGCTGGGCGCATCCGCCGTTGCATTGGCGGGCAGCCCGGCGCTTGCGGCGTGGCCCGAGGCCGGTCAGGGCATGCCGATGGAAGCGGCGAACACGCCCCACGTCTGTCTGGGCCCCCTCGCCGATTCCGAGATCAATCCGGTCGGCATCCGCCGCTACACCCAGATCGGGCTGACCCACATCATCGTCAATGGTTCGGGCTATCCCTGGGACGCCGACATGCTGAAGGCCAAGGTGAAGATCCTGGCCGATAACGGGCTGGTCGCGGGCGATATCGGCCTGCCCTGGACGGGGGCTGCCGGGGGCGGCATGCGCGACATCATCTATGCGCGCCCCGGCCGCGATAAAGCGATCGAGGATGTGAAGCAATCCATCCGCGCCGCGTCGGCCGCCGGCATTCCCATTGTCGAATATAATTTCTATGCGCACCGGCTGGAGGAAGGTTATTTCGACGAACCCGATCCCACCCGGGGCAATGCGGGAGTCGAATCTTTCTATTACGACCGGGTGAAAGACCTGCCGCCCCTGCCCGAGGAAGGCGCCCATACCCTGGATGAGATCTGGGCCAACTGCGAATATTTCCTCAAGGCCGTGGTTCCGGTGGCGGAGGAAAATCATGTCCGCCTGGCTTTGCATCCCAACGATCCACCCGCGCCCATATCGCGCGGCAGCCAGCAGATCGTGTCCACCCTGGATGGCTGGAAGAAGCTGGTGGGGCTGGTGAACTCGCCCTCCAACTGCATCATTTTCGATTGCGGGGTCACCCGCGAGCTGGGCGAAAACCCGGTCGAGGTCGCCAACTGGTTCGGCAGCCGCGATCGCATCGGCCATGTCCATTGGCGCAATGTGCGCCTACGCGTGCCGCGCCAGAACTATACCGAAGTCACGCCCGACAATGGCGACAACAACATGCTGGCGGTGATGAAGGCGCTGGTGAAGGCCGGTTACAAATACATGATCTTCCCCGAGCATGCGCGCGGGCTGGATGTGGACCGCGATCTCAAAACCAACAACGCCGCGCAATGGGCCTATCAGGTGGGCTATTGCCGCGCGATGCTGCAGACCGCGCTAATGGAACGGTGGGGGGGCTGTCGTTGGGACGACTGCCGCGGGCCGATTGACGGCCGCGCGTGACGCTGCCGCTAACGCGGCCTATCGGCCCTTGGCATTCTCATTCGCGTGGTTCACGCGAATGAGAATGGTGGCCCCGGTCTGAGTCGAACAGACACGTCCCTTTCGGAACAACGGATTTTAAGTCCGGTGCGTCTACCAGTTCCGCCACGGGGCCAAGCCTGCGGGTCTATCGCAAATGGCGCGGAAATGGCACTGCCCGTCGCCCGTCGCGGCGATCAGGCCGCCTGCAGCGACAGCCCGCGGCGCTGCAGCAATCGTCGCGGCAGTGCAATAACGGTGTAAACATGCGAGCGTCGGCTTTTGCAGCGGCGGTGCCTAATTGCGCATCTTTGCCGGCAGATTCCGGACGGCGACCGCGGTCACTTTTTTCAGCCATCGCGAAAAACATTTCTTGGCGATCGCGACCGCGGCGTCGCGTCCATCCGCCGACACGGTCTGGGTTTGAGACAGCGTGCCTTCAGGACTTTTTACGCTCAGCCGGACCGAGAATTTCCCACCGCCCAGATCTTTGACGTCGCCGACGCAAATCGGATCGTTCAACACCGCGCGCCTCTTTATGGACCGATGCCATGGGTCTGCCAAAGCCGATATCTGGCTCACATGGCTTATATGAGCAGCCTATTCCCGGGGCGGTACCCCCTCAACCCCGGTTTAGGGGCCAAACCTTGCCAATGCTCGGATGCGGGCCATTGGTACAGCCTGACCTGAAGTTGTTGGCTCATACCCGATATGGCTATCGCCTGTAATAGTTCTGACGCATTTCTAGGCTTTGTTACCGTAACTGCGAGAAGCAGCATTTATTGGGGTGCCGAATGTCGAATATGAAGCGCGTTATCGCGGTTGCCACGGTCATTGGCCTGGTTTCGTCCACGATTGCTGTGGCGGACCCGCTGGCTGCGGGCAAGCCCGCAGGCGTCAAGCAGGCCCAGATGGAATCCTTTCCCCCGCTGGTTTGGGTTGCGATAGTTGGTGTGGCGGCCGCCGGTATTGCCGCGGCAGCCTCGTCGGGCAATAGCCCTTCCACCTTTGCCACTGTGGCGCCTTCGACCTCCGGCTGACAGGTTTTCAGGCCAATGGCGCGTGGCCCTTCCATCAGCGGAATGATGTTTCGCCTGAAAGACGGCTGTCCTGACGTGCGCGGTGCATGCTGCGCCATGCGTGCGATGCCTTGCGCGTCTGGCCTTAGGGTCCTTCGGCATGGGGTGACTTGCCGTCCATCATCTATTTATGGGTCCAGGGCCCGCATTCAGCTCGACAGTGGGGTGATCCTGCGGGCTAGGCGGTAACTGCCGGCGCAGCCCGTCATAGATAAATGGCCTGGTGAAATCTGTCTTGCCAGCTTTGCTCGCTGGAGCGCTGGGCAGGGGCGGCGCAACGGGCGCCGTTTCTGCAAAGGCGGACGTGGCCAACGTCGTGGCGGCTATCAGAAGAAAGACCCTCATTGGCACCTCCTGGCGCACCATATCACGGTCAGGCCAGCCTATGCCCCGCGCTCCAAGGGCTCAACCCTCGTGGGGGTTCAAACTGTAACCGTGCCAAAATGCCGGCACTGGTGCAGTTTGATGGGGTGGACGCCCCCCGACGGCATCGACGTGCCAGAGTGAGGTCGTTGAGATCTCAAACAGAGGAGAGCGTCCGTGGAACAGGTTAGCACAATTGGATTGGATATCGCCAAGCG
>Ga0182024_10002217_pt1 | contig 48744 bp, 46 predicted proteins | sample P32metaG_FD_120480 | JGI IMG/M metagenome (GOLD analysis project Ga0182024, IMG submission 120480) | Permafrost microbial communities from Stordalen Mire, Sweden - P3-2 metaG (Illumina Assembly) | ecosystem: Environmental > Terrestrial > Soil > Wetlands > Permafrost | place: Sweden: Stordalen...
GCTCAGGGGCCTGATGTTGGGGCGAGCTTTCGGTCTGTGAAGTATCCTTTCGCAGGATTCTGTTTAAGCCTGGGGTCCCGATCGGTTCCAAGGTATTCGTCAAGAAATTCCAGCAGAGCCTGAACTTTAGGTGTCATACGTGATGGGCCGGAGAAAAGTGCGCATAGGGTAATTGGTTCAGGACTCCATTGGGGCAGAACGGGACTCAGGCGGTTGCGGATATCGGCGCGCTTCGCCATCCATAGGGGCAGTACGGCGATGCCAAATCCGCTGATGACAAGCTCCAGGGCAACCGTCGGATCACCGGAAACCACCCTGAAAAGGATATTTGGAGTCGCGACTCTTTGGCCCCGGCTCAACTTCCAGACGCCGGAACCGATGCAGGTGTGAGCGGTGAGGTCATCCGGCGTGGCTGGACTGCCTGACGCCTGAATATAGCCCGGGCTGGCAAAGAGCCCTCGGACCGTGCCTGGATATGGCCGTACGCGCCGGACGGAATCCTTCGGTGCCCTCAATTTGAAGAAAACGTCCACGTCTTCCCGGGGTTCCTGATCCCAGCCCGATGCGTAAGGTTCGATTTCAATGCGCAGATCAGGGTAGCGTCCCAGGAACTCCTTCAGCAGCGGTGCAAATACCTCGCGGGCCATCGTAACGGGACACGCCACCTTGATGATCCCGCCTGGGCTTGAGCGGCGGCCTTCTAACAATTCGCCGCCATCTTTAAGAGTCCGCAACGCGCGTCTGCACGACTGCAGATAATCCTTTCCCGAGTCCGTCAGCACAAGACCTCTGGGGCTCCGTTGTACAAGCAGGACGTTGAGGTGCTTTTCAAGTCGAGTCAGCGCCCGGCTCAACGTAGAAGTAGGAATCCCTAACTCCTTTGCCGCAGCCGTCAGAGTGCCCGCCTGTGCGACCGCAACAAACGTACGGACATCGTTTAGATCGAGGTCTTTCATCAGCGCGCCTTCCACAGTGTTGCATATCCGCAATCCGGTTTTGCGTGAAGGAGCGCATCAAAGTGGGTCGGCGAAGCATATCTTTAGAATGTGAGGCGGCAGAAAGAAGAGAAGGTGATGCTGTGAAGATTCTGGTAATTGGCGGAACAGGAAATGTTGGAGGCGCAGTGGTCAGGGAACTGGTCAAGCGGCGAGCGAAGGTCCGGGTACTGGTTCGCAAGCAGCCGGAAGAAGGCAACCTGCCGGCCGGCGTAGAGGTTGCGATCGGCGATTTGCTTGATCCGGTCTCGGTCGAGCAAGCCATGCAAGGCGTCGATAAGCTCTACCTGCTCAACGCCGTTGTGCCGGATGAACTAACGCAGGGCCTTATCGCCTACGATCTGGCCAAGCGGCGAAAGCTGCAACATATCGTCTATCACTCGGTCTTCCGGGTGGAGCACTTCAAGGATGTTCCACACTTTGCCTCGAAGCTGGCTATTGAAAACGCCGTGCGGGAGTTCGATATTCCGTTCACGATTATTCGCCCAAACTACTTCAATCAGAACGACGCAACGTTGAAGGACGCGCTTACCAAGGCCGGGATCTACCCCATGCCTCTCGGCCAGGTGGGACTCTCCGCGGTCGACATCCGTGATATCGCGGAGGCCACCGCGATTGCCCTGACCTCCGACGGGCATGTCGGTAAAACCTACAACCTCAACGGACCGGAGGTGTTGAGCGGTCCAAGGATGGCATCGATTTGGAGTGGGCTGCTGGGCCGGGAGATTCGCTATTCCGGGGACGACATGGATGCGTTCGAGGAACAGATCAGAAAGCAGGCTCCGTCGTGGTCAGCGTTCGACATCCGCATGATGTTTCAGGGATATCTTGAACGTGGCTTCGCCGCGGAGGCTGGAGACGTCGAGACCCTGACGGGGATCCTGGGGCATAGGCCTCGTCGATACGAAGACTTTGCCGCAGAGACCGCCGCCCTGTGGAAGGCGTGAGACGCTTCAAGGGAAACACAGCCTCAGGAGGCAAATGAAATGTCAACGGCTATACCGACGGACGACCCCAAACGCAGTCTCACGCTGGCGCAACCCGACAACCTCCCTCACATCGGTCTCGTCGGCGATACCTACACCCTCACGGTGACGGGCGAGCAGACCGATGGACGCTTCTGCGTTATCGATATGCACATCCCGCCAGGCGGCGGACCGCCACCGCATCGGCATGACTTCGAGGAGACCTTTATCCTGCTCGAAGGGGAGATGGAAGCGACCTTTCGCGGCAAGAAGTCGAGCGTGCGCGCCGGCGACACGCTGAACATTCCTGCCAACGCTCCGCATCAGTTTCACAACGCCTCCACTAGCCCGGTACGCATGCTCTGCATCTGCTCTCCTGCGGGGCAGGAGAAATTCTTCATCGAGGTTGGGGTGCCGGTCGCCACGCGCACGACGCCCCCGCCGAAGCTGGACGAGAAAGAGCAGGCCGCATTCATTGAGAAAGTGAAGGTGCTCGCACCCAGGTACCGCACTGAATTACTCAGGGAGGCGTAGCGGGTGAGGATAAATCACCCGATGCCCCCGCTTGATCGCGTAACGATGGCGGAGATGCGTTTGATGATTGCGCCCATGAAAGGGAGCGTAACCGGACCCTAGGCCCGCGAGGCGTTCGACGAGTTGATGGAGAATACCCCGGCGGCCGTCGGGGTGACCTACGAGAAAGCGGTGGTGGGCGGAGTGCCTGGATGGTGGTGCCGGCCGGACAACGATAGCGCCGCCGCTGCCATCCTCTACCTCCACGGCGGAGCGTACGTCGCCGGTTCGGCGCGGGCGTACCAACATTTCGCCGGACAGGTCGCTGCGCGGGCGAAGGTGGCCGCCTTCGTGCCGGAGTACGGATTAGCGCCGGAGCATCCATTCCCGGCGGCTGTGGACGAGGCGCAGTCCTCTTATCGGGGTCTTGTTGAGAAAGGCTTTGGGAAAATCGCTCTGGCGGGCGACTCTGCCGGCGGCGGCCTCGCGCTCGTGTTGCTGTCGCTGCTGGCGGCCAAAGCGCTGGACAGCTCCCGGCTGCGCCCTATCGGTGCGGCCGTGATGTCTCCCTGGACCGACCTGGCGCTTTCCGGCGCCAGCATGGAAACGCGCGCCGAGGCCGACCCGCTCTTTTCCGCACATAGGGGTTAAAACATAAAGACGCGATTTTGTCTTCCAGGGTCACGGGCTACCCAAGTTTCTTTTTCAGCATCCTGCTAGTCGAGTACACTGAGCTAAACCGCGCGTTTGTGGCTTGCGATGCGACTTCGGCGCGCCTAAACACGAGTGAGGCCCGTTGGAGGTGTCCAAATGACATTGCGGCTGGAACATGCGAACCTCGGCGTCCGTGACATCGAGGCTATGATCCGTTTCTTGAAGACAGCGTTTCCTCAGTTTGAGGTGCGCGGCGAAGGCAAAAGCCGTGACGGCACACGATGGGTTCACATAGGCACTGACGATACCTATATTGCCTTGGGTGAAGCAAGAGCAGATTCCAGTAGACGTTGGCAGCCATACAGCGGTGAGACAGGAGTGAACCACCTCGCCTATGAGGTGGATGACGCAGGGTCACTGCACGCGAGGCTGACAGAAGCAGGATACCGGGAATCGACCCCTCCTAATGCACACCCTCACCGGAGGCGCGTTTACTTCTACGATCCCGAGGGGAATGACTGGGAGTTTGTACAGTACTTCTCTCAGGATCCCGCCAAGCGGAACGACTATACGTTGCCCGATTCGTAGTTTGATCTTCGCGCTGCCTCCGGCAGAACTGGCGGTGCACCCCGATGGAGAGGGTGACCGACACGAACTCTATTTCATGTGTGACGATGTCAAGGCCGAGATATTGGCACTCGAGGAGAAGGGCGTGAAGAGTTCTGAGATGCAGGAAGCACCTCTTCAACCGTCGATAAAGGCGGTGTAGAATGAACTCGACGCATGGTTGTTTTGAGGCTGCGGCAATCTCAGGTCGTGAAGCGCTTGCGAGAGTCCACTTTACCATTGCGGGCGAAAGAGCGCGAAACGGAGTTAAGCAAGGAGATCGCTACTGACGGGGATGCGACCGACGTGTATCGCACCGCTACGGTTCGCAATCCACCCTGGCCGGTCTGATGCGTTTTCGCTGCAGCCCAGCGCAGAAGTTGTTTTTGACTCCCGAGAATCGCGTACGCGTGTGGTAGAGATGGCGCCGGTGCAAAGAGACGAGGCTCTGCTGGAGCGTCTCGCGTTTGTCGCCTTTCGCTATTTTCTGGAAAACGTGAATCCAGCGAACGGACTGGTGGCAGACACCACGCGAGAAGGTTCTCCATGCAGTATCGCCGTAGTGGGATTCGCGCTGTCGTGCTATCCGGTTGCCGTCGAGAGGGCCTGGATGAGTCGAGACGAGGCGATGGAGCGAACGCTAGTGACGCTGCGATTCTTCTGGAACAGTTCCCAAAGCGAGGACGTTGACGCCACCGGATACAAGGGTTTTTATTGTCACCTCCTTGATCTGCACACCGGCATTGGATTCTTCAACACCTCAAGAAACGGGACGGGATCGACGCCACGCTGCTCGACCTTCGCGACTTTCCGATGCCCTTCTTTGACCCGGCCGTGCCGCCTTCAAGGCCCGGCCGCGCGCCTTACGAGAATGAAGTCGTCCAACGCTGGACCGACGCAATAGCCGCATCGGACGGGTTTGTTTTCGTCACCCCGGAATATAACTACGGTCCTTCAGCAGTGCTGAAAAATGCGATCGACTGGGTTTACCCCGAGTGGAATCGCAAGGCGGCGGCCTTCGTAGGCTACGGCGGCGCCATGGGCGCGCGCAGTGTCCAGCAGCTCCGCCAAGTGATGACAGAGCTTCAAATCGCCCCGATTCGCTCGTCCGTCCACATCCCCGTTTCAACCCTTTGGGCACATTTCCAGGGCGGCGACGTGGACAAAGGACTCGCCGAGCTTGGGACACAAGCGCAAACGATGATTGACGACTTGCTGTGGTGGACAACGGCACTGAAGACAGCCCGCAAAGCTTGACAACCGAACTGAGAAAGGCCAACCCATCCTCGCAAGCTACGACACGTCTCGCATTTCATTCAAAAAGCGTCTGAGGATTACATCGATCGACTTCACCGGCGGGAATTTTGCCAGATGTTCCGCTATGCTCGCGAGAATTTCCTTCTCCTGTCGCGCATCGGGCGAATTCGGATCACTGTGGGCCCAACTGCGCCCTGCGTGAAGGGTATCCCACGGGGAACGCTTATTGCTACGAGTGGTTATTGCGTCACCATGCTTGCCGAACCCATAACAAATCTTCATCTGTTTGTTCCAGATAGGCTTAAAAAGATCGATGAGGTAATCTTCAGCCGCGGTCTGCCAACCAGTCTGCACAACCAAAGCCCGATATCCAAAGTCTTCTATCCGCAAGGTGTCCAAAGCTTTTGAAATATTTTTTCTATGGTCATTTAAGCGATTTGACAGACGGTCGCCTTGTTCGAAAGCGGTCTTGCTCGCGGGGTCCGCCGGTCCGCTTTTCCTACGTAGATCGGGTGTTCGCGTTTCGCAATCGGCGCATAGGCCCAGAAGTCACCGTGAGGAATGCGGGACGGACGGACCTTTTTGGGGATTCTTAGGCGAGATAATCTGAGAAATGCTGTCCCGGTTTTCCCTCATCCTATCTATCCCGGATTTTTCCCCGTTAGGTCAAAGCCTTCGTCGAGGACGACCTTGGACAGTCGAAAACCGTCGACAAGGGCAATCGGATTCTTCCCTGCCTCGCCGCCTCATTAATGGCCGCCTTCGAGAAATGGCTGGTTGTGACGACCGCGCCCCTAGCGAATGGCTGCAAGCTTCCACGCAGTTCGGCGACCTCCTTCCGTCCGACTGAATGCAACCAACGCTTAGCCTGAACCTGGACCAGGGTGTTTTCGAAGACCCAAGTCCGGCTGCCAGCTCGGGCGTTCACGTCAACCCCGCCGTCAGCACTGAATCTGGTGACACAGACATCCGAAAACCCGCAGTGTTGGAGTAGTTCCCTAATAAAGAACTCAAACCTCTGCGGCTCTAGCGCTAACAACTTGCTCCGAACTTGCTCAATCCGTTCAACGTTCTCAGTCTTTTGATAGGTGTTTTGATCGATAATCTCATCATCTTCGGCGTCCGTTATCGCACGGAGCCGCGACTCGCGGAGTAGCTGGCTCGAAATGGCCGCCTCGATTGCAAGCGGTACGATTTCAGGTTCATGAATCCTGAATTCAAAGAGCCAAACCCTGCGGACCTTGCTATCTGCGTCTAACTGGGTGTCTGGATAGTGGCGGACGTATTCAAGCAGCCCCAGGTACTTCCAACGCCTCGGTCCAACGGACCTGTCCCGTCTGCTAGCAATCAGTACGAATCCGTGAATCGGGAAATTGAAGGTCTTTTGTTCTATCAGACGACTATTTACGCCAGCGAGGGTCTGCTGGCCAAGTCTTCCTGCCGCCGTGTAGGTCAGGACTCCGGCCTCAAGCCTGTCATGATAAGGATTCTCGCCTAGGCCGTGGACACCTTGAAGCGAGGTCATAACAACCGCCCTCAAAACTGCTTTGTCTTGCAGCGAGACTCGGATGCCGCCTGCGTTTGACACCTTGAGGCCGCTAAGATCTCCTCGTTGGAGTAAAGCTGCCCGACGACCAACGCTTCGATCATCGAGGCCAGCCGTCTGGCACGCGGAAGCAGTACTTGTTTCGTTCGACCACAGTGTCATGGTGGGAGCCGGCGGCCTCGACGCCGAGCGCCCGGCCGCCGCTCCCGGTGAACAGTTCGGCGGGCCCCATTTTTCGCTCCGGAGGGAAACTCCCTTGGACGCCCAAGTCCGCCCGAAAGCCGACCATGAATACTCGTTCCCGGCGTTGCGGGACACCATAGTCGGCGGCGTTCAGCAATTGAAAGATGACCTTGTACTCCGACCGTCCGCGGCGGGAGGTGTGATGCCTTTCAAGTCTTTCGCGATGCTCCTTCCAATTCTCGCCCTTGCCCCGAACAAATCCCGGGTACATCAATTGAAGCTGGATATATCCAAAATAGCTGGCGAATGTTTCCCGCATCAGGCCTTTAACGTTCTCGAAAATGAATGCTTTCGGTCGAAGCTCTCGCACCGCGCGGACCGCCTCTGGAAACATGTCGCGCTCGTCGCGATATCCCTTGTGCTTCCCGCCGAGCGAGAAAGGCTGGCATGGAGGCCCGCCTGAAACGACCATCACATCTGCGCCGATCGACGAGTAGTCGAATTGGCGAACGTCAGCTTGATGAAGCGGCCAATCCTCTAATAACGGAACATGATGTTGTTGATTTTGACGGAAAGTCTCGCAAGCGTCGGCATCCCACTCGATCACCGCGGCGTGGTGAAAACCCGCGTTCGCCATGCCCATGGCAAGTCCCCCCGCACCCGCGAAAAGTTCCACACTACGCATCAAAGAATCTCCTGATCCTCGCGCTCAATCGCGCCCAGTCTCCAACTTCGCACTCCCAGATAGTCAACACCTTCCAGCCCTCATGAACCAACGCACGTCTGTTTTTTCGATCACGCCGCTTGTTAGCTTCAAGTTTAGGCTCCCAGAAGTCAATCCGGGACTTGGGCATGCGCGCCAACGCGCAATTGTGGTGGCGATGCCAAAAACACCCCTGCACAAAAATGATTTTACCTCGTCCAGCGAAGACCAGATCCGGGCAACCCGGAAGCCTCCTGTCATGCAGGCGGTACCGATAGCCCATCGAAAACACGAGCCTGCGCACGAACAGCTCGGGACGTGAGTTCTTCGAAGGAACCCGGCCCATAATTTCTGATCTTTCAGCTTGAGAAAGGTTGTCCACGCCTGCTTCTTTGATTTTCTCAATCCCCCACCTCCGCCGCACAGACTTCAGTTCCGAATCGCGTCGCCGAGGTGCGGGCGGCCATGAAAAGGAGTACCGGCTGTGGCACTCACAGCGGCGACACGAGTGTCGACCCGCCCCGCAGGAGCCCCATAGAGCACGAATTCATGACGCGGTGCTCGCTCCCGCGCCATATCCCAGGCGCTACGATGAAATTGCAACCATGCGCCACATCATCGTCGGCACCGCCGGGCATATCGATCACGGCAAAACCGCGCTCGTAAAGGCGCTTACGGGAGCCGATACCGACCGTCTGGCCGAGGAGAAGCGCCGCGGCATTTCCATCGACCTCGGCTTCGCGCATCTCGATCTTACGCCTGAGTTGCGCCTTGGCTTCATCGATGTGCCGGGCCACGAGCGTTTCGTGAAGAACATGCTTGCCGGGGCCAGCGGCATCGATCTCGTATTAATGGTGATCGCCGCCGGCGAATCCATCATGCCGCAAACCCGCGAGCACTTTGAGATCTGCCGCCTTCTCGGCCTGCGCCACGGCGTCATCGCGATCACCAAATCCGATATTGCCGACCCCGACACTCTGGAGCTCACGCGTATGGAGGTCGAGGAATTCGTAGCCGGATCGTTTCTCGAAAATACGCCCTCGGTTGCCGTCAGCGCCATCACCGGCGCAGGAATTGCCGAGCTGCGTGAAGCGCTCGCCCAAGCCGCGGCTAACGCATCTATAAAGGATGCATCGAATTTCTTCCGTCTCCCCATCGACCGCAGTTTTTCCATGCGCGGCCACGGCTCAGTGGTGACAGGGACGTTGATTTCCGGAGTCTTGAAAATCGAAGACGAAGTCGTCGTGTTTCCGGCCGGCAAACGGGCTCGCGTTCGCGCCCTCCAGATTCACGGCGCGCCGTCGAATCGCGCCTCGGCGGGGGAGCGTACGGCCGTCAATCTGGCCGGCGTCGATTCCGCCGAAATCCAGCGCGGCATGGTGCTCGCCCCTCCTGGACTATTTCACGCGACAACTTCTATTGACACAACTTTCGAACTGCTCCCCAGCGCCCGTGCATTGAAACATCGCGCCCCGGTTCACTTCCATGCTGGAACGGCCGAGGTCGAAGCCGAGGTGCGGCTGCTCGCATCGCTCGATCCCATGAAACCCGGCTCGCGCGCGCATGTCCGTTTTTTGCTGCGCGAACCGTTGTTGATTCTGCCCGGCGACCGCTTTATCGTGCGCATGTTCTCGCCGGTAGTGACCATTGGCGGCGGAGTCGTCCTCGACGCCGCGCCTCCTCAGCGCATGCGTCGCGCGATGCTGAATCAGCGCCTCGATCGAATAGAATCGACCGGCTTGGCAGCCATCGCGATCGACGAGTCGGCATATGGTCTGACGGCAGCCGAGCTGATCGCCCGCTGCGGTACCCGATTCGCGGAATCATGGTATCCAAATAAGGTCAAATTATCGTCATTTAAGGCCGCTTCGAGCGTCATTTTGGCACGTTTTCACGCGATTAAGCCCCTCTTATCAGGAATGCCCAAGGAAGAATTGCGCAATTCAGCTCTCCCAGGCTCTCCTCCCTTCCTCCTCGACGAGCTTCTGCGAAGCCTGCCGGACATCGTTTCGGAAGGCGATATCGTCCGATTGGCTTCGCACAAAATCTCCCTTAAAATTGACGAATCTGCTGCAACCCAAAGGATCGAAATGCTTTTTCGCGATGCCGGCTTGGCCGTTCCCTCGACCCCCGAGGTGCTATCCAAGTCGGGAGTAGAGCCCGCCCGCGCCCGGTCTCTCCTCCAGATCCTGCTTCGCGAACGTAAGTTGATAAAAATAAACGAGGAACTGGTTTTCCATGCGTCCGCGATCCATGCTCTAAGAGGTGTTTTGGCCGCACAAATCGGGACGAAGTTCTCAGTGGCCGATTTCAAAACCTGGACGGGGATCTCCCGCAAGTATGCCATCCCCCTCCTGGAATTCCTTGATCGTGAACATGTTACGAGGCGCGAAGGCGATAACAGAATCGTGCTTGACAACAGGCGAACATAAGACGAATATAGACTGGTGGCCGACCTCGTCGGGATCGCTCGCCTTGCCGCTCAAAGCCCGACGCTCGAAGCAAAGCGCCGCGTCGAATACTTCGAGCTTGAAACACGTAAATACCTGACTAAATGCGACAACGCGCGCATGCCATTTCGCTGGACGATTAATCCCTATCGAGGCTGCGAGTTTGGTTGTAAATATTGTTATGCCCGCTACGCTCACGAATTCATGGAGTTACGCGATCCCATGGATTTTGAGCGGAAAATCTACGTCAAACATCTCGACTCCAAAGCCTTCCGTCAGGAATTGGATCGTCTTCCAGCCGGCGAAACCATTGCGATCGGCACCGCGACGGATCCCTATCAACCCGCGGAGCGGCGTTACGAACACACCCGTTCGATCCTGCAAGTTTTTGCAAACACGGCAGGTTTTCGTTTGGGAATTACGACAAAATCGGACCTGATCGCCCGCGATATCGACATCCTGAGAGAGGTGATGCGACGCCATTATCTGTCGATTCATATGACAGTAACCACGATGGATCGCGAACTGGCGAGATTGATTGAACCCTTGGCGCCGCGCCCGGATCTGCGACTGAACGCAGTGCGCAAACTTGCGCGTGCAGGTTTGCGAACGCGTGTTTCCTGCTCGCCCATCATGCCTCTGATCAACGACATGGAGTTGTCAATCGACGCTGTCGCGCAAGCGGCGGCTCGCGCGGGTGCAAAGAATTTCTGGTGGAATGTTCTGTTTCTGAAGCCTTGTTCGAAACAGGTGTTTTTGCCGTTTATCGAAGAGCAGTTTCCTTCGCTCCTGCGGCGATATAAGGAACGTTATGCACGAGTTGCGTATTTGCGCGGTGCGTATCCCGACATGATTCGCGAACGCGTGGAACGAATTCGAAGGCGCTATGGACTCGATCTATCCGACCCGCAGGCGGAGCCTGAATTGTGGCCGCAGGCATCGCAATTCACGTTATTTTAAGCGGTTGTGTAATCGGCCGGCACTTGGCCTTCGGGCAGCAGCTCGCCTTTTTCCAAGTGGCGGATTTTTGTGGCGAAGCGGGCGGCGTGAGGATCGTGAGTCACCATCACGATGGTTTTGCCGAACTCTTTATTGAGGCGGCTGAGCAGACTGAGGACTTCGATGGCGGATGCGGCGTCGAGGTTGCCGGTAGGCTCGTCGGCGAGAATCAGGTCGGGGTCGGTGACAATGGCGCGCGCGATGGCGACCCGTTGTTCCTGGCCGCCCGAAAGCTGGCGCGGAAGATGCGTCAGCCGATCGCCGAGGCCGACGAGTCTTAACGCGGTCGTCGCGTGCTCCATGCGCTCTTTCTTTTTAAGAGAAGTGAGCTTCAGCGGCAGTTCGACGTTTTCAATGGCGGTGAGCACGGGAATCAGGTTGAAACTTTGAAACACAAAGCCGATGTGGACATTACGCCAATGGGCGATTTCCCGATCGCTGAGAGCGCGCAGGTTTTCGCCTAGAACGAGGATTTCTCCATCGGTGGGCCGATCCATGGCCGCGATCAGATGCAGCAGCGTCGATTTGCCAGAGCCCGATGGTCCCATCAAGGCAATGAACTCGCCTTTATTAATCTCGATGTTGGCGTCTTTGAGCGCCACAACATGAAATTCGTCGCGCACAAATTCTTTCGTTAAATCGCGTGTCTGGATCACCGTTTCGCTCATTTTTGTTTCGATCATTTTGGTTTAACCCTGTCGCCATCTTTCAAATCAGCCGGCGGATTCACGATCAAGTCCTCGCCGCCAATCAAGCCATCGTCGATATGAACGCCCTGAGAAGTGGTCGAGCCAACTTTCACCGACCGCTTCACCGCGCGGCTATTAGACATCACAAATACCGAACCGCTGCGCACGGCCGACGCAGGCACTACGACGGATGGCTTTGCCATCTCGCCCTTTACTACCGGTTTTGCGTCGGATATAAACGCGACACTCGCGTTCATCTCAGGGCGCAGATACTGGTCTGGGTGCAGGATCTTGACCTTCACCTGCACCGTGGCCTTCTGACGATTCGCTTCGGGCGAAACCTCGTCGATCGCTCCGTCGTATTTGCGATCGGGAAATGCGTCGGTAGTGACGATGCCTTTCTGTTTCGGCCCGAGCTTAGAGAAATCATTCTGATTGACGTCAATCTCGACCTTCAGGTCGTTGAGGTCGGCGATCGAGACGACGTAGCCTTTGGCGCCCTTATCGCCGACGAATCCGGTGGTAACGAATTCGCCTTTTTCGACATTGCGCTCGAGAATGGTCCCGGTGATGGGCGCGCGAATCACAGTATTTGAAAGCTGCGTTTCGGCCAAAGCGACTTGGCCTTTGGCCTGTTCCACCAAGCCCCGGGCGGCGTCAATATCCTCCTTGCGCGGTCCGATGTGGACTAGATCGTAGGTCCGGAACACGGACATGGTCTGCGCAACCGAACCGTCGTACTTCGCTTGCGCATCGTCTAAAGCCTGCTTCGAAAGCACACCTTCCTCAACCAGCTTCCTCGTGCGATCGAGGGTTGCTTTGGCGTTCACGTCGTTGGCGCGGGCGTTATCGAGATCGGCTTTGGCCTTGGCCACTTCCTCGGGACGCGAGCCGTTCATGGCGCGGGCCAGGCTCGCTTCAAGATTCGCGAGCGAGCCTTTGGCTTGCTGAACCTGGGCCCGATACTCGTCGTCTTCCAGGCGAACGAGCTCCTGATCCTTCTTCACCATGTCGGCCTTCTCGACGCCGATCCAAGCGACTTTGCCGACTACCTTCGCGGCGAGTTCGATTTTGTGCGCGGCGACGATGTAGCCGGTGGCATTGAGGATCACATCGCCCGATCGCACGGCATCCCCGGCATTTGCGACGCGGACTCGCACGACGTCGACCTCGGTGGCGCGGGTCAGAATGCCATAGCCGTAGAAGCCCGCGGCGCTCAGCAGAATCAGTAAGACTCCACCGAGAATCCAGCCCGTGGCCCAACGCGACGGCTGGTCCGAGCGTTTCTTGCTGCGGTCGATGCGCAGGCCTTTTAATTCGGCTTCCATTAAGACCGCTCCCTGTGGTCGCGGCTCGGGGCGTCGACACGAGTGTCGACGCGGCACGCACGAGTGCGTGCGCCACGTGCCGGGCGGCTGTTCGACATTAGATGTCCCTCAGTGCTACTAGAATTTCTTTCTTCGCCGCCATTCGGGCGGGGAAGACTCCGCCGATCGCACCCATAATTAGTGCGAATCCGATGCCGAGCGCCATTGCTTCGGGTCCCACGCGGAAATTGAATGCGATTTCGCTGAAGCTGGTGAAACTCATCATGCCGGTGGTGACGCTGTTGAGAGGCAGGACCAGCAGGCAGCCAATGGCTCCGCCGAGCAGCGATAAAAGCAGCGATTCCAAAAAGAAGCTTGTTAAAATACTGCCACGCGAAAATCCCAGCACGCGCAATGTTCCGACTTCTTTCGCACGGCGCGCGACCGCGGCGTACATCGTATTCATCGCGGCAAAGCTGGATCCGACTGCCATAATGATGGCGACGAAGACGCCGAGATACTGCACGGGCGCCGCGGAGTTGGTCTGCGAGTCCATATAATCGACCTCGGTGCGTCCGTTCGAATTGAGGCGTTGATCGTCATTGATGGAGTTAACGAGCGCCTGCGCGGCCACGGCGTCGGTTGCCCGAATGAGCGCCGACGAGGGTCCGTCTTGTCTGTTGAAGTCGCCGGCCATCTGGTTGAAGTCGGCGTAGATCTCACTGTTCGTGGCGCTGGAATCCGAATCCATTACGCCGACCACTTCCCAATCGCCTCGTCCGAAGTGAAGTGTTTTCCCGAGCTCGGCATCGGGATAGCGTTTGGCGATGGACTTACCCACGACCACTTCACGCTGTCCCGCGCGGAACCAGCGGCCGGTGGCGATTTTGGTTTTCTCGCGAATCTCGAGGCCGACTTGCGTGAGGCCCCGCAACGTAATGTTCATGCCGTCAGGATGCGATGAGCTGGGCAGGTTGATGACGGTGATCAATTCCAGGGAGGCCAGCGGCAAACCGTCGGCGCCGCGGGCAATGCCGGGTTTCGCTTTCAGAGATTCGAACGCGTCCCGCGTCATGCCGCCGCTCAGCTCAGCGTTCGATCCCTTGCGCATGACGAGAATATTTAACGGATTGCCGGAGGCCTTAAACGCGGAGTGCAATCCGTTGACCAGCGCAAGCACGGCCACCAGCACGGAAACGGTGAGCGCGATGCCGAGCGCGGTCATCAGCGTGGTGGTTTTGCGAACCGTCAGATTGCGAAGATTGTATGCCAGTGGGATCGCCATAAGATCAGCCTGAATTCCTTAGCGAATCGAGAATCGGCGTGCGCGAGGCGTTGAACGCCGGAATGAATGAACTGGCGATGCCGATCACGAAGGCGACCACCAGCAGCGCCGCGCCCACGTCGGGCGTGATGGTGAGCGTCTTCATCGCCTGAATAAAACTGGGACCATTACGGACTACATTGGTCAGGGCGACAGCAAGCGCCAATCCCACGACGCCGCCCAGCAGCGAGAGAACACCGGCCTCGCCAAGAATCAAAAACAGAATCGTGCCGGGAGTGTAGCCCAACGTTTTGAGAATGCCGACTTCGCGGATACGCTCGCGCACCGACATCGCCATGGTGTTGGCGGAAACCAGCAGCACGGTAAAGGTGACGGCGGCGCAAATGCTCATTAGAAATACTTTGACGTTGCCGAGGAAGGAAACGAATTGCAGCGTGAACGCCTGTTCCGATTCGGACTTGGTTGGAGCGGTGGAGTTGGCAAACAATTCATCGACTGTCTTCGCCACCGACCCGACCTGATCGGCGCGCTCCACCTGCACCTGGAACGATCCGACTTCATCCTGCCTGGCACTCCCACCGCCGAGCATTTCGCGTAAGTATATCTGACTGAAGAAAAGCGTTTCACTGGTATGGGGGTCGTTGAAGATGCCGACCAGCGTCAACTCCGGGTTGACGGGAAAGATGTCGCCGGTGAGGAAGATTTTTTCGCCGACCTTCCACTTCATGCGGGCGGCCAGATCGGCACTGGCGATCGCGGCGGTGCGCAGGTGCTCGAACGCTTTCTGCTGATCGTCGGGCAGGACGATCTCCGGGCGAACGCGGAAAAACTTGTCAGGCTCGACGCAGAAGCGGGCGAAGAAATTCTTCTGGTCCCGCGCATCCTTATAGGAACCGCCGAACCACTGCCACACCATCGCTTCGCGAACCCCGGGTACCTGGCGGATTTTGGCTTCGTAACTGAACGGCAGCGGCTGGGTGATCGAAACCTTGTGATGCACCACCAGCCGCAGCTCCTGGCCGGGCGTCGGAGGAGCGAGAAACAAGCCGCGGTAAAGCGCGCCCAGCACCCCGAGCAGGCACAGCGACATTCCGATGCTGATCATCGTCAGAATACTGCGGCGCCGGTTGCGCAAGGAATTCTTAAACATCAGCGACACGTAGCGGAACATACTTTATATTCTAGAGGAGCGTCCGTCGCTATCCCACGCGCGGATCGGTGAATGGCGGTTTATGATGGACGAGCGACGAAGACCAGACGAAGAATTCATGACCGAGGCGCTGGATCTGGCGCGCGAGGCGGAGCGCGCGGGCGAAGTCCCAGTGGGCGCGGTAGTGGTGGCCGGCGGCAAAATAATCGGACGCGGACGAAACGCACCGGTCGAGTTGCACGATCCCACGGCCCATGCGGAGATGATGGCGTTGCGCGAAGCCGCGGCCGCCCTCGGGAATTATCGCGTGGAGCGGGCGACGCTTTATTCCACACTGGAGCCATGCGTGATGTGCGCGGGGGCGCTGGTCGCGGCTCGCATAGAGCGGCTGGTGTTTGGGGCGAGGGACCTGCGCTTTGGCGGAGTGCGGAGCAAGTTCCGCGTGGCCGATTCAGAGTTGCTGAATCACAGGGTGGAGATCGTCGAAGGAGTGATGGGGGCGGAGTGCGCGGAATTGATGCAGCGATTTTTCAGCCGGCGGCGTTAGTGCTTGCGGGCGAGCGATGCGGCGAACGATTCAATCCACACCCGCTGCTCCTCCGTCTCGGGAACCGGGATGTGTCGCGCGGTACTGACACGCTGAATTGCCTCCCCGGGACCCAGTCCTTGTTCGATGAGAAGAGCGGCCGCAATAAGGCCAGCCCGTCCGATCCCCTGGCGGCAGTGAATCGTTACATTCTTGCCCAGGCTCAATTTTGAGTCGAGTTGACTCAGGAACTTCTGAGTATCGGTCCCTGGCGAGGGCACGCTGCGATCGGGAATGGGGAATGACCGAAACTCGATTCCGTTTGCCTCACTGTGCACCCGCTCAAGTTCAAGGTCCAAATCGGCGGCCTCTTCGGGTTCGAGGAGCGAAACGACGACGTCGATTCCGGCCCGGCGCCACGCCTGTATTTCCTCTTCGAGCCAATCGGCACCGCGGGGACGCGCCGATACGGTCAGCCGTCCAGGCCACGGACCCTCGACTTGAAATAGTTCCGTAAAAACGGTCATTCGATTTCCACCTTTAAGATTACCTCCCTTGGGAGCGTATTGATATCGACGCCCCTCGAGCGAAGAATGTAAATCCGGTGGTGACCGTCGAGAATGGTGCCATCCGGTCTCGCCTTCAGGCAGTCTTTCTTACCGGTCGACAGCGTCGCCAGGAGATGTTCGGTCGTAAAGCGGTCGAACTGATTCAGCTTCACTCGATTCAGAGACTCGTCGGGATGTAGGGAATGTAAAGGAGGGCGCACCGATGATCTAGTGCGGTGATGAGCCGAAAATTCTTAAAGCCAATGTTGCAAAACGATTGCCGCAAGCGAGGCCGCGTGTTCGCGTGATACGACACGCGGCCCTGGTACTTTCCCTTACGCCGAGAGAGGCATCGGGAATTGGAGGCGGGGCGGCAGCATGACGGCTGGGCTTTCGGAGGCGATGGTCTTGCGCAACGGCGTGAAGCGGGATGCACCGTGGAAATATTCGTCCAGCGGATACAAAGGATACGGCTCTAATTCCCGGAACGAGCGTCCGAGTTTTTGCTCAATCCTATAGACAGCATGAAAGAAATTCCCTCGGTCGATTTGTAACTGACGGGAGCAGAGTTTCCAGTCCGCGCCGAGCAAAAAGTGATAGCGAAATATCTTTTGCTCGAAATCATCCAACAGGCGCTTGGAGATTAACGTAAAATCGGCGATGTATTCTTCGTCTTTTCGCCCCCATGTCGACGGGCGGCTCCGGCCTGCGTGAGGCTCCAGCGAGACCCGGCTCAAGTGCCTTTCCTGCGTCACGCAGCGCAGAAATCGATCGTAACAGATGCGGAAAATAGCACGGAGCACACAGTTACAGGGCGCAAACGCGCCTTTTCTTGCCAGCCGCAATCCAGCCCCATGGCATTGCGTACAATTATGCATGGCGAGCGCCAAGGTTTCCGAACGAGTCCATTCCATACCGTGTTGGTATCCTCTTAATGCCGCCTATATAAGCGGCGTTAGGGGAATAGTACTCCGATAACTAATGTAAGTCAATTCTTATTTAGTTTTAAGTTTTGATATTGCGGTAAATATCCAAAACCTGTTGCGCGGTGTGATCCCAATCGAAGCGCCGGGCTTGGGCGGGACCGGCGATCACCAGAGCGCGGCGGCGGTCCTCATCGAGTAAAACGTCGCGAATTCCACGAGCAATATCGAACACATTATCGGGACTGACAAGCTCGGCGGCATCGCCTAGGGCTTCGACAAGCGAAGGGAGGTTAGAGGCGACGACTGGGGTGCCGCAGGCCATCGCTTCCAAAGGCGCCAGACCGAAGCCTTCATAGAGCGAGGGGAAGGCGAAAGCCGCGGCGGCGCGATAGAAGACGCGCAGCGTTTCCGTCGGCACGAAGCCCAGGAAGCGGACGAAGTTTTCGACCCGGCTCGAGACGACGGCGCGGCGTACGCCGGGGTACTTCGAGAGTTCATCGCCAATGATCACAAGGCGCAAATCCCGAAATTCGAAGTGATTTTCCAGCTCACCACGAAGCACCGCGAAGGCTTCTATCAGGCGCGGGATGTTCTTTTGCGGACGGATCGTGCCGGCGTAAAGGATGAACGGCTTGCGGATGGAATAGCGTTCCAGGATTTGACGATCCTGATCCGGCCCGCCGTGGTCCGGACCGGAGGCGTCGGCGGTGAACGCGGGATCGGGAGCGCTGTAGATGGTGCAGATACGTTCGGCGGGAACATGCAGCACGGTCTCGACGTCGCGGCGCGTGGAAGTGGACACGGCGATCACGCGGGAGGCGCGCAACGCCCCGCGGCGGAAACGCTGCTCGTGCATACGGTTGCGGAAGCTGCGGTGTGACGGGAAGAGCAGCGTGCTCATATCGTGGATGGTCAAGACATAAGGCCGGGGCATCCACCACGCGACGGAATTAAGTGGAATATGATATAAATCCGCCTGTAACGTCCGTAGAAATCTCGGAAATGCAATATTATGCATGACTTCCGTATCCAGGTGGGCATAGGTCGCGGTAGCGAAATTCGATCCTAATCCCAAGACTTCGCTGATATCGTTCGAGGGGAAAATCAGAGTGTAGCGATTTTTATGCTCGAGGCGCGAAAGGCCGCGGATCAGGTTGCGAATGTACGTACCGATGCCGAAGTCGCGGATGCGGCGGGCGTCGATGACGACATGCGGCATTGGAAATGGAGGCTATTTCCCCTGTTTCCTGGTTTGCTTCCACGGATAGAGCGGGAAACGGCTGGTTAACTCGCCAACTTTGCGGCGAACGTCGGCCGCGGCGTCTTCGCTCGAAATACGATCCAGCACTTGTGCGATCAGGGATGCGACGATCCGCATTTCCGGCTCTTTAAATCCGCGCGTCGTGACAGCGGGGCTGCCGAATCGCATTCCGCTGGGGTTTAATGGCGGATTTACGTCAAATGGAATGGTATTTTTATTGGCGGTAATATAGGCGCGGTCGAGCGCGGCTTCGGCTTCCTTGCCTTTCACGCCCTTGGCGAACACGTCGACCAGCAGAACATGCGTGTCGGTGCCGCCGGAGACGACACGGAATCCGGCGTCGGTCAGACCGGCGGCCAGCGCCTGCGCGTTGACGACCACCTGCTTTTGGTAGCTGACGAATTCCGGAGTCGAGGCTTCGCGGAAGCACACCGCCTTGGCGGCGATCACATGCATCAGAGGGCCGCCCTGCGTACCCGGAAACACGTTTTGATCGATGGCCTTGGCGTATTTTCCCTTGGCTAGAATCATGCCGCCGCGAGGACCGCGCAAGGTTTTGTGCGTGGTGGAGGTGACGATGTCGGCGTAGTCGCAAGGGTTCGGATGGACGCCGGCAGCGACGAGTCCTGAAAAGTGCGCCATGTCCACCAGGAAGATGGCGCCGACCGAGTCGGCGATGTTCTTGAAGCGGGCGAAGTCGATGATGCGGGGGATCGCGCTGCCGCCCGCGATGATCATTTTTGGCTTATTTTCCTCCGCTAAGCGCGCCAGTTCATCATAATCGATGCGTTCATCATCTCTTTTGACGCCATAAGGGACTATTTTGTACGTCTTTCCCGAAAAGTTCAGGGGATGTCCGTGCGTGAGATGTCCGCCGTGTGACAAATTCATTCCGAGAACGGTGTCACCTGGATTGAGGACGGCGGAGTACGCCGCCTGATTCGCCTGCGAACCGGAGTGCGGCTGCACGTTGGCGTATTCGGCGCGAAAGAGTTTCTTCGCGCGGTCGCGGGCCAGGTTTTCGACAACGTCGGCATGTTCGCAGCCGCCGTAATAGCGCCTGCCCGGATAGCCCTCGGCGTATTTGTTGGTGAAGATGCTGCCGGCGGCTTCGAGGATCGCCTCGGAGGTAAAATTTTCGCTGGCGATCAGTTCGAGGCGCGAGTGCTGACGCTCGGTTTCGTGGCGAATCGCTTCGTAGATTTCCGGGTCGGCCTCGGCGAGAGGCAGAGACATGGTGTCTTCAGTCACAGTCATGATTCCCTTTCGAGTTGTTCGATTTTCCCGATTCGCCGCGCGTGGCGTCCGCCTTCGAACGGCGTTTCGAGGAAAATACGCACCATTTCGTTGGCGGCTTCGGGAGTGGTGTAGCGCGCTCCGATGGTTATGATATTCGCGTCATTGTGGGCGCGGGTGAGACGGACTTCGTCGGGGTTGAATGCGAGGGCGGCACGAATCCCATCCACTTTATTCGCAGCGATCGACATGCCGACGCCGGTGGAGCAGACTAGTATGCCGCGGTCGGCGGCGCCTGAAACGACGTCGTGCGCGACCGCGCCGGCGTAATCCGGATAGTCCGTCGATTCGGCCGAGTGGGTGCCCGCGTCGATGACTTCGTGGCCGGCCAAGCGCAGCGCGTCCCGGACCTGGTCCTTCAAAGCGAAGCCCGCGTGATCTGCGCCAATCGCAATTTTCATGGGGAAACTTAACTTTAGCAGGCGCCGCGCGCCAGGCGCTAGGCGTCAGGACGCAACAAAGTTATGATGACGGGTATGAGGACCTTTATTGCTCTTTCCATTTGCCTCTGTACCGTTGCCGCGGCCGAGGATCTGACGCAGTGGGATTGTTCAACCTCGGGAAAGAAGCCGCTCAGGTGACCGCGTATTTCAGCGATTTGAAATTGACCGGCGCGCGCGCGGATAAAGGCAAGGTCAAGGATAAATTCGAGGCCATCGTGCCGTCGCATGGCGTGGTCCTGGTGAAGATCGCGAAGTGAGAATCACCCAATGGGGATTACCCATAATGGCCGTGGCCTGCTTGGTGCGCCTCTGGCTGATGCCGCTCCCGTCGAGCTTCTGGACCGACGAGACGGCGACGGTGTTCGTAGTCGAACACGGCGCCGGGGATCCATCTCTGAAAGTTGCCCCGCAGGTTCCCCAATCCATTTATTATGGGTTGATTCGCGATGTGGTCTCCGGCCGGTCTGAAGTCGCGTACCGGTTGCCGTCGATCTTGTTCATGGGACTGACTCTCATGTTCGTCGGACTCCTGGCCGCCCGATTGATTCATCGCGATGCGTGGTGGTTCGCGATCTTCGCCTGCTTCATGCTCAAGGAGATTAACTACGAGGCGGGCAATGCCCGTCCCTACGCGATGGGGATGTGCGTCGCGGCGGGCGGGCTCTATTTCCTGGTTCGCTGGCTTGATTCGGGACGTGCATGGGATGCTGTGCTATTTATAATTTTCGGCGCGCTCTTATGGCGCGTGCATCTGATTTTCTGGCCCTTTTACATCGTGTTCGCTCTATACGCGCTGTTGCGGATCAAAGATCGGCCCTGGTGGCAGATCGCGATTGCATTCAGCATCGTGGGCATACTGCTGATCCCTGTCGCGATGCGCGCCGTTGATTTAAACGCGCACGCCGGAGAGCATGTGGTCGTCGCGCAGCCGGCATGGCTCGATTTGGCACGCTCGCTGCGCCTCTTGCTGGTCGCCGGGTCGGCATTGGGCGCCTGGATCTGGTCGAGAGTAGCTCGGCATCGCGAGCGAGCGATCATCCCCGCATCGGCTCTCGCGTTGATTCTCGGATGGTGGCTACTGCATCCGCTGGCGCTGTTCGCGTTTTCCCATATCGCCGGAAACAGCGTATTTGTGGCCCGATACATCGCGCTATCGCTGCCGGGAACGGCGGTCGCCGCCACGCTTGCGGCGGGATGGTTTCTTCCTTCGCGATTATGGAAACCGGCGGCGCTGGCGATGGGCCTCTTCGCGTTGATCCTCTTCGGCCAATGGACAAAGCTCTGGCCGTCGCACCACAATTCGGATTGGCGCGGGGCCGCGCAGGCCGTGAACGAACTGGCTCTGCCGCCATCGACGCCGGTAATCTGCCCGAGTCCTTTCATTGAGGCTCGGCCCCCCGAATGGATGCCGGATTACAGCATGCCCGGCTTCCTGTACGCGCCTCTGCTGGTTTATCCGGTGCATGGGAACGTCGTGCTGTTTCCCTACGCGACGTCGCCTGAGGCCGAGGACTATGCGACTGCGCTATTGCAAGGCGCAGTGCCAGCAGCCGGGCGATTCGTCATCTACGGAGACAACCGCGCCGCGCATTTCTGGAAAGACTGGTTTGAAAAGCGACCCGAAGTCGCCGGATGGACCAACCGGAGTTTGGGCCCGTTTCGCGACGTGGACGCCGTCCTGTTTGAGAAAAAGCGCTAAGGACTCGGCGGAGGTTTTAATTCGTCCGTACTAAAAATGCGCAGATCTTCTCCCGGCGGCGCGATTTTCAGCACCAGCGCGACATGAAACCGCCGCCCCTGGAAATACGACACGCGAATTTCATGGACCCCGTGGCTCAGGCGGATAGCGCCCACCCGCTCCCGCGTCGCGTGCTGGCCGTCGTTGTCGATGACGAGTTCCTTATCGATGTAAAGATTCGCGCCGTCGTCGGAGTTTAGAGAGAAGCCGTACTCGCCCGGCTTTTCCACCCAAAAACGGCCGTTATAATCGATCGCAAACCATTCGAACCGTTTGGTCACTCCGGGAAAGCCCTGCCGGAAATCCTGAGAAGGAACGTTCAGCGAGGTCGCGTAAATCGACCCCACCGTCTTCATCTTGCGGAAATTGGGAAGCTTCTTCGTGTCGCGCCGAAGATGATAGACGCGGCCCTCGAGCGCGGACGGAATCACCACCGTGATTCCGAACGTGACCGGTTCCTGTGCCAGGAGCCGGAGACTCATGGCGATCACACACGGGGCTAGCCGAATCGTCGCTTTCATAACAGCTTCTCTTTTATGTTATTCTGTCGACGATCGAATGCTAGGAGGGAAAATGACACGACGATTTTTAGTCAGCTTACTGCCACTCGCGCTGGCACTGACAGCTGGTGTCGCAACGCAGGCCAAGGCGGGCATTATTCTCGACGGGGGCTTTGAAAACCCCACTCCCGGGAATTACACCAGCAGCCTCGGGGATGGCTGGAACGTCAATGGGACTATTCGAGTCGACAACGCCACGTCCCCAGTCGGGGTGCCTCACTCCGGTAACCAGTCTGTTTACCTGGATTATGGGTATTCGCCGAATACAGTCAGCCAGATGCTCACCACCATCGTGAACCAGACTTATTTGGTTTCCTTCTGGATCGCCGACAGCGGCCCGAATTTAGTGACCGTCGACTTCGGAAGTCAGACCCTCTTCAACGGAACCGCGCCTACGAATGGAGTTAGTCTTGCGAGCGATTACGTGAACTACGCCTATACCGTAACTGCGACATCAACCACCACGAATCTCTCATTTATTGGCCAGTATCTCAATTCCAACCAAGGCAACGGAACCAACCTGGACGACGTCACCGTGGATGCCGCGCCCGAACCGGCCACGCTCGCGTTCACGGGTCTGGGCTGCCTGGCTTTGGTTACCCTTCGACCACTTCTAAAAACGCCTGCGCCGCGTGGCTGAGCGCGCGCTTTGCCGGATACACCAGCCGGATTTTCCGGTCGACCACCATCTCCTTCACCTTCACCTCGCATAGGATGCCTTGCGTCAGTTCCTCGCTGACGCACATGCGCGGCAGGAACGCCACGCCTTCGTTACGCTGCACCATCTTGCGGATCGCCTCCACCGTCGGCATCTCCAGGTCCATATTGAGCGGCACTTTATTGCGCTGAAACTCGCGAATTACCACGCCCCGGTACGGCGAAACGACGTTATGCGCAATGAACGTTTCCATGCCAAGCTCCGTGATGGAAATTTCCCCGCGCGCTGCGAAGCGGTGCTCGGGCGAGGTGATGAACGCCAGATGGTCCGTGAAGATCACTTTCGAGATCAGCCGCTCGTCCTCGGGATCGAACGTCAGAATGCCTAATTCCAGATCGCCATCGATCAGCTCCGCCGGAATTTTGCTGGAAAGCGAGCGCCGGATCTGCACTTTGATTTTCGGGTACCGGCGGCGATACTTCTCGATGTGATCGAGCAGGTACAACGTCGACGATTCGTTCGCGCCGATGGTCAGCCGTCCAGCCGATTTATCGCGCAGCTCCGCCAGCGCGTTTTCGAGGTCTCCCTGCAGATTCTCAAAACGCCGTGCGTAATCGAGCACAATCTTACCGGCGTCCGTCAGCAGCAGATCCTTGGCCGACCGATCGATCAGTTTTTCCCCGAGTTCACTCTCAAGCCGCTGAATCGACAACGAAATCGCTGGCTGAGTGCGAAGCAGCTTTTCCGCGGCCCGGGAAAAACTCTTCTCAGCGGCGACCGTCAAAAAAACGCGGAGTGGGTGCATCTCCATAAAAATCAATTATATAATGATTTGTACTTATCGCAAGTCGAAACACTATAAATTTGCTAAATCTAACAGCCCACCGCATAATCAGACATGGCTGATAGAGTTTACATCTTCGATACGACTCTTCGCGACGGAGAGCAGTCGCCCGGATGCAGCATGACCGTGCCGGAGAAGCTTCGCATGGCTGCGAAGCTGGTCGAACTGGGCGTCGATATCCTCGAAGCCGGTTTCCCCATTGCCTCGGAGGGTGATTCCGAAGCCGTAGACGCGGTCAGCCGTCAGTTCCCGTGGGCGCATGTGGCTGCGCTGGCGCGGGCCAACAAACCCGACATTCAGGCCGCGATTTTCGCGCTGAGAAACGCCAAGCGTCCGCGCATCCACACCTTCCTCGCCACGAGCGAGATTCACTTGAAGTACAAGTTGAAGAAATCGCAGCAGCAGGTGCTGGACGAGGTAGTCGCGGCCGTGACGCTGGCCCGCCAGCATTGTGATGACGTCGAATTTTCGGCTGAAGACGCCACGCGCACGGAATGGGATTATCTGGAGCAGGTGTGCCGCGCCGCGGTGGCGGCAGGCGCTCGAACCATCAATCTGCCCGATACGGTCGGTTATTCGGTGCCGGAGGAGTACGCGGCACTGATCGGACGGATGGTCCAGGCGCTAGGCGACAGCGCCATCGTGAGCGTCCATTGTCATGACGATCTGGGATTAGCCGCGGCGAATTCGCTGGCCGCCCTGCATGCCGGAGCGCGGCAGATCGAGTGTACCGTCAACGGCATCGGCGAACGCGCGGGCAACGCGGCGCTGGAAGAAGTGGTCATGGCGATGAAAACTCGTCCCGACCGCCTGCCGTTTGAAACGCGCATCGTGACGGAGCAGCTTTACTCGGCGAGCCAGATGCTCGCGTCGATCATCACGTTTGGGCCGCAGCCGAACAAGGCCATCGTCGGCGAGAACGCGTTCGCGCACGAAGCGGGCATTCACCAGGACGGCTATTTGAAGGAGCGCACGACCTACGAGATTATGGAGCCGCACAGCGTCGGGGTGCCGGAAACCAAGCTGGTGCTGGGCAAGCACAGCGGCCGTCACGCATTGGCGCAGCGCTGCGAGGTGCTGCTGGGTACCGCGCTAACGAAGGAGCAGCTCGATACGATGTATCACCGTTTCACCGCGCTGGCGGATCGAAAGAAAGGCCTCAGCAACCAGGAAATCGCCGCGCTGGCCCGCGAGGTAGTGGAAGATACAAAGTCGACCGCGGTAGCCGCGGACTAGATCCCTCGGAAGGTTGCCCATCCGCACCAGCTCTACCGAGCCGCGACCGCAGGGAGCGATCTCCGCTGCCGGCACAGAACCCCGACCGTTAGGGAGGGGATACCAGGTGAACTAACAAATTCATGAATCTCAAAATCCTACTTCTCCCCGGCGACGGAATCGGCGCCGAAGTGACCAGTGCGGCCGTCGAAGTCCTCCACGCAGTCGCCAAAAAATTCAAACATACTCTGGAGTTCACCGAAGCCCTCATCGGCGGCATCGCGATTCACAAGGTCGGCTCGCCCCTGCCACAAGACACTATCGACAAAGCGTTAGCCGCGGATGCGACGCTGATGGGCGCCGTGGGTTTGCCGGAGTTCGATAACGCCACCCCGGACAAGCGTCCCGAAAAAGGACTGTTAGGAATCCGCAAAGCGCTAGGCGTGTTCGCAAACCTGCGCCCCGTGCGCACCTGGCCCGCTCTGGTCGAGTCTTCCCCCCTGAAGAATCACCTGGTCGAAGGCACCGACATGATCATCGTCCGCGAGCTCACCGGCGGTCTTTATTACGGAGAGCCGCGCGGCATCTGGGACGATTACGCCATCAACACCATGCGCTACACCCGCCCCGAAATCGAACGTGTTTCCCGCAAGGCATTCCAACTCGCGAGAGCCCGGCGAAAAAAGCTCACCAGCGTCGACAAATCGAACGTCATCGAAAATTCGCAGCTTTGGCGCCGCGTCGTCATCGAGATCGCAAAGGAATTTCCGGATGTCGAGCTCGATCATCTGCTGGTCGACAACTGCGCCATGCAACTCGTCCTGAATCCGAAGCGCTTCGACATTATCCTCACCGAAAACATGTTCGGCGATATCCTGAGTGATGAAGGAGCCGTGTTGGCCGGATCGATCGGCATGCTGCCCTCGGCTTCGCTCGGCGAATCGAAGGGCCTCTATGAGCCGGTCCACGGATCGGCGCCCGATATCGCCGGTCAGAACAAGGCAAATCCGTTGGGAGCGATAGGGTCGGTGGCCGCGATGCTCGAATACACCTTCGGATTGACGGCGGAAGCCGCGGTCGTCAACGCCGCGATCGGCAAAGTGCTGGACGGCGGACAAGTAACAGCCGATTTGAAACCCAAGGGCAAGCCCGCCACAACGTCAGAGGTAGGGAAGGCAGTGAGCGAAGCATTATGACTCGCAGGGCACACATGTTATTGATTTGCAATTGTGGGGCAGGGCCATGCCCTGCCAATTCGGCCTCATTATGAAACCCCGCACAATCATCGAAAAAATCTGGGATAGCCATGTCGTCTCCCAGCAACCCGGCGCGCCCGCGTTGATGTATGTCGACCTGCACCTGGTTCACGAAGTCACATCCCCGCAGGCGTTCGCCGGCCTCCGCGCACGCGGCCTCAAGGTCCGCCGCCCCGATCTGACCATTGCCACCACGGATCACTCGACGCCCACCACTCCGCGCGGACTTCCGATTCTCGATAGGATCGCCGCCACGCAGGTCGCCCAACTCGAAACAAATTGCCGCGATTTCGGCATCCGCTGCTACGGCCTGTCGAGCGAGCGCCAAGGCATCGTGCACATCATCGGTCCGGAGTTGGGCTTAACCCAGCCCGGCATGACCGTCGTTTGCGGCGATAGCCATACCGCGACTCACGGCGCATTCGGCGCGCTCGCTTTCGGTATCGGCACCAGTGAAGTAGAGCACGTGCTAGCCACGCAGTGCCTGTTGCAAAGACCCTCGAAAACATTCGCGGTCCGCGTCGACGGGACGCTCAGACCAGGAGTCACAGCGAAAGACATCATCCTCAACCTGCTCTCAAAAATCGGCATCGGCGGCGGAACCGGCTGCGTCGTTGAATATTCCGGATCGGCGATTCGCGCCCTTTCGATGGAGGAGCGCATGACGGTCTGCAACATGTCGATTGAAGGCGGAGCCCGCGCCGGCCTGATCGCACCTGACGACAAAACCTACGAATATGTTGCGGGCCGCCCGTTTGCTCCGAAAGGCGCGGACCTCGAAGCTGCCGTCGCCCGCTGGAGGACGCTGCCCACCGACGAGGGCGCAACGTACGATCGTGAAATCGGCATCGATGCCAATACGCTGGAACCGATGATCACCTTCGGCACCAACCCCGGCATGGGCGTCGCGATCTCGGCGCTGGTCCCCGATCCCGGCGGCATCAGCGATCCTCTGGAACGCGAAACCCTCAAAAAAGCTCTGCAATATATGGATCTTCCCGCGGGCAAATCCCTGCTGGGGCACGCCGTCAACGTCGTGTTCATCGGAAGCTGCACCAACTCCCGCATCTCCGACCTGCGCGCCGCTGCCGCTATTTTCAAAGGGCGCAAAGTAAATCCGAACGTTCGCGTTATGGTCGTCCCCGGTTCGATGCAGGTGAAAGCGCAGGCGCAAGCCGAAGGGCTAGACCAGATTTTCCGCGACGCCGGAGCCGACTGGCGCGAAGCCGGCTGCTCCATGTGCATCGCCATGAATGGCGATCAGTTGCAGCCGGGCGAATACAGCGTGTCGACCAGTAATCGCAACTTCGAAGGCCGGCAGGGGAAGGGCGGGCGAACGTTTTTAGCGAGCCCTCTTACGGCCGCCGCGAGCGCCATCACAGGCGTGATTACCGACGTTCGGACGCTCATTTAAGGTCGCTTAAGATGCAAATAACGTCAAAAACTGTCGTATTAAGGGTCGATAACGTCGACACAGATCAAATTATCCCGGCCAGATTCCTCAAGACGATCTCCAAAGAAGGCCTCGGAGACCAGCTCTTCTACGACTGGCGCTACGATGCCTCCGGCGCACCGAAACCGGATTTCATTCTCAATACAGAAGCCGCTAAAGGCGTGCAAATATTGGTCGCCGGCGACAACTTCGGCTGCGGCAGCTCTCGCGAGCACGCGCCTTGGGCGCTGACGCAGTTCGGATTCAAGGCAGTTGTCAGCACGTCCTTCGCCGATATTTTCAAAGGCAACTCCTTGAAAAATGGCCTGTTACCGATTGTCGTGCCCATCGATATTCACACCGCGCTTATACAATCCCCTGGCGCAATCGTGAAAATCGACCTCGCATCGCAAACCTTGACGTTGCCCGATGGCACGGCGGTGGAGTTTCCTATCGACGCGTTCTCCAAACATTGCCTTCTCGAAGGCGTCGACGAACTTGGCTACATTCTGAAGCAGGACGCGGCTATCTCCGCCTACGAATCGCAGCGAGTCGGATCGATTAACACCCTCGCTTAGAATGGCTTAGGCTTTCTAACCGTACTGGTTTCGCGCGCGGCGTGACAATACGGCCAGGAGAAATACTCATGGCCGCAACGACCTCAGGAACAAAGACCGTAACCAATACGCTCGCGCCGTGACGCGCTGAGACGCGTCCATGACGGAGATAATCCGCTCCGCGTCATCGGATCGCTGCTGACCTAATTCGTGCCGGACGCCACGGGCACCTTTAGTACGTATTTGCTATACCAATTCAGGTAGCGTTCGTAACGATCTTTGACATAACTGGGCCGCGAGATGCCGTGAAACTCGTTGGGATAAATCACGAGCTGCGTCTCAACGCCCAGGCTCCGCAGCGCCTGGTACATCTGCTGTCCGCCCTGCACTGGCACGTTGAAATCGCGTTCTCCGCCCAGGAACAAAGTCGGAGTCGTGATCCGGTCGGCATGAAGAAACGGATAGGAAATCTTCACGTATGTTTCCCACCCCTTTGGAGTCCAGGGCGGTCCGATTTCGTAATCGTATTGCAGAATATACTGGTCGGTGCCGTAGAACGAAACTGTAAACGCGGTACCGGCGCCGCTGGTCGCCCCTTTGAATCGATGATCCGACGCGATGATGTAATCGGTTAAAATTCCGCCGTAACTCCATCCGCCGACTCCCAATTTGTCCGGATCGGCCACGCCCATCTTGATGACATGATCGACACCGGCGAGAAGATCCTCGACTTCATAATGTCCCCAGTCGGCGAAAATCGAATAGGAGTGTTTCTGGCCGCGGCCTGAGCTGCCGCGATAGTTCACGGCCAGCACCGCGTATCCGTTGGCTGCGAATATCTGCCTTTCCACGCTAAATTGATGGGCGTCCTGGCCGTTCGGTCCGCCATGAATCCGCAGCAGGAGAGGAACCTTAGTGCCTTTCACGTAGCCAACCGGATAGGTCAGCAAGCCGTGAATCTCGGTGCCGTCTTTGCTCTTGAAACCTACTTCTTCGGTCGGCGGAATGTCCAACTCGGCGAACAAGTCGTCGTTCTGATGGGTCAACTGACGGAGCGCTCCGCCGTCGACCGCATAAATTTCGTTGTGCTTCGAATCGCCGCCCGACAACACGGCTGAGCATCCAGACGCGACGGTGGGATTCGAGACCACGAGCGGGGTCGCCATCAGTCTTTCCGCGCTTCCCCCCGAAACGGGCACACGCACCGGATACACATTGCGATCGTCTGCAACCAGCACTGTCAGCGATTTTCCATCCTGGCTCCAGCGAGGGGCGGACACGCCACGATCCAGATCCTTCGCCGCCTTTACAAGCACGGGCACCGCGCTTCCGTCCGCAGCTACGAGAGCGAGCCGCTCCATGCCGTAGGCGCCATATTTTTTCTCGTCGCTGACGAGGAACGCGATCCACTTTCCATCCGGCGACCATTCGAGGCGCGATCGACCGGCGCGCATGTCGCTCTTCGTGAGAAATTTCTCGGTCATGCCGGCCTTGGCTTCGGCGACAAACACCTGGGCGTCCGGATTGCGATCCGGGTCCGCATCGTGATTGCTGGTAAATGCGATCCATTTTCCATCGGGCGACCATACGGGACCCGCTTCGTCAGAAGACTTTTGAGCCGTCAGGCGATCCAGTTTTTTCGTCGCGATATCGAACATATAGATGTAGCTGTGGCGTCCGCTTAACAAATAGCCCTGCACATCCTGCTTATATTTGTAGCGATCGATCACGATCGGCTTGGGCGTTTTCGGCTTGGCAGGAGCATCGCCTGGCGGATCGGCATCGGGATCAGGATCGCCAATCACGAGCGCCAGCTTCGTCGAATCGGGAGACCATTCGTAGCCTTGCAAACGGCCCTTGACGTCGGTCAACTGCATCGCTTCGCCGCCGGCGCGCGGCAGCAACCACACTTGACTGCCCTTGGCCTTGCCCGGCCGCGACGAGGTGAAGGACAGATACTTTCCGTCGGGGCTCCAGCGCGGCGACGATTCGCTGTCGGCGCTTGACGTGACCTGCCTGTCGGACTTGCCATCGTAGCCGATCATCCACACGTGCCCGTTCGATTTATCTTCCTTGGCATCGATGGCAGAGACGGTGTATGCCACCCACTGTCCGTCGGGAGAGCACTGGGGATCGCGCACTTCGCGCATCTTCGCGAGGTCGTCCAGTTTAAACGGCCGCCGCGCTGGCTGCGCGAACAGCGACACCAGTGGCAAAAGAACGACCAGGGTTCTCGAATAAAACATGAGGACCAGTTTACACCCGTGCTAGCATTCGCGCGAACGGGTATAGAATAGGGCAACCGCTGCAACGAGGTGATTACCATGCCGACTCGGTTCTGTTCTCTCGCTCTCGCCTTGGGCAGCGCCGTGGCCGCAATCGCGGCACCCGTGACATTCAACAAAGACGTGCTTCCCATACTCCAGAAGAATTGCCAGACCTGCCATCGTCCCGGACAGGCCGGTCCCATGTCGTTTCTCACCTATGAGCGCACTCGTCCGTGGGCCAAAGCGATCAAGGAGGCGGTGGTATCGCGCAAGATGCCGCCATGGTTTGCCGAGCCGGGCGTTGGGCACTTCCTCAACGATCGTTCCCTGACGCAATCCGAAATCGCTGTTCTGGCCCGCTGGGCCGATAGCGGCGCAACGCAGGGCGATCCGAAAGACGCTCCACCAGCGGTCGCGTGGCCGGAGGGCTGGCAGATTCGGCCCGATGTCATCGTAGAAGGCCCAACTTACCAAGTCCCCGCGCACCCGAAAAACAACGTGATCGAGTGGAGCGCAGTTATCATTCCCACAGGCTTCACGAAAGATACATGGATCACATCCGTCGAAATCAAGCCTGAGCATCCCGAGGTCACGCATCACATGTGCGTCTCCTTTATCGCCCATCAGCCGGACGTGAAGTACTTCGTGCCCGCCTGGCGCCCCAAACCGCGCGGCGAGGATGGCAGCGCGCTACCGAATGGGGGTGCGACTTTCACCGGCGGCGCCAACTTCGCCCCGGTGGAAGATTGCTACCTTCCGGGAAATCCCGCACTCGACTTCCGTCCGCTCCGCGCGGCGAAACTCATCCCGGCCGGCAGCGATATCGCGATGAGCCTGCACTACACGCCGAACGGCAAGGACGTGACAGATCACGTCCGGGTCGGCTTCACGCTTGCAAAGGACCCTCCACAGCGCCGCTATATGTCGTTCTCGGCGAGTTCGCCGCTCGACCCCAAGCTTTTTGCCATTCCGCCCGGCGATCCGAACTGGCAGAGCCCGCCCGCTGTTGTCACGTTCCGGCAGGATGCGGAACTTGTTTTCATGCTGCCGCACATGCATGCTCGGGGCAAGGATATGACCTTCACGCTCGAGTATCCGGATGGGAGAAAGGAAGTCTTGCTTAAGGTGCCTCGGTACGACTTCAATTGGCAGCTCGACTATCAGACCTCCGTACAAGTTCCTAAGGGCGCGATTCTGCGCGTCGATGCGCACTTCGACAACTCGCCGAACAACAAATCCAACCCCGATCCGAGCCGCACGGTCTACTATGGCGAGATGACCTGGGAGGAGATGATGTTTGGATTTTTCAGCGTCGTGGTGGATCCTAACGTCGATCCGAAGACCATTGTCGGGAAGCAAACCGCCGCGGGCGGCGCCTGAAAGCATTGAGTGCCGGCGTTGAGGGGCTGCATGCTAGCATTCCTTCATGCTGCGAAAAATTGTCTTGGTTGTAGCCGCTGCGGCGCTGGCTGCGGCGCAAAAGCTCGATGGATTCGACGCCTTCGCCAACCCGGCTTTACGGGACTGGAAATGCGACGGGTTTGCCATCGCCGTCGTACAAGACGGCAAAGTCATTCTATCGAAGGGCTACGGTTTGCGCGACGTGAAGAAGAACCTTCCCGTGACCGAGAAGACACTGTTCGCTATCGGCAGCGCGACGAAGTCGTTTACGGTGACGTCGCTGGGAGTGCTGGTGGATCAAGGCAAACTCGATTGGGACAAGCCAGTGCGCGACTATCTTCCGGACTTCAAGATGTGGGATCCGTTCGCGACGGAGCGGATGACGCCGCGCGATCTGGTGACACACCGATCCGGCCTGCCACGGCACGATTTGATGTGGTACGGCTCTCCATTTTCGCGGCAGGAAATCTTCGAGCGGCTTCGATACCTGGAGCCTAACAAAGATTTTCGAACGACGTTTCAGTATCAGAACCTGATGTTCATGACCGCCGGTTATCTGGCGGGGCACGTCGCAGGCACGACATGGGAGCAGTTTGTTCGCACATCGATTTTCGAACCTCTGGGGATGGCGAGCTCGAATTTTTCGGTGACGGACTCGCAGAAGTCATCCGATTTTTCGCTGCCCTACAAAGTAGCGAACGACATCGTGGTCGACGTGCCGTTTCGCAACATCGATTCCATCGGACCGGCCGGATCGATCAATTCGAATATCGAAGACATGACGAAGTACGTCATGATGCACCTGGCGAAGGGCAAGGGCGTGCTGTCGGCGACCAATGAGGTACAGATGACGACTCCGCAGATGGCGATTGCCACACCCTCGCCCGATAAAGAATTGGGCGACCTGGCTTATGGAATGGGGTTCTTTGTGACGAGTTACCGGGGCCACAAATTCGTTCATCACGGCGGCAACATCGACGGTTTCAGCGCGCTGGTGGCGTTCTTGCCGCAGGACAATATCGGGCTCGTAATTCTGACGAATCAGGATTCGAGCGCACTCCCCGCGATCGTGGCGTATAACGTTTGGGACCGGCTGCTGGGGTTCGATCAAATCGACTGGACCACGCGCGTGAAGCAGCAGCGCGCGATGACCAAAGCTTCGGAGCAAGCGGCGAAGCAGAAGGGCTACACGACGCAACGGGCGGGCACGCATCCGTCACATGAGATGGCCGAATATGCGGGCGAGTATGAGCATCCGGGTTATGGAATCGTCAGGATCGAGCCGGCTGGCGGGGCGCTGAAGCTGGACTATCATGGGCTGGGCGGCGTGCTGACGCATTTTCATTACGACGTGTTCGAGGTGCCGAAGGACGAGCTGAACCCGTTCTCCCAGGAGAAAGTGGAGTTTCACACGAACCTGGCGGGCGAGATCGATTCGCTGGGGATTCCATTCGAGGCTACATTGAAGGACATCACGTTCGTGCGTCTGGGCGATCGCAATATGACGCAGAAGACGTTCCTCATGCCGCTGACGGGGGATTACCAGCGTGGTCCCTTGCTTGCGGTAGTAGCGCTGAAGGGCGATACTGCGTTGACGCTGACGATGCCTGGGCAGCCGGTCTACAATTTAGTTCCCGTGCGCGGCACGAAGTTCAACATCAAGGAACTGAACGGATATAGTGTCGAGTTCAAGGGCGACGATTTAGTTTTTTATCAACCGAACGGAGCGTTCAATGCGACAAGGAAGAAATAATGTTTAATCTGACAGGCCAGGTTGCGGTTGTCACGGGGTCCACCAAGGGAATCGGACGGGCGATCGCGGAGGAGCTGGCGCGCGCCGGGTCGAAGGTGGTGATTTCCAGCCGCAAGGGAGACGCATGCGAAGAGGTCGCGGCGGCGATTATGAAAGAGGGTCACGAGGCGATTGCGATTCCCTGCCACATCGGACGCCGCGCGGATTGCGAAGCGCTGATCGCGAAGACGCGCGAGAAATGGGGCAAGATCGACACGCTGGTCTGCAACGCGGCGATCAATCCATACTATGGTCCGATGACCGGCCTCGCCGACGAAGTTTTCAGCAAGGTGATGGAGACCAATGTCCGTAGCAATTTATGGCTGGCGAACCTGGTGCAACCGGAAATGGCTGCGCGGCGCGACGGCACGATCATCATCGTATCGAGCATCGGGGGACTGAAGGGAACGGAGATTCTGGGCATTTATGCGATCTCGAAGGCGGCGGACATGCAGTTGGCGCGGAATTTGGCCGTGGAGTGGGGGCCGGATAATATCCGAGTGAACTGCATCGCGCCGGGGTTAGTGCGCACCGATTTCGCGCGCGCGCTTTGGGAGGATCCGGAGTTGAGAAAAGGATCCGAGGATCGCACCTCCTTGCGCCGCATTGGCGAGCCGGAGGACATCTCAGGAGCCGCGGTATTTTTAGCATCGCGCGCGGGCCGCTGGATCACAGGACAAACGATCGTGATCGACGGTGGACGGACCATCCAATGAGGGCCGCCGTGTTGCGCGAGTTCGGTGGACCTATCGCCATCGAGGAGGTGGAGACACCGGCGCCGGGCCCCGGCGAGATTTTGATTAAGGTGAACGCGTGTGGCGTGTGCCATTCCGATCTGCATCTGGCGGAAGGCGACTGGGACATGCTGCGGCCGATCACGAAACTGCCGCTTATTGGCGGGCATGAGATCGCGGGTGTCGTGTCGTCTCTTGGCGAGGGAGTGACTGACTTCACGATCGGCGAGCGCGTTGGCGTGCCATGGCTGCACTGGACTTGCGGCGAATGCGAGTACTGCCGCGCGGGCCGGGAAACGCTCTGCGGCAAACAGAAAATCACGGGCTGCACGGTGGATGGCGGGTTTGCCGAGTATCTAAAGGCCCCGGCGTCTCATGTTGCGAAATTGCCCGCCACGTTGACGGCGGAGGAAGCGGCGCCGCTGCTGTGCGCGGGGCTCACAGTATACAAAGCACTGAAGAACTCCGGAATCGCGAAGGGCGAAAGGCTGGCGATATTCGGCGTCGGCGGTCTGGGACATCTGGCGGTGCAGATCGCACATGCGATGGGCGCGCAGGTGTGCGCGATCGACATCGCGGACGACAAACTGGAACTGGCGCGATCGCTGGGCGCGGAGTGGACAGTGAACGCGGCGACGGAGCAGGTGCCGAAGCGAGTGCGATCTATTGGCGGGGCGCATGTGGCGCTGGTGACTTCGGCAAGCGCGGCGGCATACGAAACGGCTCTGCGAGTTTTGAGAAAGGGCGGCACGTTGGCGGTGGTGGGGATGCCGAACGAGCCGTTCAAAGTATCGGCCGTGGCGCTGGTATCGGGAGAGACGCGCATCGTGGCATCGGCGGTGGGCACGCGCGACGACCTGCGGGAGTTATTCGAACTGGTGGCGAAGTTTCCGATCCGGTGTCACATCGAAACGCGACCGCTGGAAGCTCTACCGGCGGTGTTTGACGAGATGAAGCGCGGCGCGGTGCTGGGACGAGTGGTCATCGTTTTATAACAGCATGTAAGTCACGATGGCGATCGCGGCGAGATTGCCCGTGTCGTCGAAAATATCGATGCGGGAGACGCACAGCGTTTTCCCAGCGCGCACCAGATAGGCTCGGGCGATCGCTTTTTCGCCGAAGATCGGGCGCAGATAGTTGACCTTGAGCTCCGTCGTGGTGCAGTTCGTCGGCTTGCCGAAATGGTGCTCAATAGCGTGCCACGCGGCTTCATCGGCGATGGTCGCGGTGATGCCGCCGTGGAGCACTCCTTGCGAATTAAGGAACTCGGGCGAGAGAGGGAAGTGAATCGTAACACCGTCGGCGTGGCGCTCGGCGACGTGCAGCTTCAGATGATTTTCGAAAGGCATGGTTGATTAGGACGACAGCAGCCTTCACTTTACAATAGGTACGTGAACTTCGCCCCTGTATCTGAACAGCTCGCTTATATCAAAAAGGGATTTTCGGAAATCATCCGCGAGGAGGAGCTTAAGGATCGTCTGGAGAAATCTCTCAAGACGGGTAAGCCGTTGCGTGTGAAGGCCGGCTTCGATCCCACGGCGCCGGACCTGCATCTGGGTCACACGGTTCTGCTGCGGAAGATGAAACACTTTCAAGACCTGGGGCACACGGTGATTTTCCTGATTGGCGATATGACGGGGCTGATCGGCGATCCGACCGGGCGCAACATTACTCGTCCGCCGATGACGCGCGAAGAGCTGAATCGAAATGCGGAGACGTACAAGACGCAGGTTTTCAAGATTCTCGATCTTGAGAAGACGGAGGTGAGGTTTAACAGCGAGTGGCTGGAGCCGCTGAAATACGAAGACATCGTGCGGTTGTGCGCGAAGTACACCGTCGCACGGATTTTGGAGGAAGACAAATTCGCGAAGCGGATGAAGGAAAATGCGCCGATTTCGATGCATGAGCTGCTGTATCCGCTGGCGCAGGGCTACGATTCGGTGATGCTGGAGTGCGACGTCGAGTTGGGCGGCACGGATCAGAAATTCAATCTTCTCGTCGGGCGTGAATTGCAACGCGATTGGGGACAACCGCCGCAAATTGTCGGGACGGTGCCGCTGCTCGAGGGGACCGACGGCGTAGAGAAGATGTCGAAGTCGAAGGGCAATTATATCGGCATTACCGAAGCTCCAAAAGTGATGTTCCGGAAAATCATGGGCATCAGCGACACGCTGATGTGGCGTTACTGGGAATTGTTGACCGACGCGTCGTTGGCGGAGATTGCGGCGATGAAATCGCGAGAGCCGATGACGGTGAAGATGGAACTGGCGGGGCGAATCGTCATGGATTTTCATTCGGAGGCGGAGGCGGAGCGGGCGGGTGAGGACTTCAATCGCGAAGTTCGTCAGGGCGGCGAACCGGCGGATATCGAGACGGTGGAATACGGCTCGGCGGGCGAGATTCGCGTACCGCAAATGCTGGTTGCGATCGGCCTCGCCCCCACACGAAGCGAAGCGGAACGGTTGCTGAAGGCTGCTGCCGTTGAGATCGATGGAACGCGTACCGTCGACCTCAAGTGGCCGGCCGCGGCGGGGACACATACGATTCGCGCCGGGAAAAAGTGGAAGAAGATCAGGGTTGCGAAAGCGTGAAGATGACGCTGATGGGTGCGATTACTTCCACTGCCTGTCCGTTCAGAAGAGTCGGACGGTAGATCCACTGGCGGACTGCGTCGAGGGCGGCGCCCACAAGTAGAGGGTGTCCGCTTACGAGCCGCAGTTGCTGAATCGTGCCGTCTTTCGCGATCACTCCAATGAGCTGGACGGTGCCGGATATGCGCGCCTGACGGGCCAGCGGAGGGTAGACCGGCATCACTTTCCTTAGGAGCCTTGCCGCCTGTACGTCTCCTCCCACCGCGACTGGCTTCGCGGGAATTTTGATGGGCTCAGCGGCGAGTGGCTTGGGTGGAGCGGAGGGTTCATGGAAGAGCTCGCCAAGCGGCGCAGGCAAACCTGTGCCACCCGGCACGCCGCTACCGACGTTGCTTGTGTAGGCAGGCGGCGCGTCTACCACGCTGATATCGCGAATTTCAGAGAGGTTCACGATGTGAATGGGCGCGGTAAAGACTCTTGTTGGCGCGGAGATGGCCCGAGAAGATGACGACGCTGTTCTCTGGACCTGCGCGGGCGCGGGAGGCGGAGGCGGTTCCCAAAATGACAGAGAGATGGACCGGTGCACGTCCGGCAGATGATCGCTAAAGATCAGCGGCATGGCGATGAGGAGGCCGACGGCGAGCGTTTGAGCGGTGAGGGATGCGGCCAACGCCCCGGTTTTCTTGGCCGCGGCGTGATCGAGAAGAAGAGATTGCTCGAACATGCCCATGTAGACAACACAGGCGCCAGAAAGTTCCCGCGATTTACTCGACGATTCGGCCGTCGCGCATCCGGACCATGCGGTGACCGTAAGCGGCCGCTTCGGGATTATGCGTGATCATGAGGATGGTCTGGCCGACGCGGTTGTTGAGATCGCGCAAAATGCCGAGCACGGCATTGGAATTTTCAGTATCCAGATTGCCGGTGGGCTCATCCGCAAGCAGAATCGCAGGATGGTTGACGAGCGAGCGCGCGATGGCGACGCGCTGCTGTTCTCCGCCGGAGAGGGCGCGGGGTTTGTGATGCATTCGCTCCCTTATGCCGAGGAGGTTCACAATTTCATCGAATTGCGGATCGTTCTCAACGTTGTTGCCGGCGATATCGCGGGCGATGGCAATGTTGTCGGCGGCGGTGAGTGTCGGCAGGAGATTGTATTTCTGGAACACGAAGCCGACGGATTTCTTGCGCAGGTCCGTGCGCTCGGCATCGGTCATTTTTAGGAGGTCGCGGCCCGCGATTTGAACCGAACCGGAAGTGGGCGGCGTGAGGCCGCCGAGAATATTGAACAGCGTCGACTTGCCGGAGCCGCTGGGTCCAACCACAGAAAGAAATTCGCCCTTCGCAACGGAGAGATTGACGCCGCGCAGCGCGTGTACGTCGATGTCGCCCGAACGATAGGTTTTCGTAAGACCGCGAATCTCAATCATAGGAGAGCGCCTCGATGGCGTCCTGTTTGGCGGCTTTGAAACCGGGGCCCAATGCGCCGATCAGCGAACCGGCGATCGCCAGGGCGGCCGTGCCGGGCCACCAAAGCTTGACGATCAACATGGGAAACGTGGGAGCGAACGCGCGCAGTAGAATTTGCGCTCCATAGGTCATGAGGATGCCGAAAATCGAGCCGATAATCGCCAACAGCACGGTTTCCCGGAGCAGAATTCCAAGAATGTATCCCGGGGATGCGCCCAGCGCTTTCAAGATTCCGATTTCGCGGGTGCGCTCCAACACGGCGGTATACATGGAGAGAAAAACGACCAGAAACCCGACCACAACGGCGATGCCGATGACGACCTTGGTGAAGTTCTCGATCATGGGAAGATTGTTCGCGGTGAGCAACGAGGTCATGTCGTCCATCGACAAAACTTTGTAACCATCTAATTTTTCCTGCAGCGACGCGATTACGGCGGGAATGTTCGCCGGGTCGTCGACCTTTACCCACACAGCCGAAATTTTTCCGGTCTGCGAGTACTCTTCCTGCAGCGGCTCGATTTGCGCGAACATGCGCGAAAGCTTTCCCGATTCGACGATGCCGGTGACGCGCCATTTATTGCCAAGGTTCAGCGTCGATCCCGGGTGCAGACGATCGGTTCGAGCTTGCACATCATCGACGATGAGTTGGTGTGGACCGGTGAAGGGACCGCCCGCGATGTAGCGAAATCCGCCGCTCATGGCGTTGAATTCGTCGAGGCGAATTCCGGCGATGGATTGGAACAGAGGACCGACCGGTTGAATGAGCGTACCCGTGGCGAGCGCGACGTGCGGCTCCCGCCGGACGAGGTCCACCACTTTGTCGAGCATGTTCGCACCCGACATATTGAACACGGAACTGCCCGGCGGACGGACGACAATGTCCGCTCCTGTGCCGCGCGACCGCTCCGACATATCGCCGGTAACACCCCGGCTCACGCCGACCAGCGACAGGATCATCGTAACGCCCACGCCGATCAAGATTGCGCTCAGCAGAGTGCGCACGGGGCGATGCTTCAGATTCTCAAAAACGAGACGGTTGACCAATTTCTTAGTGTAACAGCCAGCCTGAGTTTACAATCGCGAGCGCGGCGAGCGCCGCGGTTTCCGCTCGAAGAACCAGAGGACCCAGCGACACCGGCGTCCATGAGGCGGCGGTGAACTGGGCGCGCTCTTCCTCCGTCCAACCGCCTTCGGGTCCGATCAACAACGCCACACTATCTTGCGGATCGCGGACCGCGGGGAGCGCGGCGTTCAACGGCCGGGTGGCGGGATTCTCGTCGAGGGCGAATCTGTGGGTCGCCTCACGCATGAGTGTCACGCGAAGTGGTTCGGGCTCCGACACTTCGGGCAAGATGGCGCGACGCGACTGCTGGCTGGCTTCGAGCGCAATGCGGCGCCACCGCTCCACTCGTTTGTGCGCGGCGCGTTCGAGGCCGCGTTCGCTCCGGATGGTTTCGACGGGCACGATTCCGGAGACGCCGAGTTCGGTGGCCTTCTCGATCATCCAATCGAAATGATCGAACTTGATGAGCGCGGCGCAGAGCACCAGACGCACGGTGGGCGCGGGTGCGGCGAGCTTTTCAATGGTGCGAAAGGAAACGTGCTCCTTGCGGGCGGTTTCAACCTCAGCAAGATAAACATTGCGATTATCGGAGATCTCGTAGCGTTGTCCTGCTTCGACACGGAGGACACGGGTGAGGTGACGGGCATCGTCGCCGGAGATTTCGGCGCGTCCACTTCGCACTTCGTCAACAAAGAACCTGCGGCGCATACTATTCTTGTATTCTTCATGATTTCGCATCTGCGTGGGGCACTGCTCGAAAAACATCCGGGCGCCGTGGTAGTGGACGTCCACGGCGTCGGGTACGAAGTGATCATTCCGGTGTCGGTCTATTCATCATTGCCGTCGATAGGGGCCGAGGTCGCACTGCACATTCATACGCACGTTCGAGAGGACACATTATCGCTGTTCGGGTTCGTTTCGGCGGCGGATAAGGCGTTGTTCGAGAAATTGATTTCAGTAAGCGGCATCGGACCGAAGCTGGCAGTGACGGCGTTGAGCGGCCTCGCTGCGCCGGACCTGATAGCAGCCATTCGAAACGGTTTGGTGGATCAACTGGTAAAGATTCCGGGCGTCGGCAAGAAGACGGCGGAGCGGATGGTGCTGGAACTGCGCGACAAGCTCGATTCAATCGGCGTGCCGACGGCAGCGCCGGGAGCTAAGTTGCCGCAGAGTTCGTTCAACGAAATCGAGCGCGACGTGATTTCGGCGCTGGTCAATTTGGACGCGACGCGCGCAGCGGCGGAAGCAGCGGTGACGAAGGCGCGCTCCGCGGACGGTCCGAACGATTTTGATACGCTGTTCCGGCGTGCCGTTAAGTTGGTCAAGTAGACTGTAATTTCATGGTAGATCAAAGTATAGTTTCGGCGTCGCTACGTGAGGAGGAGAGGCAATTTGAAGCGGCGCTGCGTCCCTCGCGACTTGCGGAATTCGCCGGGCAATCAAACGTCAAGGAGAATCTTTCCATCGCAATTGAAGCTGCGAAGAAACGCGGTGAGGCGATGGATCACGTGCTTCTATACGGACCACCGGGATTGGGAAAGACGACGCTCGCCGGAATTATTGCGGCCGAACTGGGCGTGGGCATGCAGCAGACGTCGGGGCCGGTGCTGCAAAAGAAACTAGACCTCAGTGGAATACTCACACACATCAATGAGCGGGAGGTGTTTTTTATCGATGAAATTCACCGGCTACTGCCGGATATCGAGGAGCTGATTTACGCGGTACTCGAAGACTTCCGCCTAGATGTCATGTATGGGTCGGGACCAGGTGCGCGTATGCATTCGTTTGAGATCAAACACTTCACCGCCATTGGCGCGACGACGCGGCAGGGTATGATCAGCGCTCCCTTGCGTGGACGCTTTGGACTGGTGCTGCGCCTCAACCCGTACGACACCGCGGAACTGGGCAGCATCGTCCGCCGGTCGGCGCGGCTGCTCGATGTGAAGATCGACGCAGAAGGTTCTTCGGAGATCGCGCGCCGTGCTCGCGGGACTCCGCGGATTGCGAATCGGCTGCTGCGGCGAGTTCGCGATTACGCGCAGGTGCGTGCGGCGGGCCACGTCGATCTTGATGTGGCGAAAAAGGCTCTCGATCTACTTGAGGTGGACCCTTTAGGGCTGGATGAGATCGATCAGAAGATCATGATGACGGTGCTCGAAAAATACGGCGGCGGGCCGGTGGGGCTGAACACGATCGCGGCGTCGATCGACGAGGAATCGGACACGATTGAAGAAGTGTATGAGCCGTACCTGATGCAGCTCGGTTTTCTGGATCGCACGCCGCGCGGGCGCATGGCGACGGACCGGGCATTCGAGTATTTCCAGGTACCGCGGAGAGTGCGCGGCACTCAAAACACGCTATTTTGAAACTCGTCTACATAGGGCTCGGCTCGAATCTCGGCGATCGCGCGGAGAATCTGCGTCAGGCTCGGGAACAGATCGCGGCACCGGATTTACGGGTCCTACGGACTTCGTCTGTTTACGAAACTGCGCCGCGCGACGTGAAGGATCAGCCGTGGTTTCTGAATCAGGTGATCGAGTGCGAAACGGATTTATTCCCGCGGCAGTTGCTTGCGCACCTCCAGAAAATCGAGCGGGCGATGGGACGGAAGCGCACGATTGCGAAGGGTCCGCGCGAGATCGACCTCGATATTCTGCTGTTCGGAAATGCGGTCGTGAAAACATCCGAACTGGAGGTTCCGCATCCGAGATTACCGGAACGGCGCTTTGTGCTGGAGCCGCTCGCCGAACTCGCGCCGGACAAGAAGCATCCGGGGACGCGGCGCACGGTGCGGGAGATGCTCGCGGGTGTTGCGAGTCAGGTTTTAAGGAGAATATAGGTGGCAGGGCACGGACGCGCCCCACCGGGGTCAATTTTCAAAGAACATAAAAGCCAAAAATTTGTCGGGCTCTTTAGCCAGGGTTTTACTTCGCCTGACACGACGACCGGTCATGTACCGACGGACATCCAATGGACTTACCCCCATTTTTGACACAACCAGTTAAGACTCAAAATCCATTCTCCTTGGATCGCTTCGAAAGTGTGCCGCTCTTCTTAATAACGGTGCTGGCACGTTGATTACCGACCGAGTCGGGCGCAGCGCCGCCGATCGTGAAGTATGCCATCGACTCCGGGCATGCGACCGGCGAGGTGTACGCCTTTGCGCGGAGGTACCGCGACGCGAGGGCGGTAGCTATCAAAGGCGACTCGCGCGCCTCCGCCCCGATCAGTCAGCCGTCGCCGATTGATGTCGGGCCGCAGCGCAAGAGCGTGCGGTTCGGAATCAGGATATGGCCGGTGAACGGGCCGACGATCAAGGGGGAGTTGCACCGCTGGCTGCGGCCGGATCGCCCGACGGAGAAGAGTGGCGATCGAAATCCGCCGGGATACTGTCACTTCCCCGAAGTGCAGCGAGGAATACTTCAAACAGATCACGGAGGAGCAGTTGGTGACCAGGGTAGTGAAGGGCCACCGCGCGCGGAATAGCAGAAGACAAGGGATAGGAGCGAAGCTATCGACGCGCGGGTCTATTCGCGCTCAGCAGCAGCCGTCTACGGCATGGATCGTTTCAACGACGCGATCTGGAAGACGCTGGAAGATCGCGTCGAGGAGATGTCGAAGAAGGTCGGTCAGCCGCAGCAGGCCGCGCCGCGAGCAGGACCGCCGCAGCGGACGATCCGTGGCCGATTCTTTACCGAGGATCCGCCGCCGCGTGGCTGGTTACGCCTTGTGCATCGCCCGACGAGAGCCTTCGCGGGCCGCTCATGCTAAACTAATCGCTCACCGGAGCCAGTATGCGCACCTTATCCCGTCTTTCGATTCTCATGAGTGTCGCAGCCGTCTTTCTGTCGGCCGCTCCACCCACCCTTCCCTCCTACCGGGCGTTCTTGAGTCCCGCGTCACCGCAAGAAGTAGTCGCGGCGCGGAAGGTGGATCGGATCGCATGGGTGGATTACGCCGAAGGCAAGCGGAATGCCTACACGGCTTTGGCGCCCCGGTTCGTGCCGGTGCGCCTGACCAACTTCATGAAGGACGACGGCATCATGATGTCCGCGATTCGGATCTCGGACGACGGCAGTACCGTAGTATTCCTGCGCGGCGAGGCTCCAAACCGTTCGGGCTGGGCTCCGAATCCGACGGCCGATCCAAATGGGCCGGAACACGCTATCTGGGCGGCGCGCACCGCGGGCGGAGGCGCATGGAAAGTCGTTGATGCGGCCAATCCGGAAATAGCGCCCGATGGCAGCTCGATACTGTTCATTAAGGATGGGCAGATTTACCGCGCGAAGCTCACCCGCACGAAGCCCGCAACGGAGGTTGATCGCGGTGAAAAGGCCTTCATCACGGAATGGGGCGTGCAGAGCGAACCGAAGTGGTCGCCAGACGGAAAAAAGATCTCCTGGGTCAGCACTCGGGTGGATCACAGCTTCATCATGGTGTACGACGTCGCCACGCGGTCGGTGAAGTACATGGCGCCGAGCGTGGACTTCGACACATCGCCAATGTGGATGGCCGATAGCAAGCATCTGATCTTTATGCGGCAGCCCGGGTTGCCTTTCGGTCAGCAGACGTTGGAGACAGGGGCGGGCAGCGGCGCGAATTACGCAGCGCCTCCGCGGACTCCCACGACGGCGACGGGCGGCCGCGGTGGGGGACGCGGCGCGGCGGCCATGGCGCCTGGAAACGCCGAAGCTCCGGTCAACAACGCTCCGGGGATCATGCGTGCGACGTTCAAAGGAGGCTATACCATCGGCTTCTATAAGGCCGATTCCACGTCCGGCGAGGCGCAGGAGATCTGGCACAACCAGGAAAACGACAAGATCGCCGCCAGTATTACAAATCCGCGCCTGGCGGGCGACTACGTGGTCTTCCCGTTCGTCGTGCCCGGTGCGGGCGGCAGAGGCGGACGCGGCGGAAGAGGCGGAGCTGGCCGGGGTGCGGCGCCCGGCAGGGGAGCGCCCGAAATGAAGGAGCCGCCGAAGCAGGAAGGGCCGGTGGATGAGTGGGATCGCTACTACGCCGTGAATGTGATGGATCCGGCGGCGCGTCCTGTCCTGCTGACGACCACCGACGGATTGATTGAAAATCAAACTTCGGTCGCTCTTTCCGCCGACGGAAAGACGTTCTACTACTGCACCAATGCCAAAGATATCGAGCGGAGGCACATCTGGGCCGTCCCGGTGAGCGGCGGCACGCCGGTGCGGATCACCACGGGCGAAGGCGTGGAAACGTATCCAACTCCGGTCGCTTCCGGCAAGTACCTCGTGACGCTGAGCGCTGATTGGAACATGCCGCAATCGGTTGGCGTCTGGAAACTGGGAGCGGAATCTAACCAGAAGATTGTCTTCCCCACGTCGATGCCGGGCTTTCCGAAGGACGCGCACGTGAAGCCGGAGATCGTCCTTACCAAGGCCGATGACGGACTCGAAATTCACAATCAACTCTTCCTGCCGCAGGATTTGAAACCGGGCGAGCGGCGTCCGGCGATCGTCTTCGTGCACGGAGGGCCTCCGCGCCAGATGATGCCCGCGTATCACTACATGCAGTTTTATCACTGGGCCTATGGCATCAATCAATGGCTCGCGAATCAGGGCTATATCGTGATGTCGATCAATTACCGCCTCGGCGTGGGCTATGGCCGATCGTTCCGGCAGGCTGCCAACGGGGGAGCTCAGGGCAATAGCGAATATAAAGACGTTCTTGCCGGCGGCAAGTATCTGCAAACCAGGCCCGATGTGGATCCGAACCGCGTCGGCATTTGGGGACTGTCCTATGGAGGTTTGCTGACGGCGGAGGCTCTCGCGCGCAACTCGGATATCTTCAAGGCGGGCGTCGATCTGGCGGGCGTGCATTTGGAGGGGAATTCTCTCGATCCGGAATCGGTGTCTTACAAGTCTTCGGCGATCAGCGCCATCGATGGCTGGAAGTCGCCCGTGCTGTTGATTCAGGGCGACGACGACCGCAACGTTTCTTTCCTGCAAACGGTCGGCCTGGTGCAGCTGCTGCGCCAGCGCGACGTCTATCACGAACTGATCGTGTTTCCCGACGATGTACACGAATCGCTGCTGCATAGCCGATGGCTATACACGCTTGGCCGGATGGAGACGTTTTTGCACAAGTTTCTAGGGGAATGGACCGCGACCAGGAGCAATTGAATCCTGCGCAGATGGAACGGGGCGCCGTCTCGCGCGGGTCGGCCAAGAAGGAATCGTGGTAGCGTGATTCGAGTGCCGTCCGCTCCCGAAATGGGCCTGGAGTTCGATCCCGAGTTTTTGAAGGCAGCCAAGGTGATGTGATCGCGAGGACTGGTTGGAAATTCCCATCGAATGAATTCGACGAGGGACGCGACAGTCGGGCAACACGCGAGTGATGTAACTTCCTCTATCGGGACTTATGGAGAGGAAAGTGGCAATCGATGAGGACCGAATGGATCGAGATCAAGGTTCAGCCCATGATCGGCTGGCATGGAATGGTTTCACTCGCCAGATCCGCCAGTCACGTGGGATGACCGCTAGGTAGGGAGCTTCGTTGGGTCGAAGCGGAACCTCTAGCCGGGTGTTGGAGCAGCCCCCAGCTACACTTCGTAGGGCTTGCGATAAAGCGGGCGTGAGATCATTTGGGTCGCCTCGGCGTCGCCCGTGAACTTCGGGGTAGGACCGGGCTCGATCTTCAGCGAGCGGCCCACGCGGTAGCTGATGTTCGCCAGATGACAAAGATCGGCGCTGGGCACCGCATTGGCAATGGGATCATGAAGATCCTGCTCTCGGCGTGATTTCACACACGCCAGAAAATTCTGCATGTGGAGGGCCGTGGAATCGCCAGCACCGCGTTCAGACCGCTCTTCCATGATCAGTTCGCTTGAATCGCCCTTGTACGCCTGGAACCCCTGGTCGCTCATCGCGGCCCAACCTTCGCTGCCATAGAAGAGGTTGCCGACACCGACGTTCAGCGGATTGCTCGCCGGTCCCACTTGCGTGGGCGCTGGGGCTGCGGGAGGCGCCGCTGCCGGAGCCGCGCCTTCCGCGGGCCGCTGCCCGCCCGGTCCACCACGTCCGGCGCGTCCGGCGCCCGTCGGTCCGGCAGTCACCACACGCGCCTGCCGAACGCCTTCGCCATTGGTCATTCTGCCACGCACCTCGATGACGAGCTGCTGGTCACCGTAGCTGAAGCCGGCCGTGAGCGTGTTAGGAGTTTCTGTGTCGTCATCGATACCGAACTTGCCGCCGAACGCCATCGCCGTCTTCGGCCACGCGGGATCGCCCAGCGCCCAGCGCGCGATACCGGTTTCGTGCACACCCTGGTTCCCGATGTCACCGTTGCCGGTATCCCAGAACCAGTGCCAGTAATACGCGAAACGCTTCTCATTGAAGGGCCGCATCGGTGCGGGGCCGAGGAACAGATCCCAATTCAAGCCGGGAGGTGTGGGGCTATCCGGAGTGTGGCCGATCGAGGGACGCAGCTTGTAGCACAGCGCCTTGGTCATATAGAGCTTGCCGACCAAACCCTGTTGGAGCGCCGTGATCGCCTTGACCTTGAACGGCCAGCTCCGATGCTGCGATCCCACCTGCATGATGCGCTTGGTTTCGCGCTGCACCTGGATCATCCGCATGCCTTCATAGATGTTGTAGCAGGCGGGCTTTTCCCCGTAGACATCCTTGCCCGCCCTCATCGCCCAGATAGCGGAGAGCGCGTGCCAGTGGTTCGGAGTCGCAACAGAAACCGCCTCGACCTTCGGGTCGGCGAACATCTGCCGCATATCTTCGAATTCGTTGGCTTTGTCCAGGTTCTTCCTCGCTAGTGTTGACTGGGCCTTTTCGCGTGCGGCCTGGTTGACGTCGCAGAGGGCGACGACCTGAGCCTCGTTCAGACCGGTATAAGTATTGAGGTGGCTGCTGCCGCGGCCTCCGAGGCCCACGATGCCGACGTTGACCTTGTCATTTGCGCCCCACACGCGAACCGCGGACGCAGCGGTCAGGGCTCCGAGGAAATACCTGCGAGTTTTCGGATCAGACACCGTGAGACTCCTTTTCGCGCCAATTGTATCAGGTAGCGGGTTGGATCTTGTAACGAATGCCGCTGGAGCCAGTGAGGCTCTGAGTTCGAGTGTGTCCTTTGCGACCCCGCCATCAATCTGACCGTCTGGAGCGGCGAAGACGCTTGGGTATATTTTGAGGACCGTAGACGTCCGGCGTGAGTACGGCTTTCACTGAGGCTCGAAAGGCCACCCAATGAGCGGAACGCTTCCTCATGTAACTCGGCCCATACCGGCGAACTGGACCGGAAGCGCATCTGTCAAGAGCCACCGATGCCTGCGTTAAGGCGTGATATCGGCGAATTGCCAAGGTTGGATGGACGCGCCGAAGCTCTGTCGCGTGTAAGCGCGAGGATTTGGAAACGGTTCGTCAGAAGTGGGGCGAAATCGTCGAAGATATGAGCGGTGTGGCCGTGGCCGGCGAAGCCTAATGTCCGTATGGTGCGTGATCCGCCAACAATCCTGAATCGCAACTTCCCACCGGACTTCTGGCTCGCGTCCGATCTCATCTAGGTCCACCAAGTCTTCTAACCCGTCGCGCCGCGGCGCTTGACTGAACCCTTCTTGACCGAGGTTTTCTTGCCCGAGCTCTTGACGACAGCTCGGTACAGATACGTCCAGTGACCGGCGACGCGAACCTACGTCTCATCCACGCGCCAGGAACGATTCGGTGGCCGGAGTTCGCGGCGGAGCCGTTGATTCAGAATGGGCGCGAAACGTTGGACCCAACGCCAGATCGTGAAATGGTCCACCGAGAGGCCGCGCTCCGCTGTTATTTCCTCCAAATCCCGGTAGCTGAGGGAATACCGCAAGTACCAGCGGACACACAGTAGGA
>Ga0182024_10002218_pt1 | contig 48738 bp, 36 predicted proteins | sample P32metaG_FD_120480 | JGI IMG/M metagenome (GOLD analysis project Ga0182024, IMG submission 120480) | Permafrost microbial communities from Stordalen Mire, Sweden - P3-2 metaG (Illumina Assembly) | ecosystem: Environmental > Terrestrial > Soil > Wetlands > Permafrost | place: Sweden: Stordalen...
CAAATCGAGCGGCCACTCCCAGACCGGATGGGCACGCACCTTCTGCCTTGTAGCACGGTTGTTGTGCGATGCCATCTATGGAGCGATACTAAATGCGGTGCCATACGAATATGGCTGGGCGACAGACGCTGTGGACAACGAGATTAACGTACCGGTAAGGCAGGTATGTGAAGCAGACTTGGCTGACCTGGCGAAGCTGCGGAATCAACTGCCAGTCGACTGGTTAGCTCATGTTTACGAGGATTTGCTTGGCTACCGATCAGATTCACAGTCGCGGCTTACTCTGGAGTCTGGCAATAGGAAGAAACGATCAGGCAGTTTTTACACTCCCTATGAATTGGCTCAGTTCACGGTTGACATTGCCTTAAAGAATCTCGTTTGGGATGCAGAAGCTGGGCTCCCGCGCCCACCGCAAGATATACTCGCCATCCGCCTGGTTGATCCCTGCCTGGGCGGTGGCACATTCCTTTGCGCTGCTTTGACTCGTCTGACCGACGCGCTGGTAGCAAGTATCGAACACTTCCCCGGCAGCGCGGGCGTCCCGCCTGCATCGACATTCGCGAGCGCCTTCCCCGGGAGCGCAGGCGTCCCGCCTGCATCGAACCCCGACATTGCCCCTGAACTCTCAAGGTTGCGTGCCGCTATCGCCGTCAATTGCCTGCATGGTGTAGATATTGATCCTGGTGCCGTAGAGATCTCTAAACTCAGCATCGCCACCATGTGCGGTGAATATGCAGCCTTCGTCTTGCCGGCTCTGAACGAGAATCTAAAGTGCGGCAATTCCCTCTTGGCACTTAATCCAGTTGCGTCCTTTAACTGGCACGCAGAGTTTCCCGCTATATTTTCAGACGGCGCTAAGAACCTGGAGCAGTTGGGACGCCTGCCCTGTGGGGGATTTGACGCCGTCGTGGGCAATCCACCCTGGGAGATTGAAAAAGCAAACTCGCGCGAATTTTTTCAAGACTACATAACTGACTACTGGCAAATGGGCAAGCAGGAAGCGCTTTGCGCGGCAGCTGAGCTTTGCGCGCAGGATCAGACAATCTTGCGGCTCTGGACGGAGTATGAAAAAGAATACGAAAGTTTCAGCGACTTCATTAGCAACGGGCAGGTCTTCACATTGCAGGGCAGCTCGGATCCAAATGCCTACAAACTGTTCGTTGAACTGGCTTATCAAATAGCTCGGGATACGGGGATAGTATCGCTGGTAGTACCTTCAGGGATTTACACAGACAAGGGATCCGCTCTCATCAGAGACACGCTTCTGCACAAATGCAATTGGAAGAGCATTCACGGGTTTCACAACAATCGTGGCATCTTCAAGATCCACCGCTCCTTTAAATTCTGTGTGTTGACATTTGAGAAAGGCGGCAGCAGCGAAGAAATGTTACTGAATTTGGATAATGACAGCGTCAGTGGTGCACGTGAAAAGATCGCACTGGTATGCCCTCGGGCCACCGTTGAGCGATTCAGTCCAAAACATTTTTCCATTCTCGATGTCTCTTCTCAAAAAGATCTGGAGCTGCTTGAAAAAATTTCCGCACAATCGATCACTCTTGATACTTTCTTGAGGGAACGGAATTTTCGCTTCAGTCGAGAATTTGATATGACCAACGACTCGCCCAGTTTTGAGCTGCGCCACAAATTGGAAGAGAATGGCTATGTTCCAGATGTTTACGGTCACTGGATAGCGGGCGGATGGCGGTCAATTCGCGCTACTGGTACTAATCGTCCTGTTGACACGAATCTCGCTACTGATACTAATGGCGCTACTGATACTAATCGCCCTGTTGACACGAATCCCGCTACTGATACCAATCCCCAACTGAACCCCAATTGGATCGCATCCCGCGACGGACAATTTGTGCTTGCTCTGGAGGATATCGAGTCAGTCGCCTATCCTCTCTATGAGGGCAGGATGCTCTCGCACTTTGATGACGCCGCCAAGGGCTGGGTTGCAGGCAAAGGTCGACGGGCAATATGGACTCCGGGAAGCAGTCTCAATCCACAATACTTAGTGCTGGCAGATAAATTACCAGATAGGACTGCCCACTTGAAAGTAGGTTATTTGGCCGTGGGCTCCCCCACCAATAGCCGTTCGATGATAGCGGCCTGCCTGGGTGGCTTTCCATGCGGCAATTCCGTGCCGGTGCTGCGTTCACCCGACGCATCTGATTCACTGCTGCTTGCGGCTCTGTTAAATAGTTTCGTTTTTGACTACGTTTTGCGCCTCAAAATGTCAGGCAATAATGTCAATTTCTTCTTGTTGCAAGAATGTTTCGCGCCAGCAAAGCTCTATCATGCAGAGCACATGGTAGCTTTGGCTTGCCTGCTCAGTTTGGGCCATCCACGACATGCGCCGACATTGCTAGAGCTAATTTCTCAGCCCCAAAGCAATGTTCTCGAGAACCTTGCCAAATTTGTTGATTGGTCCAACGATGATTCGTCCAACGAAGCCGGGGCTGGCCATTCTCAACCGTTTTCTGTGGATGCAAATTTAAAAATTAGTTTACGCAGCATTTTGGATGCTTGCATGGCATTATCTTTTAGACTCGAGTATGACGATCTTGGTCAAATCTTGGCGCAATGTAATCTGCCGTCAAGCGACCTGAAGAAAACGCGCTCACTGAGCCTTTTCCGATATCCGAAAGGTTTCTGGCGTGTCGATAAACATCTGCCGCCTGACGAGCGGCACACGGTGCGCACGCTGTCCGCATTTAAAAGGATAGAAAATGTCGGTGTGGAACAGGTTTTGCGTGAGACACTGGAGCGCCTGCCATCCAATATCAGCGCCAGCGAGCTGGCTGCACATCAAAAGCGCTTGGCCGCAATTCGTGCGCATTCGCACTAGATTCGCACTAGCTTCGGTGCGCGGATGAAGGCGACTTTATCTTTTGTCTGCGTCGACTAAATTCTCGGCAGCGCCCATAATTTCTGCAGGGTCAACCTCTAACGCCCCTGTCAGTTTCAAAAATATTTTGATCGAAAAATTGGTCGCTTTGCGTTCGATCAAACTGATGTACGTTCTGTGCAATCCAGCTCGCTCTGCCAGTTCATCCTGCGACAGTCCAAGCTCATGTCGACGCTGTTCCAGAGCCACGCTCAACGCTTTGACATACAAATCGGCGAAGGCTGATTTCTTCTTCATGCCGGTACTCTAACAGATCAGCCAAGAACCAGAAATCATGAAATCAGAAAAAATAATTATCTCAAAGTCTGTGTTGACTATAGTCTACTTCCATTGACGTGGGCCACGTTTTTTCTTTTGTTTGCTCTGCATCTTTTCAGTCAAAGATTCTGCCACCCCTTCATTTTTGATCAACAGTTTTTCCACATCATTCTTGTGATCGAGAATGTCCGACCAGAGATCACCGACTTGCGCAAGACGCTCAGGCACTGTCCAGATAGTGAACTGAGTGGGGTAGATCGAACGCAGCTCTTCCCAGCGCAAAGGCGTCGAAACTGACGCTTCAGGGGCAACCCTGGGTGAGTAGATTGATGACAGGCTCTTTCCTCTGGCATTCATATTGTGATCGAGGAAGGTTTTGCCTTTTCGTTTTACCACCGCCCAATCCATGGTCGCATCTTCTGGATGGTCTTTAAGAATCTGCCTGAGAATTACTTCTGAAAGGGCGCGCACAGTATCGTAGTCAATGCGCCTGATAATGGGGATATAGATATGCAAGCCTGTGCGGCCGGAAGTCTTCAGGAATGACTCAATCTTCAGACTGTCCAGCAACTCTTTGATCCAGAAAGCGACGTCACAAGCTTGTTTAAAGCCGTCCTTATGTAGCTCCGGCTCGGCCCCTTTTTTCTCTTTGCCGCTGTACATATAAGGATCGAGATCGAGAACAATATAATCGGGATAATTCATCATAGAACTTTCCACCTGCTCTACTGACCCCGTGTAGTCCATGGATAGATGGTGTGCATCTGGTTCCGGATTGTTTCTGGAGTGAGACGTGTGCAACTCCAGGTCGGCTATCTGACCAAGCCAGAGCAGCGTGGATAAATTATTGCAATGAAGAAACTCTTGATCGTGGTTTATGTGTTCGGTGAAATATGTGAAGGAAGAAACGAATGGTGGCAGCTTGTGCTCCCAATGCTTCTGGTAGAAACGTCCCTGGGTGATCCCATTGGGAAATCGCACGAAAGTGATCAATCTGTCGCGCAAGTGTGGCAACAAATAGGGCGAGACACGGGCGAGATACCTCACATATTCTCTTTTCGTGACCGCAGGCTGGCTGCTTGTGGCCGGCCAGAACACTTTATCCAGATTTGAAAAAGCAATCTTATTGCCCTCTACTTCCAGCTCCAACTTTTCCTTATCGTTATCCAGCTGAGAAAGAACATCGTCGACTTCGGCATATTTGCTTTTGGCTTTATCTTCTACTGTCACTGGCCGCAGATCCTCCGTTTCAACTATCGGTGTCGGCTTGACGTCTTTTGCTTCGATGTCATCGCGCAAGTGCAGAAAAACTGGTGCTCTGAGCATATTATCCGCCGTTCTGCCCGCGAATTTGATCTCTGCTACTAACTCGGGTATTACCCAGGTCGCCTCCAAGTTACCCGCTGGACGCTTTTTGAATGGACATTGCTTTTTTATCAGAGGCTTCATCACTTTCATCAAATGGCTCAGCTCGTTGTCATCAAATCCGGTGCCCACGGCTCCCACATAAGTGAGTTCGCCGTCTTCGTTGTTCTCGCCCAATATGAGCGGACCAAACGATTGAAGCAAGGGGGACGACTGCGCTCCCGGGTCAGTACCCTGGGTGAAACCGCAAATCAAGAATTCGGCTCTCATTGTTGCTTTTACCTTGAGCCAGGCTTCCGACCGGAGACCACTTTCGTAGAGACCATCAACTCGTTTTGCCACCACGCCTTCCAAGTCGTTTTCGAGGCAGGCTTGAAAAGCACTCTTTCCGTCTGTTTTAAATTGCTCGATTAACCTGATCTCTTGCCTGGGAACAACAAGGTCTTGCAAAATCTCTCGGCGCTGCCACGCAGGCAAGTTTTGCAAATCGCGCCCATCGCCGTACATGATGTCGAATACATAGTAGAAGATTGGTGTTTTGCATTCGGCAATGTCGATGTCGGCACCGCGGGTGAGACCAAGCCTTAGTTGTAACTGCTGAAAAGAGGGGCGCCCTTTCTCATTTAAGGCAATAATCGCTCCGTCCAGCACCATGTCAGTTTTGTATTGGGCCAATCTTTTGGCCAGAATTGGAAACTGTCCGGTCAAATCTACTCCCCGGCGTGATCTGAGAACGACGCCGCCATTGCGTATGTAAGCCACCGCTCTAATGCCATCCACTTGTGGCTCGAACACCCAACCGTTGCGGCTGAATGGGGTGTCCGCCAGGCTAGCCAGCATCGGTGGTATCAGTTTTGGAAATGGCGAAGCTTTTCCCAATTCCACTTTCTTTCTCTTTCTTGAGCCGGCAACTTTCCCTTCCTTGATGTCGTGCAATGTTCGACCTGTGATCACGGATTGATCTTGCTCAGTCGGATCGCTGTTCAGTTGTGCGAAGGGGTCATGATGTTTAATCAACAACCATTCTTTATTATCTTTATCCTTGTTCTTCAGTTTGACCAGCGTCCATGATCCTTTCAATTTTTCGCCTTGCAGGAAAACGGAGATTTTTCCACTCTTCAAGCTTTCCTGCATCCTTCTTTGTGCTTCTTCTCGATCGTGCCACGACAGCTGACCATCTTCATCGGGAGTGTAGGTGCCATGATCCCAGACAATCACTTCGCCGGCGCCATATTCGCCGGCAGGAATACTCCCTTCAAAGCCACCATAATCCATGGGGTGATCTTCCGTTTGCACAGCAAATCGTTTTTCCCTCGGATCCAGAGCCGGTCCCTTTGGTACTGCCCACGATACCAACACTCCATCTATCTCTAAACGAAAATCATAATGAAGCTTGCGCGCATCGTGTTTTTGAATGACAAACTTAAGCGAATCATTTGAGCCAGACTTGGTTTGACGTCTTGAGCCCGATCTGGTTTGTGCGCTTGGCTCAGAAGTTTGCCCGCTTGGCTGCGCCGGTTCTCCCTCTGGCTCAGGCGTTTTCTTGAAATCTCGCTTGCGCTTGTATTCGTTGAGCATAAAGATTTCCCGGATCTGCTTCTTATCTTCTTATGAGATTATAAAGCGGCTTGCGCATTCCACTATCGTGCCGCAGTCTTTTGAAAGGCGGGCAATTGATCGTACGTGCATTTCTGAGGAGCTTTTTCCGGGCGCCAACGCAAAAAACTGGTGCCGTGGCGGAAGCGACCGTTGGTGAAGTGATCGTATTTTATTTCTGCTACCAACACTGTTTGCAAAGGCTCCCATTCAGTGCTTCGTTCGCTTGCCCAGCGACTGGGTCCGCCTGGGGCATTGCCGGTAAAACCAGGTTCAGCGATGAGCGGCTCCAGCTTCTCCAGCAATTGCACTTTTTCTTTGGCATTGAAAGATGAGCTGAAGCCGACATGGTTGAGCAATCCCTTATCGTCGTAAAGTCCAAGCAGCATTGAGCCAAGCGCTTTCCTATTGCCCGAGGCATAACGAAAACCGCCGATCACGACATCTACCGTGCGCATCTTCTTTATTTTGAGCATGCCTTTGCGGTTGCCCGATTGGTATGGCAGGTCGAGACGCTTTGCCACAATTCCATCTAAACGATTGCCCATGGTCTCCAACCAGACATCTGTAACGGTGGCGTCTGTGGTGGCAGGAGAGAGAATGATACTTTGCGTATGCTTGAGAAATTTTTCGGCAAATCGTTCCAGATGAGCTCTTCTTACAGCCAGCGGTTCTTCGGTAAGCTTGACTCCATCAGTGTCGACCAGCATGTCAAACAAGATGAGCACCGCTGGAAATTCTCTCGCCAATTTTTTGATGCGGCTTTCAGCCGGGTGAATGCGTTGCAGCAAATCATCAAACGAAAAGCCGTGAGCGGAAGGAATGACAATTTCGCCGTCAATGACAAACTTGTGCGCATCCAGTGCTAGAAGCGCTTCTTTTACTTCCGGGAAATATCGCCCCAGTGTGCGGCCACTTTTAGACTGCAAGTCGAGAAGATCATTTTCGCGGAAAGCGATGCACCTGAATCCGTCCCATTTGGGCTCGTATTGCCAGCCTTGATCGCGTGGCACTTGCTCAGTCAATGTCGCTTCCATCGGTTCATAATCAAGTTGTAGAGGCAGCATGTCTTCCTCGCATTAGGGATTGGCTCCCGCTTTAGCGGGCTGCCTGAGCGGCTTGGCCTGCGTGGGCAGTCACTTTTAACTGATCCTGAGCGGCTTTGAAGAAAACATCCTCTTGCAAAGTTAGCGCCGGATCCGCGCCTGAATCGCCATTGAGCTGATGCATCCAGAAGGTAGGCAGGGGCGGATTTTTCTCATCATTCCAGACAACATCGGCGGCGTAAATCATATAAGCGTCCCAGGCGATTCGATGCAAAGCCAGAGTCTGCTTAAAGGCATCACTGATCTTACGATTCTCGTCCCACCCCTCCAGCAATCGCGGATCGCTTGAAATGTGCTCAAATGCCGCTAAAGGTGTGTCGTGCGCCAGTACAGGAACCCAGACTATGAATCCGCGCAGGCTCTCGGTTGGCAGCTTCTCAAATGTTTGGAGCACAACCCGGTGTCCACAAATACACATGTGTCAGGTCGGTGAAAGCAAGGTGATGATGCGTGTCTTACCTTCACTTTTATTGAATTCACTCCTGAGCTGATCCAAGGTCATGCTGTCCATAGTTTTGCCCATTTCCTTTGCCGATGCCGGGTAGATCCCAAGCGCAAGCGCAAGAAAGGACATTAAAAATGCCGTCTTCGTAATAGCCACCCGCGCCTCATTACAGTCTCCCGCGGGATATGATAGCAAGCCAGTCTCGAGCACGCACGACCTTGCGGGATCCGGCAAAAAAAGAGCCGCGCCTATTTGGCACAATTATTTCCTATGGACATAAAAATCGGCAAAACTTATGTCTATAGGCAATAATCGTCAATAATCGCCAATCCAACATGGCGCATTTGACTCAGTGAGTGAAACACGAATGGAACCTGTACTTAACTGACTAGCCGGCGTTGGCGATGCGGTTGTCGTCTTTAACCGGCAGCTGCGCCACTGTTGGATCGTCTTTTGCCGCATAGAAACAGGCGTTGCACAAAACCGGTTTGTGACCGTTGGGCAAAAAAGGCACGCGGGTCGGTCGGCTACAGCCGCTGCACGGCACCTCGGCCGTTTGTTGAACGACGCTTCCTGGTTTTTGGCTTCTCAGCAACAGTCTACAGTTGGGGCAACGTTTGGGCTCATTCACCAAACCTTTTTGCTTAAAAAAATCTTGCTCGGCTGCCGAGAACGTAAAAGTTCCTCTGCAGTCGCGGCAGGGCAACTGTTTGTCTGATGTACAACTATCTTCCATCGAATACCTACCTGTACCTGGGTTCTAGGACATCGCTAATCGCCTTCGGAAAAATAGAGATGTCAAACTACTACAGGGGCTATTCTATGTACCTTTTGTGTAAGTCCTGTGTATTTGATCCACAAACGGCGGAAGCAGCATTGGAGAAGGCTAATCTCAATATTGGAACACTGTTTTAATCTGGGCGTCATGGCCATTAGCGATCGTTTGACGAAATGAGGATCAATGAAAGATTGGCGTGTTTTCAAATTACTTACCAGCGCGGTTTTGCTCTCTGCGGCCCTCAGCCACCTGCCAGGCTATTGTCAGAATCCAGAATCCACTTCGGATTCGCCGCCATCTTTGCCCCAACTTACGGTCAAGCGGCAACTGGCTGCAGCCGGCGACTTAATGGTGGCAGGCAAGTATGCTGAAGCTGCTGACCTGTACCGGCAACTTCTCAATCTCAACTCTCGCAATCCAGATGCACTGGCTGGTTTGGGGCTTGCGCTGGGTCGTCAATTCAAACTAGACGCCGCTGATGAGCAGTTTGATCGCTTGCTAAAACTTGATCCAAACAACGCCGTTGCTCATTGTGGAAAAGCGATGGTGATCTTAAATCGACTGCAATCATCAAATGAGACGGTGATCAAAAACCGCACTCAATTGCTCAAAGAAGCCGGCCACGAATGCAACAAGGCCCTTGACAGCGATTCGCGAGTGGTTGAGGCTCATTACTTGCTTGGTCGAGTGTTCAAGGAAGAGGGGCGGCTTGATATGGCAGCTCAAGCCTTTGCCGGAGCGGCCAAGTTAGATCCCAAATACTCAAACGCCTTTGCTCAGCTTGGCCTGATCAAGGTTCTGCAGAACAAGCTCTCCGACGCAAGCGAGAATCTGAAGAAGGCGATCGCAATCAACTCGGGAAATTCGACGGCGCATTATGGAATGGGTCAGGTGCTGCTCAGGCAAAACAAAGTTGATGGTGCCATTGCCGAGCTTTCCGTTTCCCTGTACCAGAATCGCAACAGCGCTCCTGTGCATTTGTTGCTTGGAAAAGCTTATGAGCAGCAAGGAAATCTTGTGGCCGCGGTGCGTGAATATAAAGAGGCGATTGCCATCAAGCCGGAACTGCCTGCCTGTTATTTGAGCATCGCCGATGTGGAAGAGGCACGCGGAGATATTGAAATGGCAATTGCTGAGCTGCATTCAGGCTTGGCAATTCTCCCGAACGAGCCTTCTTTGCTCACCCGCATCGGCAACGACAGTTTGCGCGTCGATAAACTTGATGAAGCGATAAAACATTTCGAAGCCGCAGCGGCAGCCAACTCAGCAGATGCCGCACCGTTGGAAGGGTTGACCCGCGCGTTGTATTTGAAGGCGCAAAAGGAATCTGCCGGTGCATATATTTTCTCGGATGATTATTCTCAGGCGCAAGCGCTGATTGCACGTGCGATCGCTCTAAATCCCAATAATATTCAACTGCGTCTGGCGCAGATGAAGATAAGAGCCCTGTCCGGGCAGAAGCCGGATCTGGGCGCCATTGCCCTTCCTAAAAGTGATGCTGAACGACCAGCCTATGCAGAGGCACTGCTGGTCCAGGGCCGATTTGCCGAAGCCGGCGACCAGATGACGCGTGCTATCAACAGCGCTGGAAATGCCACTCAGCTGCTTGCCGTCGGCGATCTGGCGCTGATGATCAAAGACTTGCCTGATGCTGAACTGGCATACAAGCGCGCAGCCGCTTTGCCGGAACAGGCTGAGCGTGCCAGGCGCGGGCTGGACCAGGTTGGAAAGGGCAGAGAAGAGGCCAGGCAAAACGTTACGTTTGGCAATGATCTGGCCAAGAAGCATCAGTACGACAGTGCCATCGATAAATTGAAGTCATCTGTTTACGGCGATCCGTTTGTTGCGGATACTCATTTGTACCTGGCTCAGGTTTTAGAGAAAAATGCAAACAAACAGGCTCTGCCTTTGCGGGAAGCGATTGCCCAATACAAGACATACCTGGCTCTTGTGCCCGGCTCAGACCAGAGCAAGTTGCAGAACCGCATCGCCAAACTGGAAGGAAAAGCCGCCAGGTACGAGCGGTCGAGCCCTGACTCACCACAAGTGTCGGCCCGCTAAGCGGTATCAAATTTGGTGTGTTGATTTTTCCAACTGAGGGGTTGGAAAGCGTTTGCTAAATTAGTAATCACTAAATTATCGTCAGGCATATAGTCGACCCGCAATATTTACCCTGACAATGGGAAAGGTGATTTTAGACCCGTTATTTGTATTTGCGGTGTGTGAAATTCGGTAAGGCGAAATGTCCGAGTTAATAAAGAAGTTCTTTCGCGCCGCCAGGAAATCAGGCGACAGTTCAAGTGCGCAATCGGGGCCAAATGTCGTCATTCCCGATGCCAATAAATCACTCTTCGCCAACGTGTCGATGGAGTTGCGTACTCCGTTGACCCTCATACTTTCTCCTCTTGAGTCTCTGGTTATGGGTGAATACGGCCCACTTAATCCAGAACAGACGGCTTTGCTGAAGACCATTCACAGTCAGTCGGTTAAACTGCTGCAAATAGTTACGGGCATGCTTGATTTTTCCAACATGCAGTCCGGAATGGAAGTGTCGCGACAGACTGTCGACGCAGGGGTGCTCACTGGCGCCGTGGTTTCAGAATTGAACGCCAGCCCCGCCGGAAAAGATGCATTGATCAGCTACGATCCGCAGACAGTGCATCTGACTGTCAGCATCGACCGATATCTTTTTGAGCGCATCGTCTCCAATTTGCTCGCCAACGCGCTCAAGAACAGTCAAGCGGGCTGCGCCATCAAAGTGCATCTGCGGCACCAGAACCCAGACCGATTGATCTTGTCTGTCACCTATTGGCCCATGAGTGTGGAGGATCAGTCCCTGCAGAATCTTTCCCAGGGGGCGAAGAAAAGCGAAGAAATGCGCCGCCAGGATGATATAAGCGAGCTCAGGTTGGAGTTGGTGCAGGAATGCAGCACCTTGCTCGATGGCGAACTCTTAACGAAAATAGACGGACCGAAGGTGACTATTACGGTGGATCTTCTCGCCCCGCTTGTGGAAGTAAAATCTCTGACTGCACCACCGGTGACACCAAAACAAGCGCCAGCACAGGAGGCGACTGCACCTCAAGCGAGCATTCATTCATCAAGCAAGCAATTGCCGCGGGTCTTAATTGCCGAGAACAGCTCGGAGTTGGCTCAGTACATGCAAGGGCTCCTGGGAGATATGTGTATGTGCCGGGTCGCTTCGGATGGAGAGGCAGCACTAGATATGGTGCACGAGTGGAACCCCGATCTGATTCTGGCTGCCGTAATGCTGCCCAAACGAGACGGCTTGAGCCTGTGCCGGGAGGTGAAGAGCAAGCCGGAGACAAGCATGGTGACCGTAGTATTGCTCACCGCGCTGACCCAAAGACAAGCGATGCTGCAAGGGTGGGAGGCGGGTGCTGATGAATATTTGTTCAAACCCTTTCACCCGGCTGAATTGGTGACGAGAATTCGCTCTCTTTTACGCAGTGTACAACAAAGAAAGCGGGCACAAGAACAGATTGAGCGGCTAAACGAAGCCCTGGAAAAACGTGTCATCGAATTGGCCAATGCCAACCGCGAACTGAAATCTCTGGCCATAAAATTAGAGCAGGCCCGCGATCAAGCGCTGGAAGCCTCTCGTTTCAAGTCTGCCTTCCTGGCCAATATGAGCCATGAAGTGCGCACGCCTATTAATGGTGTGATCAGCATGAGCGATATGCTGATGCGAACCCGCTTGAGCGAAGAGCAAGTGGAGGTGGCAAACATCATTAAAGATTCAGCCGCAGCGTTGCTTGATATTGTCAACGACATTTTGGACTTCTCCAAGATTGAAGCCGGCAAAGTGGAGTTGGAAATTGTCGACTTCGAGCTCTTGCACGTGGTTGAAGGCACGGCGGAGTTAGTAGCCGAGCAAGCCAGGCACAAGAAGCTGTCTCTTATGACTCACGTAGCACCGGATGTGCCCAGTGCTCTTCGCGGAGATCCCGGGCGCTTGCGGCAAATCCTTCTCAATCTGTTGAGTAATGCCATCAAATTTACCGAAAACGGGGAGGTGCTTGTCCAGGTCACTTTGGATGCTAAAGATGAGAAAATTTGCCGTGTGCGTTTTTCAGTCACAGACACTGGCATCGGCATGCCCCAGGAGACTGTCTACAGGCTGTTCCAGCCTTTCACACAAGCTGATGGTTCGATCACGCGCAGATATGGTGGCACTGGTCTCGGGCTTTCGATTGCCAAACTGTTGGTCGAGCTGTTGGGCGGCAGAGTAGGTGTGCGCAGCACGGAAGGGAAAGGGTCCACCTTCTGGTTTTCGGTTCCTCTTGAGCGATCTGAAATCAAAACTGGGACTGATTCTGGCGAGCGCGGGCATGATTTGCATCGCACCAGAATACTGGTAGTCGATCCCCTTGAAGGCACCGCAAAAATCATTCAAGAGTATATTTTATCCTGGAATATGGCATGCAAAATCGTTCACTCCGGGCAAGAGGCATTAGAGGCAATGCGTCTGGCTGACCAGTCGGGCAAGCCGTTTCAGATAGTCATGGTCGAACTGCAGATGCCTGACATGAATGGTTTTGAATTCTCCAAGGCAGTGGCAGCCGACGAAGATTTGCGAGAGACCAAATTGATTTTGTGCACAGCCGAAGATAAAGAGCGACTGGGTGAAGGCGCCTTGCAAGCCGGTTTCTCTGCGTTCCTGGTTAAGCCTTTGCAGCAATCGCGTCTCTATGACTGCCTGGTTACTTTGCTTGACCCTGATTCCTCCGCTAGACCTGGTGCCGCACCGTATGTGCCACCACGTCTGAACACAACGGGCGAAATTACGGTCTTCCAAAATACGGGAGTGATTTTGATTGCCGAAGATAACCCCGTCAATCAAAAGGTCGCTTTGCTCTTGTTGAAGGAGTTAGGATTTGCCGCTCATGTCGTGGGCAGTGGGCGTGAGGCGGTTGAAGCGGTGAGCCGGGCGCCATACGCTTTGATTCTTATGGACTGCCAGATGCCTGATATGGATGGATTTGATGCCACAGGCGCCATTCGCAGAAGCGAAGCCCTCACGGGTAGGCACATTCCGATCATCGCTATGACTGCTCATGCAATGCAAGGAGACCGTGAGAAGTGCATTGCCGCAGGCATGGACGACTATGTAAGCAAACCGGTCACGGGCGCCAAATTGAAAGAGGTGCTGGTGCGTTGGTTCCGGTCAGACACGGCCGCCTGGCGAGGGCTGGACGCGATAGTGGAAGCGAGCGCCGAAAAGACGATTCAAGACCAGCCCAACCCGGCTCAGCGGTTGCTCAACTACGACGGACTGCGGGAGACCTGCGGTCCGGAAGGCGCCTGCGAGCTGATCTCGGTTTTTCTCTCTTCCACAGATACGTTGTTGGCGCGATTAACGGCAGGCATCAACTCTCAGGACAGCCAAGCGGTCAAAGCTACTGCTCATGAGATGAAAGGTGCCACGGCGTCGATGGGCGCCACTAGCATGTCTTCGGTCAGCAAAGAGATGGAACAGGCCGCTGCCACAGAGGATTGGCCGCTCGTAATAACTTTGTTTGCTCAACTGAACAAGAATTATGAGCAGGTGCAAGAGTATTGCCGCAAAATCTTGGACACGTCAGAAGCAGCACACTAACTGTATCGCAGGATCTGGATCCGGGAGCGCAGGATTTAGGAGGCGCAGGAGCATTTTATACCTTTTATTTCAGAGAGGGTGCGATTTTCTGCAATAGAAGATATATATACTTTCTATTGCAGATTTTTGGCAGTGTTTTGCAATAAAAGGTATAAAATCTCAGACCGGTCGGAGCAGATCTTGAGTGCGCCCAAACTTTCATCGATAATTCAGTTTCTCGACAATGATAATTTGGATTCGATGGCAATATGTGATCCTGATTCGGCAGTGGAGTTGTCTTATGGTCGCTTGAAAGAAGCGGTTGATAGCGCAGTTGCAACTTTTTCCGCTGCCAAGCTGCGCAAGGGTGATGCTGTCCTTTTTGCAGCTGGAAATTCCGCCGGGTTGCTCGTGAGCATGTTGGCGGTGATCAACTGTGGTGGCATTGCCGTTCCTATCAATCCTGACTCGACTGCTGATGAGATCGCCTATTACATCGACGATTCAGAGGCCGTGCTGATGGTTGCATCCGAAGCCGTGGCTGCGCGACTGCAAGCTGCTTCAACGCCAGTGCAAATTGCATCAACGCCGGTGGCAATTATGGATAAGGATGGCGCCCTTCATTTGAGCCAGGTTGGCAGTCGCACTCGTCGAGCGGCCTATGAAGAAGACGCGTGTTTGATGATATACACCAGCGGCACCACCAACAGACCCAAAGGAGTTCCCCTCACTCACGGCAATCTATTGGCATCGGTGCAGGCCTTTGCTGAATTCTTCCAACTGACGGAAACTGATACCACTTTGGTGCCCATGCCCTATTTTCATGTGCATGGGCTGGTAGGCGCTACGTTTTCGACGCTTTACACGGGCGGCACTGTCGTCATGCAGTCGCGATTTTCGGCAAGCAAGTTCTGGACGCAGGTAGTAGCGCATAACGTGACCTGGTACTCAGCGTCGCCTACGATTCACAGAATCTTGCTCAGACGTGCGGCAGTTGATGTGATACCACGCGGGCAGCTTCGCTTCATCGGCTCATCTAGGGCCAGCCTCGGAGTCGACACATTGACACAGCTGGAGGAACAATTTGGCACAGTGGTGCTCGAAGGATATGGGATGACGGAATCGGGCAATCAGGTGTCGTGTAATCCATTGCCGCCGCGGCAGCGCAAGCCTGGCTCAGTCGGAGTGGCAGCCGGCACGCAGATCACAATTATGGATGAGCAAGGGCATCTCGCCGGCACTGGACACCGTGGAGAAATCGCCATTGCCGGCGCTTCAGTATTGCGTGGTTATCACGGCAAGCCTGAAGCCAATGCCGCAGCCTTTTGCGATGGTTGGTTTCGCACAGGCGATGAAGGTTACATTGATGGAGACGGATATATTTACATTGTCGGACGCATTAAAGAGTTGATCAATCGCGGTGGTGAAAAGATCTCACCGGCTGAAGTGGAGGAGGTGTTGCTGCGCCATCCGCTGGTGGATGAGGCGGCATGCTTTGGAGTTTTCGATGCAAAATACGGAGAGGAAGTTCATGCCGCCATCGTGTTGAAAGAACAGATAGCAGTGGAGGAAGTCATGCAATTCTGCGGCAAACATTTGAGTGCCATCAAGGTGCCAAAGAAAGTGCACGTGGTTGAAAAAATTCCGCGCACGCCGACGAATAAGGTGCAGCGGCAACAACTAGCTGCGCGCTTCTCCAACGATTGATGCGAGATTGGTGGGTCAAATGCAGAAAATGTATGATACCTGGCGATTCTGAGAGGATTCTAAGAGAAGCGGGCTGCCTCATGCAGCCCCCACCCTGGAACCCAGCGGTTGGGCTTGCGTCATTTAGCGCGCTTAAGGACGGATTCGCCCTAATGGTCGAAAATGGCTGTGTCAGAGGAAATATAAACATGAACAAATCAGTGAGCGCTTTTTACACATTCTTGTCTGTAGTCATCGTCAGTCAAATTGTCCTCACCGTTCCACAGAGTGCACAGGCGACTACGTATCAAGATTCGACGACGAGTCAAGATTCCAGCGCAATCCAGCACCCAACAAGTGCTTATCAAGCCTCGGCGAGCAAATACCATCACCAATCCAGCAGCAAATATCAAGATTCAGCCAGCCGAATCCATAATCCGACAGGTACGTATCAAGCTTCCACGAGCAGATACAATCACCAGCCGACCAGCTATGCGGCCGCGGAAACCAAAAAGTTTCACCCTAATCAAAAGCCGGAATCGTACTGGCAACGCCATCCTAAAGTAACGTCAGCAGCAATGGGAGCCGGCATTGGCACTGCATCCGGAGCGCTAGCGGGTGGCTTAACCCACCATGGCATTGCCCGTGGTGCGGTAATTGGCGCCGGAACAGGCGCAGGCGTCGGATTGATCCGCTCCAGCCACACTTTGAGCCGACACCCAATAATGAAGGATACCGCGACGGGTTCAGCCGCAGGCTTAGGCTTAGGTTTGGCAATGAATCGCGGCTACGGAACCGGTCGCCGCTCACTAGAAGGTGCCGCCATAGGTGCTGCTGCCGGCTTCGGCTTGGGCTTGTACAAGAACCGCAAGACCTTCTAATTTCTCACTGCCACTGGTGGCGGCTATCCTGCCTGCACGAAACATTTTTCAGGAATATCAAATGAATGAATCGTTGAACCAAGGTTTTTCTATATTCCTGTTAGCCGCCTTGGCCGCTCAAATCGGCTTGGCTGCCCCCAGAAGCGCCCAAGCCAGTAACTATCAATCAGGCGGCACATATCGCAGCGGCACCTGCCAGTCAGGCGGCACATATGTAAGCGGGACAACAACTCGGGCGGGCAGCACATATCGCAGCCGTACCTGTCAGTCAGGCGGTACATATGTAAGCGGGACAACAACTCGAGCGGGCAGCAATTATCGCAGCGGCACCTGTCAGAGCAGCGGTACATACCGTTCAGGCAATGGTGGCGGTGCTGGTGGCGGCGGCCATTACCATCCAACTTCATATGCGGCCGTGGATCTAAGAAGATTCCACCCTAGTCCGAAGTCAGAAACTAACTGGCAGCACCAACCGAAGGTGCAGCTAGCAGCTCTCGGAGTCGGTCTTGGCACTGCATCCGGTGCAGCAGTGGGCGGACCTTGGCGCGAACCTGCGCGCCAAAGCATCGCCAGCGGTGCCGTAACCGGCTCCTCCGGAACAAGTGACGGCATTGGATTGATCGGCTCCAGCCGCACTACTAATCGACATGCGACAATGCAGGATACAGTGACAGGCTCATCGGCAGGTGGCACGCAAAGACTACGCTAATCTTCCGAAGTTTCACTTGCTTCGCACCGTCTCTGATAGTCATTTCTGCATTGGCAAGAACTTCGCCGTGCACATGGATATCGACTTCGAAGGCAATCTATCTGATGGTCTGATCGTGACCGCCGGGGGATCATTGCTGACCGATGCGCTTATCATTATCGACCACTCTTCAGGCGGCTTCTACAGACCTGCTGACGATATTGGTGATCCGTCCTTGAGCATGGACAACTATTGGTTGACTGAAGAAACCTCTGGTGTTTGGTCAACGGTTGTGACCGACTGGGGAGATTTTTCTAGACTTCCAGACGGCATTTCGCGCTTGAATCTTTTCCTTGTTTGCAAGGCGAAAAGAGCAGGCAGCGGGATTTTGCGAATGACTGTCAATCCTGTAGCGAACTGCGACAGTGTTTGTGAACATCAATCAAGTCTCACCATCTATCCAACTGAAGATAGAGAAATCGCCAAACGGAACCGTCAACTGGATAGGCTGTCTCGCGAAGACCGTCGCCTTGAGACCCTGACTCGCGAAGTTCTTGAAGGACCTCCAAAGGTAATCGGTGTTTACCCTGGGTTTGTGCAAATGTCGTCAGCTGAGAGTTATGACGCCAGCGCGCGTATGTTAGTTCGAGCTGCACAGTCACTTATGCAATGCGAAAAAACTGATCCAGCACTGCTTTGGAGCTACGGACTGACCGTAGAGGATGTTGAGAAGCAGGTCGATTACATGCACATCGGCACCAGCAAAAATGTCTATGCAGAGAGTTTCCGCGTTCCAAGTGCCGCAAAAGCATTTTCCGAACATGATGAAACGCTGAAGGTGTTGATTCTATCAGCGCGGTTAATTATCAACGGAGAGAATGTTGATCCAACAATGCTTGCTTCATATGGACTGACCGAAGGCGACGTGGTGCAGGAAGTTCAATACCTGAGTCAACTGGGAGCAGCGCCCAAGCAGATCGCGCTCATCGATGCTGCCGTGTTGATTCTCAGACACAAGAAAGTAGCCGCCGCAGGTCTTAAGCCATTTCGCCTCACTAAGACCGATGCCGAGAAATATGCGGAGCGCTTGAGGAGCCAAACTCACGCTAAGTCTTGAGCCTTCATTTGTCCATCAATGATTAAAAGACAGAAAAATGTTCGAAATCGATTGAACTTTTTGACCGGGTTGAACGTTATTACTTGTAGGAACATGCGAACACAGTTCCGCAGGTTATGGAGAATGGGAAGTGAATCATTATATAAGAACGTTAGTGGCTACATTATTTTCTATTGCTTTATTGGAAATAAGTGGATGTCCGTTATCCCTGGCTGCTTCGGATGATGGCTCTCAAGGCTCTGGCGCAGTGGAGCAATCAGATCTTGCGGCCAAGTCTTCTGGGGTAGATAAGCGATCAGTGGTGATTTGGAGTGATGGCACTCGGATGGCCGGTGATCTCTATTCACCAAAGGGACTGAGCGACGCGGACAGGCTTCCGACTGTTGTCTTTTGCAACGGCACAGGCGGCACCAAAGCCGGCACAGGAGCAAAGCTTGGTCCGATGTTTGCTGAACGCGGATTTGTGTTTCTCACATTCGACTATCGTGGTTGGGGAAAGAGTGACAGCAAGCTGATGCTAATGGGCGACATGCCAAAACCTGACGCCAACGGGGAAGTTACCGTTCGTGCCAAACCTGTCCGCTGGCAGCTCGACTTTGCCGATCAGACTTACGACATTCGCAGCGCCATCAGTTTTCTGGTTGGAGAGAAAAATGTCGACCCTGATCGCATCGGCATTATGGGCAGTAGTTATGGTGGCGGATTAGTCACCTGGATAGCCGGCAATGATCCGCGAGTGAAATGTGTGGTGGCACAAGTGCCTGGTATGGGTGGCGGACGCGGTCCGAAGGCTTTGAAGTCCAGCTATGAGCTTGCCACCAAACAAGCGCGTGGAGAGACAGAGCCGATACCAATGGAGACTGGCAAGCTAACTGACAAAATGGAGCGATTTTCGCAGATGCGATCCAATCAGGCCAAAGGCATCGGATTCAACGCCATTGATGCGGCCACCAAAATCAATATTCCGACTTTGATTGTCGTCGCTGAAAATGACGAGCTCGTGAATAACGATGCAAACGGCGGTAAGGTCTTTGCATTGCTAAAAGCCAAAGGCAGCGTGGCAACTGCCTACCACGTGATTAAGGGCTGCACGCATTTTGATGTGTATAACAAGTATTTAGCTGAGGCCGTCGATTTGGAATTGAATTGGTATCACGATCATCTTTGAGGCAAAGGCATCGTTTGGAATGAATGTATGGGAGATCACTGCATTTTGCCAAGCATCTCATATCTGCTGTTATGATCTTATGAAAAAATGGATCCAGCGCATCAGATAGCGCGATTGATCACCAGCCATTCCTCTAGATCTTCGCGAGTAATCTTTAGATCGGCTACAACGAATTGGCCTTCGTCCGGATCTTTCTCGCTGTCACTAAAATAGGTTTTGTCCGTAACTTCAAGAAGGCTCCTGGCCAGAACTCGCTCCACGATCGTGTCGCTTCGATCGGTTGACTTGCCGATGGTAAACCGGAACTGGTCTTTCATCTCTTCCAGCTCCGGGGGCGTTTCCGGTACGTCATCCGATTCGGCGTAAGATCGCGTGGATGTATTGTATGTTTTGTGTATTCTGGCGATGAAGTCGGTCCCTATCTCGATCGGTTGATCGATTCTTACCAACCGGTCCAGCTTCTGATCCCGTTCGATCCAGCGTTGGGCCGCACAAGTGATTTCGGCGTAAGGCTGCACCAGGCTTGGCGGTAACTCTCCGTCGAATTTACGAACTAACAGACGGGGTGCTCCTACTGCTGCTGGCACGTGATAAAGAGTGCCTCGCTCGCTGGGCAAAAAACGTCGCAGTCCCAGTTCCTTTTCAATATCGCTGAATGTGCGCATCAGTTGCGCTCCGCAGGCGATTTCATAAGCTCGCGTAAATGAGTGACATTTGCGATCGTAATGTCGAGCTCGCCGATCTTACGGGAGTAAGGTTGCACCACATTTGATGCCACCAGGAAATTACGCCCGCGGGGATAATTGTCTCGAAAGGCTTTGAGCCCACGTGTCTCAAAGGCATCAGAATTCCACTTGCATTCGAAGGCATCGCACCGCGCACCGCCGCGAGAAATGACAAAATCCACCTCTCGTTGTTGTTTATCACGCCAGAAGTGCAAATTCGTTTCGCTGCTAAACGACATCAAAGTTTCCAAAACGAGATGTTCCCAGAGTGCTCCACAATCTTCGGTCCTCAGCTCCTCCCAACCCCGATTGAAGGCAACGAACCCCGTATCAAAACCGAAGACTTTTGGTTGCGCAATTATCTCTCGGCGCCCTCCTGCTGCATAAGGAGTTAACACTGTCACTGCATGCGTGACCTGGAGGACATGAAGATAGTTAGTTACAGTAGGTCTGGTCAGTCCTGACATTTTTGCCAGGCTTGTTGATTCAAAAAGACCACCGCTTTGACGCAGTAAGATTTGAAGCAATTGCAAGAAACCGGCACGCTTCTCAATTCGGAAAAGCTCCTGCACATCGCGCGCGTAAAATGAATCCATCCATTCAGCATAGAACTCAGGATCGGATTGCTCCGCCATCAGCATTTGAGGCAGACCGCCGCGAAGCAGTCGCCTTCTTATGTCGGTGATGCCAAATGCGGGCATTTCTTCTGGTAAAACAGGCAGCAGATGAACGACTCGTTTGCGCCCCGCCAGGCTGTCACGAAATTTCGAGGTCGCCGCTAATGTGGAAGAGCCCGTGGCCAGTATTTTCAGTTTGGGAAAAGCATCTGCTGCAATTTTGAGGGCACGACTGGGATCAGGAAGTTGGTGGATCTCATCCAGAATCAGGCAGGTATCGCTCAGGGCGGAGAAAAATCCTTCTGGATCCTCTAGCCGGTCACAAACGCTCGGCAGGTCGCAGTTAAGGTAAAGCGCCCCTGCCAGGCTTCGGGCAAGAGTGGTTTTTCCCACCCTGCGAACTCCCGTAAGCCAAACTACCGGAGCATTTTGCCAGCTCTTTGCGATCCGATCTTCCCAGTATGGTCTTGGTATCATGTAAGTCTATTTTACATATAGACGTCTAAATGTAAAGTCTACTTGCGTTTAGACGCCAAAACCACCGAAGCATGCTCTAGTAACAGATAACGAGAACATGAATTGGACTCACGAGCGAGCCAAGCACGACCAGCTGCAAAGACCTGACCTGATTCGTGCTGTCATCGTGCTGATCTCGTTTTTCGGATCATGACAGTCTTTTCACCTGGGCTGATTGACAACGGTGCGAATTCTCCGTTGCGCGAACTGGGCAGTACTGCCTGTATTTCATTGTTGGCAACCGTAAGAATCTATCTCATAAATCTCCAACGGATATTCCTTGTCAGCCGTTAATGCTGAGTTGTAGCGGCATTCGGTATCGTTATATCTCCGTAGGAATCTGGACAGCGCTGGCATCTGATGTTTTTGAACAAGACACCGATTGGGCTTGCAAGTGCGGCGCATTGGGCGCTCACTTTTGCAATCTTGATTGCCTTCATTTTTGAGGGCACCGTTGCCGATGCACTTACTCGCGACAATCCAGGCGCCCTCAGTGCACCGTTGCGAGAACCAATGCCACAGATCTATTCATTGAAGGCGGCAATGGATACGGCGCTGAAGAACTATCCCACAATCCGCTATGCCAAAGCCAAAGTTTTGCAAACTGACGCCGGCATAACTCTGGCGCGCACAGCATATTTACCAACGTTTGAAACTTTAGTTCAAGAACTGCGCACCACCAATAATGTCATCGCCGGTTCGATTTTTCCGCAAGTTATTGATACCATTCCCATCCAGACCGGGCAAGAGACGAGCAGCTCCTCGTTCAGGAGCAAATTCGCCAGCGATGCCGGCGCCAACTTCTCCTGGGAGCTTTATGACTTTGGGTTACGCCATTCCAACGTCATGTTGTCTAAGGCAGATCGCATGCAAGCTGGGGCGCAGGTGCGGCTGACTGAGTTGGATGTAGCCTCCGGCGCCGCCGAAAAATATCTGGAGACCGTTGCCAATAAAGAGACAATTCGCGCGCAAAAGGCCACGGTTGAGCGCATGGAAGCGTACAATCTGGTCGTCCATACGCAAGTCAACAAGGGCTTGCGTCCTGGCGTTGATGCTTCTCGCGCTGACGCCGATCTTTCCTTTGCCAAGATCGCTCTTATTGAAGCCGAGCGCGATACAGATCTGGCCCGAGTCGATCTGTCCGAGGCTATGGGTTTGGCTGGAGCTTTTGTAGGCGTCGATGACACACCCTGGGTGAAGCGGCCGACCAAGGTGTTCACTGATGCGGCGGCGGATCTAGATACGCATCCACTGGCAATTTTGCGAGTCGCGGAAGTTTCCACCGCTCGCGCTCAAGTTAATGTAGTCGACAAAACCTGGCGCCCTCACATCTATTTTCATTCTGCTATATGGGGCAGAGGCAGCGGGCTGCGCACTGACAACGAGCACCCCGTGGCAGACGGCACCATACCACAAGTGGCAAACTGGGTGGCAGGGTTTTCGGCCAGCTTTCCTGTGCTTGACTATTTTGAAGTGCAAGCAAAGCGAAGAATGGCTGCTCATAACGAACAGGCGCAACAGGCAAGTTACGATCTGGCCATCCAGATTCTTACTCAAAAAGATGCGCGAGCCAGGGTGCTGCTCGACAATGCTCGCCGGATCGCTGATGAAACGCCAGTTCTGATCAAGGCGGCCAAAGACAACGAGACGAAAGCGCTGGCCAGATATCGCACAGGATTATGCAACATTGTGGAAGTGGCGGAAGCTGAGCAAATTTTGGCGCGCGCTCAGGTGACAGATGCGGTCGCCCAGGTGCGCGTCTGGAGATCGATTCTGGCTGTGGCATACGCCAAAGGCGATCTGCGTCCCTTTATCAATCTGGTTGTCTCGGCGGAGGCGAATCCCTAATGTGGCTGATTGGACTATCGATGAGACGACCGATCACAGTGGTGATCGGCATTTTGACGCTCATGCTTGCTGCCATCATGGCGCTGACTACGATGAAGCAAGACATCTTCCCAGACCTGAACATTCCTTCCATTTATGTCATTCAGGGATACGGCGGCATGGCGCCAGATCAGATGGAGGGGTATCTGGTCTCCACCTACGAGATTCACTTCCTCTACATTCCTGGCGTCGACCACATTGAATCGAAGTCGATTCAAAATATGAGCCTGATCAAAATCTATTTCCACCCGGGCACCAACATGCCGGAAGCTCTTTCGACAACGGTGGCGATGGTCGATAGAGCAAGATCGCTGATGCCGGTGGGCACATTGGAGCCTTTTGTTTTGCGTTTCGATGCTGGCGGATTGCCCGTCGGAGAGCTGGTTTTGTCTAGTGCTACCAAGACTATCGATCAGCTTCAAGATCTGGCCTTTGTCCGTATCCGCCCTGAACTTGGCACCATCCCTGGTGCGGCGGCACCGCCTCCTTTTGGCGGCAATGCCCGCACCATCGTTATCAACGTTAACGCTCAGAAACTCCGCCAATTCAATATATCCGGCGACATGATTGTCAACGCTCTGGCCTCAGGCAATATGATCACGCCGGCAGGCAACGTGCGCACAGGCAACTTTATGCGTATTTCGCCTGTTAATACTGACCTTCCCGATATCCACCAGCTCGATTATCTGCCTGTGAAAATGGGTGCCGGACCAACTGTTTTTATACGTGACATTGCCACCGTTACCGATTCCTCAGACATCCTCGCCGGGTACGCTCTTTATCAAGGCAGGCGCACTGTCTATGTGCCGGTGATTAAGCGGGCGGACGCCTCCACCGTTTCTGTCGTCAACGCCGTGCGGGCACATTTGCCCGTCATGCAATCAATTTTGCCTGCTGATGTGAAGATAAGCTATGAGTTCGATCAATCCAAACACGTCACTGATGCTATTACCGACGTCTTGCAAGAAGGCGCCATTGGCGCCATGTTGCCGGGGTTGATGATTCTTTTGTTCCTCAGGGATGTGCGCAGCACATTGATCGTTGTCACCACGATTCCGTGTGCGCTTTTTGGTGCCTCTCTGGCTTTGTGGATGACAGGGCAAACGATCAACATTCAAACACTTTCCGGATTGGCACTGGCCATCGGCATTCTCGTAGATGAGGCGACGGTCAACATCGAGAACATTCACACCCATCTGGCCAGGAAGGAAGTCATTACACGTGCCACCTTGATGGCCGGCGTTGAAACGATGGTGCCCAGATTCCTGGCCATGATGTCCATTCTGGCAGTGTTTGTGCCCTCCTTCTTTATGACAGGCATCACTGGTTCGCTTTTTGTGCCTCTGTCTTTGGCCGTCGGTTTTGCCATGGTTTCGTCGTTCCTCTTATCCAGCACACTGGTGCCGGTCATGGCCGTCTGGTTGGTTAAGGCCCAGGAGCATAAACCGGGCGGACCGTTTGAGCGCTTTCAAAAGCGCTTTGCCGGGCTGGTCGGCGCCGCCATGCCTTTTCGGGCGATCATCATTCCTTGCTATTTGATCATTTTCATTTCCCTGGCGGCACTTTTGTTCCTCAATATCGGGCGCGAGATGTTTCCCAATTCGGACACCGACGAATTTCGGCTTCGCATAAGAGCTGCCACTGGAACCAGAGTTGAGGTGACTGAGCAAAAGGTCTTGCAGACAATCGCCTTGATCAAGCGAGAAGCTGGTCCGGGAAATCTGGAAGCCAGTTTAGGTTATGCCGGGCAGCAGCCGGTGCAATTTGTGATCAGCTCAGTCTTTCTGTGGACAAGCGGGCCGCATGAGGCGGTAATGGATTTCAGGTTGCGCAAAGCGGCACATATAGAGTTGTCTTCGTTCAAGGATCGGTTGAGAAAATGTTTTGCCAAAGAAATGCCCGATGTGGGCTTCTCTTTCGAGCCTGGCGATCTGGTCAGCCAGATCATGAACCTGGGCTCGCCTACACCAATTGCGGTGATGGTGAAAGGTCCCGATCTGACTGAAAACAGGGCTTATGCAGAAAAGATCAAAGCAGAGATGGCGAAGATTCCCTATTTGCGCGATTTGCAATATGGACAGCCTCTGGAGTATCCGACTGTAGATATAAACATCGATCGCGAGTTGGCCGGGCAGTTTGGACTGACGCCGCAACAGATCGGTAATTCGCTTGTGCCTGCCACTTCGTCAAGCCGGTATATCTTGGAAAATTTCTGGATGGATAGAAAGACTGGAGTGTCGTATCAGGTGCAGGTGCAGGTGCCGCAGGATCAGATTCATTCTGTCGAGGACATTCAGCAGTTTCCTGCCATGACCACTGAAAATCAACAACACCCTTTGATCGGCGACGTCGCCAAAGTTGCATACGGAAAATGCATGGGCGAATACGATCGCGACAATATGATGCGTGTGATCACGCTGACGGCCAACCTGTCTGGAACGGATCTGGGCACAGTTGGGCGAGCGGTGGAAAAAGCGATGGACCGAGCCGGCAAACCCCCGCGCGGAGTGCGAGCAAAAATTGGCGCTCAAGTGCCAGTGCTTAAAGACACGTTTAACCATCTGCTGACGGGATTGGCACTGGCGGTGGTGGTGATATTCCTCATGCTGACCGGTTACTTCCAATCTCCAAAACTGGCCATTATCGTCTTGTCTACGGGACCGGCGATCATTTTTGGCGTCTTGCTGATGCTCTTTTGTACTCATACGACGTTAAATGTAGAGTCCTTTATGGGCGCCATCATGTCTATCGGCGTGGGAGTGTCGAACGCGATCTTGCTCGTCTCTTTTGCCGAGCGCAACAGGCTGGAAGGTATGGATGCCACCGAAGCCGCGCTTAAAGGAGCGGAGGAGAGATTGCGCCCGATTCTCATGACGTCGATTGCCATGGTGGCAGGTATGGTGCCGATGGCTCTAGCCCTTGGTGGCGGCGGACAACAAAGCGCACCTCTGGGGCGAGCTGTGATTGGCGGGTTGACCGCGTCGACTCTGGCGGCGCTGACTATTCTGCCCCTGGTCTTTGCATTTATCCAGAACAAATCTTCCATTAAGTCCCCCTCGTTACACCCTGATGACCGTGGAGAGTAGGCTGACTGTGAGCGAACCAAGAAAGTATTCAGGAAAATATGCCATCTTTCTATCCTTGGCCCTGGTGGCGTTGTCTTCTTGCTCAAGCAACGATCACGAGGTCGTCGGCGACCAAGCGGAGGCAGTGCAGTCCTTGCCGTGCATTGACGTTGTGCAGAAGACCTTGAACCGCACGGATCAGCTGCCGGGCGAAATTCAGGCCTATCAAGATGTAGCCATCTATCCGAAAGTGCCCGGTTTCATCAAGTGGATTGGCATCGATCGCGGCTCCATTGTGAAGAAGAATCAGAACATCATCGGGCTGATCGCGCCGGAACTGATTGCCCAGCAGCAGGAAGCGCATGCCAAAACAGAAGCGGTCGATGGTCAGTTGCACGAGGCCGAATCCAAGCTCTCCAGCGCCAAGGCGACACTGCTTGAGGCGCAAGCAAAGATGCTCGGTGACAATGATACTTACACGCGCACGAAAGAGGCTTCTGAAACTCCCGGTGTGGTGGCGCCCAATGAAGTCGTGGTGCTGAAACAGACAGTCGATGCTGATAATGAGAAGATCAGAGCCTGGCAAGAGAACGTGCGGGCTGTGGAGCACCAGATCAAGTCTTTGAAAGATGCGGTTAACGCTAACAAGCGTTCCACCGATAGCTACGCGCAGATTGCCGATTATTTGCTCATTCAAGCTCCCTTCGATGGTTACATCACCGAGCGCAACATGCACGTCGGCAGTTTTTGTGGACCGCTTGGGAAGAATGCTTATCCGCCGATCGTGCGAATACAGCAGCTGAACCTGTTGCGCATAGTCACGCCGGTTCCCGAGGTTGATACTGGTGGTGTCGTCCCTGGTGCCAAAGTGGAGTTTACTGTTTCTACTCATCCTGGAGAGCGCTTTGTCGGCACGGTAGCCCGGTTGGGCAATTATCTTGAACAAAAAACACGCACCATGCCGGTCGAGCTCAATTATTGGAATCACGAACTTCGAGTTCTGCCGGGCATGTTTTGCGAAGTTTATTGGCCGACCAGGAGAGCGCACCCGACTTTGTTCGTTCCTACAACGGCGGTTGAGACCACCTCTACATTGGAGCAATTCGTATGTCTGGTGGGCAAGGACAACAAAATAAAGTGGGTGAAAGTGAAGAGAGGTCAGACGATGGGCAATCTCATCGAAGTCTTCGGCGATTTGAAAGAAGGGGACATTGTGGCATTGAAGGGCACAGATTCCCTGAAGGAAGGAACGGAGGTCAAGCCCGTTGTGGTTGACAGAGAAACAGCAGAGAAGACGCCTGAGCCTCGTCCAAATTATCCACATCATGCTTCCAGTGCACCTTTCACTTTGTTGGATGGAGAAAGGAATGCAGAATATCGCCGCGACGGAGACAAGGAGGCAAAAGAAGAAGGAGGGAAAGCCGAACCCGGGAGCGCGGGCGTCCCGCCCGCACCAAACGATACGAATTAACATGCGCCCGGGAGGGAAGCGGACGTCCCGCCCGCATCGAAAATCGCAGCCAACACAGCCAGAATCTGAGCAAAAACAAAAGAGGAAAATGAACCACATATGGTGCTGAAAGAGAGGCCACTGAAATATGAAGTGATCAGAGATCTGGACTCATTCATTCAGCACATCAAATTAGGCAACCTGAAAAACTGTGTCGTGCAGGGGCTAGACGTGGGCATCATGTGCATCGACTGGAAACAGGTGGACACAGACAACACCATGTTCTTAGGTTGCAAGCTTGAGTCTTTAGAAGAAGAAGTGGCATTGCGAAGAAAGGGAGCGCAGTTCTTTGCACCAATTATCGGGCTGCCGTACAACCCATACCGCGTGGGTCTGTACACTTCTGCCGAGTTGATGGAAGGCTGGACAGAACAGGACAATCAGAGCCTGGACATCAGAGTCAACAGACACTTCGATGAGCATGGTGGTCACAATGCCGATATCATGGAAGCTTTGTCTCAGCGTATTCACGATTATTCAATTGATTGCGGCATTAAGGAGCTGCTCGGCGAGGATCCACAGACCGGGCTCAGTACCCGCAAGGCCGTGGGCATTATGGGTGGACATCTCGCTACTCGTGACGAAGGTTACTATCGCAAGACTGCGGAGTTGGCTCGGCTGCTGACTCGAGAAGGATACTTCGTCACCAGTGGTGGTGGCCCAGGAATCATGGAGGCAGCAAACCTCGGCGCTTATATGGCACCATACGATGAGAGCGCTCTCAATGAAGCAATCGAAATTCTGGCCAAGCAGCCGAGATACGTCACTGCAGATGGTCAAATCGATCCCGGTTATGTCGGGCAAGCGCATGCTGTGATGGCAAAATATCCCACTGGAGGTGAGAGCCTGGCCGTGCCAACCTGGTTCTACGGGCACGAGCCTGTCAATCAGTTTGCCAGCCACATTGGCAAGTACTTTTCAAACAGCATTCGCGAAGATGGTCTTCTGGCAATATCCGTCTATGGTGTCATATTCGCACCAGGCAGCGCGGCCACGATAGAGGAAGTGTTTATCGACGCCGCGCAAAATCACTATGAAACCTTTGGACATTGCAGTCCGATGATGTTTCTCGGAGAGGGTCACTACCTGCAATCACAGGTGTATTCATGTCTGGCTCAACAAGCTGCTGGTCACCGCTATGCGCAGATGATCACAATCTCCGATAATATCCAAAAGCTGATCGAGTTCATCAAAGACCACAAACCGCTGCGCCGCCTGGAAAAAAGTCCATAGCTAGCACCCAGGCGAGGAGTCGATATCGATTGACTGTCTTGCCTGTGGTTTGAGTTGCGGACTTCGACTCACAAGCCATTGTCCAGCTTCGATTCTGTCGGGTCGTTGGCATTGACCAGCACTTTGACATTCTGCCCTTGCTTATAATGTTCTATGCCGCCGATATCGAGATCTGCCCAATTAGCTTTCCGTTTGGCTGCATAATTCAATTCCTATCTATGAGGTATTCAATTATAGCTGTTTTCGTCAGTAATCAGATTCAGGCAAGTTGAATGGGCATCCTTTACTATAAGCATCTTCGCTGACTGAGTTTTGTTGCGAACTTGGACCGTGCCTGCGCTAACATGTGTGAATGAAGGTTTCTGCCAAACTAATATTTGTCGCTATCCCCGTGATCGGGCTGTTGGGCATCTCTGTGGCTGGGTTCTTCGACCGATATAGTTTCATCTGCCAGCTTTGCAGTCATCTGAGAATGATCTGGCTTTGGCTCTCGCTGGCGCTTGTGCTGATACTGTATATGGTGCGGTGCAAGAAACTGGCTTTGGCATGCATCGGGTTGTGCATCATCAATTATTGCCAGGCGTTCTTGTTGTATTTCCCCGCCGCGGACAATCCTTCAAAGTACAATTTACGATTGATCGGCTTGTTGGAGATGAATGTTTGGGGCGGAAGAAACCGCGACTATGGGCGCGCACTCAAAGCTATTCGCGAAAACGATCCTGACATTGTCGGTGTTTCGGAAGTAACCCAGGGATGGATAAATGCATTGCGCGCCGCACTTCCTGATTATCCATATGTGATTGCCGATCCCCATTATGGTGGCGTGGCGCTATTTAGCCGCTTTCCACTGGTGGACGGACAGATCAAACATTTTGGGAAGATTATGCGTCCCAGAATTCAGACCAATGTCCAAGTCGGCGATCAAGAAATCACGCTTATTTTTATGCACACGGTGACACCAGTAAAGAATGCCGGTTTGAGCTTCCGAAATCGGGAGCTAGTGCAGATTGCCCAGGATGCTAGAGCTGGTTCGAATCCAGTCATTGTTGCCGGTGATATGAATTGCAGTCCGTGGTCGAGTTACTTTTCCGACTTCGTGGGCGACGCTAACCTGCATGACACTGAACAGGGATTTGGTCCACAGTGTTCCTGGAATGCCTGGTATCCAGTGCCTTTTATCCCTATCGATCACTGCTTCATCAGCGATCACTTCGTTACACTACAAAGACATGTCTGCTCCCGCACTGGTTCAGATCATCTTCCAGTGTACGTGCAGTTGGGGCTTAAATGACGGCAGAGCTTCCTTGCCATTTACAGAGAGCCGAAAATGTTGTACAATGTTTTGTACTAAACGGGGAGATTCAGCAGTGACAGCGGAGATTCGAAAACGAATTGGCAAGGCGCAGGCTCGCGAGGAATTTTCCACGCTGATCGAAACTGTGGCTAGCGGCGCCGGAGCAGTAGAAATCACTGACTATGGAAAGGTTGCAGCTGTGCTAGTGAGTGAGAATGAATACCAGTGGCTTTGCGCTTGCGCGAGGAAGAACGCACAACCGAAGCGCGATCCACGTGGTTTTTTCGTTTTGTCTGATGACCTTGCCCTGGAAGAAGCCAGCCGCGAAATGGAAGAAGACTTTGAGAATTCCATCAAGAGATCAGCGAGTCAGTTGTGAACGATCAATTTCTGGTGACTGACACTCATCCATTGATTTGGTATTTAGGAAAACAAAAGTCTAAGCTGCCGAAGAGAGTCTTTGCTGCCTTTGAATCAGCACGAGAAGGTCTCGGAACACATGTATGGGTGCCTTATGCTGTAGCGTGGGAGATCTCACTGTTGATGCGGAAAACCAGCCGCATCACGGCGCTGGGATCGTTCGAGGAGCTGATAAGAGAGAATTTTTATTTCGCAAGCATGACTCTAACTGAAGTGCAACCAGACGATTTGATTATTGCTCATTCCTTGACTTTCAGTCGCGACCCATTTGACGCGCTAATTGTTGCTACCGCACAGCGCATGGAACTCCCACTAATGACTGCCGATAAAGATATCACCGACTCCAATGCTTGCAAGATTTTTTGGCGATGAGAAAGCGTCGATTCATATTAGTTCTAATGGCTCTGCCTGCCATCCTGTATTTCCCCCTTTGCGAAAAAGCATTGGAAAAGCGATTGGCTGAGCTGGGAAATTAAGTCCTGCAGCACCACTAATAGTGGCATACAGGATGGATAGTGTCATGTTTGGAACGGTCGTAAAGAACGATCATAACGAACGGATAATAACAACATACACGAACGAACATACACGAACGAGAGAGCACGACTGAACGCCGTGCTCTTTTCTAAACCAGGTCGATGACTAGGCGGAAAGAAGCGAACTGAGCTTGTTGGTGCCGCCACCAGAGCTTCCTTCTTCCTTCTCGATTGGCTCATTGCCTGGTTCCAGGTTGTAGCCGCTCAACCAGCCGCTGCTGTCCAGAATAATCCCGCGAACCTTTTCTGCATTTCCTTCTCCAAGAGCAATATCTTTATATACGGATAGGAGTTGCAGGGTGGTCATCAAACAGACGTTCTTCTTTGTCGCATATTCGGCCAGCTCGCTGTCGCGGTCGGTCTGACTCAAAGTCGGTGGGCTAGTATCACCAGCTTTGGAGACTACTAGAATGCCTTTTGGCTCCACTCCTTGTTCGCACCAGAAGCGGGTTTGCGAGATCGACAGTTGTCCCAGATGAGTTCTATCGGCTTGAGTTTCTGTCCAGACAATGCGGGCAATCGATATGCCTTTTTCATCATTGGTATCGAGGCGCAGTTCATGCTTGTCTTCGTCCGAGACTTTGACCTTCCAACCGAGCATAGTCAACACCTTTCCACAGGCTTCGACGAGCTCTTCGCCCTGAGCCGTCAGCAAGGTATTGCGCAACCCCTTGGTCAGCGCCACCCGCCCTTCCACGTCTTTGATTTTTTGTTGGGCAAGGCGCACTTGCTCATTGAGCTCGCCCAGTTCTTTACTAAGTTGATTGAGCTCGGTCCCGAAATACCTCTTGCACCAATCAGGTACCGTGCTTGCGCCCTCTTTCACTATGCTCATGCCTTTTGCTCCGTTGGTTTGTGGTTCCGCTTGACTTTGCGCTGATTCAGAACTGTCCGGTTGCCTGGACGGTTCGCCCTCAGCCTTGTCTGCCGATTGAAAGTTGAGTACTGATTTGAGGGAGGTGGAGTCCTCGGTTTTCTTCTCGGTTGGACTGGACGCCTCGCCAATTATCTCAGCAAACTTGCCTAAAGTTGTTGGGGCTTCGATATGGATCTGTTCTGTGCCTGAATCGGGTGCATCAGGGGTGCTGCTTTCCACGATGGTGCTTTCAACGGGCTGTTCATCTGCAACCTCGGGCATTTCATCTGCTCCGTTTGAACCGAACAGATTGTCCATTGCCGTTGTGGCATTGCCTTGCTGCTCTGCCGGTGACCCGCTTTCGGGCTGGGCAGAGCTCGATTCAGTGGGCGTCGCTGCGCTCGATTCAGTGGGCGTCGCTACGCTGGAATCAGTTATCGGCTCAGGCTGCACCAATTCTGCCGTAGGTGAACTGCGTTCTTCCAGAACGGAAGAAACAGGTTCTTTCGTCAAGCTATCGTCGGTGGAATACTGATAATCAGTGAACTTCGATTCTGGGCCGGAAATGAAGTCGGTAAAATTGTTTAAGATTGGCTCTGCAGGAGCCTCTTGCGTTCTTTCGGCACTTCCCTTCTCCGCCTCCATGGCCGGAAGATTGCCGAGAGTATCGCTTGGTTGGGCAGGTTCGCTTTCCGCTGATTTTGCGGGTTCGCTTTCCACTAATTTTAGCGCCTCCAGATTGACCAATGTCTTTTCCGGATCGGCAGAAGCAGCACTCTTAGCTTTGGATTTCGCCGCTTTGGCAGCTGTTTCTTTGTGCAGTGGATCAAGCAACATTGCTACCGTGATTTCATCGTTTTCAGGCGATTGAGGAGCTGTTGATCCTTCCGGCTGAGCTAATTCCGGCACTTCCGGCTTAGCTGTGGTAGCTGTAGGTTCTGGCGTAGGCGCAGCTTCTGATACATGTTTAGATGGTGCGAAGAGGGATTCGCCAAGGACAAAATTGTCAGGCAGAGTGGGAATAGCAGCGGTTGCTTCGCCCGGCCCTGAGAGTTTCTTTTTCCCTGCAATAGCTGCCTCCACCTGGGCAATGGTCGTTTCAGATAAGGCTGATAACTCCTGCGTGGCATTGCCTGACTGGACCGGCTGCCCACTCGAAACCGGTTGTGCTGACGGCACTGCCCTTTCCGCGTCTGCTGGTTCTGCATCTGGGCTCATGAACTCAAGTTCTTGGTCGATAAGCTCTATGTCTACTGGGGCAAACTTCTCGCTGCCAGCCAGGTTTGCAGTTGCTTCAATAACAAACCAAAACAAGGAGACGCCAACCTTGAGCACATCTCCATCATGGATGGGTTCGGGGGTGATAATTTGATTGCCGTTCAAGAATGTGCCGTGACGGCTTTTACCGTCTTGCACCATGTATTGTCCGTTTTCTTTGGTAATGACAAAATGAAAACGAGAAATGGACTGGTCACCGGAGATGACGATATCATTCAAATCATCCCGTCCAACTTTGCACCGAGGCGAGGTGATCGGTATCTTCCTATTCGACACCAGATCTACTAGAAATGCGGTGGCATTCTCGCCCGCATCGTCATTTTTCACTTGCAGCCCCTCTGACGCCATCAATCCTCCCACGTCCAAATCGCTAACAGTACATCGCTGACATATGATGCCGTCATACGGCCTATTACAAACGGGACACGTGCTTTCCATGCGGTATTTGCCCTACAAGTGGCAGTCAACGCCGGACTCATTTTTGAGCTCCCTGGAACGACTCCGGGGCAACCTTAGCCCACCTAAAATGTTCCACGAGCCCAAGATTATAAACCTTCACAGGTTTGGCAAATCGGATTTCTCATTATCGGACAGGCGATTAAGGGTCGAGAAAATGAGAGACGTCGACAGACAAAATGGGACCGATCAGGAATGGCTGTATAGACGTCTTGACTTGGTTCTCAGAGGATAAATGGTTGTGGCTGGCTGTCGTTTATCAGCCGCATTAAGGTGGAGCCGCGAATGAGGACGCAAACGCTTTAAGTTGCCACCAGCAGTGGTGCGACGGTGCTTTCTTGTCAACGCCTCAGGCAGCATCGTGTGTCAGTCTGCGAGCCATTTCCAGAAGAGCGCTGACTTCGTCATCTGAGGTTTGAGTGAAGTCGGTGTACCATTTGCCCACCCCTTCAAACGGTTGGGGAGTGGCAAGGCAGCAGAGTTCGTCTACCTCATGCTCGAGTTCGCGGCAAGTGCCAAAGTCTCCAACAGGAACGGCAGCCACCAGGAATTCCGGATTTTGTAGGTTTATCGCTCTGATGGCTGCGCGCATTGAGGCTCCCGTTGCCAGACCATCGTCTACAAGAATGACGACTTTGTCGCTGAGCTGACCGGCGTATGCCCCGGAATGAAATTTAAGTTCGCGTCGTTCAAGCTCGCCCAGCTCTCGGGACACCACCTCATCAATGGCCCACTGTGGAATGCCCAGAGCACGCACGATTCTCTCATTAATGACCCGTGTGCCGCCTGAGGCAATGGCTCCCATAGCCAGTTCTTCCTGGCCAGGGGTGCCTAATTTGCGTACGATGAAGACATCCAGAGGCACGCACAGCGCGGCAGCAATTTCAAAGCCGACTGGCACGCCTCCTCGTGGTAATGCCAGCACTATCACATTGCCGGCATTTGCATACTTGCCCAAGCGAACCGCCAGCAGATTTCCAGCGTGGCGCCTGTTTTGGTAGAGCATTGCAGTTGTCCGGTTAGTAAGTGCTTGACGACGGATGAGGGTGGGAAAAGTTTCAGCCTGGGCAAATTAATCGACCAAACGTATGTATGGCGAATTATAGCAATGTGCGGCTTTGAATATATCGCTAAACCGGCTACACTAATCTTTCTGTTCACGATGAAACGGTGGGTCAATAATGACTGAAGCTGAAGGTACTTTTGTTGGCTGTGCGAATTTTGTTGAGCACTTAAAAGCGTTGCCGTGGTGCAAACAGGGCGAAGACGTTTTGATCGCAGTGGCTAAGGCCACCCCAGAAGTGGTGGAAGCAATGAAAGACCAGGAAGTGAAAGTCTTTCCTGGCGGCATGACGATCAAATTGAACAAGTCGATGTTCAAGGAATTTCAAGAGAAATTCGACGAAGGCCAGCCACTGCCGGTGGTGATTGCCTGGAAGAAAGAAGGGGTCGAGATCTGGTATCGGCGCCACAAAAGTTCTGAGTTTCCTTATGACGGTTGGACCAATCAGGCGGCAGCCGCATATGAGCGTGAGCGTGTGCGCATACCGGCCGAACAGATGGGTGCTGATTACCTTGCTTCCCATGCAGATGCGGTATCAAAGGCGAAGGCATGCCCTTCGATGATTCCGCCTCACTAACCCGGGAGCGCACTGACAATTGTGCTGGCTTTCATTTCTGGCGATCCTTCAGGCGTGGATAGAACAGAGGTTAATGGGGAGGCATGGGAATCCATACCGGTGGTTTGCCGGGAAATTTCATCTTCTTCATGATCACATCATCTGCGGCATCATGCGGTTTTAGATAAACGTAATAGCTGTCTGAGCGTTCAACCAGATCGCCTTTAGGCTGGCTGTTGGCGCTGATCAACATTTCGTTGGTGAAGCGCACATGCATGTAGTACGGTAGCAACTGCGAATAATCATCAATGTTTGTCTCGAAGGTGTAATGATAAATCTGCTCACCTGTGACCTTCAAAACTTTTTGCGTGGATGCGGAAACAGGCTTGAGGGATACCTCTTGCCAGCTATTCCCGACCTGAACAAATCCTCTCACCGTCGGAGAAAGAACATAAATCGGTTGCGTCGGAAGAGTGTTGCGCAAATAAAGACTGACATCATATGATCGCCCCGGACCAAAAGTGACGTCCTTAACTTCAGCTCGCAAGCCGGTCATGGCTAGATCTTCCAGGGACTGACGCGCACTCGTTTGTTCCTCGATAACTTGATTTTCGAAGTAAGCAACTGCGAAATTGATGCACCACAAAATTGCAATCAATGGAACGGTCAACAGCACCAGTCGACCGACAAATCTTTCGAAGCCTTCACCGAGCGTGATTGGCTGGCTGTCTACAGGCGTTGAGAGCAGATCGGCGTGCGCGACATCAGCGTAGCCGACTTCAGCGGGCGCGACTTCTGGGTGAGGCACACCAAGGTCAGTTACACGTTCAGATACGATCTGCCCGGATCGCATTTGTAAGATGCGATCGGCGCGAGCGGCGATTTCCATGTTGTGCGTAACAATGACCAGTGTAAGTTTAGAGCGACGCTGGATCTCGATTAATACATTGAGAATTTCTGCTTCAGTTTGCTCATCCAGATCTGCGGTGGGCTCATCCGCTAAAAGAACCTTCGGTGAATTGATGAGGGCGCGCGCAATTGCCACACGTCGCTGCTCGCCACCAGATAATTCGCTGGGGTAGAAATCATATCTGGTGCCCAGGCCAACTTGCTCCAACAACTGACGCGCACGTGTGTATGCTTGCTTCTCAGTGAGGACACCGGCAATCATGGCCGGCAATGCGACATTGTCCAGGGCTCGAAGCGAAGACAGCAAGCTGGCAAATTGAAATACGAAACCTACGTTAGTGTTGCGAAAATCAGATTGAGCATTCGCACGCAACTGCCATTGGTCGGTCTCGCCGAAAAGCACATGACCTTGTGTTGGATGGCACAATCCACCTAACATGCCAAGCAGAGTGGATTTGCCGGAGCCGGAGCGTCCGACGATGGCCAGAAATTCGCCATCCTTAACTTGCAGATCAACGCCCGCGACGGCGTCCACAGTTCGTCTGCCGGCGTATCGCTTTGTCAGTGTCTGCGCTGTCAGCATTGTACGTCCTCACGCTGGATGAGCGAATAAGCTTCTTCTTTGCTGGCTTTTAACGCAGGTAGCAGCGCTGCCAGTAAGCCGACAACAGCAGCTAGTGAGGCGCAAGTTATACCGGCGACTCCCAACTCCGCAAGCGCAGGCCAAGCGAAATCGATGTGCAAAGTCTGCAGGTAATACACCAGTGAATTTTGAAAAACGAACAAGAGTCCACAGCCAAGCAAAATTCCCAGCACGCCACCCAGACCTGTGGTTAGACCCGCCTCGGCAATCAGCATGCGCACAACGTCTGCTCGCCGGGCACCAATTGCTATGAGCACGCCAATTTCGCGGCGCCGCTCGGCGATGATGGCGCAAAAGAGAAGCCCGACCAGTATCAGCGAGCCCAAGAGCATGACGGCGCTGAATGCCAGCATTCCGTTGAAGAGGATGGTTGTGGTTTGCCGCGTCGACGTGACAATGGTGGCACCCTGTATGACTTTGACTCCCGGGATTCGAGCGATGGCGAAGCGCACTTGCTCTGGAGTTGCGCCTAACTTCAAGCGCACAAGCACAGCGCTTATGCGCTGCGGATCAAACTTAGAAGAGATATAGCGCGACGCATCCTTTCCCTGCGCTATCTGAGCAATGGTGTCGTACGTTGCGAATAGAGAGTCATCAAAGGGACCGACGCTGCTGCGCCCGAGCTTGCCATATATGGTGCAAGGCACATTGCCTGGTTGAATCTCTTCACCGATCTGCTCAGCGCGCCGCCCGCCGGCAAAGATGTCACCGATTGCGGCAGGACGAGGCAAATGCGACGTAAGCCATGGCATCACCGTAAAGTCAGTGGACGGCTCAAATCCGATTACGTTTACGCGATGCTCAGGCATGCCAGCCATTACCGACATGCGATAAATGGTTTGCGGAGCCACGCGATCGACGCCATCAAGTTTGGCGACTTCATTCAGCGCTGTGCGATCGACCGTTTCCTCAGTCGGTTGCACCGTCAATAGTGCGCTGGTGATGTTTACCATGGCATTGGCAGGCACCACAATCAAGTCGGCACCCATGCGTGCGAAGCTTTGCTCGGTGCTGGTGGCTATGCCCCGCGATACCAGAAATGATGAGAAAACTGCGGCCGTACCAAGGGCAACTGCGACGATCAACATTAAGGTGCGCGATGGACGGCGCTGCGTATTTTGAAAGGCCATGCGCAGAATGAGCCCGGCGCAGTTCTTGCGCGGTGCTGAAGATGCACTTTGCGGAGTAGCTTTTTGTGTAGTGGTTTTCTGAGAATTTAACTGAAGCAAGTAAATAACCTCATGAGCGGGATGCCATTCTGGTTGACGTCTGGGGCAGGTTGAAAGCGCGTCCAATCTACCCGCTACAGAGTCGTGCATCGGCTGTTGCGCAGATGCTCAACCTTTGTTGGCACCACTACGCAATCGTGGTGACCGCCGAAGTTCGGCAGGTATCCCAGCGGCTCCAACGTGTCTTGGGTGAAGATGAAAGCACCGCTGGATAAACGTTGGAAGCCACTGAAAATCTGGAACACATATTTGCCATCGTATGAAACTGACATGGTTTGAGCGTCAGGCCCGATTTTGTCGAACCTTTTAACAATCTTCCAAGTCTTGGTGTCGACCACGCAACAACTGCTCAGATCCGGCTTCGGGTGAAGCACAGAGACGAACATCTTGCTGCCGTCCATGGAAAAGCAAAGGTGGAACGGGCTTGGATAGGGGCCAACCCAATGTGGATCTTTGACAAAAGTAAAACGCTTCCACTCGCGCGGATCGTCGCTGGATGTGTCAAACACAGCCATGTTGTTCTGCTTGATATTGTTCATCATCGTGAAGAACTTGCCGTTGGGAGAGAAACCCGCTTCATGACCGACGCACTTGATGTCATCGAATTTCACTTCCCATATATCAGGGTTTGAAGAAACCTTTGTCACCTTCAAGTTATCTGGAGATCCTTCCGGGTTATGCAGGCATGCGATCGGTTCCATCGTAGTGCGATCGATGATCACAGCGCACGACAACATACGAATGATCAAGGCCGAGTAGCGGTTACCGGGATGGTGCACGACCGCGTCTAATCCGGTCAGGGAGCGCACATCAGAGCCTGGAAGTTGTCCTGTGTAGACAAGGTTTTCGGCCATGGGTACCATTTCCCAGTCGATCTTATTTCCTTTGGCACCTTCGTAATCGAACTTTCCTGTTTCCGCCGCCCGAACCAACTTAACGATTCTCAGCGTTCCTCCTTTGGACCAATTCTCTTCCAGATTGCCATCACGCCGATTGCCGATCCAGTCTGCACGGAATGCTTCTAGAGCTTTCGTTTTTTCGCCGTCGGCGGCGCGATCGAAAAATGCGGCAATATCTTTCTGTCCATCAGCGGCTGCAAATCCAGCCGCATCGGGGAAGACTGTGATGTGCACGCCCAGCCCAATGCCCGTGGTGGCAGCTACATCCTCTTGAAAGTTCATTTGTTGACCGTCGAAACTGACGCGATAAATGTGGTTGCCTTGTCCCCATTTTTCGAGCAAGCCTCGTTCTTTGATCGGCGTCGGGATGCCGTAAATCATTACGTTGTCGCCGCCTTGTGTCGAGTTAACAAATTCGAAACCTTTGTAGGGATCAGGCGAAGGGTACGCAGCCAGGTGGTGCGAAATTGGGCATGAGTCGCCGTAATTCCAATAGCTTATCCAGGCAAGCGTCTTTCCCGAATCGAGGTCCACGGCGTGTGTTCCGCCACCTAATTTCTGAGGCGTAAGGTAGACATACTTGCCAAGTTTATCGAAGGATTGTCTGAATTTGGATGCGTTGACCACTTCTATTTTGTCAATAAGTGAGCTGGCGGTTTTGTTCTTGGCGGAAAAAGCAAAGAAGTGCCCAGTCGCCAAACCGGCTATGCCGGCGGTTCCAGCAAATACGATTTCACGGCGGGTCATCAATCTGCTGTTGTAAACCTGATGCATAAATCTGCTCAGCGGATTTCCTCTCGCAACTGGATTGGCCCCGTATGCAGCACGCCACTCCAACAATTGAGTATCAGAGACGCCATGCCTGATGCAGAGGTCTAGCGTTTCTGCGCCCTCGGCCTGTTCTTTAAGGATGAGGATGATTTCTTGTCGTGTAAATTGTTTTTCTTCCATGTTGACTTGCCACCACTTAAGTTTTGAGCCATCCACTTTGCAGGCCAACTGAAGCCTACTTTGGATGTGGAATAATACAAGCTTTACTTCCCAGAAATCTTGATTGAAGCCTTAGTCGGCGGTATCACCATAAGAAAGAAGGTGAATGGCTTTTCTTGTTACCGCCTGGTCGCCACCACAAAGGACACAGGGAAACCAAATGACATAGAAGATGATGAAGAAGAGCCTAGGAGCCCGATCAAAAAGGTCCATTGACTCAACGCAAGTCCATCGTCGAACCAGTATTTGGTCTATGGCGCATTATTCATGCTGTGTCTTTTTGGCTCAGCGGTAAAAGAAGATCAGCCACGGACTAGCTCAGATCCCGCTGTTCCTGCGGTGCTCTGCTCATCACCTTCACGTTGGATCAGGGTATAAGGTTTTTGACTCAGGCTCCTAGAGCTGCTAAGTCTCTGGCTGCATGCCTAAGAGAGACAAGTGGTGTTAATCAAAATGTTTTATGACTAATACCCGAGGATCACTACGTTGTTTTCAATCGGAGCACGGCCAATGTTCAGCTTGTTCGCTGGGAAATCCGGGTCTGGATAACCAACCGACATTCCGCACAGGATCGATAGTTCCCGCGGAACAGCGAGCTCTTTGTATACGACTTCGGGATAACCAGCCAGCGCAACTTGCACACACGCTCCTAGTCCCCTGGCGGTAAGGGAAAGCACCAGCGTTTGCAAATACATTCCGATGCCCAGGACATCTGCAGGACCTAGTTCTTTGTCAATGCAGACGAAGCAAACCACTGGCGCGCCAAAGAACTCCCAGTTGCGCAGAACGGCAGCTCGCCGTGCTTCCTTGTCATCGCTAGCGATTCCCATACCCACCCCGTAAACTTGAGCACCCAATTCCTTACGGAAATGGGTAAAGTGCTCAGGCAGAGGCGGCACATGAGGAGCCTTTTCTCGAGCCACTTCCAGCAAAGCTTCTTTTAGATGATCACGGTCTGGCCCGGTGGCGATAAAGATGCGCCATGGTTGAATATTTGAGTTTGATGGAGCCCGCTGCGCCAGCTCCAAGCACTCGTAAAGCAAATCCTTGGGCACAGGACGCGGCAAAAACTTTCTGATTGAATGCCGCCCTTTGATTGTTTCGTCAAGGTCATACATAGTCATCGATCTTTATTCGCCAGCTACATCAATTACAACTCTAAACCTGGCCTTGCCGCTCATCATGCGTTCGTAGCCATCCGCAGCGTTTTCCAATGAATACTTTTCGACCATCGGTCGAATACCGAAGCGAACGGCAAATTGCATGCAGGCCTCGGCGTCTTTCGCCGTACCGCCTGGCCACCCCATAATCTGACGATGTCCTTTAATAAGCTGGAGTGGTAGGAATTTAACTGGCTCACTGTCGATCCCGACAATCATCAGTTTTCCTCCAACTGCCAACGCATCAATCCAGGGTGATATCGCTTTTGAGCTAGCCGCAGTTGCGAGAATCACATTTGCTCCACCTGACGCTTTTAAGGATGCGACGGCATCATCAGACTCCGAATCAATATAGTGATCGGCACCAAGTTTGCTGGCAAAAGTTTCTTTGTCTTTCCCGCGGGCAATAGCAACTGTATAAAATCCCATATTTTTTGCAAATTGCACTCCCAGGTGCCCAAGACCACCGAGGCCGAGAATTGCTACTGTGTCACCAGCTTTCGCGCCGGAGTTGCGCAGCGCATTAAACGTGGATACGCCTGCGCACAACAGAGGCGCCGCATCGAAATTACTCAGAGCGTCCGGTATGGATGCACATGACGATTCGGAAAAAATGGCGTATTGAGCGCATCCACCATTTAGGGTGAAGCCCGGCACCTTCAAATTTAAGCAGCTGATGAAATCGCCACTGCGGCATGGTTCACAGTGTCCGCAATGTTCGCCATGCCAACCTACAGCGACTCTGTCGCCAATCTTGAGCCTGACGGCGCCAGGTCCTTTAGATTCAACCGTCCCCGCGATCTCATGACCGGGCACAAGGGGATATTTAATCCCCGGGAACGAACCTTCCACGGCCATGCTATCGCTGTGGCAGATACCGCATGTTGATATCTTTAAAAGAACCTGATCACCTTGCGGAGAGGGGTAATTGACCTCCTGAATCGAGAACGCGCTCTTGGGTCCCGTGATGCAAATTGCCTGACCAGATCTTGTTGAAGTTGCTGCTGGCGGATTCATAGTTCTTCCTCCTATTGCCGAAGTAAACTGCTCAATTTCAGCGTCGTCACTGTATTTAACCAACCGCTTTCAAGGCGCGGGATCAAGGCGTCGGTTCCCTCAAGAATTGGTTTGGACTGAAGAACATTTTTACCGCCTGTTGCAAGACAAGAGGACGTTACTTCTAAATGACTCCGCTGGAAAGATACCATTAAACAGCCAATAATCTAACGTATAGGGATGTGCCAAAGCAACTGAATGGAGCCGACGAATGAAATTTGCATCTTAATGTGAAATTGTCGGTTCAATTGGAAAAGAGGCCAGCTCTTTGCGCAGGTTCTTGTACAGTTTGGGCAACCACTTAGGTTGCTTGTTCAAATCTATGGGCGGCTCTTTAAAAAGAAGATTGCAGGGAGCTATGATCAGGCTCATGTTATTGATACCGGCGTCATGCGCCAGCACGAATAATTCAGCCATATCATCATGACTGAGCACCACGCAACCTGTTGAATATACCCCTTCGTGGATTTGAATATTGCCACCGAGTTTGGTGCGATGTTCGGCCCTGGCATTGACCTTGTCCTCTCGATTTGGGTAGTCTACCCAGAGGCAAAGATGCGTGCCTGCGTCTAAGGCCGAAGTCTTATAGAAGCCCTCGGGTACTTGCATATCACCTTCCTTGAGCTTGGGGCCAAGCTCTCCGCTACAGGCAACAATCGGATGACTGGCAACCTTCTTCCATTTACCGTCCTGTCCTCTGGCAAAGATGAAAAGCTGTCTTTCGTTTTTCAGGCTGACGACACAAATATTTTTAGGTGGATAAACGACTCCGGCATTCTGAAACTCCGCGAGCAATCGTTTCTTTGCATCAGGACCAAACTGTGTAAGAGCCTGGGCGACTGTCAGTCCCAGCGGTTTTGGTCTGACACTATCAAAACTAAGTTCGATCTGGCAGTGATTTGATGCACCCCTGGGCAACGGAGCAAACGGCGACGCCGCCTTAACGGCATTGATGACCGCGAGATCGTCGTCAGTGCAGGCGCCGTGGTTTTTGATTCTGATGTTCGAGGCGGTCCCGTCATTATGAATATCCCAGACGGCAACTGTATGACTTCGCTTATACGTCGCCCGCGGTGCCCAATATTTTTTCACATGTCCCTGCACATCCTTCATGTACGCGGTCCATTGCGCCTGAGTTGGCTGTGTGCTTTTCTGTCCGCTTGCTTCAGTCCGCAAAATTAGCAGAGGTAATATGAAAGCAGCTAGCATCCAGGGAAGTCGCGCTTTGGTCATCTAAAGTCTCTAAGCTTGGTTTTGCTGACAGGTAATACAGTTTAATCCAAGTCGACCAGACCAGATGGGCATATCAGCCCTTCTCTGCTGCGGCTTTTTTGCCCGCGATATAGCCCTGACATGTAGCGCGGGCTAGACCGTGTTGACTGAACCCGCCAGCGGACTCGCCTCCACAGTATAGACCCGGAATAACTTGGCCACTCATATCCATCACCTGGCAGTCGACATTGATCCGCAAACCCACGCGTGTATCATGCACCACTGGCGTCGCCCACGCGGCATAAAAGGGTGGTCTGGCGATCTTGTAGAGCGGTCTGGGCTTAGCGAAATCCTTGTCCTTTCCAACATCGACGAAGGTGTTGTAACGCACGACGGTTTCCTCAAGCTGCTGTGGGGGCATGGGTATTCGCTGGTACTTCATCATGATCTTTCTTGCCAGATCAACAATCGTGTTGGCTTGGAAGAAGAATCCCTCATCGATATCCACGTTGGGAGGTGTGGGGTTCCAGTTCTCGCGCGCGACAGCGTCGAAGTCGAAGATCGCCCAGATCGCGCCACCTCCATTGTGGCCGTCACCGATGCCGGCCAGCGCCGCGTTGATGAAGTTGTTAGGGTTGTAGTTTGTATTCATGGCATTGAGATAGCTGTCCGGAACATAAGGATCGATGGACTTGTAGTTGTTGTTGGTGAATTGTCCTCCGGTCTCGTCGTAGAACCGCTTGCCCAGCATGTTCACGAGAATGACATCCTGCCAGCTTTGGACAATCAGTCCGCAGGCGCGGGCCTGATCAAAGACGGCGCTACCGGGCATCCAATGGAGGTTCCTATACCCGTATTGGGATCCGATCGTCCCGGGCTTAGTCAGATTCAGCCCGAATTCGCCGGTCTGGTTGTATCCTCCCCACAGCGATGCGCCGATGCCCATGGCAGCCAGTTCGCCACTAGCGTCCTGGTTCGACCACGGCATACCGGCCAGTCCGCAGTACTCTTCGGTCAAGCGCGGGTCAAACATACGCCGGAAGTTCACATTGCCCGTCGAGCCACCGGTGGCGATGATTACTGCTTTGCGAGCGCGAAAGTTGAGTTTGATGCTTTTGTTATCTACGACAATGCCGACCACACGCCCCACAGCGGATGGCTCGCGATATATTGCCGTCATCGCGTGTTCAAACAGGATTTCAACGCCAGCTTTCCTTGCTGCTACCTCAAGCGGGCGCATCAGTCCGCTGCCAGAGGACAGCGTCCTTTGAATAGCCGGATCGGCGGGTTTGCCGGTCTGCGCTATGGGCCAGGACATCACCGCGGCGTGCGCGACACGGGGGACCGAATTGCCAACAGAGATGGCGTTGGCATTGTCTGGCGCTGTATCGACAAAAGTCACGCCATGGGCGATCAGCCATTCAAAGGTGGCGGCACTGTTGTCGGCGTAAGCGCGAACGATCTCCCGGTCGTTGTAACGGTAGTCCGGAAAGCCGTTGGACTCCACGACCGACCAGTCTGTCAGGTCCCGAAAGAGCAAGTCAGGCGAGTCTGCAATGCCATACTTCTTCTGCAGGCTCGTGCCACCACCGAGCGCAACGTTGCCGCCGCTGGTAATGGCATGACCGCCGATATGTTTTTCGACCTCGATCACGATAACGGATGAGCCCGCTTCGCGCGCTACGATGGCTGCGGTAAGCCCGGCTGCTCCCGAACCGATTACCACGACGTCCGTGTCCCGATCCCACTGGGTTGGAACCGGCTGCGCTTGAGCAAACGCGGCAGTCGTGGAGCCAACATTGCTGATGGCCAGTGCCGCTGCGGCAGCTCCGCTTAATTTAAGTAGATCTCTCCTGCTGATGGTCATTGAATTTCTCACCACGCCTCAAGCTGGTATCCAAGAATAATTGGTCATGCGCGATTTCGTAATACCGTCTGCTTAACTTTGAAGTTGATCGTCGGTGCATTCTGATTGGCTGTGGATGACCGTCCGCTCAAGTGCCTTGGCCCGTTATGCCAAAAGGAACCATAAGGGAACAAGGCCCAGAAAAGGTGCGACAAATACAAACAGCCTGTATAGACCCCACCAACTAATGCCGGATACCCAGATTCCGGTAAACACCCATTGATACGAACCAAAGAAAAGAGCGGGGATTAAGAACCAAAATTGAGAAACATCTTTGAAGACTATTAGCACGCAACACAAAGCACTTTCAATGACCAACGCTGTGCCAAATCGGGAGCATCCCGTAGCAACTCCCACAATGACTTTGAACATCCTTGCCGGATGGGCAAGCTTGAGCTGGCCAAAAGGCAATACCGAAATTAAATAACCCGCATAAGCGCAGGCCACAGTTATGAGTGCTCTTACAAGATAGTGAACAAAAGGGTGCTCCATATTTTAATTGTCATTGAGAATCTATGATCTATTCCGATTCTTCAACAGTATCTAAATTGTTGGAGAGCCATGGTGCCATCTCCTAAACCAAAGGCTGCCGGCTCAATCTGTGGATTAACAGGACACCAAGAGCGGTGCTTAACAAAATGGTTCTTTGTTTAGCCAAGAGACCGCCAATCCTAGGCGCACCACTTCTGGTGGACTACTAGTCCGGGAATATTGGCAAGAGCTACTTTGTTTAGCCAAGAGAACTCCCAATCCACGCACCAAATCCGGTGCTCTGTGAACGTGCAATCTGTTTGCCACTCCTGTTTGCATCCAAGATTTGGCAACCGGAGATGATTGGTCTGTTGATTCTCTACTGTCTCCAAAATAAGAATTTGGAATCGTTTCGACTTTTTCGATCTGTTTCGATATTTTCGATTACAATGGTCTTATAGAACCTTGGGTGTAAGAATGAGTACAGTCCTCGAACCAATCTCGGCAGACAACGAGCAGGCGGCAGTAGCGGCCTTTGGGCTTGCCCTTAGAGTGGTGCGGCCTCATGCCAAACTCATCGGACCAGACGGTAAGGAAATACCCATACCAGAGGCGATTTATAGGGTCCTGGAGCAAGTCATTCCGCTTCTGGCAGGGGACAATGCGGTATCGATTGTTCCTGTTGGACATTTGCTTACAACACAACAGGCCTCGGATCTCCTCAATGTTTCTCGGCCGCACCTGGTCAAGCTGCTGGACCAGGGCACAATACCTTTTGAGCGCGGTGATGAACCTGGGAGTCACAGGCGCATTCGCTTTGCAGACTTAATGGAATACAAGCATAAAATCGACCTGGACCGTCGTCAACAACTTCGCAAACTAACTCAGATGAGCCAGGATGCTGGCTTCTACGAAGACTGAGTCGGATGGCCGCTTTTCCTGTAGTACTGGACGCTTCTGTTCTCTTTAACGCACCAGTTAGAGATACTTTGCTTCGTGCCGCTGAATATGGGCTTTACCGAGTGCATTGGTCGCAAATGATTCTCGACGAGACCACAAGAAACCTGATCGCCTCTGGCCGGATGAACCCCGTTCAAGCAGAACACTTTGTCGATCAGCTTGCGAGCGCCTTCCCGGAAGCACTCACCATCGTTCCTTCTGATCAGGTTGGTGCGATGAGGAATAATCCAGGTGATCGCCATGTCGCTGCGTGCGCTGTTTGTGCACACGCAGAAGTCGTTGTCACGTTCAACAAAAAACACTTCAAAAGCGAAGATCTATCGGAATGGAATATCGAGGCTAAGCACCCGGATCAACAGCTATGTCATTTGTTTGCACTGGCTCCGGATGTGATGGTGACTATCTTGATTGAGCAGGCGGAAGACCTGCGCAATTTTACACTTGATTCTTTAATGGCTGTTCTTCGGAGCCACGTGCCTACCTTTGTAGCTCAAGTGCAAGAACGATTGAGCAAATGATCGGTTTTTATCTGTGTCCGCTTGCCTGACATAAGTGCTGCCGGAAAGCGCGTGCGCTTTGTATGGCATCGTCGGCGGTATCACCGTAAGAGACGAAGTGACCCATCTTTCTGCCTAATCTTGCTTCGTGCTTGCCGTAGAGCACCACATCTATGATCGACGGATGATCCTTCCATACTTTCAAGTCGAGAGCAGCGTTAGCAGCAGCACTGACAGCGGTACCGGCAGCGGCAGCGGCACTGTCATTGGCACTGGCACCGGCACCCTGGGAGAGCCACACGTCTCCCAGCAAATTGCCCATACAATATGTTCCACTTGCCAGGATTCTTGGGTCGCCCAACGGAATGTCCATGAGAATTCTGGCCAGGACATCGAACTGGCTGGCGGTGCACGCGTTGCGGGTGACGTGCCCTGAATTGTGCGGGCGCGGGGCGAATTCATTTATGCAGATGTACCATCCCTCGACGCACTTTGCCGCCTCTGCCGCCGTGGATCTTCTTGGTGCTTTGCGGCTGAGAAAATATTCTGTCGTTAGAAGACCTTTTACATCAAGTAGCCGTGCTGCGTTAAGAGCCAGGCTCTTGATCTCGTTCTCCACGGACTGTGGAATGCGCGCGGGTACGATTGTCAAATCCAAAATATGATTATTGTGTTCATTCTCGAAGACGGGAAAAACAACTTCGGCGCCATGCTTGTCGCGTCCGACAATGCAACTTACTTCCAAAGCTAGATCCAGAGCCTCTTCCAGCACTGCCTGGAATCCGCCACCACTTTTTTCAATCCATTGTGCTGCTTTTTCCAGATCGTCTTCATTGCCGATGAAAACTTGACCTTTGCCGTCGTATCCGCCGCGAACGCTTTTCAAAACACAGGGGAAACCAAAATCTTCTATGCCCTGACGCAGAGCGCCAATGCTTGTTATCTCCAGAAATGCTGCGTGCGGTAGGTTGTTGTGGTTGAGAAACTGTTTCTCTTTAAGCCTGTCCTGTGTGGTCTGTAAGACACTGACGCTGGGAAAAATCGGTTTTATGTTTTCAAATTTGGCGATACCTGCGCTTTCCACATTCTCAAATTCGTAAGTGACCGCATCGCAGCTCCGGAAAAATTCAGATAAGGACTCTTCATCTGTCCAAGAGCAATTAAAAAAGCGCCCGGCCATCTCTTTTGCCGGGGAC
>Ga0182024_10002219_pt1 | contig 48736 bp, 44 predicted proteins | sample P32metaG_FD_120480 | JGI IMG/M metagenome (GOLD analysis project Ga0182024, IMG submission 120480) | Permafrost microbial communities from Stordalen Mire, Sweden - P3-2 metaG (Illumina Assembly) | ecosystem: Environmental > Terrestrial > Soil > Wetlands > Permafrost | place: Sweden: Stordalen...
CGAGAGGCTGTCGGAAGTGAGCGGACGGCCCATTCTGTATAACGCGGTCGCTGCTAACGACAAATTTCCCGGCCGTTACCGCCGGCAGTTGAGGTGGCTTGAGCGCTGCCGCGATCGGGGTCAGAACATCTTTGGGCAATCGGCCACGGTTGAAGGCGGTTTCACGTTCACCTTCGCCGATTGGAACCTGTGGGAAGACGTACAGGCGTGGAAGGATGCCACCACCGGGAACTTCGAGGCGAGGCTGGAGAAGTTGGGCGACCCTGAGCGCAGACCCGGACTTCGAGACGTGTCGCCGGTTCTGACCAATGACTGGAAGGATGTCTTCATCGTATCGATCAAAAACCCGGAGCTTAGCCAGTACGAGAATATGAACATCGTCGAGGCCGGAACCCGGATGGGCAAGCATCCGGTGGATGCAATGCTCGACATCGCAGTTGCCGATGGTCTGCGGACAGAGTTTTACTCGGCAGCGGTCAACACCGGCTTACAGAACTTCGCTGAAATCGCGCAGTCGGAAGTGACGATACCGGGCGTGTCGGATGGCGGTGCACATACTAAGTTCTTCGCAGGCGGTGTGTACCCGACTGAGTTCCTCACCAAGATCCGCGACAGCCAGATCATGAGCCTGGAGACGGCCCACTGGAAGTTGAGCACTCAGCCCGCCTTGTGCGCTGGCTTCAAGAACCGGGGGACACTCCGTGAAGGGTCGAAAGCGGACATCGTCATCTACGAGCTGGACAAGCTGGGGATTGGGCCGATGGAGATCGCGCACGATTTCCCAGGTGGCGAATGGCGTCGGATCAGACGCGCGGAGGGTTACCGCAAAATCCTCGTGAATGGTGAAGTAACTCTCGAAGACGGTAAACCGACGAATGCGATGTCGGGCAAATTGTTGCGCAACGGTGAATAATTATCCCGGCGATCCAATCAAGTCTTGAATGCCGAGAACTGACTGCTGCCGCCGTCTCCATCAAGAGGCGGCGGCAGCCGATCGTCTGATATGCAGCCTTTGGAACGGAAACCCATAGCCGGGTTATAGTTAGATGAAGTGCCATGGACCAGCTTCCGACAATGCCCGAACAACAATCGAAGACAGCTAGCATTCAATCGTTTGACAACTCGCGGAACTCCTTGATACGGCACGAAAAAAGCCTACGTCTACGGATCTTAACCCAGGAGGAAATCAATGGCCGAATTCGATATTCAGATTAAAGGTGGCACCATCGTTGACGGGACCAGAGTGCCTCGCTACCAAGGCGACCTTTGGATTAAGGATGGCAAGATTGCCCAGATTGGCGGTCGATCCCCGGGCTTCGCGAAGAAGACCATCGATGCCGGCAGTCTGATAGTCGCTCCTGGCTTTGTCGACCTGCACACTCATTACGATGCCCAGATTCGATGGGACCCGTACTGCACGATCTCGGGATGGCATGGCGTCACGTCACTGGTGTTGGGCAACTGCGGATTTGGATTCGCGCCGGTCAAGCCTGAATTCCGTGAACGCTCGATGCTGGCGATGACCCGCACTGAGGCGATCCCGTACGCTGCAATGAAGGAAGGAATGAGCTGGGATTGGGAGACGATTCCCGAATATCTGGATTCGCTCGACCGGTCACCCAAGGGCGTGAATTGCATCCAGTACATGCCGACCGCGTCGCTGATGATTTACGTGATGGGCTTGGAGGCGGCGAAGACCCGTCCGGCAACTGCTAAGGAGCGCGCCGAGATGGCACGCCTGCTCCATGAGGGGATGGACGCGGGGCTGTGCGGGTTCTCGATTCAGCGACTCGGTCCGGACTCGGTGCAGGCGGACTTCGACGGCTCACCGATGGTGACCGATACGATGTGCGACGAGGACATCTTCAACCTTGCGCGGGTTCTGCGTGACCGCGACGAAGGCTTCATGGAGATTACGCAAGCGACTGATCCGGCCGATAACCGGGCGGACCTCGCCTTCGTTCAGCAGTTGGCCGGGGTGGCAAAGCGCCCGATCCTGTTCCAGGCAGTGGTGCCGACACGCAAGAATCCTGAAATCCATCGTCGCATCCTGCGCTGGATTGACGACTGCCGTGCTCAAGGCCTGCCTATTTTTGGACAAGGTGCGTCGGTACGGAGCGGATTTGCCTTCACGCTCGAACATTGGAATCTGTACGATATGAGTCCAGCTTGGCGTGCGCTGACCACCGGTACCTACGACGATAAAATCAACAAGATGAGGGATCCGGAAATACGTGCGGCGGTAATCAAGGAAACCGACGAAGCCGATGCACGGTTGCGGTCATTGCAAGCAGGGGTCGGCGGCAGTCCCAGAAATCTAATCGTGCAGTGGGTCGAAAACCACGAGGAGCTAGAGAAGTACGTTGGCAAGTCGCTGATGCAAATCGGCATGGAGGAGAGCAAACATCCGCTAGATGTGATGTTCGACTTATCGGCGGCGACGAACCTGAAAGCCGAGTTCTTAGGCCCCAACAAGGGCTTCAACGCCGACTATATGGCAGAGATCTTTACCTCTTCGCCATATACTTTCCCCGGTGTATCGGACGGCGGCGCGCATACGAAGTTCTTCACTGGTGGGGCATTCACGACCGATTTCCTCCGATGGTTAGTGCGCGATGAGCAAAAGATCACGCTGGAGGAGGCGCACTATCGTATGTCGGCGCTGCCAGCGCATGCGGCAGGGTTCCGCGACCGAGGGATGTTGCGCGAAGGTTTGGCAGCCGACGTAGTTGTGTACGACCTCGACGCTCTCGACATCGAACCCGACTGGGTGGGCGAGATCACGCATGACTTCCCTGGCAAAGAGTGGCGGCGCGTACAACGCGCCAAGGGCTATCGTTCAATCATTGTCAATGGCGAAGAGACCTTCGCTGAAGGTAAATGCACGGGCGCCACTCCGGGCAAGCTGCTCCGCCACGGCCACGCCTAAAAGCTCCTGGCCGACAAAGCTCAAGGGCGCGTATCGCTAGATACGCGCCCTTACTTTGAGATAACTAATTCGCCCGCTAGCCGATTGCGCGCGACTACGCCGTGCACAATCGGCTGACGGATTGCGGCAGCGGCGCCTGTATGATCCTTAGACAGCACTGCAAGGCTCGCAGGCGCTAGTCACCGAGTTGCATTCGCACGAACTTAGCGATGCGTTCGATAGCCTGTCGGCCTTCGGGAAGGATCGTCGCGAAGCTGTGCCACACGTGAATCATTTCCGGCCAAACTTCCAGCGTAGTATTAACCCCGGCGGCTGACGCCCGATCAGCCAGACGTATCGAGTCGTCGAGTAGAACCTCGGCCGAACCAACCTGAATGAGCAGCGGCGGAATGCGGTGTAGGTCAGCATACAAGGGCGATGCGAGCGGTGTGCGTACATCGCTGTCGCCAAGATACAACTTCCCCCACCCGAGCAGCATCTCGCGGCTGACTATAGGATCGTCGCCTGCCTTGCTCTCCATCGAGGCACCGGTGACCGCTAGGTCGACCCAGGGCGAAATACAAACAATGGCGCCTGGAAGCGGTGATCTCTCATCGCGAAGTGTGATTGTTGTCGCGAGAGCGAGACCCGCTCCGGCCGAGTCGCCCGCAATCGCAATGCGCGCCGGGTCAATGCCTATTTCGAGTAGCCATCGATACGCTGCCGCGGCGTCTTCGACCGCGGCGGGAAACGGGTACTCAGGCGCGAGCCGATAATTGAGACCGAATACCCGCATCGAAGTCTCGATCGATAACCGAGTCATGAGATCGCGATGGGTCTCGACCGACCCGGTCGTATAGCAGCCACCGTGCAGATAGAGGATTACGCAATTGTCACGGAGCTTCGGCCCGCTCACCCATTCCGCGCTCACCCCGCGCGCGCGTACCGCTTGGTAACTGACATCGTTGGGGAGTAAGTGACTATTGGCAATTTCGTCATATTCGGCACGCAATTCGGCCAGGCGGCCGAGGTCTATAACTGTGGGACGCCGCCGTCGCCGCGAGAATCGACACAGTTCGATTGCAAGCTGAAGTTCCCGGCTAGCCAATCTGACTCCTGACTTACGCTTACAGCTAATGAGCTGGCTAACTGATCAACTGCCAAGGCCTCGATAGATAGATGAAAGTGTCTTTACTAGCACCGTAACTTTCGATTTGCGAATCCGCGCGGGCCTTGGTAGTTTCTCGGTTTGATTTTTGATTTGATGCAGACCTTACGACCTTCGCCAAGAAAACGGTGGATCGTAGCATCGTTGCACGGGAGGCGAATGTGATCACGGGCGGATGCTTGTGCGGAGCGGTGCGTTACGAAGCTCAGGGCGAACCTTTGTTCGCGTTGCATTGTCATTGTCGGGACTGCCAGCGCGCGTCCGGTACTGGCCACGTTCCCATCATGGGCATGCCGAAGTCCCTGTTCAGAGTGATCGGCGAAACCAAGAGCTATGCGGTGATGGGAGGCAGCGGACTCAGAGCGATCCGACACTTTTGTCCTGTCTGTGGCAGCCTCCTTTTCGGAACGCCCGAAGCAGCTCCGCACGCGGTTACGATCTATGTCGGCAGCCTGGACGATCTCTCCGTATTCAAGGCGAAGTTAGTTCAATTCACGCGCAGCCGTCCGGCTTGGGATAAGATCGCACCCTCAGTACCAGAATTCGATACCGTCCCGTAGTGAGATATGGTGCCTGGCGAGCCTCAAGGCAGCTTGAGGCTCGCCGTCTGCGCCGCCTGTCAGGATAAAATCCTGGCAGGCTTTGGTTCGCCGCGTCGAAACGCTCCGCTCAGTTCAACTCGATATTATAGAGCTTCGATGCGTTGTCGCACACGATCTTATGGGTCACGTCCGCCGGCACGCCCTCGAAATCCTGCTCGATCACCTTGAGCGAATTCGGCCAGGTCGAGTCGGTATGCGGAAAATCCGACGCCCACATATAGTTGTTCTCGCCGAAGAACTTATAAGTCATCGGCCCGATCGCGTCATCCTGGAACGTCGCCCAGACATTGCGCCGCACGTAGTCCGACGGCTTCATCTGAAGTTTCGTCTCCTCGCGCATCGTCCCGAACTTTCCATACATATGGTCGCTGCGGTACATGAAATGCGCGATCCAGCCAGTGTCGTTCTCCGCTGAGACGATCCTCAACTCCGGAAAGCGCTCAAACACTTTGCCGAAGATAAAGCTAGAGAGCGTGCGCTGCACCTGGTATACAGGCTGCATCGTCCCAATCAGCATCTTCACGCCACCGAACACGATCGGCCCGCTCTCCTCCGCCTTCTCGCGGTTCTTATCCCGATTCTTGCCCTTCTGGTCGCGCTGCGTAATCACATGCAGCGATAGCGGCATTTTCAATTCTTGTGCCGCGGCCCAGAACGGATCGTAGAGTTCGCTGAAGTACGGCTTGTCCTCCGGCGGCACGCCCCAGATCATCCCGCCCTTGAGTCCCATCTTCGCGCAACGTTCCAACTCGCTCACCGCGAGCGGTATATCGTCGAGGGAAAGCAGCGCTATAGGATGCAAGCGCTTCGGGCTGTACGAGCGGAATTCCGCGACCCAGTCGTTGTATACACCGAAGCATGCGCGGCGCAGTTCATCGTCATCGAGCCCGAACAACGGCATCCCGAGCGTGGTATAGATTACCTCGGCCTGCACACCGTCGATGTCCTGATCCTTAAGCCGCTCGGCTGGGTCCCATCCGCTCGGCCGTGCCGCCTCATAGCCCTTTTGCAAATGTTCCTTGAGTTCCTCGCCGCTCTTGCCGATACCGAAGCCGCCCGCCACCGGAAACGGCCGCACGCCGGGTGCGACAAACAGGTAGCCCTTGCCGCGTTCGTTCTTGACGACCTTCGGCGCGCGGTCGCTGAACTGGTGGTCGAGCCGGGTTTCCCAAAGGTCAGCCGGTTCCATCATATGGGAGTCGGCGGAAATCACACGTATACCAGCCATAGTAAGTCCCTCCTGAGTTTAGTAAGGGCCGTGCACTTCGCCCAACATTTCGAATGACTGTATCGCACCTCCCAGCCCCACAGGGCAAGGCGCTATACCCACTTCCGCATGAACTCGAACATCCGCTGCTGAGCGGCGCCCGCCGCGGATAGCATCCAGATCTGAATAAACCCGTGAGGCATATCGGGGACGATATCCAACTCGTGTTGCACTCCCGCCGCCTTGCATGCTTCCGCCATCGAGTGCGATTCCTTGACCAGGAAATCTGCCGTCCCGCACAAGATATATTGCGCCGGCAATCCCGCCTGGACTGCCTTGAGCGGGCTAACCCGCGGATCGCCGAGGAGCGCGTCGTAGCGATCGCCGAGATAAGCGCGCGCCATCATGCCCAGTCCGAACTCGGCGCCCTTTTCCCGCGCGATGACCGCCGGAACATCATAGAGTCCATAAATCAAAAGGCCAGCCTTGAACTTTATCGGACTATTGCGCGCAGCCATCTCCACGATGGTTGCGGCGGCTAGATTTCCGCCCGCCGAATCTCCCCCGATCGCCATCCGCGAAGCGTCGCCGCCCCAGCGGTTCGCATTCGCCGCTGCCCACTCAGCCGCGAAGATACAATCGTCGAGACCCGCGGGAAATGGGTTTTCCGGCGCGAGCCGGTAGTCGAGATTGATCGCCAGGTAGCCCTGCTCTGCGAATTGCATCCCGAGCTTGCGATGACTCTGCGGGCTGCCCGCGACCCATCCTCCGCCGTGCAGATAGATGACGACCGGGAATGGCCCCGTCCCTTTCGGCACCGAAATATCGGCAGTCAGTCCGGGCCGCAACTCGACCGCCTCATGGAACGCTCCGATTTCAGGGGGCACCGCATTGAGCGCCTTGCTGTTGCGATCGATGAATTTGCGCAGCGATGGAATATCCTTCGCCGGCTGCTTCATACCTTCCTTGACGCGCTGCAGAATGTCAGCTTCGTTCGCCATGACTCGGTTCTCCGCTTAGTTAGTCGTTGATATCAGTTGATATCAAGGGTTCGTCGTTGACATGAGGGCCGCGCAGGCAATCATCTAACTCTTCAATTTGGTAGCCGCCCGGCTCGTCGGTTGTTCCCGCTGTTCCCGCTCGCTTCGAAGACTCCTGGGCTTCATCCAAATGAAGAAGCGCGAACAGGTTCTTTAACTACGCTCCCGCCGCCGCGCTCTGCTGATGGCCGGGCGTATCGGCCAGGCTCACGGGCGTATTCGCATCGAATGGACTGTTCAATCCGAGATTGTTCCCGATCTCGCGCAGTCGCGGCAGCACTTCCTGCCCCGTCAGTCGGATACAGGTCTTCGCATCCTCATGCGTGACGTTCCCGTCGTTACCCCATAACGCCATGATCGACGGCCGCGTCTCTTCCATGATCACGCGCAGCTTCTCCACCACCTGATCCGGCGTACCGGCGACAATCAGCATCCGCTGGATCTGCTTTTCGAATGGTGCGCCGGCTGCGGGATTCGGCCGCCGCCCGACATGAACTTCGGCCAACGCGCGTCGCGCCCACGGCCCGAGATACCCGGACGGCGCCGCCCACACCGGGTGCTGCAATCCTGTGAACTCGCCCTGCATCCACATGAACTGCCGTGCGTTCGCGAGCGCCTTTTCCTCGCTCTCCTGCACGTGACATCGGATTAAGTAGCCGCGCTGCTCCGGGCCGCCCTTGTAGCCCGCTTGCTCTGCGCTCTCGTCGTAGATCGCCCAGATTTTCTTACTGTCTTCGATCGAGGTGTTGAGCGCGATATACGGATAACGATGCTGCGCGGCCCAGATGATGGTCTCGCGGCTCGACACTCCCGGAATCCAGATACGCGGATGCGGTTTCTGCAGCGGCAGCACCCATGGATTGACCACGCGCAACTGGTAATGGCGCCCTTCCCAGCGCCAGGGGCCCGGCGTCGTCCAGGTCTTGATAATGAGATCGTGCGCCTCTTCGAAGCGCTCGCGGTTGTAGGCCGGATTGGTATTGGTGGCGAGCGACTCGACACCGCCACCACGCACGAAACCCGATACCAGCCGGCCCTTCGAGATCATGTCGATCATCGCCAGCTCTTCCGCCAATCGCACCGGATTGTCCGAAATTGGAAGCGGATTCCCGAGCAGTACGATCTTCACGCGTTTGGTCAGCGCGGCTAGGATCGAGGCCATGATGTTGCACTTGGCCTGCATGCAAAACGGCGCGTTATGATGCTCGTTGAGCATGATCCCATCGTAACCCGACTCCTCGGCGAGCTGATATTCGACGATGCGGTCCTGGTATAGCTGGCTGCCCGCGACCGGGTCGAAATACTTGTTGGGGAAAACCAGCGCGGTGTAGCCGAACTTCTTACCTTCCTCCGCGGGATAGGCCGACATCGGCTGTTCGGTGAAATACATGAAATGCATTTCGGATTCCCTCCGTCTTTCCGCGATATGCTCGCGTTGATCCGATCCGCAGCGAGCGCGCCGTTAGCGGCCGCCAGCGAAATCGCGCACCAGCTTCGCCAGCTCGGCCGGCTTCTCGACCTCGGCGAAATGACTCGCGCCCGGGATTGTTTCAAGCCGTGCGCCGACGATTGCGTCGCGATACAGCTCTCCGCATTCCAGCGGCACGATCCGATTTTCCGTGCCCCACACGATCAGCGTCGGCGTACGCACCCCGCGAATCAGACGCGGCATCGCCTGATCGTACATGTATGGCTTGTAAGCGATCCGGCTGGTCATCTCGCGATTAATTTCCCATTGCTCGAGCTGATCCAGGGTCGGCTCGGCAGTGTAGAGCTCGACGTATTTTTCCTGGTTGTGAAAACCGCTGCGGGAGTAGTCGATGGTGTTGATCAGGAATTGGTCGAGAATTTCACCACGCTGCGGCAGCATTCCCATCGAATTGACGAGCACCATCCGCGCAAACGCATGCCGGCACATCATCGCGATCTCTGCCGCAATCCATCCGCCGAAGCCGAGTCCCACCACCACGATCGAGTCGAGCTTCAAATCCGCCAGTAGCCATTGATAGACCAACGCCAGGTCGCGCACGTTGCGCATCCACTCCGGACGATCGGACTTGCCGAAGCCGGGATGCGACGGGACGTGCACCGTAAAGTCCCGGGTAAGTTCGTCGTAGAAGGGCAGCCATCCGGGATTGCCGATATCGTGATGTAAAATGAAGAGTGGCCGGCCGGTTCCCCCCTTCAGCATCTGGATCTTGCCGCCGGCAACCTCGACGAAACTCTCGCTCGCTGTCACGCACGTTCCTCCTTGATGGGTGATTGACGTTGCGCGCAAAGCTTAAATTGCTCCAGCGCCGCGAAAGTTGCAAAGGGAACGCATCCGAGAGATCGATGCAGAGTCCCGTTCGCGTCGTTTCACTTCGATGGCGACAGGCCACCGCCTTGATCTCCTCCGCAAAACCTGCGACTGAGGGCTTGGGAGATTGTCCAGCGATGCCGAAGATCACCGCGAACAATTGCGAGATGTACTACGAGCTCGACGACTTCACTACTCCATGGCTGCCGTCCGATACGGTCTGGATCCAGCACGGGTTCGGCCGCAATCTGCGCTTTTGGTATCACTGGGTGCCGCTGCTCGCAGGCCATCTCTGTGTCTTGAGGCGCGATATGCGTGGGCACGGTCAATCCTCTGATCCGGGACCGGACCACCAATGGTCGGCCGAGGAATTGCTGCTCGATATGAAAGGCTTCCTCGACACGCTTGGCCTCGACCAGGTTCATTACCTGGGTGAATCGATTGGTGGAACCCTCGGCATCGCGTTTGCCGTGCGATGGCCCGAGCGTCTGAAGAGCCTGACCCTGCTCGCGGCTCCAACCTCGATTCCGCCGCGCGTGCAAAAGCTCTTCGCACTTGGCCACGAAGATTGGCCAGCTGCGCTGGGTAAGCTCGGTTCCGACGGGTGGGCCAGGGCTCTAATGGAATCCGGCGGCGGCCTTACTGGAGGTGATCCAGAACGCACGCAATGGGTAATCAACGAATGGGCGCGAATTCCGACGCATGTCTTGCAGGGGTTGTGTCGCGCGGTGCCGAGCGTCGACGTCGCACCGTTGCTGGCTCAAATCAAGGTGCCGACTTTGATCCTGGCGCCCGCCAATAGCGCCTACGAACCGTTGAAGGGGCAGGTCGCGATGCGTGACGCGATCCCGGGTGCGCAGATCGCTGTCATTGATGGCAAGGGCCACGAAATATACGCCGACCGGGCCGAGGCTTGTGCTGCCGCGCTGCTGAAGTTCATCGAATCGCTTCGCGCGTAAGACGGTTGGGCCCGATGGTGCTGGCCCTTTACCATGTCACCAATTTTTCAGTAGATCGGCGGTAGTTCAGCCAGCGGATAGGTCGATACGAACAATCGCGAATACTCAAAAGTGCGCCGGCATGGTGCAAGGAGCGTCGTCAGGTGAAAGTTGGACTTATGGCAGTCGTCTTCGGCCGGGTGAAGGGAATGTCAGTGATGAAGGCGTTCGCGAGCCACGCCGAACGGCTCGGATTTTCGACCCTGTGGGCGCCCGAGCACGTCATCCTGGTTGACCAGTACAAGTCACGCTATCCCTACCGCGATGAGGGAAAGTTTCCCGCACCCACCGACGCGCCAATCGCCGACCCGTTTCTTACCTTGTGCACGCTGGCCTCGGTAACCGAGAAGATCCGCCTGGGCACCGCAATCTGCCTGGTGCCCGAGCACAATCCGCTGGTATTGGCCAAAGTGGTTGCGACGCTCGATTGTCTCAGCGAAGGCCGCGTTACGCTCGGCGTCGGTGTCGGGTGGCTCGAAGAAGAGTTTCGCGCACTCGGCATCCCCTGGGAGCGGCGCGCGCAGCGCACTCGCGAATGTATCGAATCGATGCGCAAGCTGTGGGGCGACGCGCTGAGCAGCTACCGCGGCGAGTTTGTCAATTTCGAAAACGTCCGCGCTTATCCCAAGCCGGTGCGCGGCGCAGCTCTGCCGGTCTTCTTCGGCGGCGAGAGCGGGCCCGCGTTGCGGCGCGTGGCCGAATATGGAAACGGATGGATCGGGTTCAACCTGACGCCCGACGAAGCGGCGGCAAAGATCCGGCGCATCGAGGAATTGCTCAAAGCCAACGGTCGCAAGCGCTCCGACGTCGAACTTGCCGTGTCGAATTCCGGCAAGCCGATCACTCCCGACGACCTCAAGCGCTATCGCGACGCTGGCGTCGAGGAATTCGTTGTCACCAGCCTGCGCGCTCCCCATACACCCGAAGAGGCGCAGGCGGTCGTGGAAAAGGCCTCGCGCGAGTGGCTAGAGCCGGCCTCCAAATTGTGATCTGATTTGATAACCGGCGTCGCCCGGGCTTAGGATTAGGTTTGACGCGCGCGTTCAAGGCGATGGAATCGTCAACCGGCGGAAGCAAAACAGCCACGGCGTCCGCGGTTGCGGAACGTCAGCGCAGGAATGGAGCCGCAATCCGAATCGCGCTTCTTCTGTTAGTGGCAGTTATGGTGGCTTGTACTGCTCCAAATGCCGCCCCGAAGGAGTCGCAGGATCCTAACCGCACGCCCTATTTTCTGGTCGCCAGTCCCGACATGCCGGACCCGCTCTTTCAACAGACTGTCATATTGATGCTGCCGCCCTCGACGCCACCGATTGTTGCGGGCATTGTGATCAACCAACCAACGAAAATGACCCTGCGTCAGTTGTTCGGCCAGTCGGTGGCAATCGGGAACCCGGCGGAATCAGTTTACTTCGGTGGGCCAGTGGAGTTGGCCACGCCGGTTATCCTCATGCGGGTCTCGCAGGTTCCGGACGCCTCGACCCGCCTTTTCGAAAACATCTATATGAGTATTGACGCGAACTCGGTCCGCGAGTTTCTGAAGCGTCCAGTATCTGACAAGGACTTTCGCCTGTTCTTAGGACGCGCTCAATGGACCGAGGACCAACTCCACTCCGAGATTCTTCGCGGCGCGTGGCTGGTAGTACCGGCTAGCCCTGAAATAGTATTCAGTCCCGACCCGGCCAGCGTCTGGCAAACGCTCGTGCAGCGGGCAAAGCTGCGGCAAATCGAATCGAATTTCCGCGTCCTATCGGGCGCGTTGAAGGTCGTGCTTCAGCCACTGTGCAATCCGGGTCCGCCCGCACCAGGTGCAAAACCATATCCGATTAAATTGTCCCGCCACCGCGCGGGGACCGCCCCAACACGGAGGACCACGAAGTCATGTTCAGCCTTGGCAAGGAATTCCATCTGCTTCACGTCGTGAGCGATCTCGACGCTGCCGACGAATGGTACGATCGCATCTTCTCGGTCCGGCGGTTTGTCCGGAATTACATGAAGGCCGCGATGCGGAAAGCGTCATTGGTTCTGATCGGCGATTTTGTGATGGAGCCGGCTCAACCCGTGCAAAAGCCGGGCTGGGAGAAATCGGCGCTGGGCAAATTCTACGGACGATACGGACAGCACTTTCATTCCCTCGCCTGGTACGTGGATAATCTGCGGCAGACCTCCATCGACCTCAGCCAGCATAAGATTCGCATGTTCGACATGGTCGGAAATCCCGTCACTGAGGCCGTGCGTGGCGACGCCATCTGGACCCATCCGCAGGATACTCACGCCGCCTTCGAGTTCGCCATCGCTCCCAGGTTCTTTATCGACCCGCGGCTGCAGCCGGGCTGGTCAATCGATTTCCCGCGCGACCAACATCCGCTCGGGATCGAGCGCGCCTCGCACATTACCGTGCTTTTCAAAGACCTCGACGATGCGCGAGGAACCTATCAGGAAGCATTGCGAGGAACCTTGATCCATCAGGAAGATTCGCCACAAAAGAGGAGCCTGTTTTTCGCTGTTGGCGAGGACAGCGTCATCGAAGCAGTGCAGCCGCTCTCAGCCTCGAGCCCTGAGGGTCAAGACCTCGAACGCGCGGGTGAAGGGATCTTTTCGGTCACCTTCAAAAGCAAGGATCTAAACCGGGTTGCGGCGCACCTTCGTTCTCACCATCAGCGGATAGAATTCGATGGCGCAAACATGCTGAGGATCAATCGCGACGACGCGTTCGGGATGGTAATGGCTTCACTGATCGCAAAATCCCGAACGACCCGCGATCGGCACAAGTTGGCTAGTTGCCGAAAGTAGTAGCGGAGCATTAAATCGAATACTTGTTTTGACTCTGAGTTACCTATTGGGCTGCAATGACTGCAAGCTAGTGGTGGCTCAGTGGCAAGCAAAAGATGAAGGTGGTTCAATGGACATAGGCATTCTGGTGGCGACAACTGCGCAGACTGGTCCGATAGATGCAATCGCGCGAGCGGTCGAAGACGGCGGCTATGAGTCGCTCTGGATCCCGGAACATCCTGTCATTCCTGTCGGTTTCAAGACCGCGGTTCCCGGTGGTGGGACTTTGCCCGAGCATTACGGCCGCTGGGTAGATCCATTCGTGGCGCTTTCAATCGCCGCTGCTGTTACAAAGCGCATCAAGCTCGGTACGGGCATCTGTCTCTTGCCGGAGCGTCAACCTCTTATAACGGCCAAGGCGGTAGCATCCCTGGACCTTTACTCCGCAGGTCGTGTAGTTCTCGGCGTTGGAGCGGGATGGCTTAAGGAAGAGACCGAGGCGATGGGCGCCCAGTTTGGTACACGCTGGAAGCGCCTGCGCGAAACGGTCGAAGCGTTGCGCGTGCTGTGGTCGGAACCGGAACCGGCCTACGCAGGCGAGCTGGTTCACTTCCCAGCCCTAAGATGCGAACCGAAACCGCTGCAGAAGCCCTATCCGCCCATTCTCCTGGGCGGTCATGGATCCAAAGTCCTTGAGCGCGTGGCCCGGACCTATGACGGATGGATGCCATTGGTCCCGAATCCTGAGTCGTTGAAACGCGACGTCGCGGCGTTGAAGAAGCTTGCCGCGGAACATGGCCGCAAGCCCGCCGCACTGCACATCACCGCCCTAGTCGATCCTCGCGACAGCGGACCTTCGCTTGACGATCTGCGGAAATATGCAGAGGCCGGCGCAAGCCGGGTCGTCCTTTTTTCGCAAAAGCTGGCGACAGCAATGGCTAATGGACAGGCGCTCGAGTTAATCAAACGGTTCGGACCGGCAGTGGAACGCGCGCAACAGGTCGTAGCGGGTTGATCGGCTGCGCGAGGACTGTTTGCAGCGGCCAACGCTCGCAAACGCGATGGGCAACTCATGAGAGCTTTCGCCATTAAAGCATTGGTTCGTCCCGTGATTTCTAGTCTGAATGTTAACGCTTCGCGCTGTGTCGGCATGAGAATTCGACTGTGTATCCCTGCTACCATGACACGACTGTTTGTTGCGATCGTTCTGGTTCTAGTAGTGAGCGTGAGTGCACACGCCGGAACTTGGTATTTGATGGCAGCCGACCTAAAAGTTGTGACCAATCCAAGCGTCGCCGATAGATTGCATCAAGGCTCGCGTTTGGGACCGCTTCAGCTCACTTCTCAGGGCGAGTTTTCTTCCCGCGACGACTGCGAGCCGGCACGCAATAAACTCGCCGATGCGTGGCGGAAGCAGACTGTAAACAAGCGCGGAGGGTGGGATAAATATGGCATCACCTCTCCGGGCGGATTCATCCGCTGCGTTCCCGACACGGACCCGCACCTGACAAAATCGCGGGCTAGCTCTAAAGAAGCTCCGTCGGTAGAGGCCTATCTGACAATAAGGCGCGTTCGATAACCGCTGTTAGGGACTCTCCCCCGGTGCTGCTTCGGCCAGGCACGGCTTAAGAGCGATGGAGACGAACGGCTCGTCAGACAGTCGGGCTCGGCTATACGGCGCTGTCGGGTAACTACGTCGGCCATCACCACACCCACAAACGACCTTTTCTATGGGCTGCCATGGCATATTCGATCCTCGAAGGGCTCAAGACACTAAACCTATTAGTCGGATAGGACGCTAGGTGTCGGAGCCTTGTAGCCGCATCACTGCCAGCCGTTGAATTACCGCAAAGATCACTGCAGTGGTTACGCCGAACATGAGCATCCCGTCAGCGGCTTCGAGCGGCCCCAGGAGTCTCCAGGAGCTCGACAGCATCATGCCCTCATCGCCCAAGGTGGTGTAGTTTAGCGCCGAGTGATAGAAAGCGGCCGCGAAGTCAGAAAATTTACCATATCGATAGAACACGCCTCCCCATACCACGATCTCGACCAAATGAGCGGCGAACGCGACCAGAACGGATCCGGCCACGATGAACAGGTCCAACCAAAAGCTGAAGCCGAGGCGGCCGCGCAGATGTTCGCGGTGGACGAAATAAAGAATCGATCGCAGCGCAAACGCGTGAAGGAAAATAGTGACGAGGGTCGCCGCCGTGCCGACCACCAAAGGCCAGATTGCATCTACATTGTCGCGCGAAACATCCATCCCGTCCTCGTCTGCCGAGCGTCATGGTAAGCTGCGCTCCGATCGCATCGCAATCGAGGAATCGTGACTGTCTGAAAAGTCGCTGAGAAGCGTGGTGTCTACGACGCGGAGGACTTCGGAGCCGTAAGCGACCGCGCCCGGACCGAGTGGGCCAGGTACGGTCGCTGGGAGTTGCGGGTTTGGGATTAGAGCTTTGCCGCGGGTTCGACGAAGTCGCGCGCAAGCTGTTCGATTCGCGCGACGACTTCCCGCTCGGTCGGCGGGATGTCGAAGTTTACCAGCGGCACTTCATCCACGCCGAGGTCGCGATACCGCTTGAGATCGTCCTTCGTGATCGGTTTTCCATACGGCGAGACCGCGATCTCGATATCGGAGCGTTTGCGCCCGCAAGCTTCCAGCAGCTCCCCAATTCTTCTGATCTTTGGTGCGGCTTCGTCGGACGTAAGGTTGAAGCCCACCCAGCCGTCGCCGTACTCCGCGACCCGGCGCAGCGCGGGACCGCTCTCGCCGCCGAACCATACCGGCACGCGGCGATTGCCCGCGGGCTTCGGATAGCTCAGCGCGCCACGAAAATTGACGAACTCGCCGCTGTATGAGGCCTGTTCGCCGGACCACAGCAGCCGCATCGCTTCGATGTACTCGCGGGTGCGATGAGCCCGGCGCTCCCAGATGACGCCGATCGCTTCGAACTCCTCTTCCAGCCAGCCGATACCGGTGCCGAGGATGAAGCGACCGCTGCTCAGACGATCGGCCGTGGCGACCGTTTTGGCGAGCACCAGCGGATTGTGCTCAGGCACCAGACAAATGCCAGTGGCTAGGCGAATCTTCGAGGTGAGCGCCGCGGCGTAGGTCAGCGTTGTGAACGGATCGCCGAACGGAGTATCGACCGGCATCGGAAATTCGCCCTCCGAATAGGGATAGCGCGATGCGTATTCAGAGAGCAGGACGACGTGTTCGGGCGCCCACAAGGTCGAGAAACCGAGCCGCTCGGTCGCAAGCGCGACCGCCTTGATCATGGCGGGTTCGGTCAACGGTCCGATTCCGACGGCGAAATATCCAACTTTCATCGCTGCTCCACTCCTGCGGTGCGTAATTTATATCGTCGTGCGTGATCCAGCTCGCGCGATTTAGATCGCGGCGGCGGGCTCAACCCACTCGCGCGCAATCTGTTCGAGATTCGCCACAGCCTCGGGCTCGGTGCGCGGCGGCTTCAGCTTGATCATCACGACTTCGTCCGCGCCCGCGTCGCGATAGCGCTTGAGATCGTCCGTAGTAATCGGTTTCGAATACGGCGATACCGCGAATTCGACATCCGAGCGCTTGCGCCCGTTCGCCTTGAGCAACTCCTCGATCTTGCGGATTTTGGCCGCGGCTTCGTCGGGCGTGAGATTGAAACCGCACCAGCCATCGCCGTACTCGGCCACACGCCTTAATGCGGGCGCGCTTTCGCCGCCGAAAATCACCGGCAGCTTTCCGCCTTGCACCGGCTTAGGATTGCTGCGGACGTTTTTGAAGTTCACGTACTCGCCGCTGTAGCTGCTGGGATCGTCGCCCCAGAGCTTGCGCATCGCCTCGATATATTCGCGCGTGCGTTTCGCGCGATGTTCCCACGGAATGCCCATCGCGACGAACTCCTCTTCAAGCCAGCCGATGCCGACACCCAGTGCAAAGCGCCCGTTGCTCAGGAAATCGAGCGTGGCGGTGACCTTCGCCAACACCAGCGGATTATGCTCGGGCACTAAGCAGATACCGGTGGCGAGCCGAATTTTAGAGGTCGCCCCTGCCATGCAGGTCAACGCCAGGAACGGGTCGAAGATCGGAGCGTTGGTCGGTGCGGGCAACTGCCCATCTTGCGAATAGGGATATTTCGACGCGTATTGATCGATCAGGACAACATGTTCGGGCACCCAGAGGGTTGCAACGCCGAGCCGCTCCGCATTGGCGGCGACCGCACGAAGCAGAGCACCTCCGGCCATATGGTTGGTTCCCATCGCGAATAGTCCAATTTTCATTCTCGGTCTCCGGGTGCGCCGCGTGAGCTGCGGTCATGGCGACTAATACTATCACGCGAATGCGGATGACAAGCCGCCTGCGATCACGATTGTCTCGCTACGCTGGCGACGCCAGTCGCGAGCCCGACGTGATTGCGCAACATCAGTTCCTTGGGATACGCCTCAAGATAAACCTGAGTTCAAGTATTTGGTGACGCGAAACCTGCCCGAGTGTACAGTCCTTCTATGATGCACATACTACCTGCGGCAAAAGTCGACGTCGCCCACACGCGCGCGGCGCGCGCAAGGGTGAAAGGTTTCCCCGCAAACAGACCGCAAAGATGTTTCACGTGAAACATCTTCGCCTCTCCTTCGTGTAGGGTATGCAAACACAGAGAAGCGTAATCAGATGAGCGTATGTGGATAGACCGAAGTCAGGTGCGGCATTTCCAGCCCAGTCTGTTCGACGCGCCGCTCGATCATCGTCAGGTACATCTCCGCCAGGTCGCCATTGTCGCGCGCCTTCAACCCGTAACGGATACAGTCGAAGGTGAAGCCGCTGCCCGGCGGTCCGAAGAAGTTGACCGCGCGCGGAAGCCATTTGCGCAAGCCGGCGTTGACCTGCTCAGCGCCGAAGCGCTCGGCGGCTTCGCGCAACTGCGCGGCCGCGAACATTTCGTGATCCCCTTCCTCGTCAAGAATTATCTCGGCGGCGCGTTGATGCGGCGCATAGCTCGATTCGCGGTAGTTGACGCCGATTATCATCAGACCGCTCACGTCGAGGCTAAGCGATGCCATCAGCAGATCGAGCACGTCGCCAGGATTCTCAGCGAAATGGCGCGGCGCTGCGAACGACGGCCCCTTCATCGCGGGGACCATCGAACGGTCGGCCGCAGTTTCCGAAATGCCGATTTGTTCGAGGATCTGGTAGATCAAGCGCGCGTGTCTGCACTCCTCGGCGAAGTGCTTTTCGATCGTCGCCCGCAATTCCATATCGTCAACGGTTTCGAGCGCTCGCTGATAGCCGACCGCGGTCAGCTTCTGCGTGATCGCGTGTGCCGCCAGCAGCCGCGTCAGGGTTTTCGCGTAATGTGGCTCGACGCGGCCCTCGATTACATCGGCCGCTTCGATCGCGCCGGGAGCGTACAGGCGCTTCACAAATGCATCCGATGCGGTGGCGGCAAGCTCAGGCGGCCGCGTTGCGCGACGGCAGGGTCACGGTTGCGGTGCCGGGTGTGGTCTTCTCGCCCTTCGAATTCTCAAGCCAGATTTCGCAGTCCACTGAAGGCTTGCCGTTATCGATATACTTCTTGACGATCTTGCCTTTGCATACCACCGGCGTACCCGGCTGATCCATTCCGCGATATTGCACCGAGAGCTTCCGCAGCCATCCGAGGCCGCCCGCGAAATCGGTCATCAACTGGCCGAGGAACGCATTCTTCAACGCGCCGTGCAGGATCACGCCCGGCAGATGGTTCTTCAGCGCGAAATCCTTGTCGTAATGAATCTGGTAGAAGTCGCCCGACGCGCCCGCGTACTTGACGAGTTGCTGCGTCGTCGGATTTTTCTCGAGCGCCGGAATCTCGAAACCAACTTCAACGTCTTCGAAGTAGTATTGTTTTTGCGCCATGGTCGAGCCTCCACTATCCATCCAAGTCTCAGTCGCGATGCGCCACCGCTCGCGAATTGTATTAATAGCGAATCGCGCTAGTAACGAATTGCAGTCGACCGCTGAAGCGCGCAAACCACACCGAACTGATTCGTGTACGAGGTCTCGGTTGTGATGAAGACCATCGGACCAAGGCGCCCCGCGCTTTCACGCAGATCGGCGATTTTGGTCTGCACCGTGATGCGATCGCCGGGCCGAATCGGTTCGAAGTATTCCCAGTCGGAGCCGCCGTCGAGCCCGCGAAACGACTCGCCCATGTCGAGCTTGACGTCCGGAATTGCAGCCGAGAGCGATCGCCCAAAAGTCGGTGGCGCGATCATCCCACCTAGGTGCGTGCGCCGGGCTTCGCTCTCACTGTTGAACGCCGGATTGGCGTCGCCGATTGCCTCGGCGAAACGGCGAATCGCGCCGCGTTCGACTTCAAGCGTGCGGGCCTCACCGACCTTGCCGATCTGCTTCGTCGCCTCTTCTGTAACGTACTTGTTTGCCATCAGCCTGAACTCCGCGGGTTACTTGCGTCTCGCGCCGGTTATTCTCTAAGAGGTTTTCATCGGCCCGGCGGCTGCGGCGCCGGACAGCTTGGAATGGTCCCAGCTGGCCCATTTCTCCGGATGTATCCTGATCACGACACGCTTCTCCGCCTGCCGCCGATATGCATCCGTGATTGTCACGCTGCCCGGCTCGACCGGCCTACCGCCGATCCGTGCCATCTTGCCGACCACCAGCCGCATCGTGTCAAGCACGGCGTTGGTGTCCTGGACGATTTCGCCGCGCCCGCGAATCATCACGCCTTTGATCTTGTCGTAAGCCAGTCCATGCTCGACCATCACGGCGACGCGCGGGTTGCGCTGCAAATTGACAACCTTCTGCGCCTTGCCGAAGCTCGTCATCACGATATTGCCGTCGGCGTCGAGCGCAAACGACATCGCAACCAGGTGCGGGTAGCCATCGCGATCGAGCGTCGCCAGCGAAAGATTGGGCGTGCCCTCGAGCATCGCGTTGGTCTCACCGGGCGTCATCCTGATGATTTTTCGGGTATCGGTTTTTCCCACGCTGCTAATGTCCCTGACGGCGGATTGCCGCTATGCAGCGGCTGCGTTTACTTGGTTTAATATATGATGCGGTGTGCGACAAGCGAAGCCGCTTGGCTGCCTCAGGAGGACATGGCGATGGCGAAACTGACTCCAAATGAAATCGCGACCAAAATCAAAACGCTGGCCGGATGGGAATATAAGGACAACGCCATCAGCAAGCGCTTTCAATTCAAGAGTTTCATGGACGGCATCCACTTCATCGGAAAGGTCGCCGAGATGGCCGAGAAAGCCGACCATCATCCCGATATCCTGGTCAACTACAAGCGCATAGCTTTCACCTGCTCGACGCACGACGCCGGCGGCGTGACGGAAAAGGATTTCGCGCTGGCCACCGAAATCGAACGCTCCTTCACCGCCCTTCCCGCCTAGACTTGGGCACCGACTTGCAATTTCATAAAGGCCATTCGCGCTCGCGCTGTATGCGATGTACAGTTTCGCAGAGAGCTTCTGCGCGAAGGAATCGAATTAATGCTTGACGGCGATATCGCAATGGCGGGGCGTTAGCGAGGCGACGCCAATAGAAAATGAATAGAGGGGCGGATATCAATGTCTCCGCCCCTTGTTGGTTGCCGACTTGAAGAAACGAGGCCCGGATCAGGTGCCGGTTTCCCAGCTCGTCAGATACTTCTTCTGCTCCGCCGACAATACATCAATTTTTATATTCATGGCGGCGAGCTTGAGCGTCGCGACTTCATCGTCGATAGTCTGCGGCACGTTGTGAACCGCGACCGGCAGCGGATCGATCGTCGCGGTCCAGCGCGCGGCGAGCGCCTGCGTGGCGAAACTCATGTCCATCACCTGCGCGGGATGACCCTCGGCACAAGCGAGATTCACCAGCCGGCCCTGGCCCAGAATGTACAGCGTGTTGCCGTTGGCAAGCAGGTATGCGTCGACATTGTGGGTGACATTGCGGTCGATCTTCTTAGCCGAGTCGTTGAGGTAGGCGATGTCAATTTCGACGTCGAAATGGCCTGAGTTGCAGAGGATAGCACCGTCCCGCATCAGGCTGAAAATCGATGGATTGAGCACCGATCGATCGCCGGTCGCACTGATGAAGATGTCGCCGACCTTGGCCGCTTCGACCATCGGCATCACGCGCAAGCCGTCCATCGCGGCTTCCAGCGCGCGCACCGGATCGACTTCGGTGACGATCACGTCGGCGCCCAGGCCACGCGCGCGGGACGCGATGCCACGACCGCACCAGCCGTAGCCCGCAACCACCACGGTCGAGCCGGCGATCAGCACACCGGTCGCGCGGATGATGCCGTCCATGGTGGACTGCCCGGTGCCATAGCGATTGTCGAAGAGATGCTTGGTCTGCGCGTCGTTGACGGCGACGACCGGGATCTTGAGCGCATCGTCTTGCGCCATTGCACGCAACCGGATGACGCCGGTCGTCGTCTCCTCCATACTCGCGCGGACTTCGCTGGCCTGAGTGCGAAATTCGGTGTGAAGCATGCTGACGAGGTCCGCACCGTCATCCATCGTGATGGTCGGATGGCGTTGCAGCACCGCGCGCAGATGATCGTAGTAGGTCTCGCGGTCTTCGTCGTGAATCGCGTAGGTAGGGATATCGTATTCTGCCACCAGCGCGGCGGCGACATCGTCCTGGGTCGAGAGCGGATTGCTTGCGCAGCAGAAGACCTCCGCCCCTCCGGCCTTGAGCGCGCGCAGCAGATTGGCGGTCTCGCAAGTAATGTGCAGGCACGCGCCTAGGCGCTGGCCCTTGAGCGGCAGTTCCATGGCGAAGCGCTCGCGGATGATTCGCAGCACGGGCATCTGCCGGTCGGCCCATTCGATACGCTTGCGGCCAGCCGCGGCCAGTGCGAGGTCGCGAACGTCGTGCCCGTCGCCCTTGGAATTGGGCATAAGAATCCTCCTGGTAACGATAATCCTGTCAGTGAATACAACCCGGGACCGGCGCACCTTGCGGATCAAGCTCGCCGCGCCTTGCGCAGCCAGGCCTGTCAGGTCGCGACCCGCCCGGGTGAAAATTTCTTCAGTACGCGTGCTCCGATCAACCCGGCTCAGCGGCCGCCGCTCACTCCAAACGCGCTTTGCAGCGCATTGACCATATCGACGGTCTCCCACGGGAAGAGGCCGTTATTCGCGGGGCGCCCAAAGTGCCCATAGGCGGCGGTGGCCTGGTAGATGGGCCGCTTCAGGTTGAGCGTCTTGATAATCCCTGCGGGGCGGAAGTCGAAGAGTTCGCGCAGCGTCGACGAGAGCTTATGGTCGGGCACCATGCCGGTGTCGAAGGTGTCGATCAGTAGCGAGACCGGTTCGGCCACGCCGATCGCGTAGGCGACCTGGATTTCGCATTTCGTCGCGAGGCCCGCTGCGACCACGTTTTTGGCGACGTGACGCGCCATGTAGCAGGCCGAACGATCGACCTTGCTTGGATCCTTGCCCGAAAAAGCGCCTCCGCCGTGCCGCCCATACCCGCCGTAGGTGTCGACGATTATCTTGCGCCCGGTCAGCCCGCAATCGCCATGAGGTCCGCCGACCACGAAGCTGCCGGTCGGGTTGACATGAATTATGGTTGATTTGTCCAGGTACTGCTCGGGGATAGTCTTCTTAATCAGTTCCTCGATGACTGCTTCGCGGATGGTCGCGTAGCTGACATCGGGATTGTGCTGAGTCGAGACAACGACCGTATTGACGCCGACCGGATGACCGTTGGCGTAGCGCACGGTCACCTGACTCTTCCCGTCGGGGCGCAGAAAATTGAGCTTCTTTTTCTTGCGCAGGCGAGTGAGGTTCTCCATCAGGCGATGAGCGAGGGCGATCGGCAGCGGCATCCCCTCAGGGGTTTCGTCGCAGGCGAAGCCGAACATCAGGCCTTGGTCGCCAGCGCCCTGCTCCTTGAAGAGGCCCTCGCCTTCCGTGACTCCCTGCGAGATGTCGGGTGACTGCGGCTCGATCGCGGTAAGGACGGCGCACATATTGCCGTTGAAGCCGACCTCGTCGTTGTCGTATCCAATATCGATCGCGGTCTTGCGCGCGATTTTGATGAAGTCAGGACTGTGCTTCGAGGTGATTTCACCGGCGAGCACGATCAGTCCGGTCTTAACCAAGGTCTCCAGGGCAACGCGGGAATTCGGGTCCTCGGCGATCAGCGCATCGAGTACGGCGTCTGAGATCTGGTCGCACATCTTGTCCGGATGGCCCTCGTTGACGGACTCCGAAGTGAACAGGAAATCTTTTAGAGGCATGAAACGCAGCTCCTTGGAAATGCGGCTTAAAGCTTCGCGGTCCGAGGACTGTCACCCCGGTGGAACGCGGCAGAATATGAATCAAAGGGTCTCGCGATTCGCTATACGGTCGGTGCGCAGGGCAGTCTCAGGGGCAAGTTCTGGTACGTCCCTAATCCATTATGGCTAAAGTTTCGATCGCTTTCATATAACCAACCGTAATACTCCGGTCAAGATTGGGAGACTTAGGGTCGCGGAGTCATTGTACGCTTATGCTTCACTAAGGTACGCCTATTCTTCATTAAAGCGCTGTTCGAATAGCGCTTTTATCGCGATCATGGCGGCGTGTGCTTCAGGCCCTTCGACTTTTATCTTGAGTTTGGTGCCATGTCCCGCACCGAGCATAATCAGATTGGTGACGCTGCGGGCGTTGATCGCCTGTGCACCGCTCCCGAGCGTGACGGTTGCGTTGAAGTTCTTGACGGTATCGGCGAGGGTCGAGGCAGCGCGCAGATGAAGTCCGAGTCGATTTTTGATTTCGAGGGTGGCTTCCAGGGCATTCACAGCTTCACGATAAATGGAAGCGCGCGGCAGGTAAACTTCCGTAGAGCGCGAGCGAGCAGATTGGTCCACACCCGAATGCATGGACGTCATTCGTAGCAATAGACATTGATAGGCGGCTCAGGAACCATTACGAACAGGACGGGACTCGGCTATATCGTCCTGCCCAATCAATCCGGCGGTGAAGAGTTCACGCAGGCGCGGCTCGACCGCCTTGTCACGGGTGGTGCCTTCGCGCTCGCGCCAGGCTCGCAGTGGAATCACTGCTTTGGCCATATTGCGATGCCCCCCGGCGCTCCCGATATCGCTGAAGAGACGCTTTACGGTGTCGCCGGCATTGGCCCGGCCGATGCCATGATTGCGCACCGCGATCACCAGGTTGGAACCCAGCTTGCCCGCGACCGCCACCCATTCGACACCCTCAAACTGGAGGCAGAAGTCGGCCATCTGTACGATTAGATCGTCGCGTTCGACCGCGCCAAGATGGAGCGCAATGAGGCCGTCGCGCAGATCGAGCCGGCCCATCGCCCGCGAGAGGATGCGCGCGAAGCTCACCGGCAGTTCGGGGCGATCGATCTGACGCAGCAGGCTGTAGTTGGCGAGCGGATACAAATGCGTGAAGGCCTCGATATCGTTTTCGGTGACGCGGCGTGACAGCGCCAGGGTATCGCTGCGGATTCCATACATCAGTGCGGTCGCGATGCGTTCGCTGATGTGCTCGTCGGCCCCGATGAAGTACTCCGTCATGATCGTCGCGGTCGCGCCATATTCGGCCCTGACATCCTCAAATGGGGCAAGGCCGGAGGCGTAGCCTTGATGGTGGTCGATGACGATATCGGCGCGCGGAATCCGATCGCCGAAGTAAGGTGGCTCCACGTCGACCATGGCAATGCGCTGGAATTGCCGCAGATCCTCGGTCGCCGCCGGCGCGATCTCGATTTCCAGCAGATGCATCATGGTGCGATTTTCAGGCCGCGTTACGGGCTTGAAGGCGAAGATCGGCGTGGTCAGCTTGTTGCGGCCGAGCAGGGCGCGCAAGGCGATTGCGCTCGACATCGCGTCGGGGTCAGGGTCATCCTGGAGCACGATCGCGACGCGATCGCCTTCGTCGACCAACGCGCGAAGTTCGCGAACTTTTTGCCTGGTGAGCGTTTGATCCATAGAATCGGTCCGCGGCCAGATTTTCCTACCCGCGGACTTCCGTCGGAATTGCCGCTAGCAGTGGCGGCCCTGTACTTCTAAACTAGTGATGGCTGGACGGCGAGACGGGTGGGATGCCCGGACCCTCGGCTTCGTTCCATTGATTGGCTTTAACATAGCCCCGGAACGCGAAGCAATCCGAGGGGGCATTCAGCTACCACAGGCCGACGCGGGCGTCACGGGACAGACCCTATTAACGAGAGATGAACGAAGAAAAATGCGAAATCTGCCGGCGGCCGACCACCGAATGGCTGCTTCGAATGACGGTCGAGGACCGCGCGGGCTTCGCCGAGACTGCATATATTTGCGCTAATTGCGGGATTAAACTGCGCTTGGCCTCGGAAAAAACGCGCGACCTCCAGATCGACCCTTGGGTCCGGGAGGCCGTCGCTCGCGTACTCCAGGGCAAGGAATAGGAACTCATGGCTTCGGCTCCGCAAACATCCAACGAACTCGACCTCTGGCCCTACGAGGAGGCACGCCGGCTGGCCGAGCGGGTTGGCAGCTATGAACCGGGGCGGGCAGCGGTGTTTCAGAGCGGCTTCGGTCCGTCTGGACTACCGCATCTCGGAACGATGGGCGAGGTCTTGCGGCCATCGTACGTGCGCCACGCGCTCGGGCTGCTGTGGCCCGACCGGCCTCAGCGCTTCGTGGTCTTCATCGACGACATGGACGGCCTGCGCAAGGTGCCGGAGAATTTTCCGAATCGCGACGCCTTCATGCCTCATCTGGGCAAGCCGGTCTCGCGTATTCCCGATCCATTCGGTAACTGCCACGACAGCTTCGCCTCGCACATGATCGCCCTGCTGGGATCGTTTCTGGCGCCGGTCGACGTCGAATACGAGCTGATGCGATCGAGCGAGATGTACGGCAGCGGCGCGTTCGACGAGGCGCTCAAGCTGGTTCTGGCGAAGCATCAGGAGATAATCCGTATCGTCGCGCCAACACTGCGCGAGGAGAATCGCGCCGGATGGTCGCCGGTGATGCCGCTGTGTCCCTCTTGCGGCCAGGTGAACTCGACGTTGGTGACTGCGTACCATCCCGATCGCGGCGCGGTCGAATTCTCGTGCGAGCGCAGCTTCGGCGGTGCCCACGGATGCGGTTTTCGTGGCGAGCAGAGCATTCTGGGTGGACGCGCCAAGGTGCAATGGAAGGTCGATTGGGCGTTGCGATGGTATGTGCTCAAGGTCGATTACGAGCTTTACGGCAAAGACCTGATCGACTCGGCGCGGCTCTCGGGGCAGATCGTGAAACTGCTCGGCGAACGGCCGCCGCTCGGCTTCGCGTTCGAGATGTATCTCGACGAAGAGGGCCACAAGGTTTCGAAGTCGGTCGGACGTGGCGTGGGCGTCGAACAATGGCGCCGTTATGCGCCAATCGAGGTCCTCAAGTATTTCCTCATTTTGAATCCGCGGCGCGCGCGCAAGCTGTTCCTCGAGTCGATTCCGCAATATGTCGACGAATACCTGGAGGCCCTGCGCGAATGGAGCAAGGGCGATCCGAGTGCGCGCCGCAATTCGCCGCTCGAGTTCGTGCTCCAGAGCGACAGCGCCCGCCACTTCAATTCGGGCGTCACCTTCAGCCTAATGATGAACCTGGTGCCGGCCTTGGGCACTGCAGATCGCGATCTCATCTGGACGTATCTCGTCAACTACGATCCCGCGATCGCCGGCGACGCGGAGACCGAGGCGCTCGCGCGCAACCTGATGGAATGCGCACTGAATTTCTATCGCGACTTCATCGAACCCACGAAGCAGGCGTACGCGCCGAGCGACAGCGAACGCGAACAACTGCTCGCGCTCGCAAGTTGGCTCGAAGCGAATACCGCTGCGCCTGCGGAAGAGATCGAAAAGGCTATCTACGATCTCGGTCGCGCAAATTACGACAAGCCCGGCAAAATCTTCCCGATGATTTATCGCACGTTAATGGGGCAGGAGCGTGGCCCTCGGCTCGGCGCATTCATCCGCTTGGCCACGCCGGAAAAGATCACCCAGGCGCTACAAGCGTCACTCGCCTGACCCGCCGCTATCGACCTTGAGCGCGCCCGCCCGCTTGTGTACGCAATTGACGTAGTACGTTAGTAGCGTATAATTGGCATGGTAGATTCCCTCGGGACGCGGCCGGGTTGCTTTCAATGCGAGGGTGGGATGCCCGACGAGCCGGATGATGTCTTTGAATGGGATGAAGCCAAGAGCCTCCGAAATCAATTGCAACGCGGCTTCGATTTCGATTACGCATCACGAATTTTCCAGAGTAGCACTTTCGAACGAGCGGATCTGAGAAGGCCATACGGGGAAACGCGGATTCTGTCGATCGGTCAGGTCGGCGCCGATATTTTAACCGTCGTCTATACTAGGCGAGGAGTCCGCCGTAGGATCATTTCGGCCCGCCCGGCAGACAGGAGAGAGCGCGATGCCTATCGTACGGCGTACCCTGAAACAGATTATGAAAAGCGGCGGTAGCGTCGATTTGAAACGGCTGCGCAGCACGACCGACGAAGATATCAGGGCCCAGATTGCGGCGGATCCCGATCTTGCTCCGGAGATCACCGACTTTTCGAATTTCCGCAAAGTCTACCGTCCGCCGCTGCCGGACGTGAAGGCGATTCGAGCCAAACTCAAGCTGTCGCAGGCGGCGTTCGCGAGCCGGTTTGGCTTCAGCGTGCGCACCGTCCAGCAATGGGAGCAGGGACGCGCGATTCCCGACCGGCCCGCCCGGATTTTGCTCCGCGTAATCGAGCAGTCGCCGCGAGCGGTCGAGCGCGCACTATACGGCTGAGCGCGTCAGACGAATTCAGCGAACACCGAGTCGGCCAGTTCGAGGCCGCGATCGCTCAGCCGAATCCGGCCACCTTCGCGCAACAGCAGTTCGGTATCGAAGAGCCGCGCCGCAGGTGCACCGAATCGCGCATCGAAGCTCACGCCGAAGCGCGCCTCGAAATCCGACAGTGCAAACCCTTCCCGCAGGCGCAGATTGAGGAAGACGAATTCGCCCGCCGCAATCGCCCCGTCGACCGTTTCAGAACCCGCTTCCGCGATACCGCCGGCAATCGCCGCGGCGCTGTAGCGCGCGGGCATGCGCTCGTTCCACCATCGCCGCCCGCCAGCGCCCTCGCGCGCGAAGCTATGAGCGCCCGCCCCGACACCGAGATAGCTCTGGCCGCGCCAGTATGTGAGGTTGTGGCGGGCCTCGTGATCCGGTTGTGCGTAATTCGAAATTTCATACATCGGAAAGCCGCGGCGCGGGAGTTCGTCGCGCACCAGCGCGTACATCGAAGCCTGATCGTCGTTGGGTAGCGGCGTGATGTGCCCACGCTTCATCTCGGTAAAGAACGCGGTGCCCTCCTCGAAGGTGAGATTGTAGGCCGAGATATGGTCTGGGCCGAGCGCGATCGCCTCCGCGATATCGTTGCGCACGTCGGCCACGGTCTGCCCCGGTACGGCAAAAATGATGTCGAGGTTGAGGCGATCGAAGCCCGCACGATGGGCCGCGCGGGCGGCCTCGCGAGTCTCCTCGGCGCTATGGATGCGGCCGAGGAATTTCAGGATGTCGGGATTGAACGACTGCGCGCCAAAGCTGATTCGGTTGACGCCCGCCGCACGCATCCCTGCCAATTTGAGGAAGTCTATAGTACCAGGATTGGATTCGAGCGTGATTTCGACGTCCAACTCGAAGCCGAACAGGCGTTGCGCGGAATCGAGGATGCGTCCAATCGATCGCGGATCGAACAGCGAAGGCGTGCCGCCGCCAAAGAAGATCGTGCGTAGCGATTTCCCGTTCCACGCCAAGTCGCTCGCACGCCGTTCCATTTCGGTGATCAACGCACAGACGTATTCATCCTCGGGCCATACCGCCGCCGCATGCGAATTGAAGTCGCAATATGGGCATTTCGACTGGCACCACGGAATATGAATGTAGAGCGAGAAACTCATCTTGCGGCGTGACTGACATCTTATGCGGCATCGATCGCACGCGCCATGCACGGTGCGCGCGACTATAACACCTCCCAGCGCGCGGCTATACTTACCCGGAATCGATCTAGAGGGGACCTTTCCAAAGTCGCTACCTTTAACCAAGAGCCGCCGGTCGCGCCTGAGCCTGCACCGACCGCGCCGGCCGCAGTTGGGGCGCCCGCCGGTCGTTACAGCTCGAATCTGGCGGGGCTGGTGGCGGCGGGTATCCTGCTGAGCCGGATCGCCGGACTGATCCGCGAAAGCATCTTCGCGCATTACCTCGGCAACTCCGCCGCAGCCGACGCCTTCAAGGCCGGTTTTCGCATTCCAAATATCCTCCAAAACCTTTTCGGCGAAGGCGTCCTGTCCGCATCGTTCATCCCGGTGTATAGCCGGCTGCTGGGCGAGGGCGATGAGGAAAGCGCGGACCTGCTGGCATGGGCGGTCGGTGCGATGCTCGCACTGGCGATTTCGATTTTCGTGATCCTTGGCGTATTCGCGGCGCCTTACCTGATCAATGTCATCGCGCCCGGCTTTCACGGTGACAAGCGCGACCTCACGATTCGCCTCGTGCAGATTCTCTTTCCCGGCGCGGGCTTGCTCGTTATGTCGGCGTGGTGCCTCGGAGTGCTCAACAGCCATCACCGGTTCTTTGCGTCGTACACTGCCCCGGTCGCCTGGAATCTCGTGATGATCGGGGCGTTGATTTGGTACGGACCGCGCAACGGACAGGATCGGCTCGCGATCGACCTCGCGTTCGCGTCCGTCGCCGGCGCGGCGCTGCAAATCGTCGTTCAATTGCCACAGACGCTGCCACTGCTCGGGCATATGCGGCTGCATTTCGATCGTGTGCGCGGCGCTCTGAGTACGGTCTTCCGCAACCTGTTGCCGGTGATCGTCGGGCGCGGAGTGGGACAGGTGAGCGGCTATGTCGACAACCTGCTTGCGAGTCTGCTGCCGACCGGTGCGGTCGCCGCGATCAACTACGCGCAGATTCTCTACTTCCTGCCGGTCAGCCTCTTTGGCCTGTCGGTGGCGGCGGCGGAACTGCCCTCGATGTCGCGTGCGACAGTCGTAACCAACGCCGGCGTCTTCGAAGCGTTGCGGCTCAGGCTCAATGCGGGGTTGCGGCAGATCGCGTTTCTGGTAGTCCCGTCCTCGGCGGCCTTCGTCTTTATCGGCGACGCGATCGTGACGCTGCTGTTCCAGTCGGGTGCGTTCACCCATCGCGATGCGATTTACGTCTGGGCGACAGTGGCCGGAGTCTCGGTCGGGATGCTGGCTGGAACCACCGCGCGGCTTTACATCTCGGCCTTTTATGCGCTCTCCGATCCGCGCACGCCGTTTCGCTTCGCGCTGGTGCGCGTCACGCTGACGCTGGCGTTGGGATACCTGTGCGCGATTCCGCTGCCGCATGCGATCGGTATCGACCGGCGCTGGGGTGTCGTTGGCCTGACGGCTTCGGCGGGTGTCGCAGCGTGGGTCGAATTTATCATGTTGCGCCTCAGCTTAAATCGACGCCTGGGGTGGACCGGGATCGAGCGCGGCTATCTGATGCGGCTATGGGCGATGGCGCTGGTGGCCTCGGCCGTGGGAGTCACAGTCAAGTTTTCGTTGTCGCACTGGGGCGCGCGGCTCGCGTCGCTCACAGTCATCGTGGCCTACTGTGCGGCATACGTGGGACTGGCCTATCTGATCAAGGAGCCGGAGCTGCGACGATTCGTCGATTATGCGTCGCGGCGTTTGCGACGCCGCGGCTAGCGCTTCCCATTACCTTCTTCGCGCCCTGTAACCGACTGATCATCACGAGTTGCGCGGCGCGTGCGATGCGACGGCTTGTACGAGCCCGGCTAACGCCGCCCGCGGCTGTCGTAGACCCGGGAATTATTTTGCTCGGTGCGCTGCTACGATTCGCCGACCGGCGACGCGGCGTAACGGCTAGCGCGGTCGCGGGGTTCTCAGCGCGCGGCGCACTCGCAAGACCTCGGGAATCGGGCTCGTGCCGCGCAGGCGCGCAACGGTCGCGGTCGTACTATGGCCTTCGAGCAATGGCGCGAGCGCAACCGTTCCACCATACGATTCGACGAACTTCTGGCCGTCGACGACTTTGCCGCGATAGTCCTCGCCCTTGACCAGAACGTCGGGATGGACCGTGCGTATGACCCGCTCCGCCCGGGTTTCATCGAAGACCAATACGTAGTCGACCAGTTCGAGCGCCGCAAGCATGCGGGCCCGGTCGCCGGCGTGGTTGATCGGGCGATCGGAACCCTTGATCGCCCGCACGCTGCGATCGCTGTTGAGGCCGACCACCAGCACATCGCCTTGTGTATGCGCGAAGCCGAGCAGCTGTAGATGGCCGGCGTGGATCAGGTCGAAACATCCGTTAGTGAAGACGATCCTGCGTCCCGCACGGCGATCGCGATCGAGCGCGATACTCAGTTCATCGCTCGACAGAATCTTGCGCTCGTAACCGTTATTCGCGGGCTTGAGCGCCATCGCCATATCCTCGCGCGAAATGATCTCCGTGCCGATGCGTCCGACTTCGATCCCGGCAGCGAGATTGGCGATTGCGGCGGCGGACGCAAAGGTGAGTCCTGCTGCCACCATCAGACCGAAGAATGTCAGGACAACATCGCCCGCGCCGGTCACATCGTAAACTTCGCGCGGTGTGGTCGGGATATAGGTGTCGGCGCCGCCGCGTTCGGCCAGGTACATGCCGTCGCGATCGAGTGTAATCAGGCAGGCATTGAGATCGAGCCGCTTCACCAGGGTCTCGGCGGCGGCACGCCATGCAGCGCGATCGCTCAGACGCATCCCGGTCGCCGTCTCGGTCTCGAAGCGGTTGGGCGTCAGCGCCGTGGCTCCGCGGTATATCGAGAAGTCTTCGCCGAGCCTCGGGTCGATCACGATCGGGATGCCGAGGCGATTGGCGCCATCGATCAGCGCGCGCAATAAGCCGGGCGTGAGCAGTCCCTTATTGATGTCGGAGACCATCACCGCGTCGGCGCGTTTCAATTCGTCGGCGATGCGTACCTTCAACGCTCGTTCGCGGGCAGGTGACAGGGGTCGCGGATCCTCCTCGTCCACGCGCAGCAATTGTTGCGTGGCGCGATTGGCCGATTGCACCGAACCGAGCAGCCGTTCCTTGACAATCGTGGGGCGGTCGGGATCCACCACCAGCGACCGCGTGCCGATGCCGAGGTCGCGGAACATCTCGCGCAGCATCGCGCCGTTGCGATCGGCGCCGATGACGCTGAGGGCGTTCGGCCGTGCACCGAGCGCGCGCAGACTCGCCATCACGAAGCCGGCGTTGCCGGGCTTCTCCTCGCGCCGATTGACGCGCAGGATTGGAATCGGCGCCTCGGGCGAGATGCGAGCGACGTCGCCCCATAGGTAGCGGTCGAGAATCACCTCGCCAGCCACCAGGATTCGCAGCGGCTTAAGTTCGGGGATAGCGAGGTCTGATCCCGGCTGGGTGAAATCGGACACCCGCGACTTTTTCTTTCGCGCAGTCATACTTTCGAGATGATACGGGAAGCATCGCGATTGGTTAAACCGGTGTGAGCATGATCTTGCAATTGGAAATGCGGTCGCGCGGGACGTCGAGTTGGCGTAGCAGTGGCGGGTGGAACGAATATCGAATCGGATAGCCGGCCGTCAACGAAGATAGTCCGGACGGAAACTCTGGATTGAATCGGGATAACCTAATCGGGATAAACTAAGGTTTGCGTTGCCGTAATAGCGCGGCAAGAATACTAAGTACTGCTGCACAGGACTCACACCAACGGGAATCTCCGCAGCCCGCGCGGTCTTCGCCAAAATCTGCATACGGAATGAGTACCGCGCATGCGCATGAGTAATGACGCGAAAATGTGCGCGCGGTCATAACACTGAGAGGGTCGCTGCAGTACCTACGTAGTCGATTAGTCATTGCAATACCCGGGCTATCTATAGCTTCGGGAATCGTACTAGTTAATTCGAGAGTAAGCGGCGAAGCCTCGCTGATGGATCGTCTTAGCTTGCGCCTCATCACGTATCATTTGAGACCGGTCCGTCGAGGTTTTCTATTTGCTTATTGTGATGGGCGTGCTGCCCGTCACTAATTTGGACGTATCTACCAAAGATGTTTGATAAAGTTTGCTTAACATGAAGAAGACGTATCTGTCTCGCTTAGCCAAGTCCTTTTGATGTTTATTGCCATCGGGATCGTGAGCTGGCACCCACACCGATTCAATATCGCGGGCTCCGTAGTGGCTGTTGCGAGCCACAAAAGTAGTCGAACTGTCTGCCCACCTCGGTACAGGAAGAATTAGGGGGTTTTTTTTGCTAGTACCAAAAACACAATTATCGTCGTTGGGATGATCATCGTCGCAGGCCATCTCTCCAAGGCGCCTCATGATTTCCAACAGATTTGCGATCTTGAACGAACCCTTAATTCTCGTGCCGAGAGACATGCTATTAAGCGAGGGCATGAGCATAGTCATAGACGGAGGTGGGTTTTCGGCAACATCGATATAGAAATAATCGGAAGGTGTGGGCCAGAAAATCTCCGCAATATCGTTCTTCTGAACTTCGGTAAGCTTCTCATAAATTGACGGAGAAAACCAACCGGGGATTTTAATCGCGTTGTTAAACGTATAGCAGGGGGTCGCTGCGTCGGATGTTGTACAGGACGTCTTATCAACTGATCTATCTACCGATCTCCATTGATAACCAGCTTGGATCGCAGCTAATACGTCTGCTGCTTTCGGTTCGTCTACGGGTGTCGTGTTTCCTGGTTTCCATCCAAAATCGGCTATCTTATGGAAGCCGTCGATGTTTTCGAAGTCCAGATCGTCCCTATGAGTAAGTTCATGGACGCAGTTTTGGAAGTCTTCATAATAGTATTTAAACTGCGGTGATTGAGCTGGTGGAGCTGGTGGAAGAGCTGGTGGAGCTGGTGGAAGAGCTGGTGGAGCGTCTCCATTCAAGTAATAACCTTCTCGGCATGGTCCATTTAGCGAGCCACTCTCTAGATGGAGGCTTTCGGCAAACAACAATGTAAGCCACTCTCGCTCGTCCCAGGTCCCATACCGTCTTTGTTCCTCGAGAAAATAAGTAAATTTGTCGGTTTGAGGAGACTCAAGCCGTTGGAAGAAATCCGGTCCTTGGAGTGGGAGGAATTTGATCGTTGGACTTTCTATCGCGGTCCCGGTAAATCCGGCCAGATACGTGTCAGCGCCGTTAGCGGTGAGACTTGTGGCAGGAGTGGTGCCGAACAGATGGCGCAAACTGTCCGTTAGATAGGTCCAGCTAAACGATCCAGCGCCGGAAAAGGTTCGCGTTTGGTCAATCTCTTGTAGCATCATGAAATGAGGCGGAAGATGGTCAGACAATTCGCCGATGTTAAAGAGCAGCATCTGCGCCTCGGCTTTCTCTGCGTCATCGTTATAGGCGCCCATGTCGTGTTTCATCATAGTTGGACCGAAGCAGCCGGAACTTAGGAGGGTAATCAGCAACACGACGATCTTTATCTCACAGCCGATATCGATGCGCGTTTCGGTTCTAGTTTTCAAATTAGATATAGCTCCCCCACCGGGCCTTAGAGCCCAAGGCCAGAAAACCCCGTATCGAAGGCGCACCCTGTCCAACACATGTCGGACAAACAGCCGAGAAGCTGTTGATGCCGACAGCTATCGTAGTCGCGAAGCGCAACTTACGCAGTAACAGAGACCTGTGTCAATACAGGTGAACCTGTTGAGATGAAAAAGTCCAACGACTAAGTGAGTCAGGCGAATTGTTCCTCAAATGCCTGTCCTTGCCGCGGCTCAATAAGCGTGCTAGTGAGCCGCGATTGAAGCCGAGAGTGGGTCACGAGGACAAAAAAGGGTGAAAGCGATGAAACAATTGAGAATGATTCTGGCTGGACTAGGCGCCTTTGTTATTATTTGCTTTGCAATGCGCCTCGCGACGTCAAGGGGCGATGAAGCGAGAGCGCAACCTGCTCCGACGCCAACGCCTCAATTTACTGTTCAGCAAATGGGTTCATTTAATGCCTATTTGAGCGGAATCACGAGCGTCACCGGAGTGGCCGTTGCGGTAACGAATAACGTTACAGAGGAAGTCTCAATAAATTTTTACTTCCAGTGCGTTCCAAAAAGTAAAGTCGGTAAACTTGGGATGTGCCCCGAAAGTGGCATTTTCGTGCAGTCGCAAGCCGTCTGCAACGCCCAATCCCCCCAGGGATGTCCACCTTCCCCTTAAAGCCACCGCCGTCAATTAAAATACAAGTTGAGGTTGGTTTCGATCCCGCGATCTAACGGACTGAGAAACCGCCGTCGATTACTAACTCCGCCCCGGTCATGTGATTGGAAGCGCTGGATGCGAGAAAGACCGCCGAGCCCGCCAGTTCATGCGGCTCGCCGAAACGCCCGCGCGGGGTGCGCTGGATCATTTCCTTGAGTCCCTCGGCCCATTCGGGCCAGTTGCGAATCCAGTCGGTCATGTCGGTCGAGAACCATCCGGGGAGCAGCGAATTGACCTGGATATTGTGCGGCGCGAGCTCGATCGCGAGGCATCGCGTGAGCTGTTGCAGTCCGCCTTTGGCGACCGCGTAGGAGGGGAACACGGGCGAGCCGAAATTTCCGGCGATACTGCTGACGTTAATGATTTTGCCGCCACGCTTACCCGCGACCATCGAGCGGGCAGCGATTTGCGAGAGCAGGAAGCAGGCATTGAGATTAGTCGCAATGACCTGGTCCCACTCCTCGGCGGTCTGATCGAGCACGCCCTTTAAGATCGCGAAGGCCGCGTTGTTGACGAGGATATCGACCGGGCCGAGCACGCGTTCGATCTCGTCCATGGCAGGCTTGAGATCGGCGCGCTTCGCCAGGTCGAGCTTGAGCGCGAGCGCAGGGCCGCCGATCGCCCGCAAAGTTGCGAGCGCCTCGCCATTCCTGGTTTCGTCCCGCGCCATGATCGCGACGGATGCTCCGGCTTGTGCGAGTGCGATCGCGATCGCGTGGCCGAGACCGCGATTACCACCGGTGACGACTGCCACGCGGCCGGTTAGATCGAAGAGTTTGCGAGTTGCTTCACCAATCGCCATTTGAGTGTCTCCCGGTTCGTTCGCGCATTATGCGGCATCATGGGCATGGTTGGACAGCGCCCGCCGCCGCCTTCTATATTGACGTGCCGGGCTGCGCGGTATTGATTAGCTCGATTGAGCAGCCACGCGTGGAGCGGAGCGGCCAGCCGGATGGAAAGACTCGCGAGTTAGCGAAAAATACGGAAGATTCAGGGGAACCAAATGGGACTCAGGACGCCAGAACAATACAAGCAAGCGATGCGCGACGGCCGGGCGGTTTTTTTTCGCGGCGAGAAGGTCGCGGATGTCACCACGCATCCAGTGATTGGGATCGCAGTCGAGCACGCGTGCATTGACTATCGAATGGCCGAGGATCCGAAGTATCGCGAACTCGCGGTGATCAAGGAAGGCGGGCAGGAGTACAGCCGCTACTTTCATCTGCCGCGCAATGGCGGCGATCTGCTCAAGCGCAGCGAACTGATCGCGGCCTCGACGCGCGAGGGTGCGACGCTGGTTGTACTGATCAAGGAGATTGGCAGCGACGCGCTGATCGCATTGCATCTGATCGGCGAAAAGCTTGCGGCCGCGGACAAGCCGCAATATCGCGAGCGCATTCATAAGTATCATAGCTATTGCCGCGATAACGATCTGGCTATTGCGGTGGCGCAAACCGACGTCAAGGGCGATCGCTCACTCGGACCCACCGCGCAGGATCATCCTGACTACTATGTTCGCGTGGTCGAGGAACGTGCCGACGGTATCGTGGTGCGCGGCGCCAAAGTACATACTTCGGTTTCGACTAACACCGACGAGGTGATCGTATTGCCGACGCGCGCGATGCGGGCCGAGGACAAGGCCTACGCAGTCGCCTTTGCGCTGCCAATCAACACGCCCGGCCTCAAGCTAATCGCGAGCCCGCATGGCAGTAGCCCGAAAGATCCGTATGAGCATCCGATCAGCGCGCGTCACAAGATGATGGAAACGCTGACCGTATTCGACGACGTGTTCGTGCCCAACGAGCGCATTTTTCTCAACGGCGAGATAGAGTTTGCCGGTCAGCTCGCGCTGACTTTCGTGCGATACCATCGCTTCACCGCGGTCTCCTACAAGTTGCCGCTCCTGGAGCTGATGGCGGGGGCAGCCTTCGCAGTCGCGGAGGCTAACGGCGTCAGCCGGGCGGCGCACGTACGCGACAAGCTAACGCATCTGGCGGCGTATCACACGACCGTGCGCGGGTTGATCGAGCATGCGGCGGCAACCTGCACGATCGAGGAAGGTTTCGCGGTACCGAATACTCTGATCACGAACGTCGCCAAATATCACTTCGCACATAACTATCATCAGGCGGTGCAGATCGTTCAGGATCTTGCCGGTGGATTACTAGTCACTGCGCCGGCAGCCGAGGATATGACTAGTGAGGCGACGCGCGAGTACGTAATGAAGTACATGGGCGGCGCGAAGGGCTTCGATGCCGACAAGCGGCTGCGCCTGATCAACCTGGTCGGCGATCTCACTTCGTCGGACTTCGGCGGCTACCAGGAGGTGCTGGCGGTGCATGCCGAGGGCGGCTTCGAGGCGGAGAAATTGCAGGCGTATCGCGAGTATGATTTCAAGACGGTCGCGGACTACGCACGGAAGCTCGCGGGGGTATGAAATTTTGCGGGCGACGCGGGAAGGGGCTGAGGTCCGGTTCGGCGCCGCCTACGTATCAGCACCGCGCGATGGCTCCCTGAGCCTGCCTCAGCGGATGACCGGCGAATCTCGCTCCAACAATCCCGCGAGGTCGTCGGCACCTAGATGATTGTCGCGCTCGAGCGCCGCACGATCGTGACTGAGGTATTCGAGGTAGCGATTTCCGAGGTCGCGCGCATGGGCGAAGGCGGCCTCGAGGCGCGCGCGGGCCGCGTCGTCGAGCGGCACGATACCGCGGATGATGCGCGCGATTTCAGCGCGCGCGGCTTCGATCTTCGCGCGGTCGGCGTCAGCCGCGACCGCATCGTCGAGCACGTCGCGAATCCGAGCCGCGTCGAGGTTGAGTTTTTCGATATCGATCGAGACGCGGTCGGCATCGGTGGTGGGCCACACCAGGTCGAGAATCTTCTTGCTCGTGACGCCGAGCGCGACCGCCACACCGAGGCCCGTCACCATCGCGATACCGGTCGGCAGCAGGAATCCACCGCCGAGCGCGACCAGTCCCGTGGTGATGCCCTCGGCGGATAGGCCGATCGTCCCGAGCGGGAAAATTACCGCCGCGGGAATACCAATTGACGCGACGGCCTTCTTGAAAATTTCAAGCTTGCGATCATCGATGCGCACCAGGTGGCCGCGCTTTCCGAGCGACGAGGCGACGCGGTTTTCGAGGTCCGTTAGCGATTCGAGGAATTGTGTCCAACGGTTCGCGTCCGCTGACTTGACGCCCAGATGATCGCACAAGCGCGCCAGATAATCCTTCGCTTCACGCGCCGGCGTCTTACCGGCCATCGCGATCGCTTCGGTGAGGAGCGATCGCCGTACCTCGTGACTCTCGAAGTACGGCAGCATCGGCGGTTCCAGCCGCAACTTAGTATGTAGCCCCGCGATGGCGCCGAGTCGAGCCGCGGCCGGTAACTCAAGGAATGCGAATAATTGGTAAAGGCGGCGCAGGCGGCGCCGATCGATCGAGCGGCCGGTGCGCATCAGAGGCAGCAGGGCATCGATGTAGCCCTGGCGCTCCGCTGCGATCAGCGTGGAAAGAGCAGTCTCAGGCGCGGCGCGCCATGCGGCGACCGGCTCGGGCACGTCGCGCTTGCGCAGAACGCTCGCGAGAAGCCGTTTACCGCTTTCGAAATCGGGCAGGCCAGTGGGAACAATAGTAAGAACTTTCACGCCGAAATCACTCCCTCGTGAGCGCTGCAATCGGGAACTGAGACCTGATGGTCCGCTCAAACCCAACATAAGCACTATTTTCGCCGCCGTTCGACTAAGTAATGATTGCGCGATGCGGATCCTGGGCGAATAGTTAGCGAACATTGCTGCCAGTTCGGGCGAGAAATCGCAATCTAATCTCAGTGTAATTTCAGACCTCAAGGAGAATCCAAATCCAGATCAGCTTACAAATCAGATGGAATACCTGGTCGGTGTTGAAGCCGTAGAGCTTCTCGCATTTGCCGAAATCGATTAACCAGTGGGCGACGAACTCGGCCACGCCAAGTTCGGCCCAGCCGGTGATCAGACCGACGACGCCGCCATGTACTAATGCGTGAGAGGTGAGCCAGTAATACCAGGGCGGCTCGCCGGGAGCGCCTTGATGACGCCGGTTTTTACCGATTGCCATCGCGCCCGATTGAAGTACGAAGTCGGCCAGGGCGTGGCCGACGATCAACCACCAGAGCAAATGAAGGGCGCCGTGAAGCATGGCGTCAATTATTCGGTAAACCTCCAGGCGTTGGCCGCGGTGCCGTTGATCTTCCAGCGCGGCATCACAATTTTCGAGTCGTTGGTTTCCTCGTACACGACGTCGCAGGGCAGGCCGATCGCGACCTCGGATTCCTCGTTGAGCATCACGCCGGCGACGCGCGAAACGCTGCCGTCGGCTTCCTTGCAATCGTCAAGTTCGATAATCGCGACGACGTACGGGACGGTACCGATAAACGCACCTACGATTGGCTGCACCACTACTACGTAGCTATAGATCGTGCCCTTGCCGCTAGTTTCAAACCAACCTACGTCCATCGAGGCACATTTGGCGCAGGCGGGAAATATCGGTGGAAACCATTTGTGGCCGCAGGCCTCGCATTGCCGCACCAGGTATTTGTGCTGCTTAGTTCCTGCCCACCATCCGGCGGTATCGAAATCAGGCAGGATGCGCAGCTTGGTATAGTCAATCGGTCCGGGCATCTGAGTATTCCTCGAATGGTAAGACACGGGCGAGCCGCGTCATTGAGCGAATGCGACGTTACGCCGCCATTCCGCGAAGGACGAGGCAGCTCGCCATGTTTTCCCAGCCCCAGCCCATCCCGTAACAAATATCGGCTTTGCGCAGCTGCCGGCATCCGGCTTTGCGGTCGTAGGTATGTTTTCCTACGGCCCAATGGGGACAGGCGTCGTCGGCGCGATGACGCAGTTGGCGGACGTTTTCAATTACCATCTGCACTCCATGCGTATAGCCTTCCGAGAGATGACCGCCCGACAGGTTGCTCGGCAATTCGCGATCGATTTGCAGGCGTCCGCCCTTGACGAATTCGCCCGCCTCGCCCTGGCCGCAGAAGCCGTTGGCTTCGAGCTGGATCAGAGTGGTGAAGGTAAAGGCGTCATAGCATGAGATGAAATCGACGTCCTTGTGAGTAATGCCAGCCATGCCGAAGGAACGCTTCCAGCCATAGTTGCCGGCGACATAATGGAGGCTTTCGCGCGAGTAGTTCCATTGAGGACTGTCGGTTAAGGTGCGCGCATAGCCGCCCATGATGAATACTGGCGGATGGCGCAGGTCGTAAGCCCGTTCGCGGGAAGTGACTATTATGGCGACTGCGACATCGGTCTCCTGACAGCAATCGAGGAGGCGGAACGGTTTCACGATCCAGCGCGAGCGCTGATGGTCTTCGATGGTGATTGGGCTGCGATGGATCGCCTTGGGATTGAGGGTTGCGTGGTAGCGATGAGCGACGGCGATTTCCGCGAACGCCCTGGTGGTGCAGCCGGTGTCATGCAGGTAGCGCATCGCGCTCATGCCGAAGCGCTGCGCGGGCGTGGTCCAGCCCCAACCCATGTTGAATTGCGCGTCGCCCTCGGCAGTCGCCACTGGAATCGGGCCACCCGGCGTTTGCCCGCCCATGCGGCGGCCGGAGCGTCCGTTCATCGAGCGGAAGATGACCATGGTTTTACAATAGCCCGCCTCAATCAGACCGATCGCGTGCGCGACCAGCGCCTCGCCGCTGGAACCGCCGCCGAGGATATCGACCGCGTAATTGAGCCGCATTCCGAGCGCGGTCGCGACGTGCGGCGAGCTGGTCGAATCGCCCGCCTGGTAGCTGGTCATGCCGTCGACGTCGCTGGGTTTCAATCCCGCATCCGCGAGCGCCTTGTTGATCGCCTCGCAGGCCATCGAGATGGTGGTGCGGTTGGAAGGTCGCATATGCGGGGTCTCGCCGACGCCGACGATACAGTACTTGTCCGTGAGTGCTCCCATCGGTTCCTCCGGGCTACAGAAGCTGAGCCGCGCGTCGCTTTGACATCGCGCAAAGGGCACGCGACACGACGATCGCCGCCGCATGAGCCGCCAATAATAATCGCGGTTATGCGCACAGGCTTAGCTCGCCGTATGTGAAATGGTCAAGGATCGCTCTGCTACGGGACGCTTGGAGAACTACCGTTTCGACGCCTTGTAACGGAATCGACGCCTCGCACACCTCGTTATTCCGGTCCCATATCAAACATCAAGGACGCAGAATCAGGTCTCGCGTGCACGTTCGAGCAGTTCGCGAGCCGCGCGCACGAACTTCTCGCTGGTCTCGGCACCGCCAAGCATCCGCGCGATCTCGGCCGGCCGATCAGCCTCGTTGAGGGCGGCTGCACTGCTGCGGGTGGCTCCGCGCCGCTCTTCCTTTTCGACCGCGAAGTGGCGGTCGGCAAAGGCCGCAATCTGAGCGAGATGAGTGACGCAGAGGATTTGGTGAAAGCACGCGAGTTGCTTGAGTTTGCGCCCGACGATTTCGCCGACCGCGCCGCCGATGCCGGCGTCGACTTCGTCGAAGATGATGGTGGCGACGCCACGTTGTTGCGCCTCGATGCGCTTCAGCGCGAGCATCACGCGTGAGAGCTCGCCACCGGAGGCGACCTTGGCGAGCGGTAACGGCGGCTGGCCCAGGTTGGGCGAGAGGTAGAACTCGACCGCATCGAAACCGGCCGGGCCCAAGGCGGTCCCATCGTGGATGAAGGCAGCGCCGTCGGCCGCAATCGCGGTGAGCCTTGGCTCGAAAACCGCGCTGCGCATTCCGAGCGTTTTGAGTTCAGCTTCCATGCGGCGCTTAAGCCCGGCGCTGTCGTGGTCGCGCTTCTGATGGAGCACCCGCGCCCGCGCGACCAGGTCACCAAGGGTTCGTGCCAGTTCAGCTTCGGCCACAGCGCGACTTTCGGTGACGCCTTCGAGTTCGGCGATTTCGTGACGCGATCGTTCAAACGTTTCGAGTGCGGATTCGATCGAGCCGCCGTACTTGCGCTTAAGCCGGGTGAGCTCCTGCAGGCGGTTCTCGATCTCTTCGAGGCGTTTGGGGTCGGCCTCGATTCGCGCAGCGTAAGCGGCCAGGTCGCGAGCCGCCTCTTCGAGGTCGGCCCGCGCACTCGTGATGAGGTCGAGCGCCGCTTTGAGTTTGGGATCGATCGCGGCGGCTTCGGTCAGGCGCGTGCTGGCTCGCGCGATCGCATCGATCGCCGCGCCATCGCCGCCATAGAGCGCCTGCTCGGCTGCGGTCGCAGCCTCAGCCAGACGAGTGGCGTTGGCCAGCACCGCGCGGTTAGCGGCGAGTTCGTCGTCCTCGCCCGCGATCAGCGCGGCCCGCTCAAGTTCGTCGGCACGAAAGCGCGCGATCTCCAGCAGATCGGCCCGTTCTCGTTCGCGCCGTTCGAGATCGGCCAGCCGCGCTCGAATTGTACGCGCCTGTTCGTAGGTTGTTAGATACGCTGCCAGCTCCTGCTCGAGACCGGCGTGGCGATCGAGAATCTGCTGATGGGTTTCGCGCAGCGCCAGGGATTGCTGTTCATGCTGGCCGTAAATCTGAACGAGGGCTGCGCCGATGCGCGCGAGGCCGTTTACGGTCGCCAGCGAATCGTTAATCGTTACGCGCGATCGTCCGCCCTCGACTATGACTCTGCGGATCAGAAGTTCGCGCGGATTATCCTCGCCCAGCCATTCGGCAGCCTCTGGCAACGCCGCCTCGCCTTCGAGTTGGAAAACGCCCTCGATCACCGCTTCCTTAGCACCGGTGCGGATCACCTCGGGCGAGGCGCGGCCGCCAAGCAGCAGGCCCAGCGCGGTCATCACGATGGTCTTGCCCGCGCCAGTCTCGCCAGTGAGCACGTTGAGCCCCGGGCCGAAAGAGAGCGCGGCCTCCTCGATTACAGCGAAGTTGCGGATGCGCAGTTCGGTGAGCATCCTGATGACCGCCCGTCAGCCCCAGTGGAGCTTGTCGCGCCAGATTTCGAATGACGGATGAGCCGAGCGAATAAGGCTTACGACGAATTTGCCGCGATTGATCAGAATCGTGTCGCTCGGCCCGAGCGCCGCGGACTCCTGGCCGTCGCAGGTGAGGATCGCGCCCTGGTCGTCGGTCTTGACGCGAATCATGAGCTCGAAGGAATCCGGCAGCACCACCGGCCGGTTGCTGAGCGTGTGCGGACAGATTGGCGCAAGCACGATCACTCGCAGGCTCGGATAGACGATAGGGCCCCCGGCACTGAGCGCGTAGGCGGTGGAGCCGGTCGGCGTTGCGACGATCAGCCCGTCGGCGCGATAGGTGCAAAACGGAATGTGGTTGGCGACGACGGTCAGTTCGAGCATGCGGCCAACCGTGCGCTTGACAATTACCACATCGTTGAGCGCGGAGAATTCCTCGACCGCGCCGTTACCGTCGCGACGCACCGCGGCTTGCAGCATGATGCGCGCATCGACCGCATAATCGCCAGCGACGATTCGCTCCAGCATCGCCAGCGCCTCGTCGGTGCTGACTTCAGTGAGAAAGCCGAGGCCGCCGAGGTTGATCCCGAGGATCGGTTTTTCGAGTTCGCCCACCTGACGGGCCACGCCTAGCAGGGTGCCGTCGCCGCCGAGCACGACCATCAGATCGGCGCGCTGCGGCAGGCTCTCGTGTGCGACTCCATTGGCACCGATGGCGGAGGCGATTCCATTCGCGGCAATCGGGTCCAGACCGTGGCTGCGAATCCATGCGCAAAGCTCCACTGCCAGCGCCATCGCCTTGTCGGGGCGGTCTTGCCTGACCACCATCCCGATCGTCTTTATAGGTTCCTTCACCGCCACCGCGCTCTCGGATTATCATGCACTATGGCGGCGAGCAACGCATCCTAGGGCGCGTGCCGGCTGAGCTCAACTGCCGAACCAAGCGAGTACCGGCGACGCGCCGTGAGCAAGCGAATGCGGTTCGATAGCATCTATAGGCGAGTGATTCCAAGGCGGCCGGCGAGACCGCGGGCAAGCGCGGCCGACAACCATGCGCGCGTTGCGGGGGCGGCGAATCCTTGCATTTCAGTTGGCGCTTCGGACGGCAATCGATCGCCGAACAGTTCGCCGGCCAGCCGCCGCAGCGATGCCGCATCGTCAACGTCGTACCACGACGGCGTACGCGCAACCTCCAGACCAAGTTCGCCGATCCGCTCGAGCGTCTGTGCGAAGACCGCGGCGGTGCTCCAGGCGATATCCTCGAAGATTCGCCAATGCGGGCGCTTGAGGCCGATGAGGCAGAAGCCGCCATCATCGGCGCCCGCGATCGCGATCCGGTCGCCGGGTCGCGCGAGATTTAGAATGGCGCTGGCGAGAATTGAAGCGGGGATCGTCGGGCTATCGGAATTCATCAGGGAGACCGATTCGTAACCGGCCCCAAAAAGGTTGTCGGCAACATTGATAAGCCGCTCGGTGAGGCCGTCACCGTGCTGCGCGATCAACGGGAACGATGCGGGAAGAAGGCCGTCGAAGGCCGCTTCCATTCCGATCGGCGTGTACGCAATCAGACCGGCGAGGCGGACCTGCGACTCGGCGGCGACGATGGCAGCAGCGGCTTCGATCGAGGCACAAAGGTCGCGGATGAAACATCGATTCAGGCCGGCCGCCTCCTCCTCGGTAAGCGGGGGAACCAGTCGGCTCTTGACCGTTCCTCCAATCGGCGCCTTCGCCATCATAACGAGCGCCTGCGAGCGTGGCGGAACCAAAAGCGTCACGGCGAAGAACCAGTGGACGCTGGCGCCGCTGAAGTTGTTGATGGCGACGTCGCGGAATCGGAATCGTCATCATCATCATTCGGGCCCTCATCCGGGACGATCTCGGAGGGCGACAATGGCAGGAGCTCCCCATCTGCGCCGCCGTTTATCGAGGGCAATGATGGGGACGGACCAGGCGTCGGGGTCTCGGACGGTGTTGGCGTTAGTGATGGAGTTGCGGTCAGCGTTGGCGATGGACTCGCGGCGAGCGGCGCAATGGGTATGGGTGCGGCGGTCTCAATCGGCAAAGGCATCGAGGAGGAGGCGGCGCCGGATGGTTCAGAAGCGGGACTCGATGGCGATTCATCGGAAGCCGTTGCCGGGATTATCTCCGCTTCCGGGAATTGCGCGAAGGGGCCGTGCGATTCCGAGTTCAGATCGCTGGCGGGCGTGGCTGCGGGAGTTCGGGCGCCGCGATTCGCAAGATTGCTCCTATAGGCGATCGCGGTCACTTCCAGCGTCCCCTTTTCTGGAACCGCTGGGTTCCTCACGACCGCGTCAGCACCCATCTTACAGGCGAAATGATCGACAATGGCGCGAACGTACTGCGGATTCGGGCCAGCCTCCGAAACCTGAATCCCGCCGAGTTCGCGATAGGGCTGTGAGGGCATCGCCGTCAGCATCTCGATAGTGCAATCAGACCCTCGCGGCGGGATATTCGCAGAGACGATACGAGAGACTATCACGTGAGCCGAAGCGAGTGGGCGTTCGGTCAGCGGCGCCGATTGCGCACATGACACGACCAGTGCAGTGCACGCGATCAATACCGACGATCGGATTATTCCCACACGAAACGAATACCGATGCGTCATCGGCCCCGCAAGCGCAGAACGCCGCACTGCCAGCCGCTCGCATTGCGCGGCCTTTCGTATAAGATTGCAATTTGCCGAAAAAGCGACGGCGGTATTCATCCGATGACATCCAAAGCTGAGGCGAAAGGCGCAGCGAGCCCGAGGCGCGCGGCGGGTATGAAACGGCCCTTGCTCGGGGCGCATATGTCGATTGCAGGCGGCGTCAGCGAGGCATTAATTCGGGCGCGCGATACCGGCTGCGAATGCGTTCAGATCTTTACCAAGTCGTCGCGCCAATGGGTTTCAAAGCCCTATGCGAAAGAGGAGGTCGAGGCCTTCAAGCGGGTGCTCGGCGAGACCGGCATCCAGATGGTGATCGCGCACGACTCGTATCTGATCAACATGGGTGCGCCCGACGAAGCGATGCGCAAGAAATCAGTCGCTGGATTTATCGACGAGCTCGAACGCTGCGAGATGTTGGGGGTGCCATTCCTGATTGCGCACCCGGGGGCACACGTCGGGGCGGGCATAGAGACTGGCATCAAGACGATCGCGAAATCGATCAGCGAGGCGCACAAGGCCTGCGCGGGTTTCAAGGTCGAGGTCGCGCTCGAAATCACCGCTGGGCAGGGCAGCAACCTCGGCTATCGGTTCGAGCAGATGGGCCAGATTTTCGACGCGACGAACGAAAATGAACGGCTGCGGCTGTGCTTCGATACCGAACACGCGTTCGCAGCCGGCTACGATTTGCGCAGCGTCGAGGGCTACGAGCGCACATTTGCGGAACTCGACGAGCAGGTCGGACTCGATCGGCTGGTCGCGTTTCATATGAACGATTCGCTCAAGCCGTTTCATTCGCGCATCGATCGCCATCAGCATATCGGCAAGGGTTATCTCGGCATCGACCCGTTTCGCCGGCTGGTCAACGATGCGCGCTTCGCGGGCATCCCTATGTGCCTCGAAACCGAACCCGGTCCCGAGATGGCCGACATCACCGGGGACCTGCGGCAACTTCATGAACTGCTAAATTCCAACGACTGATGATCAAACGAATATTGACTGGGGACCGGCCGACCGGACCACTCCATCTCGGCCATTATGTGGGATCGCTGCAGAATCGCGTGCGGTTGCAGGACGAGTACGACACCTACGTCCTGATTGCCGACGTGCAGGCGCTGACCGACAACTTCGAGCATCCGGAGAAGCTCGAAGCGAACATCCTGGAAGTCGCGCTGGACTACCTGGCGGTCGGACTCAATCCGGAAAAGGTCAAGATCGTCGTGCAATCGATGGTGCCGGAACTGACCGAACTGACGATCTACTTCATGAACCTGGTGACAGTCGCGACGCTCGAACGCAACCCGACGGTCAAGGAGGAGATCAAGCAGCGCAATTTCGTCAAGGGCGTGCCGGTCGGCTTCTGGTCGTATCCGATTTCGCAGGCCGCCGACATCACGATTTTCAAGGCCGAGCTGGTGCCGGTTGGCGAGGACCAGTTGCCGATGATCGAACAGGCGCGCGAGATCGTCCGGCGCTTCAACTCGCTCTATGCCAAGGTGCTGGTCGAGCCGCGCGCGATGCTGGGCCAGATGGCGCGGCTGCCGGGCACCGACGGCGGTGCCAAGATGTCGAAGTCGCTCGGCAACTGTATCTATCTCGGCGATCCGCCCGAAGCGGTGCGCAAACGCGTGATGTCGATGTTCACCGATCCGACGCGGATTCATCCGACCGACCCCGGTCACGTCGAGGGCAATCCGGTCTTCACCTACCACGACGTATTCAATCCGGATAAAGCTGAAGTCGACGAGCTAAAGGAGCGCTATCGCAAGGGCACGGTGGGTGACGTCGAGGTGAAGCAGAAATTGTTCGCCGCGCTCGACGCGTTTCTGACCCCGATTCGCGACCGGCGTGCCGAGTTCGCGGCGAAGCCCGAGCGAGTGCGCGAGATCATCAGGGAAGGCACACGCAAAGGTCGAGTCGTCGCGCAGTCCACGATGGACGAGGTGCGCACCGCAATGAAGCTCAACTACAAATTGGCGTGATAGTCAGTTGATTTCAGCCGGCGCTGCAGGCGTCGCGATGCTGATAGCGCTGGGTTTCGCCTGCGGGTTGCTGAGCCGCGCGATCCTGTCTCGCGGCATCCTACGTATCATCCGTCGCGGCTGAACTGGCCGCGACGCGCTCGACACCTTAACAAACCGCGCGCTTCCGTTCACGATGGAATGGCAGTGTTCCGCAATGAAGCCCGCTCCGGCTCTAGCCGGAACGGTGGAATATGCTCATCCTTGGAAAGTCCCAGCATCACCGCGAATGTCATAGTCGAAACGAATCCGGCCCGCGCGCAGGTCCACTATCCCGGCCTAATCGAATTTTTCCTGCTGCTGGCAGTGGGCGTGGCGGGATGGGTTCTCTGCTCGCCAGTACTGACGATACCGCCGGACAAGCATCTGCGCGCGATTTTGATCGCGATGGCGGAGATACTCTTCCTGGTGGGACTGGGATGCCTGGCGTCGCGTCGCCCGGGTTTCAAGCCCACCGCGCTCAGACGCCGACTCGCGCTCGGCATTCCGGAGCCGGGCCTGATGAAATTGATTTACGCCGCCGGCGGTGCTGCGGCCGTATCGATTCTGGGCACGCGCCTGGCACAAATGATCGTGGTCAAGGCGCTCTGGTCGCCATCGCTCGCCGCCACGACGCCCGCCGGTATAAAGGAAGCAGGCCGCGAAGCTTTCGAGCTCTTCAAGGCCCATCCGGCCGCAATCGGCGTTGGGTTTCCGATCATCGAGGAGATACACTTCCGCCTTTTTCTGATGACCGCGCTGGTATGGCTGATCAGCAAATTGCTGCGCGCGCCCGCGGGAAAGCTGAGCGCCAGGGGATGGTGGACGGCGATCGTGATCCAAGGACTGCTGTTCGGCGCGACCCACGCGGCGACCGGCGAGGGCACGCTCTGGTGGGAGCCGCGCGCGATGCAGATGCTGCTCGAGCCGCGCACGGTTGCG